>Ga0105245_10003365_pt1 | contig 14328 bp, 13 predicted proteins | sample KBSM54metaG_FD_81523 | JGI IMG/M metagenome (GOLD analysis project Ga0105245, IMG submission 81523) | Miscanthus rhizosphere microbial communities from Kellogg Biological Station, Michigan, USA - KBS M5-4 metaG | ecosystem: Host-associated > Plants > Roots > Rhizosphere > Soil | place... | reverse complement strand
GGTGCGCGACGCCTACAACGCGGTGTTCGTGCAGGGCGACGCCGCCGGCGAGCTGATGTTCTACGGGCGGGGGGCCGGGGGCCGGCCCACCGCCTCGGCGGTGTTGGGCGACGTGGTCGACGCCGCCGCCAACCTCCGCCAGGGCACGTCGGCCTCGGCGGGCGTCGCCGGCCTGGCCACCGCCCGCCTGCGCCCCATGGACGAGCTCGAGTCGCAGTTCTACCTGTCCCTCGACGTCGCCGACCGGCCCGGCGTGCTCGAACGGGTGGCGCACGCCTTCTCCAGCAACGAGGTGTCGATCGTCCAGGTCCTGCAGGTGGGGATGGGCGACGAGGCCCGGCTGATGCTCGTCACCCACACCGCCCGGGAGCGGGCGATGCAGGCCACCGTGGCCGCCCTGCACCAGCTCGACGTGGTCGACCGGGTGGGCTCGCTGCTGCGGGTCATCGGGCCCGAGTAGGCGATGGCGCGACCAGGCTGGCGGGGGCTCATCGAGGAGTACCGGGAGTACCTGCCCGTGACCGCGGATTCGCCCGTGGTCACCCTGCTCGAGGGGGCCACCCCGCTGGTGCCGGCGCCCCGGCTGTCGGAGCGGGTGGGCGCCGAGGTCTGGCTCAAGGTGGAGGGGGCCAACCCCACCGGCTCGTTCAAGGACCGGGGCATGACCCTCGCCATCTCCAAGGCGGTGGAGGACGGGGCCAAGGCGGTGGTGTGCGCGTCCACCGGCAACACGTCGGCGTCGGCCGCGGCCTACTCCACCCGGGCCGGGCTGACGTGCGCGGTGCTCATCCCCGAGGGCTACATCGCCCTGGGCAAGCTGGCCCAGGCCCTCATCCACGGGGCCCGGGTGCTGCAGGTGCGGGGCAACTTCGACCAGGCCCTCGACGTGGTCCGGGCCCTGGGCGAGACCGCCCCCGTCACCATCGTCAACTCGATCAACCCCTACCGGATCGACGGCCAGAAGACGGCCGCCTTCGAGATCGTCGACGTCCTGGGTGACGCCCCCGACATGCACTGCATCCCGGTGGGCAACGCGGGCAACATCTCGGCCTACTGGAAGGGCTTCCGGGAGTACCAGGACGCGGGGAAGTCGTCGAAGCTGCCGGCGATGTTCGGGTTCCAGGCGGCCGGCGCCGCCCCCATCGTCCTCGGCCACGTGGTCGACAACCCCGACACCATCGCCACCGCCATCCGCATCGGCAACCCCGCCTCCTGGTACGGGGCCACCGCGGCCGCGTCGGAGTCGGGCGGGGGCATCCACGCCGTCACCGACGAGGAGATCCTCGACGCCTACCGCTTCCTGGCGTCCACCGAGGCGGTGTTCTGCGAGCCGGCCTCGGCCGCGTCGGTGGCCGGCCTGTTGAAGGTCGGCGTCGCCGACGGGGTGCGCACGGTGGTGTGCACCCTCACCGGTCACGGCCTCAAGGACCCCGACCGGGCCATCGCCGAGATCGCGGTGCCCTCGCCGGTCGACGCCGACATCGGCGCCGTCCGGGCCGAGCTCGGGCTGTGACGATCAGGGCCCAAGCGTCGCGACCGTGACGTCGCGGGCGGGCGGCGAGGTCTATCCGGCGTCGATCCGGTAGACGGGGCCGTCCAACGACAGGGCGTAGAGCTCGCCCGCCCCGTCCTGGCCGAACGACGACAGGCTGTCGACGCCGAGGCCGAGGCCGGCCTGCTCGGTGACCTGTCCGCCGGACTGGCGCAGGCCGAGGACGTTGCCGGCGCAGTAGTCGCCGTAGAGGTAGGCGCCGGCCAGGGCGGGGACCCTCGTCCCCCGGTAGACGTAGCCGCCGGTCACCGAGCAGCCGCCGTCGGACTGGCGGTAGTCGAGGATGGGGTCGACCGCCCCCGCCGGCCGGCCGCCCTTGTTCGCCCGGGTGCCCTCCATGCCCGGCCACCCGTAGTTCTCGCCCCCTTTGGACGAGGCGGGGGCGTAGTCGACCTCCTCCACCGCGTTCTGGCCCACGTCGCCGATCCACAGGTCGCCCGTCTCCCGGTCGAACGAGAACCGCCACGGGTTGCGCAACCCGAAGGCCCAGATCTCGCCCCGGGCGCCGCTGCGGCCGACGAAGGGGTTGTCGGCCGGGATCGTGTACTGCCCGCCGGCGGACGGCGTCGGGTCGATGCGCAGCAGCTTGCCCAGGAGCGAGCCCAGGTTCTGGGCCCGGTTCTCGGGGTCGTTGGCGCTGCCGCCGTCGCCCATGCCGATCCACAGCTTGCCGTCGGGCCCGAACGTCAGGTGGCCGCCGTTGTGGTTGGGGTAGGGCTGGTCGATCAGGAGCAGCTGGCGGGCGGACGCCGGGTCGGCTCGGCCGCCGGCGAAGCCGTATTCCACGATCCGGGTGTCGCCCGAGGTGTCGGTGTAGTCGACGTAGAGGTGTCCGCCGTCGGGAGAGAAGGCGAGCCCGAGCAGGCCCTGCTCGCTCCCGGTCGAGACGGCGCCGGACAGGTCGAGGACGGGGGTGGGGTCGGCGGCCCCGCCCCGCACCGCCCGCACCCGGCCGGCCTTCTCCGCCACGTAGAGGCCGTCGTCGCCGGCCCGCACCGCCAGGTCGACGGGCTGGGTGAGCTCGGCCACCTTCGTGAGCTGCACCGACACCGACCCGAGCGGCTGCGGCCCGGCGGGGGCGGTGGTCGTCGGCGGTTCAGCCCGAGGGGCGCTCGAATCGGGCGTGCCCGTCGGCGCGGTCGTCGTCGTCGTCGGCGACGCGTCGTTGTCGTCGCCACCGCAGGCGGTGCCGGCGACGGCGAGGGCCGACGCCACGAGCACGGCGGCCAGGCGACGACGGTCCATTTCCGTGGAGCGTACCGACGGGCGGATCCGCGGCCGCGGTCGGGTCAGGTGCCCCCGCTGCTCAGGATGCCGGTGCCGGCGTTCGGGTCGACCGGCGGGACGGTGCCGACGATGCCGGTGTTCGGGTCGTAGGGCACCGAGGGCGGGAGCGTCGAGGTCGTCGGTGCGACCGTCGTGGGCGGCGGGGTCGATTTTTCGTTGCCCGACTGGGACACGACCACGACGGCGCCGGCCACCGCCAGGACCGCCACGGCCCCGATGGCGACGCGGGTGCGCATGGAGGTCACCGCCCGAGCCCGTTCACGTACCGGTCGGTCGCACGTCGGCGCACGACGCCCAGGATACACCGGGCCACCAATGCATCGGCTCGCGCCCCGCACCGGGACGGTGAATCAGGTGCGACGATTTGGACCGTTCACGCGCAGTTTCCGAAGAAGTTCCGGGCGCCCATGACGAGGGCGAAGTCGTCGGCGTAGCACTCGTCCCGAGGGTCGGCGGCTCCGGTGCGGAAGGCCCACTGGTGGCCGCTCTCGTGGGCCCACACGTAGTACATGAGGGACGGCGAGCTCTGGCCCTCGGCGCCCAACCCGATGTTCTTGAACGACTGGCTGGTCGTGCCCGGCGGGATGAATCGGGCCGACACGTACGGACCGGCGCCTTCCGGGCAGCTCACGCCCTGGGGGCCCATGCACGAGATCCCATAGCTGTACTGCGAGCCACCGGCCCAACCCAGGCCCGGGCACCGACCGCTGACCGGGCCATTGAAGTACACGCCGAACAGGGCGTAGCCGGCGCCGGAGTCGACGCCGACCGTCGGTCCCCAGATGTACTCGGCGTAGTAGAAGGTGGCGTAGAGCGCCGAGAGACACAGCTGCGCCTCACCCCGTATGCCTTGGCTGGCCCAGTAGCCCATGTAGGCCTCCATGTAGGGCCGGGCCGGGTAGCCGTCCTCCGCGCTCGCCGGCGGAGGGGCGAAGATCGTCGAGCTGCTCAGGCAGGCGACCACGACGGCCAGCGCAACGAGCCGGCGCAGCCTCGGTCTCCGGCGGCCCCGGACCGCGCCCGCGTGGTTTCGAACCCACCTCGCCATGTTCATGGGCCGGTTCGAATGAGTCATGACACCAGGACCGCCTTGCTCGAGCCCCTGGCACTGGCCGATCGCGCGGCGCAGAACGGCGGCAGTATTCCACCATTTCCCCATCCTCCACCAGCGCCAAAGGGAGCCCTTCGGCGGGGATGCCGGGTCCACGCCCCGCCGCCCGATCCCAACCGGGGGCCCGGGCCGGGGTTACGATCCGGCCCATGAAGTACGTGGTGTGCGTCCCCGACGGGGCGGCCGACGACCCCATCCCCGAGCTCGGGGGGCGCACGCCGCTCGAGGTGGCGCACATGCCCCACCTGGCCAAGCTGGCGGCGCGGGGCGAGGTCGGGCGGGCGGCCACCATCCCCGCCGGCATGCCGCCCGGCAGCGACGTCGGCAACCTGTCGATCCTGGGCTACGACCCCGCCGTCCACCACACCGGGCGGGCGCCCATCGAGGCCGCGGCCATGGGCCTGCGCCTGCGTCCCGACCAGATCGCCTACCGCTGCAACCTGGCCACCGTGGCCGACGACGGCACCATGGTCGACTTCGCCGGCGGCCACCCCACCACCCCGCAGGCCGCCGCCGTCATCGCCACCCTCCAGGAGGAGCTGGGCGACGACGAGATCTCCTTCCACCCGGGGGTGCAGTACCGCCACATCCTGATCACGCCCGCCACGTGGGCCGACGCCGACTGCTTCCCACCCCACGACCTCACCGGCCAGCCCGCGGTGTGGCCCACGGGGCCGGCCGCCCCCAAGCTGCAAGCGGTGATGGACGCCTCCCGGGCCATCGTGGGCGCCTCCGACCTGGCGGCCAACCAGGTCTGGCTGTGGGGGCAGGGGCCCCAGCCCGTTCTCCCGTCGTTCGAGTCGGCCTACGGGCTCACCGCCGGCCTGGTCTCGGCCGTCGACCTCATCCGGGGCCTGGGCGCCCTCACCGGGATCCCGGCGTCCGACGTGGAAGGCATCACCGGCTGGTACGACACCAACTACGAGGGCAAGCGGGACGCCTGCCTGGAGGCGTTGGCCGGCGGCGTCGACCTCTTCCTCATCCACGTCGAGGCCAGTGACGAGGCCGGCCACGCCGGCGACCTGGAGGCCAAGATCGAGGCCCTGGAGAACTGGGACCGGCGCATCATCGGGCCCCTCGTCGAGGGTCTCGACGCCCTCGGCCCGTGGCGCCTGCTCCTCCTCCCCGATCATCCGACGCCGGTCGCGCTCCGTACCCATACGTCCGACCCCGTCCCCTACGTCCTCGTCGACTCTGCCGTCGACGGCCCCGGCGGCACCTACAACGAAGCGGCTACCGCCTCCGCCCCCCCCGTGCCCGGCCACCGGCTCATGGGTCGCCTGGTGGGCCGGGACGCCACCACCGGCTGAAACCCCGGGGCCACGTGGCCCCCGAGAGAGCGCCAATTGAGGACCCTCGTCCTGATCGACGGCGAGCACTACCCGCCCGTCGTCCGGGCTGCCATCGAGCAGTTGCCTTCCCGGATCCCCGGCGCCGAGGTGGTGGGGGCCGCCCTGCTGGGCGGTGGCGAGAAGCTCACCACCGACCTGGCCGACGACCTGGGCCTGGGCGTTCCCGTGGCTCGGGGCGACGGGATCGTGGACGCGCTGCGGGCCGGCCTCGAGCGCTTCACCCCCGATCTCGTCGTCGACCTGTCGGACGAGCCCGTGGTCGACGCCCGCCAGCGCATGGGCCTGGCCGCCCGCACCCTCGTGGCCGGCGTGCCCTACGTGGGCGCCGACTTCCGCTTCGACCCGCCGCCTCGGCCCCGGGTGGCGACCAAGCCGTCGATCGCCGTCATCGGCACGGGAAAGCGCACCGGCAAGACGGCCGTGTCGGCGTCGCTGGCCCGGCTCCTGGCCCAGCGGGGGACGCCGCCGGTGATCGTGGCCATGGGTCGGGGCGGGCCGCCGGAGCCCGAGGTGGTCGATCCGGTGGAGTTCGACCTGTCCGCCGCCGGCCTGGTGGCCCTGGCCGCCTCCGGTCGCCACGCCGCCTCCGACCACCTGGAGGACGCCCTCATGGCCCGGGTGGCCACCGTCGGCACCCGCCGGTGCGGGGGGGGACTGGCCGGCGCCCCCTTCTCCAGCACCTTCGCCGCGGGTGTGGCCGCGGCCGACGGAAGATCCGAGCGCCTGCTGGTGTTCGAAGGAAGCGGAGCGTCGGTTCCGCCGGTTCACGCCGACGCCACCATCTGCGTGATGCCGGCTTCGGTCGACCCCGAGCTGGTGACGGGATATCTCGGTGCCTACCGTCTGTTGCTGAGCGATCTGATTGTGGTTACCATGGTGGAGCCATCGTTCGCCGTCTTGGGCGCCGGCGCTCCGACAGGAACCAGCTCCATGAGCTCGGGTTCTGGGTTCCTCGAGGAAAGCGTCCGGAAGTTGGTACCAGGGGTCCGGGTTGTCCTTACCGTGTTTCGGCCCTATCCCCTCGAACCGATTTCCGGTCGCCGGGTCTTCTACGTCACTACCGCGCCGGCTTCCGCCAGCAAGGTGTTGGTGGACCACCTCGAACAGCACCACGGATGCACCGTGGTCGGGGTGTCACACCACCTGGCCCGCCGGCCGGAGTTGGCGGCCGACCTGGCGAAGGCGCCCCCGGCCGACGTCCTGCTGGTGGAGTTGAAAGCGGCGGCGGTGGACCTCGCGGCGAAGACAGCGCTGAAGCGAGGAATGGAGATCACGTTTTGCGACAACAGAGTTGTATCCACCGGAGGTGACGGCACGTTCGACGACCTGGCACTCGGCCTAGCCGACGTGGCCGTCGAGCGGTTCTCCTCATGGAATCGTCAGGCACACTCGTGAAGACAGTGGCATCCCGCCACATGGTCGTGGGCGACCGGGAGTACGAGTTCCCGTACTCCAAGGGCCTCATGGCCTCCGCCATCATGGCCACCGGCCTGGCGCCGGCGCGCGCCTTCCACGTGGCCGAGGTCATCGAGGAGCGCCTCGACGACCAGGGCGTGGCCAGCATCTCCCGGGTCGACCTCAACCAGCTGGCGCAGGAGGTGCTGCGGGCGGAGGTGGGCGAGCGCTACGCGGCGTCGTTCGCCAAGTGGCAGATGGTGCAGCGCCTCGACCTTCCGCTCGTGATCCTGCTGGGCGGGGCGACGGGCGTGGGCAAGTCCACCATCGCCACCATGCTGGCCAGCCGGCTGGGCATCACCCGGGTCATCCCCACCGACGCCGTGCGTGAGGTCATGCGGTCGATGTTCACCGCCGACCTGTTCCCCAGCCTGCACACGTCGTCGTTCGACGCCGCCCGGCTGGTGAAGCACCCGTTGCCCCGCAGCGCCGACCCGGTGATCATCGGTTTCCGGGAGCAGGTGTCGGCGGTGGCCGTCGGCATCGAGGCGCTGGTGAGCAGGGCGGTGTCGGAGGGCACCGACCTGATCATCGAGGGCGCCCACGTGGTGCCCGGTTTCTTCGACCTCGACCGTTTCGAGGGCAAGGCGGTGGTGGTACCGATGGTGGTGACGGTCGACGAGGTCGAGCTCCACCGCAGCCACTTCCTGCAGCGCTCGCACGACTCCCGAAGCCGTCCCGCCGAGCGCTACCTCGACTCGTTCCAGAACATCCGCAAGATGCACCGGTACGTCCGGTCGCTGGCCCTGCAACACGACGTGGCCATCGTCCAGTCCTACAACCTCGACGCCACCCTGGCCCAGGTCATCGACCTGGTCGTGGGCCAGGCGTTCAAGGCGGTGCCCGACCACATCCGTCCCATCCAGCCATTTCAACCAGACGAACACGCCCGGGGTCTGACCGCGCCGGGCGGGGAGGCAGCACCATGAGCATTGCGCCCCAGGCGCTCGAGCGATCCGTCCTCGAGGGCAAGGAACGCGAGGAACTGGCCGTCATCGCCGAGGCGATGGGCGTCAAGCCCTCGTCGCGGGCGTCGAAGGCCACCCTGATCGACTCGATCCTCCGCCAGGCGGGCATCGAGACCGGCACCGAGGCGCCCGAACGGCCCCGCCGCACCCGCGCCACCAAGGCGTCGTCGGCGAGCGCGGCCACGCTCGCGACACCGGCGTCGGAGGCCGCCACGGCCAACGGCGCGGCGTCGGGCTCGGCGTCCGAGAGCGAGCCGTCGTCGCCCCCGGCGACGGCCGCCGACGACGGGTCCGCCACCAACGGCGAGGGCTCCGCCGATTCGACGGGCACGCTCTTCAACCCGCAGGCGGGCGGTGAGGGCGCGGCCCCGGCCCCGGCCGACGCCCCTTCGACCGAGGGCGGCGCCGACGACGCGTCCGCCACCCCGACGACCGCCCCCGTCACCGACCGCGCATCCGGCGGTGGTGGCCAGGCGGGTGGCGGCGGCGGCGGCGGCGACCGCCAGTCCCGCGACCGCGGCCCCCGGGAGGACCGGGCGCCCCGTGAGGACCGCGGCCCCCGTTCCGACAACGGCCCCCGCGACCGCGGCAACAACCAGTCCCAGCAGTTCGACGGCCCTCCGGGCGACCCCGGCAACCGGCGCAGCCGCCGGCGGCGGGGACGCGACCGGGGCGAGCGCGACATCCAGCCCGATCGGGTCCAAGGCCAGAGCCAGGGGGGCCAGGAGGTCGCCTACTCGGGCGAGCCCGTCCCCGCCGACGGCCTTCTCGACCTGCGGGACGAGGGCTACGGCTTCCTGCGCACCAACGGCTACCTGGCCGGACCCCGCGACGTCTACGTCTCCCTCAGCCAGGTGCGGCGGTTCAGCCTGCGCAAGGGCGACGTCATCAAGGGTGCGGCCCGGCCCGCGGGGACCACCGAGAAGTACCCCGCCCTGCTTCGCATCGACACGGTCAACGACATGACCGTGGAGGACGCCCGCAACCGGCCCCGCTTCGAGGAGCTCACCCCTCTGTTCCCCGACGAGAAGCTGCGCCTGGAGATCCCGGGCGACTCCAACAACATGGTGGCCCGCATCGTCGACCTCATCTCGCCCATCGGGAAGGGCCAGCGGGGGCTGATCGTCTCGCCCCCCAAGGCGGGCAAGACCACCGTCCTCAAGCAGATCGCCCACTCCATCGAGGCCAACAACCCCGACGTCCACCTCATGGTCCTCCTCGTCGACGAGCGGCCGGAGGAGGTCACCGACATGCGCCGGTCGGTGAAGGGCGAGGTCATCGCCTCCACCTTCGACCGCCCGTCCGACGAGCACACCCAGGTGGCCGAGCTCGCCTCCGAACGGGCCAAGCGGCTGGTGGAGATGGGTCGCGACGTGGTGATCGTCCTCGACGGCATCACCCGCCTGGCCCGGGCCTACAACCTGGCCGCCCCCGCCAGCGGCCGGATCATGTCCGGTGGCCTGGCCACCGACGCCCTCTACCCGCCCAAGAAGTTCTTCGGGTCGGCCCGCAACCTGGAGGAAGGGGGCTCGCTCACCATCCTCGCCACCGCCCTCATCGAGACCGGGTCCAAGATGGACGAGGTCATCTTCGAGGAGTTCAAGGGCACCGGCAACATGGAGCTGCGCCTCGACCGCAAGCTGGCCGAGCGCCGCATCTACCCGGCCCTGGAGGTCAACGCCTCGTCCACCCGGCACGAGGAGCTGCTCTTCGACCGGGGCCAGCTGCAGCAGATCTGGAAGTTGCGTAGGGTGCTGAACGGCCTGGAATCGGGAGCGGGTCTCGAGCTGTTGATGGACAAGATCCGCACCACCAAGAGCAACGACGAGTTCCTCGCCGAGATCGCAAAAGCGCCGTCACCGGCCGCGTAAGGGAGACTGCACCCGTGAAAACCGACATCCACCCCAAGTACGAGGCCGCCAACGTCCGCTGCTCGTGCGGGAACACCTTCGTCACCCGGTCCACCAGGGACGAGCTGCGGGTCGAGCTCTGCAACGAGTGCCACCCGTTCTTCACCGGCAAGCAGAAGCTGGTCGACACCGGCGGCCGGGTGGAGCGCTTCGAGCGCCGCTACGGCAACCGGGCCGGCGCCAAGGGCGCGGCGGGGGCTGCGGGGGCGAAGAAGAAGTAGCCGCCCCGGCGGGTACGCCGCCGGCCGCCGGTAGCCTGAGATCGATGTTGGATCGACTGGCCGCCCTGGACACCGAGTACGAGGCCATCCTCGGCCAGCTCGGCGATCCCACCATCCTGGGCGACCATCGCGCCTACACCGAGCTCTCGAAGCGGTTCAAGGAGCTCGAACCGGTGGTGCTCGCCTACCGCGAGTGGCGGGCCCACACCGACGACCTGGAGGCGGCCCGGGGCATGCTGGCCGAGTCGGCCGGCGACGACCGCGACTTCGTGCGCGGCCAGATCGAGGAGTCGGAGGCGGCGGTGACCCGGCTGGAGGACGAGCTCAAGGCGCTCCTGCTGCCCCGCGACCCCAACGATGGCAAGAACGTCATCGTCGAGATCCGGGGGGCCGAGGGCGGGGAGGAGGCCAACCTCTTCGCCAAGGACCTGTTCGACATGTACACCCGCTACGCCGAGCGCCGGGGGTGGAAGGTGGAGGTGCTGGGCGCCGACCCGTCCGACCACGGCGGGTTCAACGAGGTCGCCTTCATGGTCAAGGGCGACGACGTGTGGACCCGGCTCAAGCACGAGGGCGGTCCCCACCGGGTGCAGCGGGTGCCGGCCACCGAGTCCCAGGGCCGGATCCACACGAGCTCGGCCACCGTCACCGTCCTCCCGGAGGCGGAGGAGGTCGACGTCCACATCGACCCCAACGAGCTCAAGATCGACGTCTACCGCTCGACCGGTCCCGGCGGCCAGTCGGTGAACACCACCGACTCGGCCGTGCGCATCACCCACCTGCCCACCGGCCTGGTGGTGGCCATGCAGGACGAGAAGAGCCAGATCCAGAACCGGGCCAAGGCCCTCATCGTCCTGCGGGCCCGCCTGCTCAAGGCGGAGCAGGACCGCCAGTCGGCCGAGCTGTCGGAGGCCCGGCGGGGCCAGGTGGGCGGCGGGGGCCGGTCGGAGAAGATCCGGACCTACAACTACAAGGAGAACCGGGTCACCGACCACCGCATCGGGCTCACCATCTACAACCTCAACCGGGTCCTGCTGGGCGAGCTGGACGAGGTCACCGACGCCCTCATGGCCGACGAGCGGACCCGCCAGCTCCAGGGCGACCAGTAGTCGATGGGCCCGGCGCCGGCGACGACCTGGCGCGACGTCCTCGACCGGGCCCGGGCCGTCCTGGCCGACGGCGGGGACGCCTGGCGGGTGGTCGAGCGGGCCGCGGGTTTCGACCGGGCCGAGCTGGTGGTCAACCTCGACACACCGGCGCCGCCCCGGGCCGCGGCCTTCGCCGACGCCATGTTGGAGCGGCGGGCGGGGGGCGAGCCCCTCCAGTACGTGCTCGGGACGTGGGGCTTCCGCCACCTCGACCTGCTCGTCGACCGGCGGGTGCTGATCCCCCGGCCGGAGACGGAGGTGGTGGCGGGGATGGCGGTCGACGAGCTGCGCCGGCTGGTGCCGGCCGGGTCGTCGGCGCGGCGGACCCCGCCGCTGGCGGCCGACATCGGCACCGGGTCGGGCGCCATCGCCCTGGCCCTGGCCGACGAGGTGCCCCGGGCCCTGGTCTGGGCCACCGACGTGTCGGCCGACGCCCTGGCCGTGGCCCGGGCCAACCTGGCGGGGACGGGCAGCCTGGTCGGGCCTCGGGTCCGGCTGCTGCACGGGCCCTGGTACGACCCGCTGCCGGGTGAGCTCCGGGGGCGGGTCGACGTGGTCGTGTCCAACCCCCCCTACGTGGCCGCCGACGAAGTGCTGCCGGCCGACGTGGCCGCCTGGGAGCCACCCGGGGCGCTGGTGTCGGGGCCGACGGGTCTGGAGGGCATCGAGGCGGTGGTGGCGGGGGCGTCGGCCTGGCTGGCCCGTCCCGGGTCGGTCGTGGTCGAGCTGGCGCCCCACCAGGCGGCCGCGGCCGCCGACCTGGCCCGGGCGGCCGGGTTTGACGAGGTGGCGGTGGCCGACGATCTCGCCGGCCGGGCCCGGGTGCTGGTGGGGAGGTACACGGGGTGATCGTCCCGGTGGGCGACCCCGCGTCGGCAGTGTCGGCGGCGTCGGCGGCGGCGCTGGAGCAGGCGGTGGCGGCCCTGGCCGAGGGCGGCGTCATCGGCCTGCCCACCGACACCGTCTACGGGCTGGCCGTCGACCCCTTCCTCCCCGGGGCCGCCGACCGACTCTTCGAGGTGAAGCAGCGCCCCCGCGACGTCAGCCTGGCGGTGCTCGTCTCCGGCGTCGAGCAGGCCCTGTCCCTGGCCACCGCGGTGCCGGCGTCGGCCGCCGCCCTCATGGCCCGGTTCTGGCCGGGCGCGCTCACCGTCGTGCTCCCCGCCCGCCCCGGCCTCGGCGCCGACCTGGGCGACGACGAGGCCACCGTCGGCGTCCGCTGCCCCGCCCATCCGGTGCCGCTGGCCCTGTGCGCGGCGGTGGGCCCCCTGGCCACCACCAGCGCCAACCGCCACCGCGAGCCGACGCTCACCACCGCGGCCGAGGTGGCGGCCGCCTTCGGGGACGAGGTGGCGGTGGTCCTCGACGGGGGGACGTGCACGGGCAGCCCGTCGACGGTGGTCGATTGCACCGGCGTGGAGCCGAAGCTGCTCCGCGAGGGCCGAGTGCCGTGGACCGAGGTGCTGGCCGCCCTCGGCCGCTGACGCCCCCGGTTCGCGGTTCGCATCACTCCCAGGGCCGTGATCCGTGCCCCAGAGGGCGATTTCACGTCCCTACGGACGTATCGAACCGGTGCCGCCGCGCTCCGCCGGGGGACGTCCGGCGGCGCGGGCCTTGGCCGCCAGCTTGGCCGCACCCGAACGGGTGAACGTGACCCGGCTGGGAGCGGGAGCCAAGTGTTCGGCCGGCGGCGGCGCGGCCGGCGCCCACCCGGCGGGCGCCCACTCGCCGTCGTCGTCGGCGTCGTCGTCGTCCTCGAACTCGTAGACGACGACCGGCTCGTCGGGAACCGATGCGGGCGCCCTCCGGCGGGCGAGCAGCGGGGCCGCGGGAGGGGCGGCGGTGGCGGCCGCCTCGTCGGCCCGGGAGGCGGCCACTCGGGCGGTCGGCGGCCGGCGGACCACGGGCTTGGCGACGCCGTTGGCGGCGACCGGGGCGGCGCTCGGCGCGGCGGCGGGGGAGCGTACGCCCGTCGCCACCCGCTTGGGCCCGGCGGGCTCGCCGTCGGCGCCGGGGTCGATGCGGTGGATGCGGCCGCCGGCCATCCGCCGGGCGAGGACGGGCGCAGCCGGTGCGGCGGGCGCGACTCGGGCGGCGGGTGCGACTCGGGCGGCCGGTGCGACTCGGGCGGCGGGTGCGACTCGGGCGGCGGGTGCGGCCGGAGCGACCCGGGCGGTGCGGCGGGTGGCCGGTGTGGGCGGAGGCGAAGGCGGGGCAAGGACGGGTGGCATCGTCGGGGCCGCCGGCGCGGCCTGCGACTCGGCCAGCTCGTCGACCCGGGCCGACAGGGCGTCGATCTTGGCCCCCAGGTCGGCCAGGACCTCGGTGACCGGCCCGAACTGGCGGGTGATGCTCCCCTTGAGGGCTCCCAGGCGGCTGGCCTCGCGCTGTTCGGCCTCCTCGTCGTGCACCGCGATGGCCGACGTCAGGCGGCGGAAGGACTCATGCAGGGCCTCCACGGTGGCCACGGTGTCGGCCCTGACCTCCTCCACGTCGTCGCGGAAGCGCTCATGCGAGTTGTCGAACGACTGGCCCATGGCCCGGGTGTGCTCGTCCATCGTCGAGCGGACGGCATCGCCCACGACATCGGGGAGGGACTCCGCCACCAGGGCCAGGCGCAGCTCGGCCTGCCGGCTGTCGAGCAGCTCGGCCAGCATCGCCTGCTGGTGGGTCATGCTGCCGATGAGGGCTTGGAGCTCGCCCCGAACGCCCTCGAAGGCCTCCTCGAACCAGCGGAAGACCTCCCGACGGGGGTCGGCGGGGGGCTCGCGGCCGGGGTCGGCAGCCTCCCTCGGCTCCTCGTGGCGTTCGGCCGCTTCCCGCCGGTCGGCCGACCGGTCGTCGGCGGCGGGGCCGATGGCGGCGGCCGGCACCGGGGGACGGACGACCTTGAGACCCTCGGGACGGGGGCGGGGGGCGGCCAGGGCGGGGGCGCCGTTGGCCGCCGCGGCCCGGGTGGCGCTGATGGCGACGGGGCGCGGGCCCCTGGCCCAGACGTCGGGGCAGCCGTCGAAGAGGCCCCGGCACACCACTCCGCACTCGACGCAGGAGCAGGCAGAGGCGCCGGCGCGCATCGGGTGATCGCACCCGGACCGGATCTGGGAGCCGAACTCGTGGCAGAGCCCCATCGATCCATCGTACAGCGCCACCTGCGAAAACAGGCACAATGCCACCTCCGCCCCACCGCCAATGCCACCTCCGCCCCGCCGCCAACCCGTCCGCACCCCGCCGTCCACCGGCCGTCCCACCCGCCCTCCGCCCGGCCGCTCCGCCCGCCGCCCACCCCGCCGCCCACCGCCCGCTCCGCCCACCTCCGCCCACCCC
>Ga0105245_10003364_pt1 | contig 14329 bp, 4 predicted proteins | sample KBSM54metaG_FD_81523 | JGI IMG/M metagenome (GOLD analysis project Ga0105245, IMG submission 81523) | Miscanthus rhizosphere microbial communities from Kellogg Biological Station, Michigan, USA - KBS M5-4 metaG | ecosystem: Host-associated > Plants > Roots > Rhizosphere > Soil | place: Michigan... | reverse complement strand
TCGCCGTTGACGGTGACCGGGATGGTCATGCTCGTCGAGCCGGCAGCGATCGTTGCGCCGGTCGCGCTGGCGGTGACGTAGTCCGTTCCCGCGGTGGCGGTGACGGCGGTTGTCGTGTAGTCGAACGTCACGGCCTGGTCGGTCGGATTCGACAGCGACACGACGAAGTTCATCGTCGTCGTTCCGCTGTTGCCTTCCACGACTGTCGGACTGCTCACCGTGAGCGTCGGGACTGCGTCGTCGTTGTTGATGGTGCCGAGGCCGGAGCCGTCGGAGATCGATGCGCCGCTGGCGTTGGCGAGACTGACCGTGAACGTTTCATTCGCTTCATGAGTCGTGTCGCCGTTGATCGGAACGATGATCGTTCCCGTGGTTTGTCCCGGCGGGATCACGAGAGTGCCCGTGGACACCGCGTAGTCGCCGGGTGCCGTCGCGGTGCCGTCGCTCGTCGCGTACTGCACGGAGACGGTGTTGCCGCTGGCGGCAGACAGCGTGACGGTGAAGATCGCGTTGGTGACTCCGCTGTCACCTTCCGTTACGGTCACATCGCCGATCGAAAGCGTCGGGACTGGGTCGTTGTCGTTGATGGTGGCCGATGCGCTGGCGTTGGTCGGAGAGAGGATGGCGTTCGTCGGGCTCGAGAGCGCGACGCTCAACGTCTCCGCTGCTTCATTGATGTTGTCGTCGGTCGTGCTGATCGAGACCGGCAGCGTCGTCGTGCCCGGAGGGAAGGAGAGCGTGCCGCTCTTGCCGGTGTAGTCGGATCCGCCGGTCGCAGTGCCGTCGACGGTGCTGTAGTTCACGGTCACGGTTTGCGCACTGGCGGTGGAGAGCGTCACATCGAACGTCAGTGACGTCCCTTCCGTCTGCGGCGAGTTCGTCTGGGCGATGGAGACAACGATCGGTCCATCGTCGTCAACGATCGTGCCGGTGCCGTTGAGCGGCGTGCTCGAAAGCGTGGCGCTGACTTCGTTCGTCAGACCGACAGTGAACGTCTCGTTGCCTTCGATGATGCTGTCGGTGGTGATCGGAACGGTAATGGTCTTGATCGTTTCGCCGGGCTGGAACCCGAGGGTTCCGGACGTATTGGCGAAGTCGGTGCCGCCGCCCGTCGCGCTTCCCGCGGCGGTCGCGTAATCGACCTGAACGAACTTGCCGCTCGCCTTGCTCAGCGCGACGCGGAAGACCATGTCCGACGTGCCGCCCGATCCTTCGATCGCGCTCGGGTTGTCGATGGTGAGAACCGGCGCGGCGTCGGGGAACGCGTCGAGCGTTCCGTCGATCGTCGTGGAGAAGCTCGAGATCGCGATCGACGCATTCGTGGCGCCGGAGAGATCGACGCTGAACGATTCCGGATCTTCATCGACGTCGTCGTCGATGACTGGAACGTTGAACGTCTGGACCGTGGTGCCCGCGGGGAACGTCAAAGTGCCGCTGACCGGCGTGTAGTCGGCGCCTGCGGTTGCGAATCCGGTTCCGCTCAGCGACGAAGCTGCGTAGTTGACGGTGACCGGCTGTCCGCTGGCCTGCGACAACGTGACGGTGTACGTGACGTTGCCGACATCTTCAGAGACGGTGGCCGGACCGCTGATCGAGAGCGTCGGCAGTGCCGGCGCATCGATGATCGTGCCGACGCCCTGGCTGTCGACGATGGTCAGTTTCTGCGGGTTGGAGAGATTGATCGCGAACTTGAGCGAGCCGGAATGGCCGAGGAGCGTGTGCACGGTGAGCGACTTGGTGAGCTCGCCGGTGTTGAACGTCAGCGTGCCGGTGAATGAGTTGCCCGGCAACAGGCTCGCGTCGTAGTCGGTTCCCTGCGTGGCGTTGTCAGTGCAGCCGCCGTCGCTCGGGTTGCAGTAGTCGGTGACGGTGTAGACGACGCTCACCGGACCGAGCGTGGCATTCGTCGAGGTGTTGAGCGAGACCGTGAACGTGGCGTCGCCGCCGCGTGCAACGACGATGTCGTCGATCGAGGCGGTGATGCAGTCGTCGTCGAAGATCGTGCCGAGGGCAGACGTTGGAACGCCGAGCGCGGAGGTCGGCCACGAGACCGGCACAGCGGTGTTCGCGTTGAGCGTGAAGTTCTCAGGAGTGAAGCTTTCGCAGAGGTTGTCGTCCTTGAGCGCGACGTTGTAGGTGCCCGTCGTGACACCCGGACCCGGAACGGTGCCGGCGTTGAACGTGAAGGTCGCCGGCGTACCGCCGACGCCCGGCGCGTCAAAGTCGGTCGCCGCAGTCGCGGTTCCGTCGGTCGAGCTGAACGTGACGGTGACATTGTCCTGAGCAGGGTTGCTCAACGCCACGCTGAATGGAACGACATGTAACGGACCTTCCGTACCCGTTCCCGGCGACAGTGTGAATGTGGCGACGTCGCTTTCAGCGATCGTCAATGTCTGCGGCGTACCGCCGACTGTGGCGTTGCCGAGTGTCGGCGTCATTGCGCTCGTGATCGAGGTCGTGAACGCTTCCGCCGGCTCCCACACGTTGTCATTGGTGATCGTGAAGTTGATCGAGCCGCTCGTGGAGAGCGCCGGGATCACCACCGGCGAACCGGTGTTGTCCGTGTAGTCGGCGTTCGTCGTCGGCGCAACGTTGGCCGTGCTGTAGTTGACGGTGATCGGTTCGGAAGACGGATTCGACAGATTGATCGTGAGCGACGGCGTCGCGCCTTCGCTCGTAGCACCGCCGCCAGTGAGCGTCACGGTGACCGGATCGTCATCCTGAATCGTCTGCGTCGCCGTGGGCGATGCCGGCGGGTTCGTGACGTCGGCGGACTGCAGACCCATCGTCACCGAGCTCACAGTGGCGTCGAATGTTTCGTCGTGCTCCCAGATGTTGTCTCGCGTGACATTCACGACGATGTTCGTCGTCGAGTTACCGGCGAGAATCGTGACGCTGCCTGCCGCTGCATCCGAGTAATCCGTGCCCAGTGTTGCCTGGAAGGAACCGCTCGGCGCGAAGGAGTAGTTGACCGTGGCGTTCGAGGCGGTGGTGATCGGAGTCGTGCCGTCTGACGCGACGAGACGAACCGGAATGTTCATCACCGTCGGTCCGCCGCCGGTCCCCTCGGTCACGCTCGTCGGATCCGTGATGACGAACGGCTGATCGCTCGCGAGGATCGTTCCGGTACCGGAGGTCGGTGTTCCGTTTGCGGTGCCGTGAGCCGAGGTGGCGCCACCTGCCGGGATGTCGGCGGTGAATGTCTCGTTCGGCTCCCAGATGTTGTCGTCGACGGCGTTGACGGTGATGGTCGCCGTCGTGCTCGTGCCGTTGCCCGGAATGATGACGCTGCCGCCGCTGGCGTCGTTGTAGTCGCCGGCGCTGGCCGTGCCCGGCGTCAGCGAGTAGTTGACTGTGACCGGCGAGTCCGAAGGATTCGACAGAGTGACGGTGAAGACGACGTTGCCGCCTTCGGTTCCGGACGGACTGTCGACGGTGACCGTCGGCGTGTCGTCGTCGTTGATCGTGCCGGTGCCGGTGTCGTTCGGGTTGGCGGCGATGATGCCGACGAGACCCGACGGAGTCGTGTCGGCGCTGGTGAGCGTCGCGTTGAACGTTTCGTTCGCTTCCCAGACGTTGTCGGAGCCGGTGTTCACAACGACGCTCGTCGTGAAGTTGCCCGGCGCGATGGTTACGACACCTGCGTTGGCGTCGCTGTAGTCGGTGCCGAGCGTAGCGTTGCCGCCGCCCAGCGTGTAGTGAACGTTGATGGTCTCGGACGATGCGTTCGTCGTCGTCACCGTAAACGAGATCGGCGATCCCTCGGTGTTCGACGCGGCCGGCACGATGGACAGCGTGCCGGTGTCGTTCGCGGAGATGGTTCCGGTCGCGCTCTGCGGCGTGTTCGTTGCCGCGTTGTTGAACGCGAATGTCGTCGTCGCGCTGTTGATCTGCGTGGTGAATGTTTCGTCCGGCTCCCAAATGGCGTCGTCGGTGAGATTCACGACGATGTTCGTCGTGGTCGCCACGCTGTTGCCCGGAATCGTGACATGACCCGGCGTGCCCGAAGCGTCGGAGTAGTCCGCACCCGTCGCCGTTCCGGCGATGAGCGAGTACGCGACATCGACGCTGGCCGATGACGGATTGCTGATCGTGACGGGGAATGTGAGCGTGCCGCCTTCGGCGCCCGCGGCCGGCGTGCCGATGGAAATCGTCGGCGCATCGTCATCCGTGATCGTGCCCGCGCCGGAGCTGTCGGCGACGACGGTCGGCGTGCCGGGACCGGTGAACGTGTTGCCGTCCGTGTCGAAGTGCGCGGGACCGATGTCGAGTGTGAAGTTCTCCTGGTCTTCCCAGATGTTGTCGCCGATCAAATTGACGGTGACGTTGGCGGACGACGAGCCAGCCGGAATCAGAAGGGATGTCGCTCCAGCGCCGGACGCGGTGACGTAGTCGCCGCCCGCGGTGGCGGTACCGTTGTTCGTCGTGTAGGTGACGTAGGTATCGTACGCAGCGGTTGCCGGCAAGAGGCTCACGGGATCGCGAAGCGTGACCGTGAACAGGATCGATCCCGGCGTCGCGTTGCTTCCCTCGGCCGAGCTGCCATCGCTGATGACGAGCTCCGGCGGCGAGTTCGCATCGAGGATCGTGCCGGTGCCGGTGGCGTTGGTGTCGGTGAGCGTTGCGCCGCCGTTCGTGATCGGATCGGTGATCGTGACAGTGACGGTCTCGTTGACTTCCCAATTCGCGTCGGTCGTCGGCGTGACGGTGATCGTCGTCGACAACGACTGCCCAGGAATCGTTGCAGGTGACGACGGCGAGAACGTGTAGTCGGCGTTCGGTCCCGGCGGAGGCGTGGCGGTTCCGCCGAGCGTGAACGGCACGGTGGTCGCGGCTTCCGGCGTGGAGCCGGTCAGCGAAACGGTGTAGACGAGATTGCCGGCGCCTTCGGTCTGCGTTGCAGGCGAGGCGTTGGAGATCGCAATCGTCGGCGCTGTTTCGTCGTCGGTGATCGTGCCGGTCGCGGACGCGCTGATTGTGATGCTCGTCAAGCTCGTTTGCGTCGCCGCGGAGATGCCGCTGGCGGTGAAGATCTGCGTGCCTTCCCAGAACGTGTCCTGATTGATCGTGACCGGCAGATTCGCGGTCGTGCCCGCGCTCGGAATCGTTACCGTTCCGCCGGTGACGGCGTTGAAGTCATCGAACGGTGCGGCGCCTCCCGACTGCGCGCTGCCGTCGGTCGTGCTGTAAGTAATGGTGATCGCTTCTTCAGCGGGATCGCCGGTCGCAAGAGTGACCGGGAAGTTCAACGTGCCCGCGCCGCCTTCGGAGATGGACGCGTTCGCAACGCTGAACGTCGGCTGTGTTTCATTGTCGGTGATCGTCCCAACCGCGTTCGTGTCGTCAACTGAGATCGGAGTCGGCGGCGTCGTCGCTGCGGTCGTCGCACCGGCGTTCACGAGGAGATGGAACTTCTCCGAGACTTCCCACAGACCGTTGTCGATGAGCGGAACGGAGATCGTCGTGGTCGACGCAGCGCTCGGAATCGTCGCGGTCGCGCCAACGGCGGCCGTGTAGTCGCTGCCGGCAACCGCAGCCGGTGAGCCCGGGCCATCGGCGGTCGAGTACGTGACGGTGATCGGATCATCAGCCGGATCGCCGGTCGCGAGATTGACGTTGAACACCATCGGACCGGCGTTCTCCGCCGCGGTCGACGGCGTGATCGTGAACGTCGGCTGCGTGTTGTTGTCGGTGATCGTGCCGGTGGCCGGACTTCCGTTGACGGCGAGACCGACTGGTGACGGCGAATTGAGGGTCGCCGAATTCACGGTCACCGTGAATGTCTCGGTCGGTTCCCACGTCGCCGTGTTGTTGACGATTGGCACCGTGATGTTTGCGAACGCGGGTGCCGGACCACACGTCGCAGGAATCGTGACGGTTGCGCCGGTCGCGGAGGCATAGTCGCCTGGTGCTTTGGCCGTTCCATCCGCCGTCGAATAGTTAATGGTGATCGAATACGCCGTCGGTCCCGACGCCGTCACGACGAAGGTTGCGTTCCCGGCGGCTTCATCGACCGTCGCCGGCGAAATCGTGACACTCGTGGGCGGTCCGCTGACGTCCTGAATCGTGCCCGTCGCGGAGCTCCCGGAGCTCGTGGTCGTTGCTGCGTTCGAGCCCGTCTGGCCGAGCGATCCAATCGTTCCCGTGAAGTCCTCGGTCGATCCGCCTTCGTCGACGCCGTCGGCGTTCGTCGGAACATTGATCGCCGTCGATTTCGAACCGGCCGTGATCGTTCCAGGCGCGTTCACCTGCGCCGTGTAGTCGAAGGGGCAGACAGCCGTTTGTGCGGTTCCATCGGTCGTGTTGAAGAGGAACGTCACGTTGTAGAAACTCGTGATCGTTGGACCACCGGCGATCGTGACCGTGAAGACGGAATCCGTTCCTTCATTCACCACGCCGCCATTGGTGACGACGAGGTCGACGTCTTCGTTGGCGATCGTCTGCGTCGCCGTGGCCGTTCCGAGCGTCGCGCCGGCCGGAGTGCTCGACGGCGCGGAGATGGCGACGTCGAAGCTCTCGGTGGGCTCCGGCGTGGCGTCGTTGATGAGAGTCACGGTGATCGGCGGCTGCGAAGTCTGGAACGTCGGGAAGCCGCTGAACGTGACGAGCATGCCCGTGATGGCGGTGAAGTCGCTGCCGCCGACCGCGGAGGCGTCGACCGTATCGAGATTGACGCTGAACGGATTGTCCGCAGGCTCGTTGCTCGTGACGGAGAACGTCGGCTGCGAAGCCGAGTCTTCAGGCAGCGTCGCCGCGGATGTGCGCGCGATGCTGATGACGGGCGCGGATTCGTTGTCCGTGATGTTGGCAGTCGAGCTCGCGCCGGAGATTACGGCCGTGCCGCCGCCGACGGATGCTGCGTTCTGAATGTTGCCGCTGTACGTCTCACTCGCGGCGCTGTCGAAGACGTTGTCGTCGATCGTCACGACTGGACCGCTCGATGTCGTACTCGACAGAGCGATGATCGTTTTCTGCGTTGCGGAGACCGCGGTGAAATCGGGATGCGTTCCCGAAACCGACTGGGCGGTTCCGTCGTTCGTCAGGAAGTCGACGGTGACGTTGTGAATGCTCGGGAAGTTGTTCGTGATCGTGAACGTCTGGCTTCCGCCTTCCGTCACCGTTCCCGGAGCGTCGGCGGCAATCGCGAGCTGCGCGTCATCGTTCTGAATCGTGATCGTCGTCGACACCGTGCCGCCGAGCGTGGCGTTCGTCGGTGCGGTCGAAGGAGCGCCGATCGTGACGTCGAATGTCTCGAACGTCTCGGGCGTCACATCGCCTTTGATCGTCACTGGAACTGTGACGATCGTCGTGACGCCGTCCGTCGGCAACACGAATGCTTGATCGGCGATCGCCGTGAAATCAGGATCGGCAGCCGTCGCCGTTCCATCGACCGTCGTCACGTGGAAGTTGCCGGCGACTTCCGTCGGCTTGTCGAGAGTGACCGTGACGTTGACCGAATGATCGGCCTCGGTCTCCGGCGTCGCGAACGGCGCCGTCGTGACCGTGAGCACCGGCGGTGCTTCATCGCTCGTGATCGTTCCCGTTGCATTCAGCGGGAACGCCGGCGTGACCACACCACTCGTGTGAATGACGCCGGTGATACTGACGGTGAATGTCTCGTTGTTCTCGTAGATCCCATCGTTGATGAGCGTGACGGGGATCGATCCGCTGACCTGACCAGCAGTCAACGTCACCAACGCCGCCGGCGGCGTGTAGTCCTCGGGCGTCGTCGCCGTGCCCGGCGCGCTGCTCACATTGAACTGAATCGTTTCGCCGACCGGGAAGTCGATCGAGAACGGGAAGTTGTACGGCGTCACCGTTTCCGACTGCGACGCGGGGTTGTTGAACGTGAGCGTGAAGTCGTCGTTGAGAATCGTGACGACACCGAGGCTGTCGTTGAGCGTCAGACCCGTACCATTTTGGTCCGCGTCTTCGAGCGTGATCGTGTAGACCTCGTGGTTCTCAGGAGTGCCGTCGCCGTTGATGTTGCCTGAGGGCGTCAGAGAAACCGTCGTGCTGACGCCGTCGCCGATGTACGTCGCGGCGCTGCCATTCGGCTGCGTTACGTAGTCGCCCGGCGCGATCGCCGTGCCGTCGGACGTGTGATAGTGAACCGTCAGCGTCTGCCCGAGGGGGACGGGCGAATCGAGGACGACCTGGAAGGGAACGGTTGTCGTTCCGGCGTCGCCTTCGAGCTTCGCCTGATCGACAAGCTGATTGATCGCCGTCGCCGCGAACGCGTTAGCGCCGGCGAGTGCGACCATCGTCGCGAGTAAGAACCGAAGCGTGAATTTGAACGATCGCGTGTTCATCGTGTCCCCCATGCCTCAGTTCGCGCGCGGCGCGACTCGAGTCGTGTCCTTGTAGATCGTCGCCATCGCTCTGGCTTCGCGGTTGTCGACGATGATGGTGTTGTCACCGGTGATGGATGCTTTGACCTTGACGGCGAACGCGCATTTCTGCGCGACGCCTTTTGCAGTGATGAGAGGGACGACGGCGAGGACTTTCATCTTGCCGTCGCCCGCCTTCATCGTGACCGAGCCTTTGCCTGCGATGTAATCGACCTTCTGCATTGCGGTTCCGTCGACGGTTTCCCAGTCGAGCGTCACGACCGCGCCTTTCGGAAGCGGCTGATCGAGTCGCACGATGAACGCAGCGGCGCCGGCGATCTGCTCGCCGCGCGCAACCGTCGTGTCGTCGACGTGCAGCTTGATGTCGGCGGCGAACACCGCGGGCGCGGCGGCCATCATCGCCATCAGGAGGAACCGCAGAACTGCTCGATCGATACGTGACATGTCGTTGGCCTCAGTTGATTCGTCGCGCAGCCTGGTACGCGGGATCGTTGGTCTTGTTGTCGGTGGTGGCGCCGTAGACGAATGCGCTGCCGGCAGTGACGGTGATCGTCACCGTGTCATTCGCGAAGAGTCCCGAAGACGACTCGAGGAAATTCGCGTCGCTCACCTGCGTGAAGAAGTTGCCGGGATACCCCTTGGTCAGCGTGCGGATGGTCTGGCCATCCTTATTCTTGACGGTGATGCTGAGCGTGGCGCCGCTGTCGAGCGAGCGCACGCCGATGTTGAACCGCGCCGCAAGGGTGTCGATCGGCGCGAGGAGCACCGCGGACTGTCCGACCTGCAGCGCCTGATCGGGCGTCTGCAGATCGAGGAACATGCCGTTCGTTCCGAGCGCGCCGCCGTCATTGAAGACGCGTGCGACGGTCACCGGCAGCGGCGAAGTCGACGTCATGTCGAGACTGCCGACGCCGCTCGTGTTCATCAGCGTCACGAGATCGGGATACGAGATCGTGCCGCCGGCGGGAATCGTGTAGTTGAGTTTCGGATCGATCGACGTCGGCGAGAAACCGGCCGGGTGATACGTGAGCGTGCCGCTCACGCTGCTCTGCGTCGGGTTGTGCATCTGCAGCGCGGTGCGGAAGAACGCACCGGCGGATCCCGGCGTTGCGCCGACGACGGTGAGGATGCCGACGTTGATCGGAACACCTTTGACGATGACCTGCACCGTCGATGAGTTCGCGCTCGTCGAGCAACCGCTCGCCGTGTTGCGCGCGACGACGCGGTAGTAATACGTCACGTCATTCGCGTTGCTGTGCGTGAACGACTTCTCGAGCGGATTCGCGGTAAACGGAATGGTGGTCGACGTCGGCGATGCGAAATTCGGATCGGTCGATTCGTCGACGCGATACTCGGTCGCGAACGGGACACCCTGCCACGTCAACTTGTAAGAGGTGTTCGATGCGACCGTCGATGCGGATGCGGTGACGGTCGGTGCGTTCGGTGTGTTGCACGGCGCGGTGCCCGACGTCGTGAAGCTGAAGACCGCGCTCGGCGTCGAGCCGACGGAGTTCTTCGCGACGACGGTCCAGAAGTACTGCGTGCCCGAGACGGTGATGACCGAGATCGACGTGGTGAGCGTCGAGCCGGCGAAGCTCGTCGGCGTCGGAGCGGTGCCGAAAAAGACGTCGTAGGAGGTCGCGCCTGCGCCCGCGGTCCATGAGACCGAAGTCGGCGGCGAGACGTTCGTCGAGCCGTCTGCCGGAATCGGATTCGTCGCGGCACCTGGTGCATTGATGATCGAGACGTTGACGGTCGAGCCGTTGCCGGGAATCGAAGTCGGACCCGACGACGGCGGCTGGAAAGCGGATGCCAGACTCGTCGGCGACAGCGTGAAGGTGTTCGTTCCCGAGGCGAGTGCGGTGAAGTTCAACACCGCGATGCTCACCGAGCCGGTCGGCGCCGATGAGTTCGTCTGCGATGCGGTCAGCGAAACGCTGCCGTTCGCATTCGCCGTCGACGGATTCGTGAAGACCGGCGACGATGAGAACTGGCTCGACGCGCCACCCGTCGCTGAATTGAAGCGGACGAGATTCTTGTCGAACGCGACTGCAACTTGATACGCGCCCAGCACTGCCGCGGTGGAACCGCTGGGACCCTGTCCCGTGACGCCGCTCAAGTCGATCGTGAGCGTCAACTGAATCGTGCCGCCGGCAGAGGTCGTCGCGCTGTTTGGCGACCCCGTCATCTGGGCTGTTCCGTTGATTGGTGCTCCTTGCGCGAAGAGACCCGCGGGAGCAAAAAGCGAGAGTGCCACCACCACAGCAATGCGACCCGACTGACGACGGAGCATTCCATCCTCCCTCTCGATTGACCGACGGACCAGGTCGGTCAGAGGCGACGACGAGCCGAGGCGCAGAAAACGCGCACGCGACACGACGCACTAACGATTTGTTTTGGAACCCTTTGGAGTTGTCCGGAATATGCGCTTATTCTCCGGCGAGCGCAACAGGATAAAAATGGAATATCGAACGGGCTAATACTTACTTACGTCCTTTTAATAGAGAGGATAAGCCCGCTTTTCGGGACATCAAAATCGCAAAAAAATATTTAGGAGGTGACGCGAAGCACGCTAAACGGTGACCGCGGCTCGGCCCGTTTGCTCGACTTCCAGATCGCCGAGCCGCAGCTCTTCCTGCGGGTGCGCGAAGTAGTAGCCCTGAATCAGGTCGATGCCGAGGTCGCGGCAGGTCTCGTACTCCTCGGAGGTCTCGATGCCTTCGGCGATCGTCTTCGCTCCGATCTTCCCGGCGAGATCGACGAGCATCTTCACGAGATCCTGCTTGATCGGTTCGTCGCTGAGCGTCGAGACGAGTCCCTTCGTCACCTTTAGATAATCAGGCGCGAGCGCGGCGATCGCCTCGAGCGACGCGTAACCCGATCCGGCGTCGTCGATGGCCACTTCGATTCCTTTGTCGCGGAACTCGTCGAGCAGGCGGCGGAACACGACGTAGTCCTCGATCGCCGCGCGCTCGGTCAGCTCGAGCACGAACTGTCCGCGATGCTCGGCGAAGAACGACGTCATCTCGTGAATGCGGAACTCCGACTCGCCGAACATCTCCGCTTCGAGATTGAGAAGGAACTTGCGATCGAGGAGATCGACTTGGCGCAATCGCCTCAGCGCGCATTCGAGCGCGATGTCCTCGAGCGCCCACGCCAGCTTCGACTCGCGCGCGAACGAGAACAGCATGTCGGAGTTGCGGAACGACGACGATCCCGGTCCGCGCGTGAGCACTTCGTAGCCGAACACGGTGAGCTCGCGCGCGCGCACGATCGGTTGGAAGAGCGTCGTGATTCTTTTTCGACGAATGATGTCGCGCAGTTCTTTCGTCAGTTGCTTCTTGCGCTGCTGTTCGGCGTCGCGCACGGCGTCGGCGGCCACGCGCATGCCGTGATAGACCTGACGCTCGAGGCGAATCTGCGGACGGTAGTCGATGCGCGCGGCGCCGACGAAGAATCCGATCTGCTCGCCCTGGATGATCGGGAATCGCGCGCGCGCGTTCTCGATCAACTTCTGGCGGAGATCGTTCGCTGTCGACTCCGCCGCGTTCTCCGCGGTGAGATCCTGTCCGCGCGTCTCATGAAAAATATAGAAGCTCGATCCGCCGACGCGCTGCGCGGTGATGATCGGATTTCGAAATCGCGCGCGCGCTTCGGCGTAGAGCGTCTCGGCCGTTTGGCGAAGGAACTCGTCGAAGAACGCCCAACCGTACTCCGCTTCGATCGCTTCGAATTGTTCGATGTCGATGTAGACGATGCCGATCTCGCCCTGCTCGATGAGCACTTCCTTCACGCGGTCGGTGATCAGCGGAACGGTCGGAAGTCCGGTGGCCTTGTCGCAGAGAAATCCTTCGACGGCGGTGCGTCCGGCGTCGACGACCGGCTGCGTGATGCGCGTGTGCCCGCGGTCGATGAGCGCGCGAATGCGCTTCGTCACCTGATCGCGATCGAACGGCTTGACGAGGTAGTCGTCCGCGCCGACCTGCAATCCGGTGAGCCGGTCTTTCACTTCGCCGCGTCCGGTGACGAGCACCACGGCGATGCCCGCAGTTCGTTGCACGGCCTTGAGCGCCTGGCAGACTTCCCAGCCGCTGCGCTTCGGCATCATGACGTCGAGCAACACGACGTCCGGCAAACGACTCTGCGCGATTCCGAGCGCTTCCTCTCCGTCCTTGGCTACGAGAATCTCGCAGTCCAACGGACGCAGGTACATCTTCAAAAGCATCACGACGTCTTCGTTGTCGTCCGCGATGAGTACGACCGCGCGGTCACCCATGGTTGCCGTGGATGATTGCTCAAAGTGGGCCAGAGAGCTAGCTGGAGCACAGCCGGGGCGGGTGTCCTCCACTCGTGCTAACGTACGCAACCCCGGGGAGAGACCCATGATCAAGTTCGGCACTTCGGGTTGGCGCGGGATCATCGGCGAAGACTTCACGTTCGAAAACGTCCGCGTCGCCACGCAGGGGATCGTCAACTACCTCAAGAAATCATCGCAGAAGGGGCACGGCGTCGTGGTCGCCTACGACACGCGCTTCCTCTCCGAGAAATTCGCGTCCGAAGGGGCGAAGATCTTCGCCTTCAACGGCATTCAAGCCTACCTCTGCAATCGCGACGTGCCGACGCCATGCGTGTCATTCGAGACGGTGCGCCGCAAGGCGATGGGCGCGATCAACTTCACCGCGTCGCACAATCCGCCCGAATACAACGGACTGAAGTTCTCGACGTCGAACGGCGCGCCCGCGCTGCCCGAAGTCACGCAGGCCATCGAGCGCGAGATCCACACGATCCAGGAGCGCAAGGAACGCGTCGACGTTTACGAGAAGTCGGAGCTGATCGAGACGATCGATCCGAAAGACCGCTATCTCACCGAGCTTCGCAACAAAGTCGACATCGACGTGATCCGCAAGTCGGGACTGCGCATCGCCATCGACTCGCTCTACGGCACGTCGCGCGACTACCTCGACTACTTCCTGCTCGAAGCCGACGTCGACGTGAAGATCATTCACAACTTCCGCGATCCGTATTTCGGCGGCTTCTCTCCAGAATGCAATGAGAAGAATCTCGTCGAGCTTCGCAACGTCGTCTCCGCCGAAAAATACGACCTCGGCCTCGCCACCGACGGCGACGCCGATCGCTTCGGCATCATCGACGATCGCAATCGCTTCGTGTCGCCGAACGTGATCCTGTCGCTGCTCGCGGTGTATCTGAAGCGACATCGCAACATCCCCGGCGGTCTCGCGCGCTCCGTCGCAACGACGCATCTCATCGACGCAATCGCGCGCAAGCTCGACGTGCCGGTATACGAGACTCCCGTCGGTTTCAAGTACATCGGCGAGCTCATTCTCGAAGACAAGATCGCCCTCGGTGGCGAAGAGAGCGCCGGCATGTCGATGTATCGCCATCTTCCCGAGAAGGACGGCATCCTCGCTTGTCTCCTCGTCGCGGAGATGGTCGCGCGCACCGGCAAGAAGCTGAATCAACTCGTCGAAGAGATGTACGAAGAGTTCGGCTACTACTACTCGAAACGCGTCGACATGAAGCTCACGCCGCAACTGAAAGAGACGCTGGCGACGAAGCTCGCCGATCCGCCGAAGCAACTCGACGGCATGACGGTGAAGCACGTGAACACGACCGACGGCGTGAAGCTGATCTTCGATCAGCAGACCTGGATCCTCTTCCGCCTCTCGGGCACCGAGCCAGTCGCGCGCGTGTATGCCGAGGCTTGCAGTCCGAAGGATCTGAAGCACGTCATCGACGCGGGCCGGAAGTTCGTCGCGCCGGCGTGAAGATTCGCAAAGCATCCCGCGCCGACATCCCGCGCATCGAAGAAGTGATGCGCGAGTCGACGTCGTCCCTCGGCGCGCGCTACTACGACGAGCGGCAGACGGCCAGCGCGACGGAGCTCATCACGATTCCCGATCCGCAGCTCATCGATGACGAGACCTATTTCGTCGTCGAAGACGAAGGCGCGATCGTTG
>Ga0105245_10003363_pt1 | contig 14334 bp, 8 predicted proteins | sample KBSM54metaG_FD_81523 | JGI IMG/M metagenome (GOLD analysis project Ga0105245, IMG submission 81523) | Miscanthus rhizosphere microbial communities from Kellogg Biological Station, Michigan, USA - KBS M5-4 metaG | ecosystem: Host-associated > Plants > Roots > Rhizosphere > Soil | place: Michigan... | reverse complement strand
TGCGGCAGCGCGTTGTTCGCGTGGCCGCCTTCAAGACGCGTAGCCACGCAGGTGGTGCGTAGAAGAGCGTTGAAGAAGGCCGACTGGCTGAGACGCTTCGCGGCGTCTTCTGATTTGGCATGGTCTGCACCAATCACCGCGCGAAAGTCGGCGCCGGTCGCTGGAGCTTCCAGCGCGGCGGTGCGCTCGAAGTAGCCACGCGTAGTCTCATTCAGGCTTACGGGAAAATCGAATTCGGCCAGCCGCGCCAATCCTTGGGAGAGATGATAGATGGCGTTGTCTTTTACGGGCCGCGAGCTGTGTCCGCCGTTACTCTTTACTTCCAGACGGAAATCGACGTAGTTTTTCTCGCTGGTCTGCATTCCCAGCAGCATGCGTTTGCCATGTTTGGTTTCAAAATCGCCAGCGTCTGTATTGATACAGTATTCGGCATCAATCCAGTCACGATGGTTTTTGGCAAGCCATTGCATGCCATTGGATTCGCCACCCTCTTCATCTGCCGTGAGCGCCAGGATGAGGTCACGCGCGGGAACCCAGCCTTCTTTCTTTAGGCGGATAAAATTGGCAACCAGAACGGTATCGCCCTGCTTAATGTCCGACGTGCCCCGGCCATAGAAGAAGCCATCGACCTCATTGAACTTGAACGGGTCCATGGACCAATCCTGGCGAAGCGCTTCCACCACGTCGAGATGGGCGATGAACAGGATGGGCTTGCCCGCACCGCGTCCGTGAAGGCGGACGACAATATTTTTCTTGTTCGGCTTTGGCCCATCGACATGAATATCTTCAGCGGGGAAGCCTGCCGCCCGAACGCGCTCGGCCATGGCTTCCGCCGCGGTAGTAACGTTCCCGGCCGGGGTATCAGTGGTGTTGATTTCAATGAGCTGCTTGAAAATATCGCGGGCAGCCTGATGTTCCGGTGAAAGAGCGGTTTGGGTCTGGGCGAATGAGACACCACACCAAAGAGCTGCGGCACAAGGCAGAGCGAGAAATCGTTTCATCATCGTGCGATGGATTATAAATTCTGGGCCGCAGAAGCAGCTCGGAATTGGTGCAATTTACTTATAATTAAGGATATGGCGAGAGGTTGGGAAAGCAAGTCAGTAGAAGAGCAAATGGACATCGCCAAAGAAGGCGGAGGCAAGAATCAAAAGCAGCCGCTTACTGACGGCGAGAAGAAAGCCCGGCACGAGCGCGATAGCCTGAAACTTTCCCGCGCTTATATCGTGCATCAGATTGAAGCTTCCACCAATGAGCGTTACACCAGGTCCTTGCAGCAGGCGTTGAGCGAAATCGACGAGAAGCTGGCCAGGCTGGTGAATGGACAGTAAAGGACGCCAAAGCAGGACTCCGGCGGAAGCCAAACCAGAAGTGTCCCGATATCCACGCGAGTGAAATCAAATAGCCGCTCTGCGCCCCGTAATCACCTCAATCAGCAATACAACCAGGGCGATCACTAGAGTTAAGTGAATCAAGCTACCGGCAATGTGGTATCCCCAACCTAATAACCATAGAAGCAGCAGAATTGCAAAAATCGTCCAAAGCATTCGCTTCTCCCCGGCGGGTGCGACACCCAGCCTCTTGTCTGTTGGATGCCTTTGTACGAGGCGCGAGTTGACACTGCTTGAACTCCCAACGTGTTGATCAAAAATTGTCCAGCAGCTCTGCTGAACGAATATTTGAAAAACAGCAACTCCGTTCGAAAGGCCCAACAAGGCGCAATCAGCAACTCTGCTGGTGCGCAGATCCTGTAAGCAGCAGCTCTGCTTCAAGCGCAAGTCATGCGGCTTTGCGGGCAGTTTCTCTCAAAGTGAGCAACAAGAACTCTCCCTCTCCACTCTAACCACATAGTTGCTTTGGCAGAGCTGCGGTATCTCTTGACCGCGCAGACTGGCAGACCCTCAAGGCGCAATGAAAAACTTTCAGAGATGGATCGGCACTTCAATCATAGTGGCGGTGGCAGCGGGGCTGACGTCGCTCTCGCCAAAGCTTCACTCACAGCAGCAGATAGAAGCTACAGCAGCGGTTTCTTATGAAGGGCAGCGAGTGTCCTCTGTGCAACTGGCAGGACAGCCGGACGGCAACCCTCGGAAGTTGAAGTCCTTGATCACGCAGCCCATCAATGCGCCGTACTCGCAGGCCAAAGTTGATGAGACTGCGGCTGCCCTGGTTAAAACCGGCGGCGCCAAGGATGTGGAAGTACAGGTAAATCCAGCTCCCGAGGGATTACACGTCGTCTTTGTGCTGAAGCCCGCCTACTATTTTGGCGTTTATACGTTTCCCAAGGCGGAAAAAACTTTTACTTATACACGTCTGCTGCAAGCCTCCAATTATTCCAAGCAGGAGCCCTTCACGCAGGAGAAGGTGGAAGAGGCGGAATCGAGTTTGCTGGAATTCTTTCATCGCACCGGCTTCTTCATGGCCACGGTTGAACCGAAGATGCAGACCGACGAGAAGCACCGCGTGGTCAATGTGGAATATGTCATCAACCTGAAACGGCGCGCGAAGTTTGGGGAAGTGATGCTGGCCGGAGTCTCAGAGCAACAAACCAAGAGACTGAATGACAGCCTTCGATCCGTCAAAGCTCGAATCAAAGGGGCCTACATCAAGCCGGGCAAAACGTACTCGCTCAAAAGGCTGACTGCTGCAACTGCATTTTTGCAACAACAGTTGGGAAGCCAGCACTTCCTTGCCGGAAGAGTAAAGCTTGTCTCAACACTTTATAACCCTCAGACCAACCGGACTGACATCAAGTATCACGTAAGGGAAGGGCCGAAAATCGACATTAAGCTTGCGGGAGCGCACGTGTGGGGCCGGACGCAGAAAAAGCTTATCCCCATGTACCAGGAAAATGCTGTGGACGCCGATCTGGTGAACGAAGGCGCGCAGGACCTGACATCGTACTTTCAGGCGAAGGGTTTTTTCGGCGCAAAAGTCCACAGCCAGATACAGAAGCAGGGATCGGGTGTGACCGTGCTTTACCAGATTGAAAAAGGCCCGCGAGGCAAGGTCGAGGCGATTGAGTTTCACGGTAACGCCCACTTCTCTGACAAGGACCTCAAGTCACATGTTCCGGTGACCAAGAGAATGGCCTTGAACCCGTTTTCGCACGGAAAATACAGCGAAGAGCTTGTACGCAAGAGCGTGAAAAACATAGAAGGCCTTTATCGCGGCGCGGGCTACAGCCAGGTGAAAGTCACTCCCAAAGTTGTAAACAAGAAAAATGAGCTGCAACTTGCGTTCCAAGTAGAAGAGGGCGTGCGCGATGTGGTGGAGTCCCTGCAAATTGAGGGGAACAAGGCCCTCTCACAAAAAGAGCTTTCGCCAAAGGGAATGAACCTTGAGCCGGGAAAGCCTTATTCGACGCAGCTGCTCTCGAAGGACCGCAACCAGATCATGGCGACCTACCTGGACAAGGGATTTCTGAACGCAACTTTTAAATCAATAGTGGACCATACGAAAGACGATCCGCACCATGTACAGGTGCTTTATCAAATAGAAGAAGGGCCACAAGTCCAGACAGCGAGCGTAGACCCAGTAGGTGCGCAGCATACGCGGCCGGAAATTATTGCGCGCAATGTGAATATCAAAGTGGGTAAGCCGCTGAGCGAAACGGCCCTGCTGCGCGGTGAAAGCCAGTTATACACCCTGGGCGCGTTTAACTGGGCGAGCGTCGATACTCGCGCGCCAATCACCGACGATCCAAATGCTGCGGTCCTGGTAAAGCTGCATGAATCAAAGCGCAACACTATTGCCTACGGATTCGGATTTCAGGTTCTTAATCGCGGAGGCAGCATACCCAGCGGAACCGTGGCGCTACCGGGACTGCCCCCTATCGGGGTGCCGCAGTCATTTACCACCAGCCAGCAGACATTCTGGGGGCCGGAAGGATCGATTGAGTACACGCGCAGAAATTTCCGTGGGCGTGCAGAAACAGTAAAACTCACAGCATTTGGCGGAAGGCTGGACCAACGCGGGTCAGCAAGCTGGGCCAATCCGACAATCTGGAATACCGGATGGAGTTCCACGGTAACGCTCTCCGCCGAACGCACGAGTGAGAACCCTGTTTATACCGCGCGGTTGGGCGGAGCAGGAATCCAGTTTGAACATTTCCTGGACAAGAACAAGCAGAAGTCCGTGATCTTCCGCTATGATTTCCGCCGCACGAACCTTTCCAACATCACAATACCCGACCTGGTACCGCCGGAAGACCAAAACGTGCGTCTCTCTGGAGTCTCCGCTGGCTTCAGCCGCGATTCGCGTGACAACCCGCTGGATGCTCGCAAAGGAATCTATGAGAGCTTCCAATTGGACCTGAACCCTGCGTTTCTGGGGTCGAACACAAGCTTCGGGCGTTTTCTGGGTCAAACGGCTTACTACAAATCATTGACGAGCGATTCATCGCTTGTGTGGGCGAATAGCCTCAGACTGGGATTCGAGCATGCATTTGGAGGTGCTCACATTCCTATCAGTGAACTCTTTTATACAGGCGGCGGCAGCACGCTACGCGGTTTCAGTTTGAACGGGGCAGGGCCGCAACGCCAAGTTGTGGTCTGTCCGCCGGACGATCCAAGCTGCGGCGTGCAGATCACAGTGCCCGTGGGCGGCGAGCAGCTTGTGATCCTGAACTCCGAGCTGCGCTTCCCGCTGGGCATCCCCGCACCGTTTGTGGGCGGGAATTTGGGCGGCGCAGCGTTCTACGACGTCGGCAACGTCTATACCAATGTCACATTCAAGAATTTCTTTACCGATCTCTCACACACAGTTGGTTTGGGGCTACGTTACAAGACGCCAGTGGGGCCGGTCCGCATTGATATTGGATATCTAGTGAATCCGCCACCGGGAGTGAAGTCGCATCAAGTGTTCATAACGCTTGGGCAGGCATTCTGAAAGGCGAGTTTCTAGAAGGGTGAAAAACGTGAAGAAGTGGAAAAAGATTGTTCTGTGGAGTCTTGCGGCGGTTGTCGTACTGCTTGTGGGCACGGTGGTGACGCTGGTGCTTTTGCTCGACCACAATGAAGGGTTTCGCCATAGCATTCTGGCCAAGGTGGAGAAAAGCGCTCGTGAGTCGACCGGCGCGCGGCTTGAGGTGCGAGACTTCAACGTTCGTCTCTCTAATCTGAGCCTGGATATTTACAACGTTGTGGTCCACGGAACGGAACCTGATTCCAGCAAGCCGTTGATGGCCGTTGACCATCTGCAGGTCGGTCTGACGATTGATTCATTGCTGAACAAAAAATGGCACGTCCGCGAGATTATTGTGGACCATCCTGTGGTGCGCATGGCGGTGAACAAAGCGGGTGAGAATAATTTGCCCAAGCCGGAAAAGAAAAGCACGAGCAGCAGCAACATGAACGTTTTTGATCTGGCGATACGGGAGCTGCGACTGAATAACGGCGAAATATATTACAACGACCAGAAAACGCCGCTGGAAGCCGACCTACACAACTTTGTTGTCAACGCGAATTATGATTCTGGGCAGAAAAAATATTCCGGCGACCTTGGCTACAACACGGGAAAAATTGTTTACGGAAAATATGCGCCGGTAGAGCACAACTTGCAGGCGAAATTCGGTGTAACGCCGCAGCAGTTCACGCTGGACAAACTTGACCTTACGGCAGGCGAGTCGCGGGTTGGATTGAATGCAACGGTGAACGATTACAGCTCGCCGAATATGCAAGCTACAGGAGGATATGAAGCGACGCTGGTAACGAATGACGTCAAGCGAATCTTGAAGGATCCTTCGCTTCCCGACGGGACGGTGAAGCTGACGGGACAATTGAAGTACCAGGCTGATCCGAACAAACCGATGCTGGATACTGTTTCTGTGGACGGCAACGTGAGCAGCGCTGGGCTCAACGTAAAGACAACGAGTTTGCAGACGGAGGTCCGCGATCTCTACGCACGCTACCAGCTCTCCGGCGGCAATGCGGAAGTGAACGACATTCGTGCGCGAGTGCTGGGCGGCACATTGAATGGCAAGTTGACGATCAAAGATGTTGCAGGAGCATCCATCGCGCAATTGCAGGCTTCAGTGAAAGGCTTGTCACTGGACCAAGCACAAACGGCGACGCACAACACTTCAATGCGGCAGGCGCACTTGAGTGGAAGCGTTGATGCGGATGCGAACGCGCATTGGGCCAAGACGCTGGACAATCTCGTCGCGCACAGCGATGCCACGGTCAAGGCCAGTCTGGGACAAGGCCCGGCGACGCCGGTGAATGGCGTGATCCATGCTGATTACGCAGGAGCACACAAAGAGCTTGCGCTGACGAATAGCTACGTTCGGACGCCGCAAACCAGCATCAACCTTAATGGAAAGATCAGTGATCGTTCGCAATTGCAGGTGGCGTTGCGATCGAATGATTTGCATGAACTAGAGACATTGTCCGCGGCATTACAGAAACCGGCTCCGGGACAACCGCCAGCGCAGCAGCTTGGACTCTACGGTACGGCCAATGTGAATGCGACGGTGAGCGGGTCGCTGACCGCGCCGCAGATCAACGGGCAGATGGATGCGCGCAACTTCCGGGTGAAAGGAAGTTCGTGGAAAGTGCTGCGCACAGGGTTTACCGCGAATCCGTCACAAGTGACACTGAGCAACGGCGACCTGGAAGCGGTGCCGCAGGGTCGCATCAATTTCAGCGTACAAGCCAAGCTAAAGAAATGGGTCTATACACCCTCAAGTCCCATAACCGCGAACATTTCCGGATCGCAGATTTCAGTTGCTGATCTGGAAAGGCTCTTAAACAAGACTTATCCGGTGAGTGGCACCTTGGCGCTGAACGTCGCTGTTCACGGATCGCAACTCAATCCTGTGGGACAGGGAACGCTTACGGTGACGAAAGCGAAAGTATCGACCGAGCCGATCCAAAACCTGAATGTGAAGTTTGAAGGCGATGGAAACACCGTGAAGGCAAACCTGACGGTGCAGATGCCTGCGGGAACAGCGCGTGCGGACGTGAATTATTTTCCCAAGACAGAGGGATACGATGCGCATGTGGTGTCGCAAAATTTCCGGCTGGAAAAATTACAAACCGTAGTCGCGCGCAACATGAAGATTGCCGGCGGCGTGAACCTGAACGTGAGTGGCAAGGGAACAGTTAAAGACCCGCAATTGCAGGCGACCATCGACATACCGCAACTGCAGATGCAGAAGCAGACCATCCAGGGATTGAAGTTCCAAACCACGGTGCAGAACCACGTGGCGACAATTGCGCTGGATACGAATGTTTCGAAGGTTGCTCTTAAAGCGCGCGGCACGGTGGGAATTGAAACGCCGTACATGGCGGACATTCGCTTAGATAGCGGGAAGATTGATTTCCAGCCGCTCGTGGCATTGTATGCGCCGGCGCAGGCGGCAGATCTCTCCGGCCAAACAGAGCTACATGCAACGGTGCGCGGACCGCTGGCGGAAATGAACCGCGTGGAAGCGCACCTTGAAGTGCCGAGCCTGAATGTAAATTACAAGCAATTTCAATTGGCGGCTGCAAAACCGATTCACGTTGACTACCAGAACGGCACAGCGACGCTGCAGCCAACTTCAATTCGAGGCACCGGCACCAGTATTGACGCGCAAGGAGTGCTGCCGGTGACTACGCCCAAAGCCGCATCATTCCTGGTGAAAGGGAACGTTGACTTGGGTATTGCGCAAATGTTTGTGCCGGACATTACCAGCTCTGGCCAGTTGCAATTTGATATAGATTCAAAGCGCTATGGCCAGAGCGGGAACTTGAATGGCCAGATCAGAGTTGTGAAAGCGAACCTGCATACGGCAGACTCGCCCGTCGGGCTGGACAATGCAAACGGAGTGATCAACGTAACGCAGACGCGGCTGGAAATCAGCAGCTTCGAAGGGCAAATGGGAGGAGGTACTATCAATGCCACGGGCGCAGTGGCGTACCGTCCAGCGATCCAGTTCCAACTGGGGCTCACAGCCAACAATATTCGAGTACGCTATCCGGCAGGTGTGCGCGCTATTATCGCGTCAAACCTTGCGCTCACAGGAACGCCGCTGGCATCACAACTTGGCGGGCAGGTAAGGATAGAGCGCGTATCGTTCACGCCGGACTTTGACCTGAGCACTTTCACTTCGCAATTCAGCGGAGAAGCCAGCGATAGTGGGACGCCCGGATCATTTACGCAGGGAATGAAGCTGAATATCGCGGTGCAATCCACCAGCCAGATGAACCTGGTGAGCAGCCAGGTAAGCATTCGAGGAGACGCGAACCTGCGCGTGGTGGGCACGGCCGCAGATCCGGTAATTCTGGGACGCAGCAACCTCACTGGCGGCGAATTCTTCCTGGCAGGGAACCGTTACCAGGTGGATCACGGGACGATTGATTTTCTCAACCCTGTACGCACAGAACCAGTGCTGAACATACAGGTAAAAACCAGGATTGACGAATACAACATTACGTTGGCATTGAACGGTCCGGTGGAACGCCTGCAAACAACCTATACGTCCGATCCGGCGTTGCCTCCGGTGGACATCATTAACCTGATCGCCACCGGGAAGACCGTGGAGTCAGCGGCGGCGAACCCGAGCCCAAGCCCGACGAGCGCGATGGGCGCGCAATCTTTGCTGGCATCGGGCATCAGCAGCCAGGTAAGCGGCAAGATTGCCAAACTGGCCGGCGTGTCACAGTTACAGATCGATCCGGGGCTGGGAAACGACAACGGGCAGAATCCGGGTGCGCGCATCGCCATTCAGCAACGCGTAACCAGCAACCTGCTGGTGACGTTTGCCACGGACATTACCTCGACACAACGGCAGGCGGTGCAGATGGAATACAAGTTCAATCCAAAATGGTCGGTCAGTGGCACGCGCGACCAGAACGGCGGGTTTGGCGTGGATGGAAGGTATAGGAAGGATTTTTAGCAGCCCCCACTGGGGATGGTTGCGGGCCTTCCCAAGAAGGCCCGCAGGAATGGCCCGTTTGAGAAAACTCAAAGGGAGCGCAGGAAGTTAAGAATGTCCTGCCGTTGCGCAGGGGTTAGAGTAGTGAAGAAGTTATTGACAACAGCATTGGCTTCAGAGCCGCAGAAATTGACGATGGTAGACGGCGCGTGAGCTACTCCGTTAACGGTAAAGTTCTGCGTCGCGGTGGTATTGATGCAATTGGCGGCCGGGCTGGAATGCAGACGGATGGCTTTCAGCAGATCGGTCGTGCGTCCATCATGCATGAAAAAGAGCCGCTGGCCCACGCCCCAGAGCGGCGCGGTGCGGAACTCGTCAGGCCCGGCATCGCCCTGGGTTACGCCATCGGCCAGCGTGGAGCCCATGTGATGCAGGGCAAAGTCGGAGAACGGCTGGTAGGTAAAACCGCCCATGCCGGTGAAAGGAGACTTTGCCGTCGTCAGTTTGTCGGAGTGGCACAGCACGCAGCCTATGCTGTTGAAAAGCGCCTGGCCATTCGCCGCCGATGGCGTAAATGGGACGGGCACGGGAACTGCATTGAGACGCATGAAGGCAGCGAAGTTTACCTGCAGAGAAGAAATCTGGCTGGCGAAATCGCCCGCACCTGGCCCCGGAGGGATGATCAGATTGGTGGTATCTTCCGGAGTCACGTTGAACACGCATCCCAGGATGGCGTTACGTTCGTTGGGAAAAACGTCGTTAGCGATGCCCTGTTCCACGTTGGAAGCTTCGCCGGAAAAAATCAATAGAGACTTGTTTTGCGCTTTCCAGCCGAAGCGCGTGATGGTTCCGTCATTGCCGCTGGTATTGAAACGGCCGGCAATGCCCAGGGCAGCCTTGGCCGCGGCGTTCGCGGCAAGATTGGCCTGCAGGTTGCTATCCGGAGTGTTTTCCACAAAACCGAGACCAAAGGTTGGCGTGGGAATCCGGAACACAACATTGTTATTGGCGAGTTGCGGGGGGAAGTTCTCTTGCGGCAGGCCGCAGCCGGGAGCGTCAAAACGACCTTGGATGGAGTATAGGTTGTGTACGCCGCCATCTAATCCGCCGGCGGTATTCATGATGAAGCGCGCTTCGCGCACCGGACCATTGGGGAAAATGAAAGGTGGAACCACGTTGGTGGCCCCATCCAGCGTGGCCAGTGCAATTTGCGGGTTAGGCACTGGATTCACCGGGCTGTTCAACCCTGGGCTGCTGCCGCCAACCGCGGGCTCGGCATGGCACAGCGCGCAACCGTTGCCGTTAAAGCCCGGCCCCAGGCCCACGCCTGGCTCGCCCGCAATTGTTCCGCTCACGGAAAAGACAGTCCCGAATTGAGCCAGGGCATTGAACCAAAATATGGTCTCATTGAAGTTGAGCGTTGGGACCGGGCCACCGGCACCCGGAGGGCCTCCCCTGGGACCGGGATCGACCTGCGCTGAAAGTGCGCCGGCAAGCAGCAGCACTCCCACCGTGAATAGACAACGGAGAAAGGGTTGCGAGCCTCTCTTACGAAGGAACACTCTGCCTAGAAAGTTTTCCATTTTGATTTCCTCCAGGTTGAAGTCGTTTGGCTCTGGCGGGGGAAAATCCATGGGTTCGGAAGATAGGTTACGGGTCTATTGGGAAGCTTATTGCTCAGAGGCCGAACGCGAGCGGGACTGTATCACCTTTGACCGGGTAGGCAGGGTTGGAGAGCGAAGGAATTTCTACATCTCGGATGCAAAAATGGGAACCGCCTTGTCCCGAATCGGCCTAGTTGTTATGAGGAAATCCCGGCGCCCGGGCAGCCATCGACGCAGCGGGCAACGAGCAACCTGCTGGTGACGTTCGCCACGGACTTTACCTCGACACAGCGGCAGGCGGTGCAGATGGAATACAAGTTCAATCCAAAATGGTCATTGAGCGGCACGTGCGACCAGAGCGGCGGGAGTGGCGTGGATGGAAGCATAGAATGCTACGACGGAATAACGAGGTAAAGCCTCTTGCTGCCTGTTACTCGCAAAACCGCTCTGAGCCTACCCACAGGTGGGCCAGATCTCTGAGGTTGTGTTTGTATGTACGCGTTCCCAAGTATTCCTTCCCACCTTTTACGCGCAGCCTGTACTCTCCCGTCGGCAAAGGTTGAATCTCCTCCACGGCCGAAATATTCACGACGACCGAGCGGGCGATGCGGACAAAACCGTACGGTTTGAGCTTCTCCGCCATGAACGAGAGAGACTCCCGCACTAAATACGTATTTGCTCGGTGTCTCAGGGAAATGTAGTTACCTTCGGCTTGCACTGCCACAATCTCGGCTACATCCAGGAATAGGACTTTACCCTTTGCCTTAATCGCGATTCGTAATGCCTGTCGCAACTGGCACAAGACTCGCATGAGGTTTGCAGCATCAACTTGGCTTACTGGAGGAAATGATGCATTTGCAGCATCGCAGAACTCGTCCGCAGTCGATTCAAGAATGGGCTTCTGATCCTGAACCTCGCGGCCGCTCATGATTGAACTCCTCCGCATCCCGTCCCTCGTTCAACTTTCCCGCTCCCAAAGCGAGACTGAAGAGTTGCACTCTATAAACAACGTGTTACATAACTGGAGACGGCGTTCCGTCTGACCACGTGCCCAGGGGAACGATAAAGACATCGATTGGTTGAACGCCTTTGAATTGTGGTATCAGCATTACCGGCGATTTAGGTAGATCGGCACCCCACGCCCGGCCTTCCAGTGGAGGCGTATAAAACATCAAGTGGGACAAATTGTGATCACCCTTATCGGTGAGATAAGCTTTCTTCGACATCATGTAACTCATTGCGCCTAGTTCGAGCGGCGGCAGCTTACCTTTTTCAAATGCCGCCTTATTCCCCACGATTATCTCGGCCTGCGTTCGCCCTGCTAACGCCATATCTGTTCTCTCAAAAGTAGCCGGCAAAACGGAGCGGGCGGCCGGCGGATTGAAACAGATTGGGCCTCGAAGTTTAGGATTCCAAAACCCCGGATCGTCCGCAGGGGACATCCACGCTCGCTCGACAAGGCACACAAAACCGTTCTTGCCTTCTGCAGCAGTTTCGTAACCATGAGCCCCAAGGACCATAATCTTTGCATCGCCCGATATCGATTCCGGGGCCGCGCTTCGAGCCAACGCAATCTCGGCTTTTCGGTCTGCCATGAGGTACTGCTCGAGAGGCGCCATGCTCGAATATGTTGCTTTGGGCGCCTGTGCTTGCCCTTGCTTCATTCCAATCACGCCAAGTAAGAAAACGAAATTTAGAGAAACCATTACTGCAAATCTTGCTCGGTTCATCATTTCCTCCTGCGATAGAGTCACTGCCGTTTCTTAACAACACGCCCTTTCGATATCAAACGCCGTCCGCCTCTGCGCGATTGACGAGGTGCGCGAAGAGACCTTAGCCATCCGACGATATTTTTGATTCCCACATTCCACACTTTCGGATCTTGAGCATTCTTTGCCAACACCTGGTAACCTTCGACCAGCGCGATCAGAAAGCCGGCATTCTCTGACGCAACCAAATCGCGCCGGACTGTTCCCTGAGACTGTCCCCGCCGCAAAGCCGTGGCAATCCCTTCTTGCCAGGCACGGAAGATGGTTTCCAATCGCTTACGGAATTGTTCGTCGAGCTGAGACATCTCCTGCGCCAAATTGACCAGGGGACAACCGCCCTTTACATCTTCTGGCCGAGCTGGTATTGCCCGTACAATGCCGATCAAAGCATCGATAGGGTCTTTGTCCTTGCTCCGTTGCAGAGGAAGCAACCACCTGTCACGGGGGAGTTTTGCGACGACCTCTTCAACGATGGCATGTCCGAGATCTTCCTTGCTCTCAAAGTGGTAGTAGAGCGCTCCTTTGGTGACATTGGTGGCAGCCAGAATCGTATCTATGCTGGCGCTCTGGAACCCCGATCTGTGGACCTCCCGAAAACCCGCTTGCAGCAAGCGTTCCCGCGTCCGCTCTGGATCACGCAGTCCTCGCTTCTTAGTTCGACCCCTTAACATACCAACTAGTATGTATGTTACTTACCTGAACGTCAATCACAATTGAGCGGCTTTTAGCCGCTGACATTCTCGAATTTTGGAACCTCTCGCCAGTGTTTGTATGGAAAGCTGGAGAAACAGTCGTTCCAGCCATTCTGGGATGGTCTCAGGAGGCTGTTAGCCCGCCACCCGTTTTCGACATCTGAAATGCCAGCCCTGTTGTGTCACGTAATCGTTGCGGATGTGGAGGATCAAATGCTTCTTTAGTTGTCGGCAATACGACTTTACTGGAGGAAAAAGAAGACATGAGCACTTTTAAACGGATGCGGAAGTTATGGATACCGTTGGTTACGGCGATCGTTCTTGCTTGCGTCAGCAATGCGGCGGCTCAAGTGAGCTACAAAGTGACCGATTTGGGCACTAACAAGAATACAGACAACTTCAGCATGGCCATGGGCCTCAATAATCAGGGCTGGACGGAGAACATGGATGGGTTCGTGAACCCTCCTGAGAATAATCTTTTTACGACAGTTGCAAGGGGCCGCGCGGTAATCAACCGCGACGGACGCAACATCGACCTGGGTACGCTTGGAAAACCCGACTCCGGCAACAGTTGGATCAACTGGGGCGGGATCAACGACCACGGGGAAGCCGTCGGTATGTCCGAAACAGCTGTTCCGGATCCGAACGGTGAAGACATTTGCGGCTTCGGCACATTCCTTACGTGCGTTCCGTTTCTTTGGCGAGATGGCCACATGAGCGCTCTGCCGACAGTGGGCGGCAATAACGGGCAGGCCAGCGCCATCAATAACCGCGGAGAAATCGTAGGATTTGCGGAAACAGCTAACGCTGATCCCACATGCCCGCCTACCCCTTCGATATCGCCGGTATTATGGGTAAAAGGCCAAGCCCAGCCTCTTCCTACGATAGGTACCGATCCCGACGGGACCGCATTCGGGATCAACGATCTAGGCCAGGCCGTGGGCTACTCGGGAGACTGCTTCACAGCGAAGCACGCCGTAATGTGGAAAGACGGCACTGCCTTCCCGCTTCAAGACCTGGGAGTTGAGCGTTCCAATTTCGGCTTCGCCATTAACAACCAGGGCCAGATTGTTGGGCAAGTCCGCACCGCTGACGGCTCAACCCGCGTTGCCTCTCTCTGGCAACCGGACGGCACACTCACAGTCCTCGGCATTCTGCCGGGAGAGAGTGCCTCCAGCGCCACCGGCATCAACAGCAAGGGCCAAGTAGTGGGAAGCACTTTTGACTCTGGCTTCAACTGGTCCGGCGGCTTTATTTGGCAGAACCATGTGCTGACGGACCTTAACACGCTAATTCCCGAAGATTCCAACCTCCTCATAATCAATGCCAGCAATATCAATGAGCGCGGACAAATCTCGGGTATGGCAACGGTGGTCACCGGGCCCCATGCGGGCGACATCCACTCAATT
>Ga0105245_10003362_pt1 | contig 14342 bp, 13 predicted proteins | sample KBSM54metaG_FD_81523 | JGI IMG/M metagenome (GOLD analysis project Ga0105245, IMG submission 81523) | Miscanthus rhizosphere microbial communities from Kellogg Biological Station, Michigan, USA - KBS M5-4 metaG | ecosystem: Host-associated > Plants > Roots > Rhizosphere > Soil | place... | reverse complement strand
GCCAAATCCACCACGGAGAAGCACGCCGCGTCGTCGCTGGGCTCGGCAACCGCGTAGGGCGACGCCGCGGAGCCTGGAGGTATCGGTCGCCACGGACGTGAGTCGGCCCGGGACCGCGTTACGACATTGTCATACAACTCGGTGTGCAGCACGCGAACGTCGGACTCGCGCCGTGCTCGCAGCCCGATACTCTCACCACGCAGCATGTAGGCACCTCCTCCAGGTCGCGACGGTAGATCGTTGAGGACTGCGTGCACCAGCCAGGTCAGGCGACCTCCAGCGCTCCAGCGACGCCCTCTGCAGCAGCGACCGGCTCCACTCCAAAGCCGTACTGGAACGAGCCGCGTTGGCACGGACACCGCCGCAGCTGACCGCCAAGGCAGCTGCCTGCACCGGTCCGTCCTTCATTGCGTCGTACCCCGCGGGCGACGATGAGGTCATGTCGTGGTCGCCTGTCGGGGGTGTCAGGGCGACGAACGGAGACGCGTGTCGCCCAGGTCAATTGTGAGGGCGATTGACCTTCGCGTCGCCGTCACGTCGATCCGAGCCAACGACCCGGCTCGTCCCACCGTCATGGCCATCGTGTCGCGTTGTGTGCGACGGTCATGAGGTTCATGTGGACGCGCGACCGCGCGCCCGACCTTGTCCGAGACGTCGGCCGTTGCCCCCAGGTCTGGGCTGGCCGAACGCCATCAGGCGGTTCACCATCTCGTCGATAAGGGAGTCCATGGGCGCCCACGGAAAGGTGGGGCGGGAGATTCGGGCCGAGCCGCGCCGCGCCGGCGGTCATGGCCGCGACCAGGGACGCCCGGTCGGTCACGTCGACCTGCCTGACATCGACTCGGGTCCGCGACCGGGACAATTCCGCGACGACAGCCGCCATCGGCGGCCTGCTCCGGTTCAGCAGAAGCAGGTCGAGCCCGCCAGCGGCGAACCGCCGGGCCAGCGCCGATCCGAGATCGGTCCCACGCCGATGATCGCCGCGGCGCTCACCTCACCACCACCCGGACTCGCTCGTCCGCACATCCAGAAAGCAGCACGTCCGCGTCAGTAGTAGCCGAGGGCTTCAGAGACGTGCCGGTTGACGTCGCCAGCGCACTCGCCCGCGATGCCGATCCCACTGATTGCCGTGGCGGAGCCCGAGACGTTGCCGTGCACGCTGAGTCGATAGTCAAATCGGTTGCTGGTCTGAGGATTAGCCCTTTGACTGCGACCATGCCCGATATAGAGACAACTCGCCTGATCTTGCACCCGGTCGACTCCGCGGAAGCAGGGCGCATCCACAACCGGACCCCAACAGCTGAGGACCAGTGGGCCGCTGACTACCCGTTCGACGGCGACATCGTGGCCCTAGGCGCTTTCGTCGCCGCCACCGAGCGTGACGGCGAGCAGCGCCCGTTCGGCTACTACCGGATCACGCAGCGCTCGGATAGGCACGCCATCGGCGGGATCGGCTTCAAGGGGCCGCCCGACAACGGAGTCGTTGAGGTTGGCTACGGATTGGCGCCCTCGGCCCGCGGACATGGATATGCAACTGAGGCTCTGTCAGCGCTGACCACGGCCGCAGCCAGTCAAGGCGTGGCGCGAGTGCGCGCTGACATTGCTCCGGACAACGTCGCATCCCGGCGCACGCTGGAGCGGGCCGGGTTCGTTCGCGTCGTCGCCGACGCCGACCTGCTCCGCTACGAGTTCAGCGTCGGCTGAACAGGCCGGTTCGCTGCCGAGTGCAGCCGGACTCGATTGGGCACCGCGGCCGCAAACACGACGCGCTGCGAGGCTGCAGCTTCAGCGCAAGCCGGCGGCTGACTCGTCTGACGCATCCGCGGCGGCTGGGGCGACGGTTGCGGTCAGTACACCCCAGGCCCGATCGACTCCCGCAGCCAGGCAGCCGTCGACAACCGCGTCTGCGCCTAGCGCGCTGACCCGCAGCTCGGGCGGGATAGGCGCGCGCCGCCGCACCTCGCGCTCGACGGCGTCGAGAAATCCCGCTGCCTGTCCGATGCCGCCGCCGAGCACGATCAACTCAGGATCAGCGACCCCCATGATCGAGCACATCGCCTTGGCGACGAGTACGGCCTCGTCGGCCACGACGCGGGACGCGCGCTCGTCGCCGGCGTCAGCGGCGGCGAAGACCTGGCGCGCCGACGTCACGCCGCGGATTCCAGCTCGGCGGGCGGCGCGGACGATGCCCGCGGCAGACGCCGACGCCTCGAGAGCACCTCGCTTGCGGGCGTCGCGGGCATCTGACAAATGGCCGCTGCCCAACGGCAGGTATCCGATCTCGCCCGCTGCCCCATGCGCACCGCGATGCAGCTGGCCGCCGAGGACCAGACCCATGCCGATGCCGGTCCCGACCGAGACGAATGCGAAGTTATCGATGCCCCTGCCATGGCCGTGCACCTGCTCCGCGAGGGCAGCTGCATCGATGTCGTTCTCCAGCATGAGGGATGCGCCGAACGCCTCGCGCAGCTCGACGAGGACGACCGGTTTGTCCCAGCCCGGTAGCGATCCGGCGAGGCCCAGGGCATCGCGCCGCGGGTCGTATACGCCGGGACTGCCGAGCACAGTTTGGGTGATGTCACCGATTCCGATCGGCAGCTGTGCGCACAGCCGGTCGGCCAGCTGGATCAGCTCAGCGACGCGGCCGTGACCGTCGACGGCTTGTGTCTCGATCGAGTCCTTGGCCCGGATCCGTCCGGAGACATCGCTGATCGCGCCGCGCAGGAACAGCGCGCCGATGTCGAGCGCCAGAACATACCCGGCCTCCGGGTGTACCTCGTACAGCAGCGCGGCGGGCCCCGGGCTGCCGGTGCGGACGCCGGAGGTGCGGACGAGACCGGCTCGTTCCAGGTTCGTCAGTGCTAGCGAGACAGTCGGCTTGGACAGGTGAGAGGTTCGCGCGAGCTCGGCACGCGACAGCTTGCCGCTGCGCCGAATGTGGTCCAGCAGCAGCTGCTCATTCATCGCCCGGATGAGTTGTGGACGCGCGGGAGCCCTGCCTCCGGCCACGACTGTCACGCGTCCCCTCCTCGCAACCGAATGGTTATCGAACGGTGCGCCGAAAGTCTTGCACCAATTTAATTGACAGTCTAGTTTCCTAACAATTACCAAGTCAGGAGCCGACCGTGCGCTCACCCGTGGTGCTGGGCCTGGACTTCGGCGGAACCAAGATAGCCGGAGCGGTCTGCGACATGACGGGCTTTCGGTTGGGTTCGATGACCATCGACACCCGCGCCGCCGACGGTGCGCAGACCAGCCTCGAGCGCGGTCTGCTTGCTGCCCGGTCGCTGCTCGACACGAGCGCAGGCGGCCGACCGCTGGCCGCGGTGGGCGCTTGCACGATCGGCATCCCCAGCGAGAACGGGATATCGCTGGCGCCGACGATCCCTGGCTGGGGAGCACTCGTGCTGGATCGGGAGCTTCGCCGAGTGTTCGAGGGCGCCGAGATCAGGCTCGCCACCGACGTGAAGGCCGCCGCCCAGGCCGAGGCCGAGTGGGGTGCGCTCGCCGGCTGCGATCCGGGCATATATCTCAACCTCGGCACCGGGCTCGCCGTCGCGATCGTCGCCAATGGCGCGGTCGTGGCCGGCAGCCACGGCGCCGCTGGCGAAATCGGATACAACCTGCGCCACCTGACTGACGTCGGACAGCTGCTCGACGACCGGCTGCCGCTCGAGGGTGCGGTGAGCGGCATGGCGCTGACCAGGGCGGCGCGCAACGTGTTTCCCACGGCCGAAAGCGCTGCAGCGGTCTTCGAGCGCGCCGCGGACAACCCCTGGGTGGCCCGGCTGGTCACCGACTTCATCGCGGAATTGTCCTACCACCTGGTGAATCTGGCGATCGCGGTCGACCCGGCGCGCATCGTCGTCGGCGGCGGCATGGTCAGATCGTGGGACCAGCTTTACGGCGGCCTACGCGAAGCCCTGGATGCCGCAGTGCCGTTTCCTCCCGACCTGGTCCGCGCCGACTTCCCGTTCGACGCGCCCCTGATGGGCGCGCTCGCGCTCGGCCTCGCTGCTGCTCGCGAGGTCCGGGGTGAGGAGGTCTCCGCGTGACCAGGACGCCATCGGCACAACGATCTGCACCCGGCAGTAAGCGATACACCGAAGCGCACCAGCCGCCGACGCTTTCGGGACATCGGTACGCGGCACTCACCGTACAAGCCAGGAAGGGACTGTCAGCATGAGGCGCACCAAGACAATCGCCGCCGTCGTCGTCTCGCTCAGTCTGCTCGCTGCGGCGTGCACGAGCGCGACCAAGAAGGCCACCTCCTCGAGTGCCGCGAACAATCCGTCGGGCAGCGTGAGTACGCAGCCCGGCAGCACCGCAAAGGCATCGCACAAGCAGGGTGGCACGGTCACGATCGTGAACGTTCAGGGCCAGACCTGGAGCTGCCAGTTCAACCCGTTCAACCCTGCTGTCTACGCGGAGTCGCTGGGGTTCGTGTACGAGCCGCTGGTATTCGTGAACCTGCTGAACAACGCGGCCGAGACACCGATGCTCGCCAGCTCCTACACCTGGGGCCCGGACAAGAAGTCGATCACGTTCACAATCCGCGACGGCGTGAAGTGGAGCGACGGCCAGCCGTTCAGCGCCGACGACGTCGCGTTCACCTTCAATCTGATGAAACGGGTCCCGGCAACCGATCTGTACTCGTTGTGGACCGGCGCCGGCTTACAGACGGTTACGGCCACCGGTAACACGGTGTTGCTGAGCTTCGCCAAACCCGCACAGCCCTACTTCTGGTACTTCGCCGACCAGGTGGGCATCGTGCCCCAACACATCTGGACCACCGCCGCGGTGGCCGCACATCCCGACACCTGGGCCGACGCGAACCCGGTCGGCACCGGCCCGTTCAAGGTGAGCCCGTGCGGACCGAACAACATCCAGTACGTGGCCAACCCGAACTATTGGCAGGCGGGCAAGCCCTACATCCAGAAAATCGTATATCCGGGCTACCTTGACAACGGGCCGGGCAACCGCGACCTCGCGGGCGGCAAGGGACAGTGGGGCAGCCAGTTCATTCCCAACATCAAGCAGTTCTACCTGTCCAAGTCCCCCGACAACCACACCTGGTCACCACCGGTGACCAATGTCGAGATCTTCCCGAACCTTGACCCGTCCCACCCGCAGACGAGCAAGCTTGCCGTGCGCCAGGCGATCTCGATGGCGATCGACCGCAACAAGGTCTCGCAGATCGGTGAGGACGGACAGCAGCCGCCCGCAAACCAGACCGGCATCATCCTGCCTACCTTCAACATGTACTACGACGCGTCTGCCGTGGCGGCAGCCGGGTACGACAAACCCAATGTCGACAAGGCGAAGTCGCTGATGGCCAGCGCCGGATACTCACCGTCGAACCCGCTCAAGCTGACGATCATCACGATCACCGGCTACACCGACTGGGACGCCTCGCTGGCCGTCATCAAGCAGAACCTGGCGTCGATCGGGATCGATCTGACCGTTCAGGACCTGGCCCAGCAGACGTTCAACAGCAGGCTGTACACCGGCGACTTCGATCTCGCCTACTACGGCGAGCCAACCAGCGGCCCGTCGCCGTACTACGAGCTTCGCCAGATCCTTTATTCAAAAAACACCGCACCGATCGGCAAGTCGGCAAGCACGAACTACGAGCGCTACATCAACCCCGCGGTCGATGCACTGTTCGACCAGTACCCCAGTGCGGACAGCGCCACCCAGGTCTCGCTGATCAAGCAGATCGGGCAGGCGATGCTCAACGACGTGCCGATCATCCCGACCACGGAGTCCGTGGACTGGTTCCAATACAACACCAAGGACATCGCCGGCTGGCCGACCCCGGCCGACCCGTACGCCCAGCCCGCGGCGTTCAACTTCCCCGACGCTGGCCAGGTGCTGCTGCACCTGTACTCGAAGTCCGCGCAGTAGGACCCTGGATCGCACAGGGCGCCGGGTGAGCGGGAGGAGGTCGGCACGGTGAGGTATGTGGTTCGCCGACTCGGCTTCTTCGCGCTCACCCTCTGGGTGGCGCTGACACTGAACTTCTTCATCCCGCGCTTCATGCCGGGCAACCCGCTCGACGCGCTCCGCGCCCGCACTCACGATCGACTCTCGCCGGCCGCGCTCGAGCAGATGCTCACCTCATATGGCTTCAAACCGCATCAGAACATATTCGTCCAGTATCTGGAGTACCTGCGCAATATGTTCACGGGCCACTGGGGAATCTCGATCGGAGCCACGCTCGGCGAGCCGGTCAGCACGATCGTCTGGCAGGCCCTGCCGTGGACGCTGGGTCTGGTCGGCGTCACCACCGTCCTGGCCTTCCTGCTCGGCTCACTGATCGGCGTTGTGGCCGCGTGGCGACGTGGTGGCCGACTCGACTCGGTTCTGCCGCCCGTGTTCGTGGTCACCTCAGCACTGCCCTACTTCTGGGTCGGCCTGATGCTGATCCTGGTGTTCTCAGTTTGGACGCACGGTTGGCTGCCGAGCGACTTCAATTACGACCCCGACCTGCTGCCAGAGTTCTCGCTCGGCTTCATCGAGAACGTCCTCAAGCACGCGGTGCTCCCGGCCGCGACGATTCTGATCGCCTCGATCGGTGCCTGGATCCTGACGATGCGCAACAACATGATCACAACGCTGGCCGAAGACTACGTGCGGATGGGGCGCGCAAAGGGTCTCTCCAACAGCCGGATCATGACCGACTACGCGGCGCGTAACGCGATGTTGCCGAACCTGTCTGGCTTCGCTATGTCGCTCGGCTTCGTGATCACGGGTTCGATCCTGGTCGAGTACGTATTCAACTATCCCGGCCTTGGCTACCAGCTCTACAACGCGGTGCAGAACACCGACTACCCGCTCATGCAGGCGCTATTCATGCTCTTCACGGTGGCGGTGCTGGTTGCCCTGCTGGTCTGCGACTTCGCGATCGCGTGGCTTGACCCTCGCGTCCGGGCAACGGGTAGTCGCTGATGACCGGCCTTCTTGTCGACACCAGCGGTCGGGCAGTCACCCGGCGCCGAGGCAGCGGCCTGACGGCGGCCATCCGCCGCAGCCGCAAGGCGCAGGTGGGGCTCGTCATCCTGCTCGTCTTCTGCATTGTCGCGGTCGTGCCGGGGCTGTTCACCTCGGTTCGGCATCCGAACGCTCTGCAATTCACGCCACGGCTCGGGCCGTCCGGCGAGCATTGGCTAGGCACAACCTCGCTGGGTCAGGACATCTGGGCCCAGTTGGTGTACGGAACTCGCCAGTCCCTCGTGATCGCGGTCGTGGCCGGCCTGTTCGCGACCGTGCTGTCGGTGCTCGTCGGTGTCACCGCCGCATACCTCGGCGGCCTCCCAGACGACGTCCTATCGATGATCACCAGCGTCTTTCTGGTGATTCCGACCTTCCCGCTCATCATCATCTTCGCCACCTACGCCGGCAAGAGCACGCTGATCGTGGTGCTCATCGTGCTCGTCGTCACCGGCTGGTCGTACGGCGCCAACCAGATGCGCGCGCAGATGCTGTCGCTACGAAATCGGGAATTCCTCGAATCGGCCCGGGTTCGGGGCGAACGGCGAACGTACATCATATTCGCTGAGGCGCTTCCGACGATGACCTCGCTCATCGTGGCGATCTTCCTCGGCGCCGCGCTCTACTCGTTGCTGACCGCGGCCGGGCTGCAGTTCATCGGCCTCGGCGATCCCGACTCTTCGAGCTGGGGGACGATGCTGTATTGGTCCGAGAGCCAGTCGGCCCTGCAGACCGGCATGCCGCTGTGGTCGATCGCGCCCGGCCTGTGCGTCGCACTACTGGGCGTCTCCTTCGCCTTGATCAACTATGCGTTCGACGAGATCAGCAATCCCGCCCTTCGACCGGTGAGGAGGCGGCATGTCAAGCGAGCCCGAGATCGAAATACGTGACCTGGACGTGGCTTATACCGCCTCCGATGGTCCGCTCCTCGAGGTGCGCGACCTACGGGTCGAATACGCCACGGCGGGCGGATTGGTCAGAGCGGTCGACGGCGTCGACATGAAGGTGCACAAGGGTGAATTCGTCGCCGTAGTCGGTGAGTCCGGTTGCGGCAAATCGACTCTGCTGTTCGCCATCGCCCGGTTGCTGAGCCCGTCCGCGGTCATCACGGGCGGGAGCGTGGCGTTCCGCGGACAGAACCTCGTCACGATGACCGACAAGGAGCTGAACGCGCTGCGCTGGCGCGACTACTCGGTCGTCATGCAGAGCGCGATGAACGCATTGAACCCGGTGACCACGATCGGGGCGCAGTTCAAGGACTCCATCGAAGCCCACGCCAAGTGGTCCGTCGCGCAGACGGCGCAGCGTTGTGTAGAGGTCATGAAGTTGGTCGGGATAGACCCGATCCATCTGAATAGCTACCCGCACCAGCTGAGTGGTGGAATGCGCCAACGAGCCATGATCGCCATGGCGCTGCTGTTCACGCCGGATCTCGTCATCATGGACGAACCCACTTCGGGACTCGACGTCGTCGCCCAACGCCTACTCATGGTTCAAATAAAGGAGCTGCAGCAGAAGCTCGGATTCGCGGTCATCTTCGTCACCCACGACATGTCACTGGTGAGCCACTTCTCCGACCAGCTACTCGTCATGTACGCCGGCCAGGTCGTCGAGATCGGCCCGACCCGCGCGGTGTTCGACAGTCCGTCGCATCCGTACAGCCGTGGGCTGCTTGACGCATTTCCGTCCATCCGCGGGCCGCGGGTCGAGCTGACCGGCATCGCCGGGAGCCCGCCAGACCTCAGTAATCCGCCGGATGGCTGCCGGTTCCATCCGCGCTGTGCGTTCGCGATGGCTGCGTGCTTTACCGAACCGCCGCCGCTGTACCGGGTCGGCCCGGCGCTGTCGCGGTGCCACCTGAACGCGCACGAACCGGCCGAGCTGCCCGGCGTCCCACGAGAACACCCCGGCATCGCTGAGACGATGCGGACGTGACCGGGTCTGTGGTGGCCGAGGCCGACCGTCCCGCAGCCGGCGAGGCCGGCCTGCCGCCGTTGCTCGAGGTGCGTGATCTCACTCGGCATTTCAAGATCGGCGGCAACCTGTCTCGCAATACCCTGCATGCGGTCGACAACGCCAGCTTCGTCATCAACCGTAAGGAGATCGTCGCCCTGGTCGGGGAGAGCGGCAGTGGCAAGAGCACGGTCGCTCGGCTGCTGGCGCGGGTCTACCAGCCGACCAGTGGCGAGATCCTCTACCAGGGCACGCCGCTGTCGTCGATGCGTACTCGCCGGCAGACATTGGCCTATCGCAGCGACGTCCCGATGGTGTTCCAAGATCCGTTCAGCTCGCTGAATCCCTCGTATCGGGTATCGCACGGCATCATGCGGGGCTTGAAGTTGCACCGCCGGGAGCTGAGTCGGTCACAGCGCCGCGTCGAGGCCGAGCGGGTCGTCGAAGCGGTAGGCCTGACCCCAGCCGCGGAGGTCCTCGAGCGGTATCCGCACGAGCTGAGCGGTGGTCAACGTCAGCGGATCGGCTTTGCGCAGGCGCTGGCTTACAAGCCCAAATTGATCCTCGCTGACGAGCCGGTCTCGATGCTCGACGTGTCGATCCGGATCGGCTTGCTCAACGTGATGGCCAAGCTGCGTGAACAGGAGGATGTTTCCTTCCTCTACATCACGCACGACATCGCGAGCGCCCGGTACGTGTCCGACCGGCTGATGGTCATGTACGCCGGGCACATCGTCGAGACGGGGCCGACCGAGGCGGTGCTCGCCAACCCGAAGCATCCCTACACCCAGCTGCTGCTCTCCGCTGTGCCCGACCCCCGGGCACCCCTGGCGGTCGACGCCGAGACCGACCGCGGCGAGCCGCCCAAAGTGATCAACCCAACGGCCGGCTGCCGGTTCCGCGAGCGATGCCCGCTCGCGATCGACACCTGCTCGCACGTCACCCCACTACCACGCCTACTCGGGTCGGCACACACCGCGGCCTGTCATGTGGCCGAGGCAGACCCGTCGATGCCGGCTGCGGTCGGCTGATGCACGAACGAGGGCGGCACCGGTGAAGATCGCCGTGATCGGCGGTGGCAGCACCTACACGCCCGAGCTCATCGAGGGATTTGCTCGCCGCGACGACGTCCTGTCCGGCGTTGAGCTGGTGCTACACGACATCGCCGCCGACCGCCTCGCCGTGGTCGGAGGTCTGGCGAGGCGGATTCTTGCCGCGCAGGGGTCCAGCCACCGGCTGGTGACCACCACGTCATTGGACGAGGCCGTCGATGCCGCAGACGCCGTGCTAGTACAGCTGCGGGTCGGTGGTCAACACGCCCGGCTGATCGACGAAACGTTGCCGGGCCGGTTCGGCTTGCTCGGCCAGGAGACGACCGGCCCCGGAGGCTTTGCCAAGGCGCTGCGCACCGTGCCGGTCGTACTGAATATCGCCGAGGTCGTTGCGCAACGAGCACAAAGCGACGCCTGGATCGTCGACTTCACCAACCCGGTGGGCATCGTCACCCGGGCGCTGCTCGACCAGGACTACCGCGCCTTGGGCCTGTGCAACGTCGCGATCGGGTTCCAGCGTCGGTTCGCCGCCCGGTTCGGCGTGGCGGCCGACGAGGTCCAGTTGGACCACGTCGGACTGAACCACCTGTCGTGGATCCGCCAAGTGCGCGTCGACGGCGTCGATCGGATGCCCGACCTGCTCGACACGCCGGCCGCGGAGGAGCTAGCCGGAGCGATCCGTGTCCCGGCCGACCTACTGCGCACCCTGGGCGCGATCCCTTCCTACTACCTGCACTACTTCTACTGCACCGACCGGGCAATCGCCGAGCAGGCGAGCGGCCCGCACCGCGCGGAGGAGGTCCTGCAGATCGAGCGAACACTCCTCGCGATGTACGCCAACCCAGCGCTCGACCACAAGCCGGCGCTGCTCGAACAGCGCGGCGGCGCCTACTACAGCGAGGCGGCGGCGGCGCTCGTCACCTCGCTGCTCACTGGCGACCGGGCCCACCACTACGTGAACGTGCGCAACAACGGGTCGGTGGCCGGATTGCCGGACGACGCGGTGGTCGAGGTTCCGGCCACGGTCGACCGGGCCGGAGCGCACCCGGTTCCCATCGCGCCACTCGCGCCGGAGCTGCTCGGCCTGGTCCAGGCGGTCACCGCGTATGAGGTCCTGACGATTCAGGCGGCCCGCACCGGCGACCGCCGGGTCGCGGTGCGCGCGCTGCTCGCCAATCCGCTGGTTCGGCAGTGGGACCGCGCCGTACCGCTCCTCGACGCCTTGCTCGAGGCCAACCGTCCGCACCTGCCGCAGTTCTTCGATCGGGTGGACGCCGGCTTGATCGCCGATGGCTGATCACGTCATCGGTGTCGACGCGGGCAATTCCAAGACAGTAGTCGTCGTCGCCGCGACGACTGGCCGCGTGCTAGCCAGTCAGCGTGGCCCAGGAGTGGCGTCGCCGCTGGCCGACCCGACTGGATGGAGAGAGGGCCTCGTCTCGCTCGTGGAGCAGGCGCGCTTGGACGCCGGGGTGTCGGCGCGCCGGTCGGCCTGCGCGGTGTACTGCCTGGCCAACATCGATCTGCCGGTCGAATGGCGGTTCGCCAAGCGTGCGCTGCACCGGGCCGGACTCGCGGAGTTCACGGTCGTGCAGAACGACACCTTCGCGGTGCTGTGGGCAGGCGCCAGCCGGCGCTGGGGCATCGCGGTCGTCGCGGGCGCCGGCATCAACGCGGTGGGTGTGCACCCCTCCGGTCGGACGGTGCGCTTCCTAGCTCTCGGCGACTACACCGGCGACGTCGGGGGCGGACACCACATCGGGGTGCAGGCCCTGGCTGCCGCGATCCGGGCGCGCGACGGCCGGGGGCGCACTACGGTCCTCACCGCGGCGGTACCGCAGCACTTCGGGCTGCGCCGCCCGGAAGATGTGGCGATCGCCGTACACCGCGGCGCCGTACGTCACGAGGATCTGCACGTGCTGGCGCCCGCTGTCTTCGCCGCTGCTGCGGCGGGTGACGTGGTGGCAGCCCGGATCATTGCTGCCTTCGCCGACGAGGTGGTGCTGATGGTCGGCGCGCTTGCCCGCCGGTTGCGGCTCGTCCGTACGGATGTCGAGGTCGTACTCGGGGGTGGCACGCTGCTGGCCAACGACGGGGAATTTCGAGAGCGCGTGGTCGCCGGCGTCGCGGCCGAGCTACCCCGGGCGCAGGTTCGGCTGCTCGGCCTGCCCCCGGTGTTCGGCGCCCTCGCCGAGGCCTTGCGGCGGGCCGGCGCATCCCCCGGCTCGCTGGCCCGGGCCAAGCGAGCGCTCGGCTCATGACGCGCGCGCAGTCGACGGCGTTCCGGCCCAGCCGCAAGGGAGCTACGGCCTGTCCTACGGCGACGTCGAGGAGCTACTAGCCGGACACGGCATCACGGTCGATGGTGTGACGATCTACCGATGGGTGCAGACGTGTGCGCCGAGGCTAGGCGAGGACGCGCGTCTCGTCTCGTCCTCTGTTGTCGAGGACAAGTGGGCGTCGGCCATTGACCTGGTAGCGAACGTGGGTGACGTCTGGGGTCGCGATCACACGGGACGGGGTGAGTTCGATCGCTTCCTTGCTGTCAAGGGCGAGGTCCGGGCCGAGCAAGCGCATCCCGTCTGCCAGGATCACGGGCACGACGTGAAGCTCAAGTTCGTCGAGGAGTCCGAGCTTGATCACCTGCCGGAGCAGGGTGCCGCCGCCGGCGATCGCCACGTTCTTTCCGTTCGCCGCCGCGCGGGCTTGCTCGATGGCGCTGGGGATGCCGGCGGTGATGTAGGTGAAGCTTGTGCCGCCTTGCCGTTGCAGGGTTTGCCTAGGCCGGTTGGTGACCACGAAGACTGGGGCGTGGAACGGGGGGTCCTCTCCCCAGGGAATTTCGCCGCCGTCTGCCATGCGGCGTCCCATCACGTAAGCGCCGGCGGACTCGAACGTCTCCGCGATGACGGCTGAGTTGGTGCTCTGCTCGCCTCCGGTGAAGCCCAGGCGCTGGCGCCATGCCTCGGCGTCGATTACCCACCGGGTGACGCGGAAGAAGCCGGCGGCTTCGGGGCTATCGAGCCAGGTCTGCATGTCGGTGTGCACTGGCCCCGCGTAGCAGCCGTCAACGGAGATGGACATTTGTGCTGTCACGATCGTCATTAGGGGTTCGACCTTTCGCGGTGATTGGGAGGGAGGGGCCTCAGTGGCCGGGGGCGAGGTACGAGCCGAGTTGGTCGAGCAGTCCCCTGCTGCCCTCTTCGCGGCCCTCGACGCTGTCTAGGCCGTCGAAGTGGACGCCCTGCTCGGTGTAGGTCAGTCGGGTCTGGTCGCCGTCGGGCTCGAGCGCGATCGTGGTAACGGAGGTGGACAGGTGCCGCCCGTCGATCCACATGTCGTAGGTGAAAACGATCCGTTGCCGGTCGACGATGTCGGTGTAGGTGGACATGAATCTGGATTGCGGGCCGCCGTGCCAATGGCCTTGCTCCGTGCCGTGCCCGCCGACGCGGAACTCGTGCGATTTCTCGTGGGCGTGGAATGCCGGTCCCGCGGTGAACCACTGGTCACGGGCGTCGTTGTCCGCCAGCGCGTGCCAGACCGCCTCGACGGGCGCAGGGTAGGTCCGCTCGATGACGAAAGTCGCATGGGTCTGGCTCCGCTCGATGGTGTCGTTCATGTCGTTGACTCCTCGGTCGTCGTGGTTCCGGGACGGTTGAGCAGAGTGCCGAGGCGGTCCAGGCGGCGTTCGGCGGGCAGCCGCTGCCGACCGATCCACTCCGCGGCGGGGGTCAGCGCCTCGGGGACGAGCTGGTAAGTGCGAACCCGGCCGACCTTCGCCGAGGTGACGATCCTGGCCGTCTCCAGGACGCCCAGGTGCTGAACGACGGTCGGGAGCGCCACCTGGAAGGGCTTGGCCAGCTCGCTGACCGACGCTGGACCGCGGGCTAGCCGCTCCACCATGGCCCGCCGGCTGCTGTCGCCGAGCGCATGGAAGATTCGGTCGAGCTCCATATACTTAGGCACATACCTAAGTATGTAGGGCTGTGAGTGGCATTGTCAACGAGTTGCTCCCGAACGGCGGTGTTGTGTTGCGTGAGGGGTTCGAGCGGGCGGCCTCAAGCGTGGGCCCGTTAGTTGATTCCTCGCCAACGTGGTCCTGCGCGCTCAACCAGACTTCTGGTAGCGGAAGTGTCCGCGGATTGCCGCTGCTTTGATGTGCGGGCCACAGCGCATCGATGGTTCTCGTTGGCCAGCTGGGGCCGGTCTCCCAGAGCTGAGCACGGCGGCGGACGCTCGCACGCCACTACAACCTCGTCGCCGGCCGCCACGCGCCAAGATCATCTTCACGGGCATTGAACCGTCGGGCGCCGGGTGACGTTTACCTAAACAAGAGCCAAAGGG
>Ga0105245_10003359_pt1 | contig 14350 bp, 14 predicted proteins | sample KBSM54metaG_FD_81523 | JGI IMG/M metagenome (GOLD analysis project Ga0105245, IMG submission 81523) | Miscanthus rhizosphere microbial communities from Kellogg Biological Station, Michigan, USA - KBS M5-4 metaG | ecosystem: Host-associated > Plants > Roots > Rhizosphere > Soil | place... | reverse complement strand
GCGATTTTATGTTGTCATTCATCACGTCCACCACGAGCGTATTGCCTTCCCAGTGGCCTCGCGAATCGCCCATCCATAGTTTGACGTTCTGGCTGGGATGCGGCCGGCCATCCAGCGGGACGATGCGGTACATGTGCGTCGTCTCGTAGGAGAACACCAGGTATCCGGGGGATTGCATGATCTCGTAGGCCGACCACAGCGGCGACCGCAGCGGCCCGTTCGGCAGGCAGCGCGCCTGCGGATCGATATGCCTCTGCGCCGTTGGATTATCGATGTTGGCTTGGATCTCCTGTTGCTTGGCGCGGGCCCAGGGTTGATACGGCACCTGGCCGTCCGGCGGATCGACGATGCGCGTGGGCTTGGTGGGCACCTTCTTGCCGGCGCGCTCGAGCAACTGTTCCTGCAAACGGGTGCCGCCCTTCCGCGGATTCAACAGCGAGTAAGTTCCACTTATTTCCGCCGACCAATGTCCTTGCACGTCCGGCTGGCCGTCGGGCAATCGCGACGGGATCCAGGGCGCGGCCGCCTTCGCGTCTGCAGTGGACCGCGTGGCAAGAGTCTTATCTACTGCGGCATCCTGCGCGCGCGCCGCGACCACCACTGCCACCACCGCAAATGCGCCGGCCAACACTGTTGCAAGTAGAGATCGTGTATTCACGTTGGCCTCAACTACGGATAATACGGCTCATATTCGAAGCCGTAGCATTCGTGCTCCAGCAATTGAAAATTCTTTTCCTTGTGACGGTAGAGGATCATGCTCATTTTCCACGGACGCGTGAAAACCTTCGAGTCCTCGACGCTCACTTCATAGTTGATGTGATCCGCATCCGCAGGCGTGTAGCGCTCCACCACGTGCAACTCGTCGCTATGGAAGTTCCCTACCCGGTCGAACCATGTCAGATCGTTGAAATCCGTGACGTCCACCACCAGCGTGTCTCCCTGCCACTGTGCGCGCGAATCGCCCAGCCACCAGTCGATGTGCCCGTCGGGATGCTTGCTTCCGTTCGCGAAGATATGCCGGACCGCGTGCGCATACTGATAGAAGATCGTGACCTCTTTCGGCCTTTGAAAAATCTGAAACGGCAGCGGAGTATAGGTGATTCGCGGCACGCCCGGCAAGTAGCACTTGGCTAGCGGATCCTCGGTTGCGCGCTTTTCGAAATTTTCTTTCTTCTTCGCGGCCGCCCAATCTTGATAGGGGATCTGATCGCCTTCGACGACCCCTAGCCCCGCCGGCGCGTCCGGTCTCGCCTGATGATCCTGGATATCCCACTCCGCCGTGTTCATCACCTGCCAAATACCCGACAGATCCGGGCGCCCTTCGGCGGTTCGAGGAATCACAGATTGCCCGGACGCAATTCCGCAGGCGATCCCAGACGCAGCCCCCAACAGCAGCGCAAAACGGCACACCAACTTTCTCACTGCTTATCGGCTCCGTCGGCTGGCTTTTCGCTGGAGCCCGTGTACAGACTCCGCCCATCCGGCAGCGTGACGCTGGTCCCGGTTACGTTTCGACCTCCGTCTTTGGCGCGGTAACCCTTCACCGTTACCTCAACGCCGACCGGGAAATCCGTCTTGCGCAATCCCCGCCGGAGCAAGGTGTTTGGCGCACCGAATTCCACCGCCCAGTTGACCATCTTGCCGTCCTCGCCCTTTGCATCGACGTAAATCCAGCCGTGCGGATTCACCCATTCGAGCTTGGTAAGCGTTCCCTTGATGGTGATCGGTTTGTCGATATCGAATTCAGCCGAAAATGCGTGATGGCCGAAGGCCGGCAGCGCGCAAAGCACCAAGCTCATACCAAGGCGCTTCATCACCGCACCACCTGCGCGGTAACCGTATGCGTTTCAGGCGCGGCCAGCGCCAGGGCCATGGTCGCCCAACTGGTGCCGCAGGCCGAGATCCACTGATCCTCGCCATGCGGGAAGCCCACGTCGAAATACGGCTGCACTGCTTGCGAATGCGTCTTGATATACCACGAACCATCTTCGAGCTGCGTGGCGAGCAGATATTTGACTCCGCGCTGGTAGGCCGCATCCGTCACCGGCAACCCGGCTTCGTGTAGCGCCACCATGGCCTCGCCGGTCGCGTACGCCGTGCTGTTCATAGTGGCGATGTCGGACCATCCGCCGTCGGCGCGCTGGGTGGCTAACAGTTCCTTTATCGCCTGCTGAAGAGCGCGCTTGTCGGCCTTGGCCCAAGCCAGACCAAACACTTTGTAAGTGCGATCTTCGTTGGTTTTCGACGGCGCCTCTACCAGCCATGCTCCGGCCCTTTGAATTGCTTTGTCGTACTCGGCGCGGCTGGTGACGGGCGCGTAAAACTGCAAGGCTCGCATCGACAACGCGGTGTTCGAAATCTCAGCCCCGCACAGCGGAGCCCGCGACCCGCCGCAACCGTATCCCCAGTGGCCGTCGGGGAATTGCTTCATGGAGATGTAGCGGGCGATCGCGTCCGTGACCAGATCCGCCGGGTAGTGCTCGGCGTGCAGTCCAACCAGTGAGTACGCAACGCCGCCCGGCGCGTTGCCCTGATACAGCCGGTCGCGCCATAGCTCAAAGAACTGCGCCACGCCGCTCACTTCTTTGGTTGCCATCTGCTCGTCCACTTTGAATCCGGCTTTGCGGACCGTGGAAAGTGTCATGTCGGTTAACGCTTCGTTATGGCAGGACACGCACCCCGATTGCTGCAAAAAGCTGATGTCCGCCCGCTGCAGGCGGGGGACGGCGCGCTCGACGGCACTCTGAATGGTATTCGCCTTTTGAAACTTTAGAGCTGGCTGATCGATCGGCTCCGGCTTGGCGCCGGATTTGAGTAGCAGATCCACAATCGGTGTATCGCCGTGCAGTTTGGCTAAATACAAAGGCGTATTGCCATACATGTTTTTAGCGTTGACGTCGGCTCCATGCTCGATCAGCAATTTGACAGTATTCAACGGAAGCAAATCGGAATTGGCGGCGAAGAGCAACGGCGTGCGGCCCTCCACGTCGGCCGCTTTCACATCTGCGCCATGTTCGATCGCAAACTTGATTCCGTCAAACTTTTCACTATGGATGGAGAGGTCCACCAACGCCTTGCTGTACGCCTTGGACTCGAAACTCTTCTCCACTAATTGAACGCACTTCTTGCAATCCGTATCGATCGAGGCCGCCAGCGTGTCCTCTCCAGCAGCTTTGGCTTTAGCGCCGTGGTCTATCAGAAGTTGCATCACCTCCGCATCCCCCGCCGCGGCGGCTTGATGGAGTGCGGCGGTATCGGTTGGGCCAGCCGGATCGGGATTCGCGCCGTGCTCCAGCAGAAACTTTACGATGGGCGCAGCCCCGGCCTTGGTCGCCGCGATGGCGAGCGCAGACCTGCCGTCGTTCGAGCGTGCGTTCACTTGAGCGCCGTGCGCCACCAGAACCTTCGTCTTTTCGAGATCGGTCGCGGCCCACATCAGAGCCGTGGCATTCGAGTCGTTGGGTTGATTGAGGCCGGCGCCCTTATCGAGCAACTGGCCGACAGTCGCCGCATCAGCGTAGAGCACCGCAAACATGAAGGGCGTCGAGCCGTTCGGGCCGCGCAGGTTGAGAGACTTCGGGTCTTCCGCAACAAACTTATTGAAGGTCGCGGCGTCCCCGGATCGCAGCGCCATGACCATGCGCACTGCCTTCGCATCGGCGGGAGGCGGATCTACGTCGTTGGCCAGGGCGTCGGGCCACTCCGCGCCTTGATCGATCCAGTTCTTGAACACCGCTACTTGTTCGGGGTTCAAGGCCCCGGTCGGCGGCATTTGCTTTCCGAATTGGTTGCCGCTCAAACGCAGATAGAGCCGGCTGGAGGCCGAGCTGCCGGGCACGATCACCGAGCGCGTGCCTCCCCGCATGGCCGTGCTCCGGCGATCCAGCCGGAAGTTGTTCATCTGCACTTTGGGGCCGTGACAGGTGATGCAGTTTTGGCGGATCAGCGGCAGCACATCGCGGCCGAAATCGACTTTCGAGTCTGTATCGGCGGCAGCGGTTGCGGCGAATATGCAAGCACCGAAAACAACGCTCGCGGAATGGCGGATCAGCATGGTCCCTCCTAATGGAAGCTACCTGGCCAGAACACAAAACGCGTGCCCTGTATCAGGTTTATTCTACATCCCTCAGCGACGGAACGCTGTGGCGGCGCGTGACTGGGCTGGACTCCCACTGCGCTCGCCGTTAACATGATGGTGCTACAGTTATTCCGTTGGAGGTTCAGGGAAATGAAGATTGCTATGCTTGCCGCGGCCGCTTGTATGGCGGCTATTCCTGCGCTGGCGCATCATTCGTTCGCGGCGGAGTTCGATGGCAAAAAGTCGATTAAGCTCGAAGGCACGATCACCAAGGTAGAGTGGACCAATCCTCATATCTGGATGTACCTAGACGTGAAGGACGATTCCGGCAACGTGGTGAAGTGGCAGTGCGAAGGCGGCGCGCCCAACACGCTGACCAGGGCTGGCTGGAGCAAGGATTCACTCAAGCTAGGAGACCGGGTTTCGCTAGATGGCTGGCTGGCTAAGGACGGCTCGAAGACGTGCAACACGCGTTCCGTGAAGTTGCCCGACGGCAAGAGCGTCTTTGCAGGCTCTTCCAATAACGAATACAAGTAAACGTCACTGAGGATACTTCCCATGGGCTCGCGCCATAGCTTTTCGATGTTTTGTTCGACTGCTCTCTTCGCATTGCTCGCGCTTCCCGCATTCGCGCAAAGTAACGGATTCAAACCTCCCGAGGGTCCGATCCCGCGCACGGCTGACGGCAAACCCGATCTCAGCGGCGTGTGGGACCATCCCTTTGTCGGCGACATGACCAAGAGCGGTCGCGACCAGGTCGGCGCCGGGGAACTGCCGTTTACCGAATGGGGACTGGCCGAGTGGAAGAACTATAACGCGGAAGACGGTGATGCCACGGGCGCCTGCCTGCCTCACGGCCTGGTCCGCTCTATCAACGCGCCGTTTCCGGTTCAGCTAGTGCAGAATAGCAAATACGTCTCTTTCGATTTTGAAACCGACAACTGGTTTCAGGTAGTTCCCATCGACGGGCGGCCGCACCGCAAGCAGATTCCTACCTGGGCGGGCGATTCCGTTGGGCATTGGGAAGGCGACACGCTGGTCATCGATACTGTGAATTTCAACGGCAAGACCAAAGTGGATTCGGCGGGCCATCCGCAAAGCGACCAGTTGCATGTGACACAGCGCTGGACCCGCAAGGACCTGGGCCACCTGGCGCTCGAGATCACAATTGACGATCCCAAAACTTATACCAAGCCGTGGAAAAATACCCGCATCTTCACACTGCGGCCGGATTGGGAGATCATGGAGTTCTCCTGCGAGGAGAATAACAAAAGTCTGTGGGAAGGCCGGATCAAACCGCCTAAGAACTAAGACCTCCGCGGGTGAGGCTCACGGCCGGGACTTTCCGCCCGCGGCAGCCTTCTCCTGGGCGCGCACGCCTTTGAGCACATCCGGCAAACCGTAGTTGCCCTCATGGCATGCGTATTCAAAGATCGGCCCGGGCGAAGCTGACATTGTGTACTCGCCTTTCCACGGCCTGACGTAGGCTGTCGGATCGTCAACATCGAACTGGTAAAGGATAGTGTCGGCGTCCAGCCGGCGAAAACGCTCGACGACGTGCATGTTCTCGTCGGCGAAGGGTCCAGTAGTGACTTGATAAGGAAGCTGAAGATAAAACTGGCTCTTCTCGATGAAGTTCGTCGTGTCGACTACCAGAGTGTCGCCTTCCCAATGGCCCACCGAGTCGCCATACCACAGGCGCACGCTGGAAGGGAGATGCTTGCGCCGGTCTAAAGGCCGATCCAAGGGAATGATGCGCGTGTCATGAATCATTTCGATATAGATGGCCACGTAATCCTTGGTCTGCACAATGCGGTAGTTGCTGTTGTAGGTGTAAGGCAGCATCGGTGGAGCCCCCGTGGAAAACATGAGGCACTGATCGCCGAGTCCGAGGTCTTCCGGTCCATCAGGATGAAATATCCGGTCGATCTTCTGCTGCCGGACGGCCGCGGCCGCGGGCGTCAGCGGCGGGATCTTCCCATCCGGCGGATCGATGACGATGGAGGTTCGCAGAGTCTTGGCGGGCTTCGTACCAATTTCCCAAAAGGCGTCATTGTAAGTTCCGGGGACGCCTGGATCATCCGCCTTGCCATCTCGCTTGCTGCGCGCCTGCATGGTCTTTTCCCAGTCGCGGGCCTCTTGTTCGGTGAAGAATTCCTTCCCCTTGAGTTCATTCGGCCGCTCGATGGGTGTTCCGGTGGCGCTGTTCCAGATTCCTTGGAGATCCGGTTGGCCATCGGGCGTGCGCGGTGGAGTCCACGCTTTCTTCGCCGGAGCAGGCGCGGGTTTGGCGCTCGTTTGCCCGAGCGCTGCTCCAATGGTGACGAAGGCGATGATGACGAGCTTAAATCTCATAAAACTCCTTCGTAACGCTCTACTTCGATGACGCTACTTCGACGCTGGCGGCGTCTTGCGGTACTGGCCATACAAAAGTTCTTCGACGAACTGCGCGCAGCGGAATTCCATTAACCTGGCGTCTTTCTCTACGTGGCGATACAGCGGCATGGCGATCTTCCAGGGATGCGAAAAAACCTTGGGGTCTTCAATGGTCGCTTCGTACTGAAGCACGTCGCGACTGAGAGGCGTGTAGCGCTCGACCACGTGCAGCGCGTCACTATGGTAATCCCCGGCGCGGTCAAACCAAGTCTGATCGAGTAGGCTGGTCACGTCCACCACTAGCGTGTCGGCCTCCCAATGCCCGACCGACTGTCCCATCCAGGAATCGAGAGGGGCCGGGGGCATCTTCTCCATGAAAATCGTCCGTGCGGTAGCCGCGAATTCATAGGAAATCTGGATCACTTTCTGGCTCTGCAGAATTTGAAAAGGAAAGGGCAAATAGGTGGCTCGCGGCACTCCCGGCATGTAACACTTAATTTCCGGATCGTCGGTGAAGCGTTTTTCGTAGTTGGTTTTCTTCTGCGCCAGCGCCATGGGCAAATACGGAATCTCCCCGCCCTCAATGACGCCAACGCCCCCCGGTTCAGCGCCTTGGGCGCCGAGCGCAACCACGTGCCCGGCCTGCGCCGCGTGCGCTTGAAGATCCCAGTTGGCGGTATTGAGGGCTTGCCAGATTCCGCTAAGATCCGGCTTGCCATCTTTGGTCCGCGGGACCTGGAATGCGGAGGATTGGGCTCGCAGAGCCAGCGGGGACAACGAGAGCGCCATCGTCACGGCGGCAACCCCGATGAGCGTGGCCCGGATTCGTTTCAAGATCAAGTTTCAATTTTCGCAAAAAACTGGGAGGCGAATCGGGCCACCCGCTGCCGCGTGTAACAGCAGGTCGAGGACATGTATCGATTTTTGACGCTTATGACCGCTACCGGCCGGGATGACTGGGGACGGTCGTAATGAACTTCAGACTCGTAGGCCAGTGTGGAGCGCTCCGCGCGCCTCCTGCATATTAGGCATCGTCTCTTCGGAAGGAATTTCCGGAACTCGGCGCCGCTGCTTCTCAACCTGGACTCCGATCACGAACATGAACATCGCTGCCATAAGAATCACACCCACCGTCAGGATCGACAAGATGGAAACGTAGAGCAAGAAGGCGCCGACGCTGCCCAGCAGCACCATTCCACAAAAAATCAATATCGCGGATCGCATGTAAACCGATCGCTTACAGCGCACGCATCAACCACACCACCAGCACAATCACGACAATGGTTCCAACGACTCCGTAACCGAGCATCTGATTTCTCCCTTCAAAATAAAGGAAAGCGTCTACGCTTACCTACAACCCGTGGGAGTGCAGGTTCGAGGCCATTCCCGCCGGCGTAGCACCGAGCACACGCGCCACCCGCAAAAGCGGAGTTGGACCTCGAAATGCAGACACGGAAAGGAGGATTAAAGCACATGAGCTCAAACGAATTCACATATTTTGGAATCGGAGCCGCATTAGGCGCGGCAATCGCCGTATTGCTCGCTCCGAAATCCGGACCCGAGACGCGGAAGTTCCTGCGGTCGCAGGCCGATGAGGGTGCCGACTATCTGACGTCGCGGGCTGCGGACGCGCGCGATGCCGCAGCGCAGGCGATCAGTCGTGGAAAGAAAATGATCAAGCAGAACGCGGAAAACGTGAGTGCCGCCGTGGATGCCGGCGTTCAAACGTACCGGGAAGCCGTACAAACTACTCCGTAGTCTGACGTACTTTCAGTTCACCAATGTCATCCTGTATTTCGCCAGGAGGGCCAGCACTTGATCGTACATGGCTCGCTCGCGCGGGATGAGAGGGCTGGGATGCCCTTCCCAGCGAAAGGATGCGCCCGCCGGCATCTGCGCCAGGATTTCATCCAGATCGGAGGTCGCGACGAATTGGTGATGCGCGACCAGTACCTCGTAGCGGCCATCATAGTGGTCGAAGGGCCCAAGGCTAAAAGGCGGCTGAAATTCCCGCCGCACACGCGCAATTTCGGGACACAGATCCGTACCGGAGCAGTTCTTCAAGAGGGTAGCGTAGTCCGCGTCCTTTAGAATCCACCGCCGGCCATTCATGATGGACAAAATCACTTTACTCTTTGGTTCGGCTGCTTGGTCCAAGAGCCCCAAAAGCACGGGGAGTGTGGCCGAGGGGCCGACGTAGCCCAGCGTATCAATCGCAATGTCGCGAATGTGGGGTAGCGGAGATTGTGCATCCGCGATCAACTGCTGCTCCAAGGCGGGCGTCACCAGCGAACGGGAAATGCGAGGATAACAACCGTTTCCACCGGTGTTTCTGTCATCGGCCAGACGGATCGCTGCCGCGGTGGCATTCACCCGGAAGAAGTAGGCGAAGAGCGGCGATGTCGCGCACCCCTGGTAATCGCGTGGCGATCGAGACCCGTAAGTGCGCCATACGTCCTCCTCGATTTTGGAGCTGGCGAATTTGGCGATGCGCGTTTCAACCTTCTTGCCCTGTCGATACTGCAACAGAAGCGCCTGATCGATGGCGTCGGACTCGGGAAGCGAGAAATCGATCAGATGATCGTCATCCATTAGAAGCTCACCCGACATGAGATCATGCAAAGCTGCGTCCTTCGCCGCTTGTGGTTCGATTTCAGACAAACGGAGGAGAGCGATTCCCGCGATGCGCGGTTCGACTAGGGAGGAGCCAGATACAACCCGCTTTAGTAGAGGAACAAGCTGTGTGCGGGCATTTCCCAACTGATCCCAAAGCTGCGTCAGGATCGCCGGCAACGCATATGCCGGCCCGCCCGGCAACGACTCGATCAAACGCCGAAGAACTTCGGAATTTCCCCTGTAGGATTTGGAGCCAATTTCATACAAAGAAAGGTAGGCCGTCACTTTTGCCTCAGGTAATTTTCGGGGCGCCGCCTCAAACACAATTCTGTTGACGCTGTCGTCCAATCCCTCCCACTCAGCCTGCGAGAGGGGTTCGCCCTTCTTGCGTTCCAGCAGGAAACCCTTCAGTTCAACGGGCGCACTTAAGACGCCCTGGTTAATCGTCATGTCGGGCGCCACAATTCGCTTTTCGAGCTCCTCGATCATTGCCTCCCGATATGAAAAGGAATAAAGCGCATACTCAAGCTCCCTGCCGCCAATTCCGCCTCCCCCATCGTAGATTGCGGCCAGATAACGCGCCGCAGGCTCCGTATCCAAGTAACGCAGGGTGCGAATAGCTTGAATGAACGCGCTCGCTTCTCCTTGAAACGCAGCCGGCCCCGAAGCCCAAGGATCCAGAATCGCCTTTGCGGTTTCGAACTGGCGAGCCGACTGGGCGTCATCCCGCGGCAAAATTGTCAGCTCGATCGTGGTTGCGTTAATAGGTGGAGGGGGAACGTAGCGTGGGGCCTGTGGATACACAAATACTCTGCTGGTTCGCACCGTCACGCGATAGCGTCCGGGCTTGCGGAATACGATGAATTCGTTCAGGTCCCGTTCCACATGGATGGGATGTAACGAATCCAGCGGAGCGCTTTTTGGTCCAGATCCAGAAAAGCCACCCTCTGCAAGCCAATGCAGATCGCCGAGCGGGTCCGCCCAGCCATCCGTAGAGCCGTCCAAGGAAGCCGCGGAAAATTCGTCTGGCTGCTGCGGTCGAATGGTGCGGATTCTGACGTCAGTAAGAACCCGGAGAGTCTCCGAGCCGGCGTATTGAAAATCGAGTGAAATCGGGATCGCTTCTCCGATTCGAAAATCGGTCTTCGCACCCACTGCTGCAAGTCTCAATTCCACCGAGGTGCGCGGGACCGGAACTGGCTGCGCGACCGCTTCGATCGCAAACAGGAAGGCAAGTGCCCATAGCATCGCGAAGAGCTGGACGCTGGCGGCGCCGAGTTGGTTGCAGGAACTTATGTGCGCACCGACCGTCAGGAAACAGAATCGTGGTGTCTTTCGACACTCTGGTGTTCCCACCATCGCTGCGAGCCGAACCTTCCCGGCCCGCAAAAAAGCACGGGCTTCGCTCCCTCGCAAATTCTAGGAATTATTCTGGCTTAAAACCGGGGGCGGGCTTTGACGCCGCGGTTCCGATTCCGATGATCTCGAGCACCGCCTCTTCATCTTTGGCGCCATCGTAGTGGATTCCATTGGCATAGTGCGTGACTACGGCGCCCGCGTGCATTGGCGTAGTGGTGTTCATGTCGTATTTAACGCCGGTGCCCACCCACCAGGTCCCTGAAAGAACCGTGATGAAGCGGTCATGCGGGTGAAAATGCGGCGTGCTGTTGTGGTGTGGATGCCACTTCATGAGCGTTACGTAAAGACTACCCTCTTTGGTGGGATCGCCAGAAATGAGATAGGACGCCGCAGAGCCATTGGCGTTTTCTTTCCATTGAATGTCTTTCAGGTTCACGAAACTTGCGGCCGTCGGGTCAATGTCGGCCTTCACCGAACCGAGCCATACGAACGACACCGCCACCAATGCGACCAGCGACAAGCGCCGCAGCGCTGAAATACGAGTCATGCTTCCCTCCTTGTTGAGATAGCTTTGCTCTCTTCGGTACGATACCACGCCTGCATGGAAATTTCGCCCGTCGGCCCCGATGACGCCCGCTGACCAGCGCATGGAATCGCCCCGCGCAGGGCGCGCGCTAAAATAAACCCGCATGCCCCGATTTCCCGGCGTTGACTACTTGCTGATCGACTCGCAATTCTCCGAGCAGGAGCTAATGGTGCGGCAGACCGCTCGCCAGTTCGTCGATGAGCGCGTGCTTCCGATCGTCCGCGATTGTTTCCGCGAGGGGCGCTTTCCATCGGAGCTCATCCCGGAACTGGGCCGCCTGGGCTTCCTGGGCGCGAACCTCGAAGGCTATGGCTGCGCGGGGATGAGCAACGTGGAGTACGGGCTGGTGATGCAGGAAATCGAGCGCGGCGACTCCGGCCTGCGCAGTTTCGTCAGCGTGCAGAGCGCGCTGGTGATGTACCCGATCCTGACTTTCGGCAGCGGCGAACAGAAGAAGCGCTGGCTTCCGAAACTGCAAACCGGCGAGGCGATCGGTTGCTTCGGGCTCACCGAGCCCGGCTTCGGATCGAATCCCGCGGGTATGCTGACCAGCGCTCGCCGGGAGGGCGCTGAATGGGTCCTCAACGGCGAGAAGACTTGGATCACCAACGGGAGCGTAGCTGATATTGCGGTGGTATGGGCCCGCGCCGAGGATGGCATTCGCGGATTTCTGGTGGAGCGCGGGACACCTGGGTTCACGGCCTCCGACATACACGGGAAGTTATCGATGCGGGCATCGGTGACGTCGAGTCTCGCTTTCCACAACTGCCGCGTGCCCGATAGCGCCTTGCTTCCGGAAGCGCAAGGACTGCGCGCTCCGCTGTCTTGTCTAACGCAGGCCCGCTATGGCATCGGCTGGGGAGTGATCGGGGCCGCCATGGATTGCTATGAGACGGCGCGCTCCTATTCCGTGGTGCGCAAGCAGTTCGAAGGACGGCCCATCGCCTCGCACCAGTTGGTGCAGGAGAAACTTGCGGATATGATCACGGAGATCACCAAGGCGCAGTTACTGGCCCTTCACGTCGGCAGACTCAAGGATCGCGGGCAAGCGGATGCGGCGCACGTATCCATGCTCAAGCGCAATAATGCGGCCATGGCGCTCGATTGCGCGCGCGCGGCTCGCGACCTGCTCGGAGCCAACGGCATTATGGACGAGTATCCTGTCATGCGCCACATGTGCAATCTGGAAACCGTCAAGACCTACGAAGGCACCGACCATATTCATGCGCTGGTGATCGGAGAGCGCATTACTGGCGTTGCCGCGTATAAATGATGCCTTGCGGCGGCGCACGCCATAGGACTGATCCCGTGTTAGGATGGGTGTAGCTTTTCTTTCCCGGGATCGCCGTATGGTCATATTTATTACAATTGTGCACGTCATTGTGTGTTTGTTTCTGGCAATAGTGGTGTTGCTGCAAAGCGGCAAGGCGGCCGATCTGGCTGGCGCGTTTGGCGGCATGGGATCGCAGACGGTATTCGGGCCGCGCGGTTCAGCGACAGTATTGTCGAAGGCCACGACCATAGCAGCAGCTCTCTTTATGGTGACTTCGCTGACGCTTTCGATTCTCTCGACCCGCGCCGGCAAGGCTTCCCCGGCGATTTTCCAGAAGGTTGTCCCGGTAACCCAGCAAAAGGGCGGCGCTCCGTCGGGCGGCACGATCCCGATGACGGTGACCCCCGAAGTTGGCGGCAAAGCGGGCGCTCCACAGACCATCCACGTTCCGGTCAATCAGACGCCGCCGCCGCAGAAACAGAAAAAGTAACCGGAGAGGCTTCTCGGAACCGGTATGAGTTTCCACCCGCGGGGGTGGCGGAATTGGCAGACGCACTAGCTTGAGGTGCTAGCGGGAGCAATCTCGTAGGGGTTCAAGTCCCCTCCTCCGCACCATTTTTTCATTCTTCGCGTGTGCGAAGGAAATACGTGGACGGTCGTCCGCGACCTTCTTTCGCCTCGCCTGCACAGAGCCCAGAGCGTCAAGCCGACGCCGAATAACCATCCAGTGGCCGGCTCGGGGACACCCGTGGCGGGTGCGTTGGTGAAGGTCAGTACGGTCTCAGTCGAAACGTCGCCCGCGACAATCAGCACGACGGCGCTTTGAGTGGCAGCGTCAAAGCTAATCAACCGATCGCCCGGAAACGTGGAGACGCCAATCAAAGTCGTACCGGCTTGAGCGAGTTCAGTGATCGTCGCAAATCCGTTGGGCAACTGAATCGCGGGGGAGCACGCGCCCACCAGGACCGCCACCGTCCCGGGTTGCCCGGCGATGGTGAAGGTGGATATGCCGCTAAGCGAGCCAGCTGGGCTCGAGTCCTTGCAGATCTCGATGAAACCCGCCTGCGCGTAATCGGAAAAGCAAACCAATACTACGGCGCTTCGGATTGCAGTCCACAATAATCGGTAGCTCATTTTTCTCACCTACCCACGTTCGTAAAGTAAACTTCTGTAACACCGACACCGACGGTGGCGATTACCGTCTGCGTGGTGAGGTTGACCGTCCCTTGCCGATCCGCCGGAAGAACGCTGATTGCTGAGGCCGCAGCCGCCGGGGAAAACAGCTCCGTAATGGTGACCACCGTCCCGACCGGGAATAAGCCATTCTGGAGGCAGTATCCGGCTGGAATCACGAAGCTGGCGCCGCCCATGGAGAACGAGAATCTGGTTCCCGGCGTGACGCCCGCCCCCGCGATCTTACAAACCTTCAGCAGGCCCTCTCCGCCCGCCGTGTTTGTAAAGTCCACCTCGGTCTGGCCAGTGCCGATATTCACAGTTACGCGTCCCGCGGATAGATCCACGGGGCCTTGGCGTTCCGGCGGAAGCACGGTAATAGCCGACACTGTGGTGCCCGTCGAAGGCGTCTCGCTTACCACAACCGAGCTGCCAACCGGAAATGTTGCGGCCGACACGCAAGATCCCGCCGCAACGGTGATCGGCGTTCCACCAGCGTTAAACGAAAAGCTCATTCCAGGAGCGACACCCGCGCCGCTGAGCTTGCAGATCTCAAGAGTTCCCAGGCGGGTGTCGGAAACGACGGTGTTCAGGAACGTCGCGATCGTCTGCCCGCCCGCATTGACGGTAACGGTGGCCGTGCCCGCAGTCAGATTGCTCGCGACCAGCAACCCGGCTGGCAAGGTGATCACCGAACTCAAGCCCGTGCCCGGAGACGGGGATTCTGTAATCAAAACGGCGCCCGCGGAAATGACCAAGGGCACGCTGCATGAACCTCCGGGTGCAGGACCCGCCAAAACCGTTATCGGGTTTCCCGCGACGCTGAAAGTGACCGGAGTCCCCACCGCAACACCCGCCCCGGCTACTTTGCAGATTTGCAGAAAGCCGG
>Ga0105245_10003358_pt1 | contig 14351 bp, 14 predicted proteins | sample KBSM54metaG_FD_81523 | JGI IMG/M metagenome (GOLD analysis project Ga0105245, IMG submission 81523) | Miscanthus rhizosphere microbial communities from Kellogg Biological Station, Michigan, USA - KBS M5-4 metaG | ecosystem: Host-associated > Plants > Roots > Rhizosphere > Soil | place... | reverse complement strand
GCCGGAGATGTTCAGCAGCGTGATGATCGGTCCCGTCGCGGGCACGATCAACCCGAGCTTGGTCGTCGCGGCGACGGCGAACAACGCCCGCACGGCCGCGCTGTCGCAGTAGGTCACGTCCGACAGGTCGACAGTGATGGCGTCGTTGTTGGCGGCCGCTCGGTCGAGCACCTCGGAGAACTCGTTGACGTTGGCCAGGTCGATGTCGCCGGTCGCGATGACGACGGGCGGTTCCTCGGCCTCCTCAGCGGACATCCGGAACTGACTGTTGGTCATGCCTCGACTCCCGCTCGCTCCGGTCCTCGCTCGTTCCTCGCTGCGATCCTCACTCGCGGTCGCCTTCGGAAGGTCATGGATGCAGCTCCTTGCGCATTTCCACCGTGGTCCCCTGCGGGGTTGGCGTGATCGTGACCGTATCGACGAGGGCTCTCATCAACCTGCTGCCATGTCCGCGTTGCCCTGGCGCATTCGACGCCGGTAGGTGCCAGCGTCCGTTGTCCTTGATCGTCAACGCCAGCCCGGTGGCGGTGGCCCGGGCAGTGACCTCCACTTCGACATCACGGGTGGCGCCACGGACCGCATGCTCGACGGCGTTGGAGGCCGCCTCCCCGACGGCGAGCAGGATCTCGCCGGCCGCGGCGGCGCTGACGGCGGCGGTGGGCAGCCAACTCCGCAGACCGGCGCGGATGACGGCGAGACTGGCCGGGATGGCGGGTAGTTGGATGCGCAACGGAGCGGGTTTGCGCATGTCGGCACCGGGAACGTGGGTCACCAGCACCTCCGGATGTCTTGGTCTGCCTCGCCTCGACAGCCGCAAATTGCCGTTGTTGTCATATCACGCGAGAGCCCGCGTCGTGCCATACTCGCCCCTATCCGATTGCGAACCGCATGCCGACGGTGGTGCCGTGCGCCGTGCCGTCGAGGTCCACCTGCTCGCTCAGCGTCCGCATCAGCAGCAGGCCCCGGCCCCTGGTACCGGGGTCGGCGGGCGGTGTCTTCCACGAGCCCGAGTCGGCGACCCTGATCTGTATGTGCCGGTCCTCGACCGCGGCCTGCACACGCATCATCCCCGGCTGCTGCCCGCGGTACGCGTGCTCGGCACTGTTGCTGCACGCCTCGTTCACCACCAGCACGATGTCCTCAGCGCGCGCGTTGGGCACATTCGCACCGCGCAGCCAGTCACCGAGTTGATGCCGCACGTCGGTCAACCGTGCTGGAATCGCCTCGATCTCGATGACGAGGGCGTTACCCGGGTGGCGGTAGAGCACGATCGCGACGTCGTCGTCGTAACCCATCGCGGGGGCCAGTTTGTCGAGCATCGCGTCGGCGACCGCGTCGACGGGCGCTTCCATCGTCTGCGCCATTACCTCGGCGACGCGAGCCATCCCCGCGTCGATCGGTTCATCACGGCGCTCGACGAGGCCGTCGGTGTAGAGCAGCAGCGTCGACCCTGCGGTCAGGGCCGTGGTGGCTTGCGGGCGTGGCTCGTGTCTGCGCACCGCCAACGGCACCGACCGCGCATCCGTCAACAGCTGCGGCGGCGAATCGGGCGCGGCGAGTACCGCGGGCACGTGTCCGGCGCTGCTGTACATCAGCGTTTCCGACCGAGTGTCGAGGACTGCGACAAATACCGTGGTGCAGAACGCATCTGGGATGAAGGCCGCCGCCGAATCGAGCTGTTCGAGCAACCTGGCCGGCTCGGCACCGGTGAGCAGCAGAGCGCGGGCCGAGCTGCGCAGCTGACCCATCACCGCGGCAGCGGAGAGGCCGCGACCGACGCAGTCGCCGACGATGATGCCGACGCGGTCGTCGCCGACGGGCAGCACGTCGTACCAGTCGCCGCCGATCTCCAGAGGGGGTACCGCGGGCTCGTACCGCACCGCGAAGCCCGCGGGCAGTTCCGTGGGCGCGAGCATCGAACGCTGCAGCGTCAACGACGTCTCGCGGGCGAGCTCGAACTGGCGGACGTGCTGGATCGCCAGGCTGAGGTGTCCGACGACGGCGGTGACGAGCTGTCGGTCCTCCACGCTCACCCTGCGGGGCTGCGCGAATTCGAGCCACAGCGTGGTGTCCCGCGACAGTGTGGCGACGATGCCGTGCGCGATATCCGGCTCTGTCGCCCATCCGACGGGTTCGACAGTCAGCGGCAGCCACCCGCGGGCGTCCTCGAGTGAGCTGCGCAGCGGTGGGTCGAGGTCGTGCCACGGCGACGTCGACAGCGTTCCGGCCAGGTGGACGGTCGGATCATGCTCGCCCGCCGGCCACATGACGGCGGCGACACGTCCGACGCCAAGCGCCGTGCGGCACTCGTCGAGTGTCGCCGACAACACCTCGGCCACGTTCTTCGCCACGCTGACCGCGGTGGCGAGGTGTACGACGGCGCGTTCCCGGACGGCCGTGGCCCGCGTGGCGGTGATGTCGCGAATGGTGCCGACGTAGGTGTCCTGGTCTGCGCTCGGCGAGGTGACGGCGTTGACGCTGATCGCCACCCAGACGATGTGGCCGTCGCGGTGCCGGATCGGCGCCTCCGCCTCGAGCGTGCCCTGTGAGAGCAGTCTGGAGAGTCGCTCACCGGATCCGGTGTCGTCGGCCATCCACGGGTGCGGCCACGTGTAGGGCACACGGTCGGCTCCGAAACCCGTGATGTCGGCGAACGCATCGTTGATCTCGACGACCGCGCCGGTGCGGTCGGCGACGAAGAAACCCTCCTGCAGCGAATTCACCAACGCGGTGCGGAACTGGTCGCGATCGGCGAGATCGTCGGCGCGGGCCCGTTGTTGTTCGTATCGCCTTGTGCCGTCGATGAATCCACGCGTCGCCACATCCAGCGCGGCCAGCGTCTGCAGCAGAAACTGCAGCGCGACCGCGTTCTCGCTGCCGGAGTCCTGCCCGTAGACCAGCCGGGAGTGGTTTTCGATGATCTCCAGCATGCTTATCTGGTCGGCCAGTGCTCGCCGTCCGAGTTCGTGACCGACCGCGAGGGTGTTCTCGCCCCGGGCGGCCAGGTAGGCCCGCAGCGCCGCCGCGTACTCGGCATGGAAGTCCGCGGCTTCTGTCATGACGAGGTGCCCCGGTGCCGCGCGGCGAGCACCAGCGCGTCATCGGATTCCCTGCTGTAGGCGTCGAGGATGTGTTCGGCGATCGTCATCGCGGGTGCGGCGAAGTCGATGTCCTTGACGTGGTCTTCGAGAATGCCGTCGGTCGCGATTACGAGCAGGTCGCCTGGGCTGATCGACACCTGATGGGTGGTCAGCGCGTGGGGTATGCGGTAGCCCACGATGCCGCCTGCCAGCAGGGCAGAGGCCCGGATCTGCGCACCCCCGGGGCTTTTGGCGACAAGGTCGGCGGTCACGTTGCCGATGCCGATCCAGCTCAGCGTGCCGGTCTCGAAGTCGATGCGGGTAAGCGTGATTGCCGCCCCTCGTGTATTGGCCAGGCCGCGGTGGCACAGCTGCAGCTGGACATCGAGTGGCTCAGTGCGACAACGGTTCACAATCTCTTCTGCGCGCAGCGCCGCGGTCTCGGCCGCTCTGCCGTGGCCGAGTCCGTCCGCTACGCCGAACAGCGCGGCCGCGCCGCCGACGTCGACCGCGATCGGAAAGTCGCCGCACACCTCTTCGCCAGGTAGTGGGCGCCGCGCCGCAGCCCACTCGATCCGCCCGATCCAACCTTTTCTACGCACTTGGCGGGATCCATTTCCACATCTCGACGACTGTGCCTTGCCCGGGTGTCGACTCGACGATCAGCCGGTCCATCAAGCGTCGCGCACCGGGCAGGCCGAGGCCAAGCCCGCGGCCCGTCGAGTAGCCGTCCTCCAGCGCTCGTTCGATGTCGACGATGCCCGGGCCCTCGTCCTCGGCACGCACCACCAACGCCTTGCGACCGTCCCGGTCGGCAACGGCGACCCTGATCGCGCCGGAGCCGGCGTAGCTGGTGATGTTGCGGGCGATCTCCGAGATCGCCGTCGCGATCATCGTGACGTCGGTCAGCGAGAAGCCGAGATCGCGCGCGAGCTGATGCCCGGCTTGGCGGGCTGCGACGATGTCGTCGGAATTCTTGACGTCGATCACTTCTTCACCCGGCGTCATTCGGCACCGTCGCGTCCGATCGTCGGCTGGCGCGATTCGAGTTGTCGATTGAGAAACGCGAGGCCCTCTTCGAGGTCCAGCGCCGTGTACATGTCGTCGAACACCAGCCCGAGTTGGACCATGGAGAAGGCCACCTCGGGCTGCAGGCCCACGATCACCGTGTCTGCGCCGCGCAGCCGGGTCATATGCGCGATCGTGCGCAGTGACCGGGCAGCGAAAGAGTCCATCACGTCGATCGCGGTGACGTCGACGATGATGCCGTGGGCACGGTACCGGCTGACCCGCTCCATCAGATCGTGGCGCAGCCGTTCGGCATCGGAGTCGGTGAGCGCGGCCTGCACCGATGCGATGAGGATCGCGCCCTGTTTCAGGATGGGTACTGGCATGAGACGGTCGCGCTCGCGCGAATCATCCGTTCGTTTCGCCGGTGCGGCTCACTTCGTAGCCGAGGAGGCGTTCGGCCTCTTCGATTCCGCCCTGCAGGTCGCCGACCGCGTTCATCTTGGACAGGTCGAGCCCGATTGTCACCAGGGTCAACGCGATGTCCGACGACAGGCCGGTGATGATCACGCTCGCACCCATCAGGCCCGACGCGTCGACGGTCTGCACGAGGTGGTTGGCCACCGTGGAGTCGATGGTCGGCACACCGGTGATGTCGATGACGACCACCTTGGCGCGGTTGGCGCGGATCGCCCGCAACAGCTGCTCGGTGACCTGGCGGGCGCGCTGGCTGTCCAACACGCCGATGATCGGGAGGATCAACAACTGCTCGCGCACCTGAAGCACGGGCGTGGACAGCTCGCGGATGGCCTCCTGCTGCTGGCGGATGATGCGCTCGCGCTCCTGCACAAAGCCGACGGCCACCGTGTTGGCGATGCGGTTGGCGGCGGGCTCGTATGCGTCGAGCACCCGGTTCAGCAGGTCGAAGTCGGTCTGGTACTTCTCGAACAGAGAGCGCGCCAGCACGTCGCGCAGGAGCAGCACGATGCCGACCACCTCGTCGGTTTCGACGCCTCGCGGGATGATGCGCTCCGACAGGTCACGGGCATAGTCCTGCAACGCCTCGACGCTGCCGGTCTCCAGCACCTCGACGTAGCTGTCGTAAACCGTGGTGGCCTCGGAGAAGATCTCCTCCGGCGACATCGCCGTCAGCAGTTCGGCCTCGGTGATTCGGCGGGCCCACTCCTCGCGCAGGGCCGTCCGGTTCTGGCGAAGGTGCTGGACGAGTTGGGGCAGCAGATCCTGGCCCACAAGTTTGGTGACGGGTATGGCGATGCTGGGGAATTCTGTCGTCGAGTCAGACATGCGGCCTCCCAACTTCACTCGCGCTCGGTGGAAGTGCACGAGTCCTGTGCCGACACTAGCGTTAGCGTCGACCGTCGAAGTAACCAATCTGCAGCTACAACCGAAAGACTAGGCTCTGTGCATGCCTGACCAGGAAGCGATCGCCACCGCGGTTGCCTACCAGAATGGGATCGCGGTGCTCAAGGTCGGTGGGGACATCGACCTGGCCACGGTCCCGGTATTGGAGGCCGCGATCGATGAGGCGCTGGTGCCGAAGCCGACGGGATTGGTGATCGACCTGTCCGAAGTCGGGTTCCTTGCCTCGGCGGGGCTGCAGGCCTTGGTGGCGACGCACAACAACGTCAGCCCGTCCGCGCAGTTCGCAGTCGTCGCGAACAGCGCCGCGACGAGCCGTCCGATTCAGTTGACCGGCCTCGACAAGATCTTCGAGTTGTATCCGACGCTCGACGAGGCGCTCGCCGCGGTTCAGCCGAAATAGCTTGGCCGAAAACCGATTCCGTCGCCGTTATCAGGGCACCATCCAGGACAGCACAGACGCCTGCAGCGCCGAGATCACACACAGCAGCGCCAGGAACACCAAACTCCACACCACGACGCGACGGAAGATGTCGCCTTCCTTGCCGTTCATGCCGACCGCGGCCGCCGCGATGGCGAGATTCTGCGGCGAAATCATCTTGCCGAGCACTCCGCCAGAACTGTTCGTCGCTGCCATCAACACATCGGACAGCCCGGCCTGGTTTGCCGCGGTCACCTGAAGAGCGCCGAACAGCGAGTTCGCCGACGTATCCGAACCCGTGACGGCGGTACCGAGCCAGCCCAGCACCGGAGAGAGCAATGCGAACGCACCGCCGGCGCCCGCCATCCACGTGCCGAGAGTGATCGTCTGCCCCGACAGGTTCATCACGAACGCCAGCGCCAGCACCACCATCACGGTCACGATCGCGAACCGAAGCTGTACGAGTGTGGCGCCGTACGCCTTGACCGCACGCGGCACCGACAGCTTGAGCACGATCATCGTGAGCACCCCTGCGACGAGCATCTGCGTGCCGGGAGTGGTCAGCAGGTTCAGCGTGAACTCGGTCAGTGACACCGGTTTTCCCTTGGGACTCACAACGTGCAACCCCGGCCACTGGAACTTGATGGTCGCCTTGTCGAGCAGGTTCTTGACCGCGGTGATCTGACAGATCACGAAGACCGCGATGATGATCGCGTACGGCGCGTACGCACGCGCGACCTCGGCCCGGTCGTCGGGATTCGCGACGCGCTGTGCGAACTCTGGAGTCGGCTCATCGGCGGCGCCGCCCGCGATGACCGCGGGCGCCTGCTCGCGGCGCGGATGCCAGACGCGGACCATCGCGACCACCGCGGCCGCCGACAGCAGCGACGCGACCACGTCGGCCAACGGCACCGAGATGAAGTTCGAAGTCGCGTACTGCCCGATCGCGAAGACGACGCCGCACACCAGCGCCACCGGCCAGGTCTCCCGCAGACCGCGCCAACCGTCGACGATCGCGACCAGCGCCAACGGCACGAAAAGCGCGAGGATCGGCGTCTGCCTGCCCACCATCGCGCCGAGCGTGTCGCTCGGCAGGCCGGTCACCTTGCCCAGCGTCAGGATCGGGGTGGCCATCGCGCCGAATGCGACGGGAGCGGTGTTGGCGGTCAGCGCGAGCGCCGCCGCCTTGAGCGGACGGAAGCCAAGCGCCATCAACATCACCGACGTCACCGCGACCGGCGTGCCGAACCCGGCCAGCGCCTCCAACAGCGCGCCGAACGAGAACGCGATGATGACGGCTTGTACCCGCTGGTCATCGCTGACCCGTGCGAACGAGCGCCGCAGCACGTCGAAATGCCCTGTCTCGACGGTCATTTGGTAGACCCAGATCGCATTGATCACGATCCACAGAATCGGGAAGAACCCGAAGGCGGCGCCCTCTGTCCCGGCGAGCAGACTCTGACCGAGCGGCATCCCGTACACGAAGACCGCCACCACGATCGCCAGCGCGAGCGACACCAGCGACGCCAGCCATGCGGTCACCCGCAGCACGCCCAGCATCACGAACAACAGCAGCAGTGGCAGCGCCGCGACAAGCGAGCTCCACGCCAGGGATTGTGCGACCGGATCGAGAACCTGTTGGTACACGGCGACCACCTCGCGGGCACGGCGATACGAGCGACAAGGTGGGGTAGCCCGAATCGATGCAGTTCAACCCTCCGCTGAGTGACGCCTGCATAATCACTGTGCGCCTGCTAAAACATTGGATTAGAGTTCCGTTCGCCAGATTGATCTTCAAAACAGCTGGCATAGGTCGGGAAGGACGAAATTATGGGTCGGATGGCTCGCCGTGTCGCGGCGCTTGTCGGCGGTGCTGCGATTGTGACGATGGTGGGCTTGACCGCCTCGTGCGCCAAGGAAGAGCAGAAAGCGCCGGAGACGACCACCACGACCACCACGACGACGACCACGTCGGCGGAGACGCCTGCACCGCCGCCGCCCGCACCGACCGAGAAGTCGATCAACCCGACTGGCGGCAACCTGTTCACGCCTCCTGTGAAGGCGCCGCCGCCGGCGACAGCCATCCCCGGCGATAACTAGAAACCCATCTGGCCAGCACGGACGTACGCTGGCGATTGTGGTAATCCGCCATTTCGGCACGCTAGCGCTCATTGCAGTCGGGGTGTTCGCGCTCGTCTCCGACCTGCGCCCGACGGTGTCCGGCAGCGCAGGCCTGATCAGCGGGCCTTACGCGTACCTGCTGGCCAGCTCCACCGACCTCGGGCCGTCGCACCGGCCCGACACCCAACTGACGGCCTCTCTGCGCGACTCGACCCGGCCTGACGCGCTGTTCGGGTGGGCCGGCGACCACGGGCTGACGGTGCGCTGGCGAGAGGGCGAAACCTGGGCCGTCGTCGAGGGCGCCGCCGAGAATGTCGCAAAGGCCTTCGACGTCGAGGTGCACGACTACCGCGGCCAGCGCGGGCAGGACTTCTACGCCTCGCCGCAACAGCCGTCGATCCCCGAATCGCTGCGCGACGAGGTCGCCGAGTTCGGCAGGATCCTGGGTTACACGCCGCACCACATGTCGCGACCGTCGTTCCTGCCGCTGGATGTGCCGGACAGGGGGCTGACTCCTGGCGGGTTGCTGACCACCTACAACGTCAACAAGCTCGCCGCCCAGGGATTCACCGGCAAGGGCACGACGATCGTCTTCTTCGCGTTCGACGGCTTCGAGCAGGCCGATCTCGACACGTTCGCCACCACCTATAACCTGCCGAAGTTCACCCCCACGGTGGTCGGCGGGCAACCGGGGGAGGCGCGCGGCGAGACGACGATGGACCTCGAGGTCGCGCACGCCGTCGCGCCTGACGCGCGCAAGGTCGTCGTCAACGCCCGTCCGACCGTGCAGGGCGACGGCGGCTACGAGAAGATCGGCCAGATGCTCGAGGACGCCGACCGGCAGTTCCCCGGGGCGATATGGAGCTTCTCGATCGGCTGGGGGTGCGACAAGCTGATCACCGCTGCCGATCTGGCGCCGATTCGTTCGGCGCTGCAGGCTGCGCACTCACACGGCATTACGGCGTTCAACGCCAGCGGAGACCTCGCGGGTCTCGAGTGCAAGGGCGGTGAGGACTGGTCGTCACCACCGGGGGCCAGCGACGTCGGCCTCGACTCGGTGGCCTCGCTGCCCGAGATGGTCGACGTCGGCGGCACCACGCTGTCGACCGACGCCAAAGGCGTATGGCAGGCCGAACAAGCGTGGTTCGATGTGCCGCTGTCCCAGGGCACCGGCGGCGGGGTGTCGTCGTTGTTCGACCGTCCGGATTGGCAGCGCGCGGTGATGCCCGACAAGGATCCGACCCGTCGGCTGACACCTGATGTCGCCGCGGTCGCGGATCCGTTCACCGGCGTGCAGATCGTGCTCAACCAACAACAACTCGTCGGCGGTGGTACGTCACAGTCCGCGCCGATCTGGGCCGGGCTGGCGGCGGTGATGACTCAGTACCTGCTCGCGAACGGCGGCCAGCCGCTCGGCGACCTCAACCCGATGCTGTATCGCATGGCTGCCGGTGCACCGCTGCCCGGGTTCCGGGACGTCGTATTGGGTGGGAACGCCGTCGACACGGCGGGCCCCGGCTACGACCTGGTGACCGGGCTGGGCACACCCGACATCGACAACATGGTGCGCAATTTGCTCGTTCTCCAGAAGGCAACACGATGAGCACGAATGACGAGCAGGTCCCCACCGCCGAATGCCGGATATGCCAGGTCGAAGTGCCGGCCGGCGAGTATTGCGGGCTGTGCGGCTGTCACCTGACCCCGCGGAAGGGCGAAGGCCCGGACTGGCTGCGCATCCGCGACTTCGGCGCCGCGCCCGGCGAACACCTGCTGCAGCCGTCGCTGGCGAGTTCGCTGTTCCCGCACCTGCCACCGCGGTCGCGCACCGTGTTCCGGGTCGGGCTGGCGGTGGTGTTCGTCGCCCTGGTTGCGTTCGCGCTGCTGCGGATGCCCGGAGCGCTCGTCACCGTCGAGGCGCTGGGCTTCCCGTTCCTGTTCGTGCTCTATCTCGTCGAGTCCGATGGTTTCCGTGACATCCCAACACCCATGTGGGTGCTGACAGCGGCGCTTGGCGTCGGGCTTGGGGTCGGATGGGTGCTCCTGACAGGCATGATGGTGGCCCGGTCGTACGGAATCGAATTAGGCGCTGACGTCGGCGGGGCCCGGATGGTGCGCACCGGCATCGCGATTCCGCTTGGCGGGGTGATCCTGATGCTGATGCCCGCGCTGATCGTGCGGCTGCTGCGACCGCCCACGCGGGAAGCCTTGGATGGCTTCATGGTGGGAACGTTGGGCGCGCTCTCCTTCACCGCGGCAGCGACTCTGGCCCGGCTGGCCCCGCAGTTCGTCACGGGTGTGGTGAGCAAGCGGCCGATGGACAGCCTGCTCGTCGAGGCGGGCATCAGGGGAGTGGCAGTGCCGCTCACCGCGGCTGCGGCAGGCGGATTGATCGGCGCCGCACTGTGGTTCACCCGACCGCCGAGCAAGGAGAAGCAGCATCCCGGCGTCGTACGTGCGCTTCTGGTGTTCTTCGCAGTCGCGGTGCTCGTGGTGTACGTGGGTCTTGGTCTGATCGACGTCGCTCACTTCCCGCAGGTGCTGATGCTAGTGCTGTATCTGCTCCTCGCTGCGGTGGCGCTGTTCCTGCTGCGCGTCGGGTTGCAGCTGGCGCTATTGCACGAGGCGCACGACGAGATCCAGTCCGACGAGCCGCTGCTGTGCCCGCACTGTGGACATGTCGTTCCCGATATGGCGTTCTGTCCGGCGTGCGGCGTCGCGACGCGCGCGTCGTCACGCTCGTCGCGCACGTCACGACGTGACACGCGCCCGGTGCGCACCACTCAGGAGTCCGACGGGTCATGAGCGCGCCACCACCCAAGTTTTTCCCCGGTTATGCCGTCCCGCAGGGGTCATACGCCGCTCCGCCGATACGCCACGCCAAGCAATCCCGCGTGTTGCTGATCTGGTTCCTCGCTATAGCGGTGATAGCCCTGACGCTGGTGGGTGTCACGATGCTGATAAGCAAGCCGCCCGCGCGATACATGTGCCCGCCCAGCTGCGGGCGGCCACCGACGGGAACCCCCGTCGAAACCAATCCCCGGTTCACCGCGCAGGACGGCGCCTTCTCGGTGTCGTATCCGGCCGAGGGGTCCGCGTACAAGATCACCACCAAACCCAACGGGGTGACGGCGGACTTGCAGGCCGGCGACGGTGGCACGTTGCAGTTGTTCAGTGAGGCCGCGGCGAACCGGTCACCGGAACAGATCGCCAAGAACTTGATCAGCCGGACGTTTCCGGATGCCCACACCGCATACAAGATCCCCAACGCGATGGTCGGATACCAGCCCGGCTACGGCGAGGCAGCCGACTGCTGGCCGCAGGGCGCCAACAGCAGCTACATGAAGATGCGCGTGTTGGTGATGGTGGCCGTCAAGAACGATGTCGCTCTGGTGGCCGCCGCAGTGGGCCCGTTCCGCCCGTTCGGCCCGGACTTCGGCAGCGGCAAGCCGTCGGGCGCGAACCTCCAAATCGCGTTGGACATGGGCAAGTACGTCAACAGCTTTTCTTGGCGCGGCGACCCGCCACGGTGATCAGGCGACGTCGGTCAGGCCGTAGCCACGATCCCTGGCGACTTCGGCCAGCAGAGCGCGCAGCCGGTGCCTGCCGCGGTGCAGCCGCGACATCACGGTTCCGATCGGGGCACCGGTGAGCTCGGCGATCTCCTTGAATCTGCGACCCTCGATATCGGCGTAATAGACCGCGGTGCGCAGCTTTTCGGGCAGCTGCCGCATCGCCTCCCTGACGTCGTTGTCGCCCAGCAGATCCAGCACCTGGTCCTCTGCTGAGCGCAGTCCGCTGGACGAGTGCCTGGCCTCGGCGAGCAGCTGGCCGTCGGTGATCTCATCAGTCAGCCACTGCACCGGCCTGCGCTGCTGTTTGCGGTAACCGCTGATGTGGGTGTTCAACAGAATCCGGTACAGCCAGCCACCGAGGTTGGTGCCGTCGCGAAATCCGTGAAATCCGGCGAATGCCTTGGCTGCGGTCTCTTGCAGTAAGTCTTCGGCCTCGGCGCGGTTGCGGGTCATCTTCATCGCTTGCGGATAGAACCCGTCGAGCAACGGGATCGCGTCACGCTCGAATCGAGCGGCCAGCGCTTCGTCGCGAATAGTCTCCAACTCCGGTGATGCGGTGCTACTGTGCATTCGACGCTCCTGGTTGCAACGGATCTCGTTGTATGCTCACAACTCTCATGACAGGCAGGCGACCTGTCTGCACGGCTGACCCCACAATGGGGGTCCTGGAAACCCCACCCGGCGTATACCGGTTAACCCCCATACCGGGGGTTGTGAACAGGACCTGCCAGGCCACCACCACCGCGGCCGCAGCAAGAACGACCGTCGAGACGACGTGCCGGACCAGGCGCGCACCGGAGGTGGTGTCCATGGCGGCAACGATCCCGGGTTTTGCGGTGTGCGTCTTCGACGCTGGCGCCCATTCGGGATTACCGCTAGCGGCACTTGACACCCGTCCCCAGTCGGCCGACAGTAAACGCACAGTTGTCTGGCAGCAGCGCGAGTTATCCAGAATGCGTGACCGCGCGCGGGCCCGGCGGGGTCGAACAACATCGGCGGCGACACTCGGTAGGCCGGGTGTTGTCGCTCTTGGTGCGCCCGACAGCGCCGCCGATGTGGCTGGGCCTGGTCGTCGCGGCAGCGGTGATCTCGGCGGAGACACTGCTGGTGGTCGTGCTCAGGAGCCTCGCGCCGATGGACACCTTCGGCGTGGTGTACCTGCTTGGGGCGTTGGTCGTCGCGATCGGATGGGGAACCGGCCTGGCCGCGGTGACTTCGGTGGTGAGTGCGTTCGGATTCGGGTACTTCCGTGAATGGCCGAACGATGTCTTCGATCCCACCGACCTGCGCAACTGGGTGGTGATCGGCGTGTTCCTGCTCATCACGTTGATGGCCAACACGCTGGCCGGGTTCGCCAGGGACAGGGCAGCCGAGGCCGACGCACGCCGCCTCGAGGCGGACAGGACCGCTGAGCGACAGGCAGCGCTGAGGCGCGTCGCGACCGCGGTCGCGCAGGGAGCGCCGCCCAGTCACGTGTTCTCAACGGTGACAACGGAGTTGGCGCACGCTCTTCGCGCCCCCCACGCCGCACTGTTTCGGTACGAACCCGACGGGACCGCCGTGCTGCTCGCGGTCCACGACGATTCCGGCGAGCAGTCGACCATGGTGGGTGAGCGCTTCCTGCTCGAGGGTGACAATGCCGCGACCAGGGTGTTGCGTGAGGGCCGGACGGCGCCGATCGTCGTCGACGGTAGGGAATGGGGAGTGGCTGTGGTGAGTTCGTTTCGCACACAACCATTCCCGCCCGACACCGAGGCGCGCCTCGCCGACTTCGCCAAACTCGTGGCGATGGCGATCGCGAACGCGCAGGCCCAGTCGGATCTCACCGCGTCCCGGACGCGGATCGTGACGGCCGCCGACGACGCCCGCAGGCGTCTGGAGCGTGATCTGCACGACGGGGCGCAGCAGCGCCTGGTTTCGCTTGCGCTGAAGGCCCGGATGACCGAGCTGTGGCTGCCTGCCGGGCAGGATGAGATCAAAGAGCAGTTGATCGACATCGTGCAGGGCCTTGGCGATGTGTCCGAGGAGCTGCGAGCCATCTCCCGGGGCATCCATCCGGCGATCCTGTCCAAAGGCGGGCTCGGCCCGGCGCTGCGATCGCTGGCCTGGCGCTCGGCGGTGCCCGTCGAGCTCGACGTCGACGTAGCAGGCCGACTGCCCGACCGGGTCGAAGTGGCGGCGTATTACGTTGTGGCAGAGGCGCTCACCAACACCGCCCGGCATGCACATGCCGGCGAGGTCAAGGTGATTGTGAAAGCGGTCGACGGCCAGCTCGACCTGAAGATCCAGGACGATGGAATCGGAGGTGCGGACCTGGCGAACGGATCAGGTTTGATCGGGCTGGTCGATCGCGTCGAAGCCGTCGGCGGTCACCTGTGGGTGGACAGTCCCGTCGGGATTGGCACGTCACTTGCCGCGACCATTCCGTGTGCGGCGTAGTCCCGTAGCAACCGGCACCGACAAGTCTGTGTCGAGAGGCCGAGTTATCCACAGTTCTGACTTCATCCACAGATTCTGTGACGGTCGGACCTGCGCTGGCTTGTTTGGCGGTGGTGGTGGATAGCGTTGGGGTGTGGGTGGATTCGTGACCGGGAGGCGGCGCGTGAGCGGTTTCGCGCGTTGGCCGATCAGGTGGAGTCCGCTTACGCCGAAATCCGCTGCCTCTCCAGTGATGAGGTGGGCAACGAGTTCCGCGTGGAAATGGCCGAACACCTCGAGACTCAGGAGCGCAGCAACCGCGGGCTGATGTATCGGGTATTCGTTGAGATC
>Ga0105245_10003357_pt1 | contig 14354 bp, 16 predicted proteins | sample KBSM54metaG_FD_81523 | JGI IMG/M metagenome (GOLD analysis project Ga0105245, IMG submission 81523) | Miscanthus rhizosphere microbial communities from Kellogg Biological Station, Michigan, USA - KBS M5-4 metaG | ecosystem: Host-associated > Plants > Roots > Rhizosphere > Soil | place... | reverse complement strand
GAAGCACGAGCACACCGCTGCGGCCGCCGCGCGCCGCCACGAGAAGGCCGTCGAGCACGTCGCGCTCATCGCGACGGCCGACAAGCATCGATCAGCCCCGCGCTGAACTACGAGCGTCCACGGCTGCCGACGTCTGCTCCGGCCGGGTTGGCCGGGAGGGGGCAAAGAAGTCGCTGAGGGATTGCGTGACGCGCTCGGGCTCGTCGTGGTGCACCCAGTGCGACGCGTCGGACAGGCGCTCGACGCGGTCGAGGCCGGGCACATCGTCGCGGTGAGGCTCGGCGAGCTTTGGACCGAGGTAGCGGTCGCGCTGCCCCCAGATGATCAGGGTGGGCGCCGAGATCGGGCGCAGCTGCGCTTGCGTTTGCTTCGAGTCTCTGACCGCGGCGCGGTAGTAGTTGATGATCGCGGCCGCCGCGCCTGGCTGTGACCACGACTCGACGTAGCGCTCGGTGTCCTCCGGCGTGTACGGGGGGCGAGCATCGCGCTGGTAGCGCCTGAAGAATCGCCAGTGCCTGGCGCGCACAATGCGCTCGGGGAGCCATGGCAGCTGGAAGAAGAAGAAGTACCAGAGCCTCCGGAGCTGGCTGGGGTGGCGCAGCCCCTCGTTGAGCTTCCGCGGATGGGCCGCGTTGAGGATGGCCAGGCGCTCCACGACCTCCGGGTGGTTCATCGCGGTGGTCCAAGCGACGGTGCCGCCCCAGTCGTGGCCGACCAAGAGCGCCGACTCGGCACCGAGCTCTCGGATCAGACCGCGGATGTCCGCGGCCAGCTTGTCGGCGCCGTAGGCCGCGACGCCGCCCGGTCGGGATGACAGGTTGTAGCCGCGCAAATCGGGAGCGACGACCCTGAAGCCCGCCGCCGCGAGCGGCGCGATCTGCAGCCGCCAGCTGAACCAGAACTCCGGGAAGCCGTGCAGCAGAACGACGAGCGGCCCCTCGCCGGCCTCGACGTAGTGCAGCCTCATCTCACCGACCTGGGCGTAGCCGTCGTGCAGGTCCTTACCGCCGTCCGTCGCCATGGATCTCCTTCCCAGACTGACCCGTTTCGTCCGTGAGGCTGATCCTCTCACCCCCGCGTCGCGCCCGCGAATGCCCTGGTCTGCTCCCTGGTGTGCCCAGCTAAGCCGCGAGTGGCTCGCGACCGAGCTCGCGCAGCCGGTGCAGCGCCTCGCGCTCGAGTTGCCTGCTGCGCTCCTGACCGACCTCCAGCCCTGCTGCGATTTCCGCGTGTGTCTGGGATGGCTCGCCGAGCAGGCCGTAACGTCGTACCAGGATCTCGCGGTGCCGCGGAGGGAGGAGCCTGAGCAGGGACCACACCTGCCGGCGCGTCTCCTGCTCGTCGAGGTGAAGCCAGGGGTCGGCCGCAGCGGTGTCCGGAACCAGATCGCGCAGCGGCGTGCCGTCCTCGCCGACCTGCTGGTCGAGCGAAGCGGTCACTCGCGCCGCGCCACGAAGTGCGCGCACGCGGCGGACGCTGAGCCCGGTGCGCTCGGCGATGGCCTCGGCGGCCGAGAGGCCCGGGCGGAGCTCCCCGAGCTCTTCCTCGGCGCGCGCGATCGCTCGCAATTGGTGCCCGGCCCTCGCGGGGACGCGAATCGTTCGCGCATTGCCCACAGCTTCGACAATGGCGCTGCGGATCCACCAGACCGCGTACGTCGAGAACTTCAGCCCGCGGCTCCGATCGAACCGTTCGACCGCCCGCATGAGCCCGATGTTTCCCTCCTGCACGAGATCCTCGAAGGCCACGCCGAGGCCGAGGTACCGGCTCGCAACGGACCGGACAAGGCCCTGGTTGGCCTCGATCATCTCGCTGCCTGTGGGCGCGGTCATGCCGCGGCCCGCAGCGGGGGACGAGCCGGCTCGGCCAGCGCCGCGGCTGCCTGGGTGAAATGGTCGAGAGCGGGTGAGGGCGTCTCGTCTCGGCTGATCAGCTCGAAGTCCACGAAGCGCTCTGGCTCGAGCGGGCGCGCCACCATCCCTCCGTAGGCGGCAGTGGGCGTGGTGGCCAGCGCCACAGCTTCCCCGCTGACCACGCTCGCGAACAGCGCGGGGCCAGACCCGCCGCGTTGCAACACAGGCTGGGCGCCGAGCCCGGCCAGAGTCTCGGCGACGCCGCGGTCGTAGGCGGCGCCGTCACGATGGCCCGTCACGACCAGCGACTCGCCATCGAGCTCGCGGGCCGCGAGCGGCCCCGAGGCATTCGCCAGGCGATGACCCGGTCCCGCCAGCACGAGCCAGGGCTCTCGCCCGACACGCTGGCGGAGCAGCTCGCCAGAGCCGAACATCGACGGAGCGAGGACGGCGTCGAGCCGCCCGTCGCGAAGGTCGCGCAGCAGCGCGCCGCCAAAGGATTCGAACACCGTCAGCTCAACGCCCGGCCGCGTCCGTCCGAAGTCCGCGAGGAGCTCTGGCGTGAGGTGCCAGGCCGCCTCGATCGAGAGCCCAAGACGGATCGTGCCTGCCAGCCCCGCCTCGAGGTCGTGACCAGTCGAGAGAGCGGCCTCGGCGGCTGCGAGTGTCGTCCGGGCTCGCTCGAGGAACAGCTCGCCGGCGTCCGTGAGGTCGACGCCGCGGGTGTGGCGGATGAAGAGCTTGACCCCCAGCTCCGCCTCCAGCCGCCTGATCTGGGTCGAGAGCCCGGGCTGGGCGACCCACAGGCGCTCGGCCGCGCTGCTGAAGCTGCCCTCTTCGGCGATAGCGACGAAATAGCGAAGGTGACGTAGCTCCATGGCCGACACCGTACGGTTGCGCTGCCTCGCTCGCATCACCGGAATTGACAGTCCTGGGTTTGTTCGAATCCGTCGTTACCCCTGCCCGCAGCCATAACCGCCCTGTATGGCTGGTGGCGGCGCCCCGTCTTGCCGGGTTCGATGGTCGTGCGCAGTTTCGGGGCATGGACATCGACGATCAGGTCCGGCGCGACGTGCGCGCTGAGCTGGAGAGTGACGAACGCCTTCCATATGTCGACGAGATCGCCGTCGAGGCGAACGGCGGCGAGGTGACCCTCCGGGGAACCGTCGGCAGCTTCGCGCAGCGCCGTGCCGCCGTGGCGGATGCACGGAGGACCCGCGGCGTCTTCGACGTCTTCGACGAGCTCCAGGTGCGCCTGCTTAACCAGGACCAGCGCAAGGACGCGGAGATTCGCGGCGCGGCCCTCCAGCGGCTCCTATGGGATCCGGATCTCGCGGCCGACTACCTGGACGTCCAGGTGCGGAACGGCTGGGTGAGGTTGACGGGCGAGGTCGAGTACCAGTTCCAGAGCGACGCCGCGTTCAACCACGTTGCGAGCCTGGCGGGGGTCACGGGCGTGACGAACGAGATCAAGGTCATCGAGGCCCTGAGCCCATGATCCCGTTGTCCGACGGGATCCCGGCGCGCCGGCTTCCGTGGGTCAACATCGCGCTGATCGCGGCGAACTTCGCCGTCTGGATCTTCTACGAGCTGCCGCATCTGAATTCGTCCGTCGCGCACGCGTCCTTCTACGTCTGCTCGGTGGACGGCTCCTGCGACAGCCCCGAGCCGTGGCCGCTCGGCTGGTTCACGAGCATCTTCATGCACGGCAGCTGGGACCACATCCTCGGCAACATGCTGTTCCTCGCAGTGTTCGGCAAGAACGTCGAGGGCGCCCTCGGGCACCTCCGCTACCTCGCCTTCTACCTTGCCGGCGGCGCGGTCGCGACCGCGACCCAGACCGTCATGACGCTCCTGGCCGGAACGGCCGCCGAGGAGCACGTGCCCATGCTCGGAGCGAGCGGCGCGATCGCGGCGGTCCTCGGCGCCTACTTCATCTTCTATCCGAACGCGCGCGTCCTCGCGCTCGTCGTCGTCTTCCCCGTCCGGATACCCGCCTGGGTGTTCCTCGGCCTGTGGTTCCTCTACCAGCTGGTCGAGGGCAACTTCGGCCTGTTCTCGGCGCAGGCGAACGGTGGCGGAACGGCGTTCTTCGCGCATATCGGCGGCTTCCTGTTCGGCGTGCTCGTCGCTCGGCTGACTCTCGGCGCCAGACGGCGCGAGCCCGCGCCTGCTCCGATCTGACGTGGAGCGTCAGCCCCCGGCCGCCGGCCCGGCGATCGCAGCGTCGTCCGCCGCGATGCGGGCTCGCCTCGTGGCGGTGAGCTCGTCGATGACGATCTGGATCGCCGCGGCGATGGGCACGCCGATGACCGCCCCGACCACGCCGAACAGCGAGCCGAACAGCAGCACGCTGACGATCACGGTGAAACCCGACACGTTGGCGGCTCTCCCGATGATGGTGGGCTGCAGGACGTAGTTCTCGATCTGCTGGTAGAGGAGGATCACCACCACCATCACGATCAGTGCCCCGACGCTGACGGTCAAGGCCACGATCCCGATTATGATCCCGGCCAGCAGGGCGCCGATGTTCGGGATCAGGTCGAGGATGCCGGCGATCAGGGCGAGCGCGAGCGCATATGGGAGCCCGAGGATCGCGGCGGTGATCCCGTAGGTGAGCGCGCAGATCAGCGAGATCACCAGGTTGCCGAGCATGTAGCGCGACGTCGTCTGGATGATCCTGTCGGTGACCTGCTCGACGCGCGCGCGGCTGTCTCGATAGAGGAGGCCGCCGATCCAGGACCGGAGTCCGGGAAGGTCCACCAGCAGGAACAGGGTCATGAACACCACCGACACGCCGAGCGTCACGGCGCCGAAGGCGGAGACCCCGACCTGCGCCACACCGCCCGAGAGCCGCTTCACGCCGTTAACGATGTCGCCGGCGTGCTTTTGGAGCAGCGCGGGAGCGTCGCTGCCCCCGTCGAGCGACCGGCCGAGGTCGGTCTGTCGCGCCTCGTCCACGAGCCGCGGCGCGTTGTGGCTGAGGTCGCGCACTCCGTCGACGATCGGCGCAAGCAGGATCGCCAGCACACCCACCACCAGCACCGAGAGCCCGAGCACCAGCACCGTCGAGCACATTCCGCGGCTCCAGGGGAGGCGCCGGTCCATCGCGTCGACCACCGGCGCCAGCACCGCGGCGTTGAAGGCGGCGAGGAACACCAGTAGGACCACGTGTCCGACCGACTTGAGTGCCCACCCGACGGCAACCGCGGCCCCGACGAACAGGATCGACCGGATGGAGATGAAGACCGCGAGCTCGCTCCTGGCGGCGTCGTCCTTCATGGCACGCGCGTCACGGCTGCAAGTGTGCCCCAGACGCCGGTCGGCTCTCGCGATCGCGTGCGGCGAGAAGCAAGCCGTATCGCTGTGATCACCGGCGGTTATCAGCTCGCAGCGATCCGCGCCCCATGGTCGGCGTACAGGTGCAAACCCGACCCAAGGGAATATCCATGGACAGCGTGCTGGCAGTCAATTTCGACGATGACACGAAGGCGTACGCGGCGCTGACGGCCCTCAAGGAGCGGAGCGATCAACACCAGCTCGAGCTCCAGAGCGCGGCCGTCGTCGTCCGGCGCGAGGACGGGAGCATCGAGACGAAGGACGAGATCGAAGACCCACAGTTCGTCGGCACGGCGTCCGGCGCGCTCGTCGGCCTCATAGTCGGCGTGATCGGGGGGCCGCTCGGCGTCCTGCTCGGCGGCTACACCGGGCTGGTGGTCGGCTCCGTCGTCGACATGGGTGAGGCCGATGACACGGAGTCGGCTCTCGGCGACATGGCGCGCTCGGTGCGTCCGGGGCACCCGGCGCTGGTCGCGGTCGCGACCGAGCAGACGCGTGAGGTGGTCGACACCGCGATGGGATCGCTCGGCGGGACCGTCACGCGGCGGCCGCTGGACGTCGTCCTGGCCGAGATCGCCACCGCCGAGGACGCCCAGCGTGCGGCGGAGAAGGAGGCCCGCAAGAAGCTGCGCGAGGAGCGGGAGGCAAAGGCGAAGGCCGATGTGAACGCGAAGATCGAAGAGCTCAAGGCCAAGGTCCACCACCAGCCGGCGAGCGCGGGCAGCCGCTGAACGAGGTCAAGCCCCGGCGGCAAGCCATGACGTCTCCCACCGCACCCACGACCGACCCGGCGAACGGCTCGCACCCGTTGCGCCGACACGTTCGCCGGTCGGTCGTGCCGGTTGACCTTCCGGTGCCGATCAACCCCGCGCTCCTGCACCACACCGAGGAGCGCGCGCGCGACGTCCAGAACCGCATCGCGGACAAAATCACGACGTTCGCCGGCTCGATGGCGTTCGTCTACATCCACATCATCTGGTTCGGCTGCTGGATCGGGTTCGGGGTCGAGGACTACCCCTTCGGCCTCCTGACCATGATCGTGTCGCTGGAGGCGATCTTCCTCTCGACCTTCGTGATGATCAGCCAGAACCGGGCCGACGCGAAACGCCAGGTGATCGCCGACCAGCAGTGGAAGACGGTGCAGGAGGAGGACGACCAGAACAGGGAGCTGCTCGACCTGTCGCGACAGATTCTCGACCTCACCAAGGAGGTCCGCTCGGCAACAGCTAGCTCGACTCGTCCCCTTCGCCGAAGCTGACTGCGATCCGCTCGCTTTGGTCGCGGCGGGTCGCTTCGGCGAAGCGCCGGAGGGCGAGCCGGTCCGCGGCCTCGAGCTCGCCGGCCAGCGAGCGGGGCCACAGCCGCCAGCGGAGGACGACGTTCGTCTCGGCGGCCAACAGCAGCACGTGCGCGGCGAGCAGGAACCACGAGAGCAGCCCGATCACGAGCGCGAACGTCCCGTAGATGGCGGTGGCGTGCGAGATCGCCCTGTCCACGTACCAGCCGCCGAGCGACTGGAGCACGAGCGATCCGAGCGCCGCCACGACGACCCCAGGGAGCAGTTCGCGGATCTCGTAGGGCCTCGGCGTCAGCAGCGCGAAGATGATCAGGAATACCACGACGTTGACCATCGCCGAGAGAATCACGGCCGCGGCCTCCTCGATACCGGGCCCGAGGTCGCCCCCGACGGCGACACCCGTCGCCATCGTCGCGCCGACGAGCGTCACGGCGAGGATGGCGAGCATCGCGAGCCCCCTGGCGCGCGCCTTCAGCCCGCTCAGCTGCTCGACGCGCGGCACGTCCCAGATATCCGCAAACGAGCGTCCGAGCGCCAGGGTCACTCCAAGCCCGGCCCAGAGCGCGCCGACGAGCCCGATCGCGAGCGCGATGCCGCTGCCTTCCAGCGGATGGAGCTGGTCGCGCAGCTGGTCGCCGACCACGGGTATGCCAGCGAGCGCGGTGTCCAGCACGTCGTCCCGCAACGAGGGATTGCCCTCGAGCACGAACCCGAGGACGGAGACGAGCGCGAGCAGCAGCGGGAACAGCGAGAAGAACGCATAGAAGGCGATCAGTGCCGCAAGGCTGGAGCCGCGGTCGTCGGAGAACTTCTTGAGCACCCCTACAGGGAGGCCGCCGACGGGATGCCGGCGCTGCCAGGCGTCAACCGCTCCGACGGCGCGGCGCCACGGTCCTCGATCGGCAGTGGGCCTTGCCACGGCCATAGCTTCTTAGATCGGGACGGCGATGATTTTTCGACAGCCCAGGGGTCAAAGCTGGCATGACGACCATGCACACACTCGAGACCGCCGAGGTCGACATCGCCTACGACGTCGACGGCCCGCTGCCGGCCGCCGACGGGCGCCCACCGCTGTTCATGATCGGCCAGCCCATGGAGGCCAGCGGCTTCGCCACGCTGGCGTCCTACTTCCCCGACCGCACCGTGGTCACATACGACCCGCGCGGCCTCGGCCGCAGCACCCGCAAGGACGGCCGGGTCGACAATGCGCCCGAGGTCCAGGCAGGCGACGTGCATGCCGTCATCGAGGCGCTCGGGGCCGGCCCCGTCGAGATGTTCGCGAGCAGCGGGGGCGCGGTCACCGCGCTGGCGCTCGTGGCGGCCTATCCCGACGACGTGGCCACCCTCGTGGCCCACGAGCCGCCGCTCATCCCGGTGCTCCCCGACGCCGCGGCGGCCGAGCGCGCCCGCGCCGGCTTCCGCGACGCCTACGAGGCCGGGGGATCGAGCGCCGGCATGGCGGCTTTCCTTGCGATGACGACCTGGCAGGGCGAGTTCACCGACGAGTACTTCGCGCAGCCCCCGGCGGATCCCGCCCTCTTCGGCATGCCCACCGAGGACGATGGCTCTCGCGACGACCCGCTGCTGTCCGACCGGTCCTGGCCGATCAGCAGCTATCGCCCCGACGTGGACGCGCTGGCGTCGGCGCCCACCCGCGTCGTGATCGCCGTTGGCGAGGAGTCGCTCGGCACCTTCACCGGGCGCACGGCGGTGGCCACCGCCGAGCTGCTCGGTCAGCAGGCGACCGTGTTCCCGAGCCACCACGGCGGCTTCCTCGGCGGCGAGTTCGGGTACGCCGGGCAACCGGAGGCCTTCGCGCGCAAGCTGCGCGACGTGCTCGACGGCGCGTAACGCGCCATTAACGAGACGGCACCACAATTGCTCTGTGCGACTCCATCGCTCGGTGCTCGTCGCGCAGTGCGCTGTCGGTCTCGTGCTGGCCGGCTGCGGCTTCGGCGGCTCCGGTGAGATTCGCCCGGTCGGCTCGTGGCAGCGCCTCCCGGACCCGCCGCTCGGTCCCCGTGAGCAGGCGATGGGAGTGTGGACAGGCCGCGAGGTGCTGATCCTCGGCGGAAGCGATGACACCCCGACCCCACCGGGCGCCGGCTCGTCCTCGCGCATGCCCAAGCCGCCGCTGAGAGACGGTGCCGCGTTCAACCGGCGAACGCGGTCGTGGCGGCCGATCGCGCCCGCTCCGATCGGCCTGGTGCCCCTCTCCCCGGCCGCCGCCGCTCGTGGCAGCGTCTACATCGCCGTTCCCCGTAATCCTGGCGTGCGGCACACGCGGATGGATCTCCTCGCGTACCGCCCGCGGGCGGACCGGTGGGATCGGCTGCCATCGCCGCCGCGGCGGAACTACACGCTCGTGGGAGTCGCCGGGCGGTTGCTGTCGGCGGGCCCCGAGCGCGGTCCGGTGCCGCTGAGCCTGTTCCAGCTGGGGCCGCGCGAGCGGCGTTGGAGGGAGCTGCCCCGCCCTCCGATGCGAGGGACCATCACCTGGAACGGCCGCCGGCTGGTCCTGATCGGCTTCGACCCCGCGGCGGACCACTTCCCCAATCCCCCGCTGGCCCGCGCGGCCACGCTGAGGTTCGGCGACCGGGCGTGGCGCCGTCTGCCGGACTCCGATCACGTCCTGTGGGGCCACGGCTTCTGGGTCAGGGTCGGCACGCGCCTGGTGAGCCCCGAGCTCGGAATCGGGGATGAGGACTACTCGTTCGGAAGGCCGTACGGAGGCATCCTCGACCCCGAGCGCGGCACCTGGTCGGAGCTGCCGAACGTCCCCGAGCCCAGTGATGAGCGCGGCACCGAGTTCGGCACCGGGGTGCTGACCCGCGACCGGCTCGTGGGCGGCATACCGAACCTGCTGGTGCTCGACATGACCCGCGACGACTGGATCCGCGTCCCGCGCCTGTGGAACGACCGGGACTGGCGCCAGAGCCCGACGATCGTCAACACGCGGCGCGACCTGATCGTCTTCGGCGGCGCCCGCTGGAACCGGGCGCACCCCGACGGCGAGCTCCTGAAGGACGCTTGGATCTGGTCGCCGCCGCGCCCCGGCTAGCGGCCGCGGCTCAGGTTCCGGATCCGGTACGTGGCGCAGCGCCGGTGCACCACGGTCTCGCCGCGCAGGCGCATGCGCTCTTCCGAGGGCAGGATCGGTGCGCCGCAGGCGAAGCATGTGGAGACGGGCCCGCGGCCCATCAGCCGCCTAACCGGTGCGAGGCTGGCGTCGAGCAGATTCATGGGAGGGATGCTTGCGTCCAGTTCCTGACCGGGTGTGACTCGGCGGTGACCACCGTGTCACCACGCCGTTGCCCCGGCCCGTCGTGCACGTCGACTGCAGCCGAGATGTCGCGGATGTACGAGGCGACGACCCCGTCGAAGACCCGTCGGGCCCTCGCCTCCCGTTCGGAGCCGTGGGCAGGCCGGCGGGTTCGGCGTCCGTCGGGGCTGGAGGTGTGCGGGGCGCGGCGATAGGTCTGAGTCATGCTGCTTGGTCCTCGATGTCGATATGGGTACGGACGTTTCCGGCGGGGGCCGCGGCGAGCTGCAGCTCCTGGCGTTGGCTGCGCGGCCTCAGGAGCGCGAGCGCCAGGACGATCCCGGTGCCGATGACCACCGCTCCGCTGATGAATGCGAGCTGGTAGCCGCCGATGAGCGAGCTGGTCAGCCCGTGGTCGGCGGCGAGCGCCTTCGTGTGGTTCGCGGCGATGGTGCTCAGGACGGCGAGTCCGAGCGCACCGCCGATCTGCTGCGACATGGTGGTGATTCCGGAGCCGAGCCCCGCGTCCTCGGCGGGAACGTCGGCCATCGCAAGCGTCAGCAGCGGCATGAAGGCGTTGCCGATGCCGAAGCCAATCGCGAAGCAGGCCAGGAAGATCGTCGGAAAGAAGGCGGTGTCCGGTCCGACCGTGGCGAACAGGAGCAGCCCGGCGGCGGCGCTCCCCATGCCGGTGGTGAGCACGGGCAGCGGCCCGAACCGGCCCACGAGCCGTGTCGTCACGCCCTGCGCGAGCACGGCGACGGTGAGCGTCCAGGGAAGGAACGCCGCGCCGGTCTGCAGGGCGCTGTAGTGGCGAACGTGCTCGAGGTAGAGCGTGCCGAGGAAGAAGCTCGAGTACATCCCGGTGACGAGGAAGCCTCGGACGAGGCTCGCGTCGATCAGCCCGCGCAGGCGGAGGATGCGGAGCGGCATGATCGGGTTGTCGATGCGGGCCTCCAGCGTGATGAAGGCGGCCATGAGCACCGCGGCGAGGCCGCCGAAGCCGATCACCTGGAGCGAGACCCAGCCGTGGGACGTGGCCTCGACGATCGCGTAGATGGCGCTCATCAGCGACGCCGTGACGAGCACCGAGCCGACCCAGTCGACTCCGTGCCCGAGCCCGAGCCCTCTGTCGGCCCGGATCAGCGCGTGGCCGAGCGCGAACGTCGCCACACCGATTGGGAGGTTCACGAAGAAGACCCAGTGCCAGCTCAGCGCCTGGGTGAGCAGGCCGCCGGCGAGGAGCCCGATGGAGCCGCCGGCCACGGAGACGAAGACGTAGGCACTCATCGCCCGGGCGCGCTCGGCGGCCTTGGGGAACTCGGTGACGATGATCGCCAGGATCACGGAGGCCTGTGCGGCGGCGCCCACGCCCTGGAGGAAGCGGGCGCCGATCAGCGCACCCCGGCTCGGGGCGATTCCGCACAGGAACGAGGCGACCGTGAACGTGACGAGGCCGGCGAGGAAGACGCGCTTTCGGCCGATGAGGTCGCCTAGGCGGCCGCTCAGGAGCAGCAGGCTCCCAAAGCTGACGAGGAAGGCGTTGACGACCCAGGTCAGGTCCCCCTGGCTGAAGCCGAGATCCTGTTGGATCGAGGGGAGCGCGACGTTAACGATCGTGACGTCGAGCACGATCATCAGCTGCGCCAGGCAGACCACTGCCAGCGTGGCCCAGCGGCGGCGATCTCCCGAAAGACTGGGTAGAAGGCTTGAGGCGGATACGACGTTCATACGGCTCCCTACTTGTCGAAACGTGTTGCGGCGGCTAAAGTGGAGGCCACCTCCGAAATAAGTGGAGGACACCTCCGGTACTATACGGAGGGACCCTCCGGTTTGTCAAGTGATTTCATGAACACCACCGAAGCAGGCGCACAGACACTCATCACGCGGCCCAAGCGGGCCGACGCCCGGCGCAACTACGAGAAGGTGCTTGCGGCCGCGCGCGAGGCGTTCGCCGAGGGCGGTGAGTCCACCGCGCTGGAGGAGATCGCGCGCCGCGCGGGTGTCGGAATCGGGACGCTCTACCGCCACTTCCCCAGCCGCCAGGCACTGATCGAGACGCTCTACGTCGACGAGGTCGAGGAGATGTGCCGCTCGGCTGCCGAGCTCGACGGCGCCGACCCCTGGGAGGCGCTTAACGACTGGTTCGAGCGCTTCATCGCGTTCATCGGGACCAAGCGCGCGCTCGGCGCCGAGCTCCTCAACTACATGGACCAGGACGCCGCGCTCTTCCAGGTCTGCCGCACCTCGCTGTTCGAGGCGGGCGAGCCACTGCTGAAGCGCGCTCAGGAGGCCGGCGTCGTGCGCTCCGACGTGAACATCGGCGAGGTCATCCAGATGGTGATCGGGATCGCCAAGATCCCCGCAGCCGACCGCGAGCAGACCGAGCGCATCCTCCGCGTGGCGCTCGACGGCTTGCGCTACCGCCCGGCGGAGTAGCGCTCGGCGTCAGAGCCTGCGCAGCAGGATCGCCTCGCCCTGTCCGCCGCCGCCGCACAGGCTCGCGATGCCGAAGGTGGCGCCGCGGCGCTGGAGCTCGATCGCGAGGGTGAGCACGAGCCGGAAGCCGGACGCGGCGAGCGGGTGGCCGACGGCGATCGCGCCGCCGTTGACGTTGACCCGCTCTGGGTCGATGTCGAGAGCGCCGATGGCGGCGAGGGCGACGCCGGCGAACGCCTCGTTGATCTCCCATAGGTCGATGTCGGCAGCGGTCAGCGCGTGCCTCGCGAGGAGCTTCCCGGCCGCTTCCGCGGGGCGTAGGTGAAGCGTCGAGTCGGGGCCCGCGACCACGGCACGTCCGACCACCTCGGCCAGCGGGTGCAGGCCCGCCTCGCGTGCCGCGTGAAGGCTCGTGACCAGCCCGGCGGCCGCGGCGTCGGACAGCTGCGAGGCGTTGCCGGCGGTGATGGTGCCCGTCGGGGTGAATGCCGGCGGCAGTGCGGCGAGCCGCTCGGACGAGGTGTCGGGGCGGATGCCCTCGTCGCGGTCGAGCTCACCGCCGGCGGCCTCCACGGGAGCGATCTCCTCGGCGAGCCGGCCGCTGTCCGTCGCGGCTGCCGCTCGGCGATGCGATTCGAGCGCGAATGCGTCCTGCGAGGCGCGGTCGATTCCGAGCCGCTCGTTCTCCTGGTCGGACAGCTCCCCCATTCCCGACGCCGCGATTCCACACCACAGCCCGTCGTGCTGCATGACGTCGATCAGCCTGCGGTCACCGGCCGCGGCGCCGTTTCGCATGTGCACGGCGTGAGGGGCGCCCGTCATCGAATCGAAGCCGCCCACCAGCACGCAAGACGCCTCGCCCGCGCGCACCATCCCCGCCGCGAGTGCCACCGAGCTCATGCTCGCCAGGCAGACGTCGTTGAGCGTGATCCCGGGCACGTCGCGCGCGACGCCGCCCATGATGGACGCCCTCCGGCCCGGGTTCTGGCCGTTTGCCGCCTGAAGCACGTTGCCCATCGCCACGTAATCGGGGTGCAGACCAGGGCAGCGGGCGAGCGCGGCCTCCACCGCGTGCGCCCCGAGCTCGACCGCAGGGACGTCCGACAGCGCGCCGCGAAAGCGCCCGACAGGCGTGCGAGCACCGCCCGCCAGCACCGGCGTCGTGCGCGCGTCCGCGACGGTCTCGACTGGTTGCATCTCCCTGGGCACGAGGATAATGCGCGGATGGCGGACGTCCCGCTGCTCGTCATCGGCGCGGGCCCCTACGGGCTGTCGACCGCGGCGCACGCCAAGCGCCACGGCATCGAACCGCACGTCGCGGGCGACACGATGGGCTTCTGGCGGAAGAACATGCCCGAGCGGATGCTGCTCCGCTCGGGCACGGACTGGCACCTGGACGCCGACGGGGTCGACACCTTCGAGGCTTACCTCCACGAGCGCGGCATCGATCCGGCCGAAGTGCCGCCCGTACCCCTGCGGACGTTCCTCGACTACGCGGACTGGTTCCTCGAGCGTTCGGGCATCGAGCCGGATCCGACCCTCGTGACGAGCGTCGAGCACAACGATGGGCGGTTCCTGGCCGGGCTGGAGGACGGCCGCCAGCTCACGGCCGACGCCGTCGTGGCGGCGCCGGGCATCGCTCGCTTCCCGGTGATCCCGGACTGGGTGCCGGCGTCCATCCCGGACGGCCGCTGGTCGCACACCAGCGCGCTCGTGCGGTTCGAGCACCTCCAGGGCGCCGGGGTGCTGATCGTGGGAGGCCGCCAGAGCGCATTCGAATGGGCGGCGCTGCTGGCCGAGGCCGGCGCCGTACAGATACACGTGGTCCACCGCCACGATGCGCCGAGCTTCGAGGCATCGGACTGGGCCTTCGTGGACGAGCTGATGGACAGCACGATCGGCGTCCCGGGTTGGTTCCGGCATCTCCGCGCCGCTGAGCGCGACGCGATCTCGCAGAGGTTCTGGGCAGAGGGGCGCCTGAAGCTCGAGCCCTGGCTGACGGCGCGGCTACCCGACGGCGTAGTACACCGGCGGCCGCGAACCGAGATCGCGAGCTGCCGTGAGCTGCCGTCCGGCGAGATAGAGGCCGAGCTGTCGAACGGTGAGCGCCTGGTCGTCGACCACGTGGTCCTCGCCACGGGCTACAGGCCCAACCTCGCGAACG
>Ga0105245_10003356_pt1 | contig 14355 bp, 10 predicted proteins | sample KBSM54metaG_FD_81523 | JGI IMG/M metagenome (GOLD analysis project Ga0105245, IMG submission 81523) | Miscanthus rhizosphere microbial communities from Kellogg Biological Station, Michigan, USA - KBS M5-4 metaG | ecosystem: Host-associated > Plants > Roots > Rhizosphere > Soil | place... | reverse complement strand
GCCTGCAACAACAAAAGGTAAGCGAGCTTGAAGCCACGGCGCTGCTCAAAAAAGTCATGATGGAGATCGACGTCGCGGTCTTCACCTTCGATCAGCAACAGCGTCTGCGCATCGTCAACCGCGCCGGTGAACAGCTCATGGGACGCATCGCTCCACGCATGCTCGGCCTCACTGCGGAAGAGCTTGGTCTGAAAGAATTTCTGCAATCGCCCGGCCCGCAGACGGTGCAGATGACTTTCCCCGGCAAGTATGGCCGATGGGCCATCAGCCACACTGAGTTCCGCGAAAACGGCGTGCCGCATCAACTGCTCATCATCTCCGATCTCAGCCGCGCCCTGCGTGAAGAAGAGCGCCAGGCCTGGCAGCGGCTCATCCGCGTGCTGGGCCATGAGCTGAACAATTCACTCGCGCCAATCAAGTCCATTGCCGGCACGCTGGGTTCGCTCACCGCGCGCGCCGCCCTGCCAGAAGACGTTGCCCAGGACATGAACCAGGGCCTGCGCGTGATTGAAAACCGCGTTGAATCGCTCAACCGATTCATGCAGGCTTACACGCGTCTTGCGCGCATGCCTGCGCCTACGCGCTCCCGCATCGATATCGGCCCCCTCGTTCAGCGCGCCGCATCGCTTGAGCGCCGTCTTCCCGTCACCACGCTCAGCGGCCCGCCCATCACCATTGAAGCCGACCCTGACCAGATTGAGCAGGTGCTGATCAACCTGATCCGCAACGCCGTTGACGCCTCGCTTGATCCCACGCTCAAGCATCCCGGCACCGTTGAAGTGGGCTGGCGCACCAACGCGCGCAGCGTTGAAGTCTTCATTCGCGACCAGGGCCCCGGCCTGCTCAACAGTGACAACCTTTTCGTTCCATTCTTCACCACCAAGCACGGCGGCAGCGGCATCGGTCTGATCCTGAGCCGACAGATCGCAGAAGCCCACGGCGGCGTGCTGCAACTCGCCAACCGCTCTGACCGGACAGGATGTGAAGCCGTGCTCGCGTTGCCGATCACGTATGACGGGGCATTGGGGTAGGGGAATCTTCACCGCGGAGGCGCGGAGAAATGCGGGGAGTTTTACCGCGGATAGACGCGGATTGTGGTAGACGCCCACTCAGCGCTTCCAGCTTCACTTTACGATCAGCGTCAACGGAAAAGTATGAGTGACCGTTCCGGAGCTGGCTGTGAACGTCAACGTGTATGTTCCCGGAGGCGTGGGCACGCCTGGTGAACTACCTGTTCCGCCACCTCCGCCACAAGACGTCAGAACGCAGGCCACTATCAGTAGACACGCAGTGAGCAGGAGTTTCCCTGAGCGATTTCTGCGCGGCCGAATGCAGAACATTCCTGCCAGCGCAACCACCGGCCACCACAATACTGGGCCCGCCGGCCGTAACGATGCCGTAGCTGCTGTAGTGCTCACGGAAACCACCACGGTTTCCGGGTTATTGTCCGGCAGAGGAAGCGACGCGGTGCTGGTGTTGCATCTCGCGCCTGGCGGAGCGCCGCTGCAGCTGATAGAGATGGCGCCCCCGCCCAAGCCAAATCCCGGTATGCTCGCCACGATCACGTTGTACGTTGCAGTCTGCCCCGCCGTAACGGTGGCGGTTGCGGCTGCGCCGTCCGGCATGCTCATGGCAAAGTCGGGCGTGGAATGAAATCCAAATCCGGTGAGCTGAAAGATGTGCGGGCTGCCGGGCGAATTGTCATCGACCCTGAACTGCGCCGTGAGATTTCCAAAGTCCAGTCCCACGTGCATCCATATCTGGAACGACGTGGATTGCCCCGGTTGTAACAATGTGGCCGACGGGCCTAAGTTGGTGGGACCAAAACTGAAGTCGGTACTGGGAAAGTTACCGGTGGGAATAAGCGTTGCATTCGACATGGTGAGCGGCCCGGTTCCGGTATTGGTGATGGTGAAATTCTTCACGCTGTTTTCCAGTTGACCAATGGTCCCAAAATCACCGGGAGTTGGCGTGATCTGGAATATGGGAGTGCCGGCCATACCGGTAAGAGCCACTGTTTGTGTGGTCAGACCGCCGCCAAAAGTAAACACCAGGCTAGCCAGCCTGGTGCCGCTGGGCACGGTTGGCGTAAAGACAACCGTCACAATGCAATTCTTCCCCGCCAGTACCGTAGCTGGGCAGTTGTTGGTCTGCGAGAAATCAGCCGCGTTCGTTCCCGCGAGCGTGACCCCGGTGAAAATCAAATCGGCGTCGCCATAGTTGCTGAGCTTGACAACCAGGGGAGCGCTGGAGACTCCCTGCTGAAGCGGGTTTGGAAAAGTAAATACTCGCGGCGTTACCACCGGGACGGGCGCACCCAGCGCGGGAGCAACTTTGGTGACGAATCCTGCGCGGGCGGCCAGCGTTATGGTTTGCGGCAAAGGCTGAAAGGCACCCAGAGTTGTAGGAAACACATCGCTGGGTGTCCCGGCCAGATATACATTCTGACTGCTATCCAAAGCCATCCCTGAAATCCCCGGATTCCCGATAGAAAACGGTCCGGCGGCCAGCGAGTTCCCCACCAGAGTCGAATAGACCAGCGCCGAGCCCGTCAGGTTCAGCTTGGTCACATACATGGGAACTTCTCCGGGAAGGGGCGGCGGCTCAATAGAGTTCAACAGGGGATAGTTTGCCGAAGAAGTCAGTCCGGCGACATAGACACCGGTGGTGTCAACCGCGATGCCCGTGGTGTTTGCGTTGTCTCCGATATAGGTCGAAAACACAAGGTTACCCGCAGTATCAAATTCCGATACAAAATTGAAGCCGCCGGAACCGATCACGTTCGTCTTGAAGGCCCCAGCTGTCGTCGGAAATCCCGGACCGGTGGTGCTGCCTGCCAGCAAGGCATTATTCGTCGCATCAATGGCAATCCCATTCGCTTGAGAATTGATCCCGGCGGCGCCCAGGAATGTGGAATACAGCAGGCCCGAGCCGTCAGTTTTGATCTTGGTAAAGAAGGCGCTCCTTCCGGAGTTGGTGGTTTGAAACGCCCCTGCAGTCGTCGGGAAATCAGCTGAGCCGGTCTGGCCAGCGACATAAGCAACGCCCGTGGCGTCCGCAACCACGCCGCCGACCTGCTCCGTGGTACTTCCGCCGAGATAGGTAGAGTAGTCGAGCGCCGAACCGTCTGCATGTAACTTCAAGGCGTAGCCGGAGAAGTTACTTTTCCTGGTTGCTTGAAAAGCTCCCGGCGTAACATTCAACCCAGCTACAGAAGGCGGCGCCGGGTCTTTGGGAACAATAAAGAGAGCCGGGCCGATATTGCCCGCCACATATATCCCGCCAGACCCATCCACACCGATCCTCTGGCTGCCCAATGACGGTCCGGCGGTATCGGTGGAACCTCCGTTGACCAGGAAAGTGGCGAAAACCAGGTGGCCGGTGCTGTCCAACTTGGCGGCAAAGAGCTCACTGCAGTTCTTATTCGATCTTGTTTCTGTCGGACATACGGGGGTCCGGTTGAACACGCCGGGTGTGGTTACGAAGGTGGGCGAATTGGTAGTTCCCACGATATAGGCATTGGCGCCTGCGTCCAACGCAATGCTTTGTGCGCCGGAGCTCGTAATCGTCGAGGAATTGCCACCCAGATAGGCTGTGTAAACCAGATTTGAACCCGTGGGATCCAGCTTCACTACGAATGCCTCTGAAACAAGCACATTGGAAGCAGGGGCTATGGGCGGCCCGGGTAGAAAACCAAAACTCGGATCAGGTACGAAGGCGCTCCCTGTGATGTATGCGGCGCCGCTGCCATCGGCGGCAATTCCGCTCACGTTGTCGCCCTCAAAGATCTCCGTGCCGGGGGGAAACTGTCCAGGAAAAAGCGTCAGCTCCATCAAGCGTTGAATCAACGTTGAATAGGCGAGCGCTGGGTCAATGACGAGAGGTAGATTCCTGTCATAATCGGCAACCGCAAACCCGATTTCGCCGGCCTCCCGCTCAACGTACCAGCCACTCACGGGTTCGCGCTTCCCCTGACGAAGCTGATAGAGTTCCGGCTTTTTGAGCAACGCAACCCTGCCCCGGGGCGTAACCAGTTCCACGCCTCCATCAACCTTGCGCGCCGCCGCGCCCTGAAACTTCATCGAGATGGCTGACACTTCATGCCCGGGTGAGACCTCAAAGTCAAACTCCAACTCCTGCCGGCCGTCATCTTGCGGGCCGCAATAAAAAAGGAGGCCTATACCTGGATACAACTCGGGGTAGCGCACCCGGCGAAAACGCTGTACGTTAGTGCGCCATAAACTGGGATCATTGCCAATGTAGTAGTGAATGACACCGGGGAGCGGATCTTCAGCTGACGCTTCCGATTGCTTGTTCGTTCCCGCAAAGCTGATCCGCACCAGCTCCGGCGGCACCGATTCGCCGGCCCGAGAGCCAAAGCTAACGATAACCTCACCACGCGAGAGAAAAACTGAATAGCCTGGGGACTGGGCAACAAAGTCGACGTTAGATTGGCTAACGTACTTTTCAAACCCCATGGGTAGACGCATATGGTCCCCAACTGCCGGGCGTTCAACAACCGGGGAGGGTCGTTGCCCAAATGCAAACGCACTCGACAACAATATCAATGAGACCGTAATAAACCTGGCTGGCACGCGAACTTTCATCAGCGAATTACTGATCATCTGTGGGCCCCCTAGGCTTTCGGCATGCCACTCTAACTATTCAACAATTACCAGAGGATAGCAGCAGCAGCTTACCTTGGTTTAAAACTACTAGCAAGTTACTTAGCACATTAAGAGGGTGATGAAGAAGAAGGCTAAAGCAGAATGACGCTGAAAAAGATGGCCGTCCTGAAAGAATCTACGGCAGGGGATTACTAGTCCCAACGCGCCGATTGAGTGCAGCGCAGCAGATCCTTCACTCGCTCCGGCTCATCCAAAGCTCGCCTTCGCGGTTCAGGATGGCAGGTCGACAGGGGAGAAAGATTGGCAGCGCGAAAATGATATGGTTTCGGACGGCGGCGTTGTCAAGGCATGTCCTAATTCGCGCTTGAATGGGCGAACAAACGGCGCTATACTTCGGCTGCGCCTCAGGGTGTGAGCAAGAAAAGATCTTTGAAAACAAGCAGCTAGCAATTGGCAACTGGCAATTAGCCAAATCAAGACCAAAACAAAAGAACTGCGACCCTCTGCCTGCTTGGGATTGGGTTTGGGTTTGGGATTGGGTCACCCTTGGGTCACCCAAGCGTCACCCAAGGATCACGCAAGGTCCACCCAAGCGCCACGCAAGGGTCGATTTGGGTAAGTGCTTTGTTTGCAATTAGAAGTGCAAAAATTGGGGGTGGGGCAAGAAATCGGGTGATCCGTTGATCAGGTGATCTGGTGATCCGAAAAGCGGGGTTGAAGTGGGTATCCCCGGGGTTGAATTGTGTAAGCCCTTTGGAATCCTAATTGACGGGGAGGGGGAGGGGTACCCTGCTAGAATCCCTGCGTGAAAAAAACAAGGGTCCCCGATTCCATCCAGGCGCCAGCGGGCGAAGAACTCATTCTGATGGCGCGAGCAACCGGCTTCCAGATCTATGTCTGCCGGCCCGACGCTGACGGCAAGCCCGCATGGACGCTGAAAGCGCCCGACGCCGAGTTATTCGACGAGCAGAGCAAATCGATTGGCAAGCATTTTGGCGGGCCGACATGGCAGCTCAACGACGGCAGCCAGGTCACCGGCAAGATGGCGGCCAAGGCCGACCCGCCTGATCCCAAGGCGATCCCGTGGCTTCTGGTGACGGCGACCGGCAATTCTGGAAACGGCAAGCTGAGCGTTGTGACGTCTATCCAGCGGGTGAACACGGTGGGCGGTCTTGCACCGGCGGCTGCGGAATGCACAGTGCAGAGTGGGGAAGTGGAGTTCAAGAGCAGTTATTCCGCGGACTACTACTTTTACGCTCAAAAACCTTACCGCTGATAACGCTGAGTTACACTGATCAAAAAGAACTCAAGTTGGGTCATTTTTTACTTTCTAAATCCGTGTGATCCGTGTTCATCCGTGTTACGCCTAAGACGCCGTCATCCTGACGACCGTTCAACGAGCACGCGTTTGCATCAGCGTGCGAGTAGGTCGGAAGGACCTTTTGTTTTTTCTTGCTATTAAAGCAAAGGGTCCCTCACCCCTACTCAGGCGCTGATGAATGCGCGCCTTCGCTGACGGGGTTCGGGATGACGAGAGTTAAAGGGAGGAAGACGGTGCAGCGGCTGACTACTGATTGCTGAATGCTGATTACTGAGTGCTGATCTGCCTTTGATCCGTGTAAATCAGTGTTATCAGCGTGATCAGCGGTAAGGTTTTTGGGTTCTTGTGCAAAGCTAAGCCACTGTCCGCTTCAACTGTCCGCACGCTGCGTAAATATCTCTTCCGCGCGGACGACGCACAAACGCCGGAATGCCCGCCTTGACCAGCAGGTCTTTGAATGTCTGCACGCTTTGCTCTGCCGGCGTGCCGAACTGGATGCCCGGCCCGGGATTGAGCGCGATGAGATTTACTTTGCAGCGGATACCGCGGAGCAGTTCGGTCACTTCTCGGGCGTGAGCAGGGCTGTCATTCACGTCGGCGAGCAGGACATATTCAAAGGTGATGCGTTCGCGGTTGCGGAGAGGGAAGTCACGCGCGGCCTGCATCAGCATTTCCAGGTTCCACTTTTTGTTGATCGGCATAATGCTGCTGCGGACCTGGTCATTCGACGCGTTGAGCGAGATGGCCAGCTTGGGACGCACCTGCTCAGCGCCAAAGTCGTGAATGCGCGGAAGAATCCCAGAAGTCGAGACCGTTATGCGCGATTCCGGAAAGCCCACGCCTTCCACCAGCAGCCGCACGGCCTTGATGAAGTTGGGATAGTTGAGAAACGGTTCGCCCATGCCCATAAAAACAATGTTGACGCGCTGGCGCTCCATATCAACCTGGCGATCATTGAGCACGGCGATGACCTGGCCCACGATTTCTCCGGCGCTGAGGTTGCGTTTTACGCCCAGCAACGCGGTGAGGCAGAACTGGCAATTCACGGCGCAACCTACTTGGCTGGAAACGCAGATCGTTGCGCGATGCCACTCAGAGTCGCCGGCTTCAGTGCCGTCGCCGGTCTCGCCGTCATCGCCTTCAGGCATCCAGACGGTTTCAACGGTTTCTCCGTCGGCCATGGCGATCAGGTAGCGGATAGTGCCGTCAGTCGACTGAAAGCTTTTCTCAACGCGAGGATGCTGGATGTCGAGACCTTCTTGCTGCAATGCCGCGCGAAAAGGCTTGGGCAACGTGGAGACGGAATCGAGCGCGGAGAGCCGCTGGGGATAAAGAGCGTCAAAAAGCTGGCGCGCCCGGAATTCCGGCTGCCCAAATTTTTGTGCAATACCGCTAAGCTCTTGATAATCAAGGCCTAGAAGGCCGTCTTGGAGCGAATCAGGCATGTGGAAATCGGCTACACCTTAAATTCTACACGTTAGGGGCCCAAAAGCGTCTGGTTCGTCTAAGGTCGAGTTAAGTTGTTGATTCATCAAAACATATAATTCGCCTTGCGACCATTTCCAGTGTGTAAGAATCAAATGTGAACCAGTGATGGAAACCGCAGTCCTAACCCGACCCCCTTTGACCGAGCCGCGCAACATTCAACGTGAAGTTCTTCCTAACGGCCTGATCGTGCTGAGTGAAGAGATGGCCCACATTCGATCCATTGCCATTGGAATCTGGATGAAGACTGGTTCGCGCGATGAGTCGCCCGAGCTGAATGGCATTTCGCACTTCACCGAGCACATGGTCTTTAAAGGGACGAAGACACGCACAGCGCGTGACATCGCGCGCCAGGTGGATTCCATTGGCGGCAACATGGACGCCTTCACCGGCAAGGAAACCATCTGCTTCAATATTAAAGTCCTGGATGAGCATTTGCCGATTGCGGTGGACATTCTGAGTGACTTGGTCTTGAACCCAACGTTTGATCCCAAAGACATCACGCGAGAAAAAGGCGTGATTCTGGAAGAGATCAAGATGGATGAAGACAATCCTGATTATCTGGTGCATGAAATCTTTACCCAGAATTTCTGGAAGGACCATCCGCTGGGCAAGCCGATCCTGGGGACCAAAGAGACTGTCCGCTCCTTTGAGCAGGAGAAGCTGTTCAACTTTTACCGCCAGCGTTTTGCCCCGAACAACATGATCATCTCTGCGGCGGGCAATCTGAACCATCACGCCTTTGTGCAGCTAATCAAAGAGCGCTTCGCCGCGCTGGACCGCATGCCCAACGGCTTCCATCTGCCTGCGCCAGCCGTTACCGCACGCGTAATCACTCGTAATAAGAAGTCGCTGGAGCAGGTGCAGCTTTGTCTCGGCGTGCCTTCGCATCCCATCTCCGACGAAAAGCGTTACGTCTCTTATGTGCTGAATACTGTGCTGGGCGGCGGCATGAGCTCACGCCTGTTTCAGAAGATTCGCGAAGAGCAAGGTCTGGTGTATTCGATCTACAGCGATCTCAATCCTTACCGCGACACCGGCTGCATGGCGATTTATGCCGGCACGTCCGTGGAGTCCGTTCGAAAGGTAGTGGACCACGTTCTTGCGGAATTTCAGGAGCTAAAGTCAGCGCCTATTCCCGCCGATGAGCTGCGTCGCGCCAAAGATCAGCTCAAGGGCGGCTTGATGCTAAGCCTTGAGTCAAGCACTTCGCGGATGTCAAACCTGGCTCGCCAGGAAATGTATTTTGAACGCTTCTTCAGTCTCGACGAAACCATCGACCAAATTGAATCCGTCACCGGTGAAGAAGTCTGCGAAATGGCGAACGCTCTTTTCCATCCCGACAAAGTTGCGGTCACGGTGCTGGGAAACTTGGATGGACTGAAGCTGACGAAGGAAAATTTGGTCTGCTGAAAAGCAATCAGCGATCAGCATTCAGCACTCAGTCTTCGAAACGTCTGCAGTTGGCGATAAAAATCTTGAAACACAGAGGAATCGAGGCAACGGAGGAACAAGTTTCAAAATTAAGCTCCTCCGTTTCCTGTGTTCCTCCGTGTTTCAAAGGTTTTCATCGTGCTCACGGGACTGTTTCGGAGCTGAGTGCTGAGTGCTCACGGCTGAATGCTTATCGCTCCACCACGCTCTCCAGCATCTCAAAAAATTCCGGAAAAGAAATCCTCGCTGACTCCGCTCCGTGAATCACGCTCTCGCCTTCCGCCCGCAGTGCTGCCACGGCAAACGCCATGGCAATTCGATGGTCGCCGCCTGAATCAATCTCTGCTCCATGCAGCTTCTGGTTTCCGGGAACGCGCAGCCCGTCGTCTCGCTCTTCGCATTCTCCGCCCATCGCGCGCAGGTTCTTCGCCACCAGCGCAATCCTGTCAGACTCTTTTACGCGCAGCTCTTTCGCATCGCGGATCTCAATGCCATCGCGCGTGTAAGGACCTATGGCTGCAATAACCGGCAACTCATCGATTAGCGCAACTGACTGCGCTCCTTCCACGGTGATTCCTGTCAGCTTCGCGTGTTCAATCTTGACCGTCCCGATGAGTTCGCCGTGATGTTCTTCCAGATTGATTACTGAGAGTCGTGCGCCCAGCAGTTTGAGCACATCCAGCAGGGAAGCGCGCGTTGGATTGAGCAGCAGATTCTCGATGACCAGATTCGATCCAGGAAACAGCGCAGCGGCGCACATGAAGAACGCGGCAGAAGAAATGTCTCCAGGAACAGCCGCCTGAATTGCCGTAAGCTTCTGTCCGCCTGCTACTGTCACTCGATTCTTGCTGCGTGAAATCTCCACTCCAAAGGCTCGCAACGCCTGTTCTGTGTGGTCACGCGTGCGGTGCGGCTCATCGACTGTCGTCTCCCCTTCGGCAAACAGCCCGGCAAACAGCACTGCTGATTTCACCTGCGCGCTGGCAATTGGAGTCATGTAATCAATCGCTCGCAATTTGCCGCCGCGAATATGTAACGGAGGTCGATCGCCCGCGGCCGCGCTGATCTCCGCTCCCATCAGCCGCAACGGCGTCATAATGCGGCCCATCGGCCGGCGCGAAAGTGATTCGTCGCCATGCAAATCGCAACTGAAATTCTGGCCCGCTAAAATCCCGGAAAGCATGCGCATAGTCGAACCGGAGTTGCCGCAGTCCAGGCTGCTGGCCGGCGATTGCAGCTGCTCTCGTCCGTCAATCTCCAGTGTGCCATCCGGGTTCTTGCGTACAGCGCAGCCAACCTGCTGGACACATGCCACGGTGCTGGCGCAATCAGCTCCGGTGGAAAAATTTGCTAGCCGCGTTGTGCCCGCCGCAATCGCTGCCAGCATCGCATAGCGATGGGAAATGGATTTGTCGCCGGGCAGCCGCAGCGCGCCCAGGATATTTTTTGCCGGACGGATGATCACTCAATCTTTCCTCTTAAAAAATGATTTTGGAGTTGCCCGCATCTCTGAAAAATATTATTTGTGGAATGTTTACTCAAATACAACTTCCATATTCCATACACACTCTCATTGTCAGCACTCGTGCGGAAGCACGATTGCCAACAAGAGGCACTCCGGTCAGGCCCTGGCCCCTTTCCAGAATTACCTCTTCGTGACAATTCAAGATTAGCAGGTTGTTATGAAGACCCCACGGGTGATCGTTCTCTCTGTTGCATTTCTTAGCTGCAGTCTTTATCTTTCAGCGCAAAGAATGGGCGTGGACCCATCGCTTCCATCGCAATCGCCATTTTCCACTCAAGGTGCGATGAGGGGGAACAATTCTCCGTTCAGCTCTGGGCACGCGGACAATCGTTCCATCAGCGGTACAGTGCAGGATACGCAAAATAACGGCCTGAACGATGTGCGGGTTGAACTCGCTGACGCTAATGGTGCCATGGTTACTTCCACTTACACCAATCAGTCAGGCCATTTTGAATTTACCCGTGTTGCGCCAGGAACATACACAGTGGTTGCCACTGCGGGCCTGCAGCAGGCTTCTGAGCGCGTGGATGCCAGCAACTTTTCCAACACTGTGAATGTTCGCATGCAGGGCGCGGGCAAGCCTGCCGATGGAGTTGAGGGTAATTCAATCTCCATCGCACAGTATCGGGTCCCAGCCAAAGCGCGTGAAGCTTATCGCAAGGCGCATGACGATGTGGAAAAAGGCAAGATGGATGATGCTCACAAGCACCTCGCCAAGGCGCTGGAACTCTGCCCCAATTATGCTGAAGCTTTAACGCTGCGCGGAGTGCTGGCGTTGAATCAGCAGGATTCACAGGCAGCTATCGCGGACGTCGATAAAGCCATCCAGGCCGACGGCAACTATGCCATGGCTTACCTTGTGATGGGCTCCGCGTTAAACATGCAAGGGAAGTTCGATGAAGCCATTCGCAGCCTGCAGCGCGGACAGTCTCTGGCTCCAAATTATTGGCAAGGCTATTTTGAAATGGGGAAGTCGTGTATTGGCAAGGCCAACTATCCTGATGCGCTGCGGCAATTGGAGCGGGCGCAAAGCCTGGCCCCCGGGGACTATCCCCTCATTTCCTTGCTGCGTGCTCACGCTCTTTTGGCCATGAAGCAATTTCCTGAAGCCATGACCGCCTTGCAGGCTTTCTTGCAAAAAGATCCTCAAGGTCCCAATAGTGATAAAGCTCGCAAAATGCTGGAAGAGGCCCAGGCATTTGTGGCCAAGAACAGTCACTAGCATTAGCCCCTGGCTCTTGGCTTTTGGTCATTAGTTCTTCGCTCGTTCCAAATTTATCTCGGGATTTACCCGCTCACCAGTCAATGTTTTTTTCAAGGCGCGCCACCGGAGCCGGGCACACCATGCCCTCGCCGCCGCTGAAACCAGGAGCATTCCTTTGCCCTGTTAATTTTGACCGTTTTCATATACGACCCCTCTTTCTTAGCTTAGTGACAGGTTTGTAGCGCAGAGGCCATGTCACTCCGTGGATCTTAGAGCGGAGATTGCTCATGAACCAAAAGCATTTTGAGAGGGACACGAATGAAGAACGTTATCTATGCCTTGTTAGTCCTGTGTGCATTTTCCCTGCCTGCCTTTGGGCAGCAAGACTTTGAATTCAACGGCGGTTACCAGCACGCATCCGGCGACCAAGGATTGGATGGCTTCACTGCGGGAGCGGGCTGGAATCCGCTTCCCCAATTCCAGTTGTACCTAACCTACGACGGGCTCTATGACCATTCCACTCTGGGTTCATTTGCGCTTACCCAGGTCGGGTTGACGGTCGTGAACAGCCACATGCAGGAGATTCTGACCGGACCGCGCTTATTTTTGCCGGGATTATGGAAAGGGCATGGGCGCGTCGAAGGGCATCGTCTGATTCCCTATCTGGACGCAGGCTTTGGAGAGGCCCGTCTGCATACCGAGTTGCGACAGCCATTGATTGGCACAGTACAAGCCGCCGATACGGCGTTTGCCTGGGCACTGGGCGGAGGTATGGATTACAGGATTTATCCGCACTGGACGATTCGCGGCGACCTAGGCCTGTTGCGCACGCATTTCGTAGAGTCCGGGCAGAGCCGCGTACGGTTGGGCCTAGGCGTGGTCTGGAGCGTGCGGTCACGGGCGCAGTAACGCACCAAGTAGCCTTGATAGCTGAAGCCAATGGCCCGCTGCTCTCTGTTTAGGTCTTGACGACTTTATCGGCGGACACCGCCGGCGGCGCCGCGGCCAGCATTAAAGGCTCTTCCGGAATGATCACCCAAGCTGCCAGGTAAGCTACGGCGCCCACTCCTCCACATATCACGCATACCGCCCACACAATGCGGATCAGTGTCACGTCCAGGTCAAGGTACTCCGCAAGTCCCAGGCACACACCCGCGATCTTACGGCCTTTGCGGGGACGCACCAGGTGCTGACGGGCAATCACGCCGGCAACCCGTTTGCCGCAATAGGCACAAAGATTTGAATCGTCAGCAATCACCTTACCGCAGTAGTTGCAATACATTTTTCCTCCATCAGCGGGCATCAGATCGATTAGCCGAACCGCAGCTCACGCAACGTCTAACGTCTAATGATACGCATTTCGAGCCATTGAAGTTCAAGGGTCGATGGGTCAAAGAAATGGGTTTGTTTGGCTTTCACATCAAAATGGCTGGAGTGAGGTACTTGCGATTCGATTGAGATTCGCCCAGCTCTGAAAATTCTGCGGGCTGGCCGGCAGTTGGGATAATGTTTCCGCTTCAAGACGATGGCAAATGAGCCAAATCGCTGTTACCTCCGTAATAAGGAAGGCCTTAGCGGGTAAGGTTTCATGTGACCCGTTATCGGGCAGTTTACCTGATATCTAAGCCCGGCTGGACACGGTACAACCATCTTGCTCCCCCGCATCCCGAACCACAAGGATACGGAAGACAAAATTATGACCAGACCGCTCAAGCCAGTCAAAGAGTTCTATACAGAACCCGAGGCCGCTGGCTACCTCAACATCCCCTTAGATGAGCTTTATATGCTCTTGGACGAGTACATCTTCAATGACGGCAGCGCTCGCCCGCAGGACCTTACGTTCTGTGAAGCCGACTTGGTGTTACTCGGATTTTGGAGCAAGACCAGGGAGAATCCGAAGATTCTTCGGATGCCCCGCCGCCGGGAAGCCTGAACCTTTTACAACGTAAGAATTTCCAGGTACATTGTCCTACTGGCCATGGGGTACCCCGTAAGTCCATGGTCAGATTAGGCTTAGGCTTTTGCTCCCTTTGGCCCTAGATTTGCTCTTACATCAGTAAGACTAGGGGTTTTGCTAAATGGCACATCTGGCGCCAAATTATGAGGAACGGCAGGAGTTCTGGAAACCAGCCGTAGCTCCGCGGCATGAAGCAGCGGCTGAGGCTACCGATCAGGTGTGCCAGGAGTGCGGCACGGACTTTGTTCTGGGATCGCGCTTCTGTTATGTCTGCGGAGCGGACCGCCACGCCAATCTGGCGGCAAACGCCGTTTCGGGTGTGCGTGCATGGGTCGATTTTGCCTCATTGCGTGAAGCGCTGGGGCAGAGCAATGCTTCTTTGGTCGCCTTGGTGCTGGGATTCGCGTGCGTAATCGCGGCGATTGTGACCGGCTTTGTCTTCACCGCTACTACGCTGCTCGACTGGCAAGCCGTGCAGTTATGGCGTATTGAATGGCTTCTTGGCGCCGTCGCCATGTTCGCGGCCGGCTTCCTGCTCAAGAAGAAATAAGTTTTCTCCCCTTAAAAAAGGGCGGCGTCGCGCATTACGCCGCTCTTTTTTATTTCTAACCACGTAATCGTCTGCAAGTTCTCCGGATATTTTTGTTCTAAGCATGTTTGGCGTGAGTGTAGATCATCACGGGGTGGAGCAGGCATTTATGTGTAAAGTTCCACGACATCATTTACAGAACGTTCCGACACATCCTTTACACTTTGGTTTCCAGTAAAGCCGCTCAGTCCCGATCCACGGCCGTGGATCGG
>Ga0105245_10003353_pt1 | contig 14368 bp, 9 predicted proteins | sample KBSM54metaG_FD_81523 | JGI IMG/M metagenome (GOLD analysis project Ga0105245, IMG submission 81523) | Miscanthus rhizosphere microbial communities from Kellogg Biological Station, Michigan, USA - KBS M5-4 metaG | ecosystem: Host-associated > Plants > Roots > Rhizosphere > Soil | place: Michigan... | reverse complement strand
TGGTCACGGCCACGAGGTAAAGGGTGACACGACGGTTCCGAATCATCACGCTGATCATGGTCGCGCTCGGGCTGACTCAGGCGGCGGGCGCCCTCGCCCAGCAGGCGCTGGACTCGCCCGAGGCGCCGTCGCGTGCGGCGCTGATCGAGCAGGCGGAGCAGGCGAAGCTGGACGCACTGGCGCCGGCTGCGCCTGGCAAGGCCGAGGCGTACGTGGCTCGGATCTCCGACACGTTTCTGAGCGGCCAGATGCACTGGCACGCGTTCTGGCAGAACGCGTACTCGGGCGGGGGGTTCACCGTCGGCGCGGGGTACTTGCGCCACGTCAGCGCGTACAACTTCATCGACGCGCGCTTCAGCGTCACGCCTTCGGGCTACAAGCGGATCGAGGCGGAGTTCCTGGCGCCCGAGCTGTTCGCGCGTCGCGGCAACCTGTCGGTCCTCGGTGGCTGGCGCGAGGCGACGCAGGTGAACTTCTTTGGCGTCGGCAAGGGCACGACGACGGAAGACCTCACGAACTACGGCTTCACACGGCCGTACCTCAGCGCGAACCTCGAGGTGTTTCCGACGCGAAACCTGTTCGTCGTCGGGGGCGGAATCGAGGTGTCGCAGTGGAACCAGGGATCGGGCTCAGGCAGCTCTCCGTCGGTCGAGCAGAAGTACACGCCGGAAACGCTGCCGGGGCTCGGGGCATCGCCGGTTTACCTTCACTCGCAGGCGACGGTCGGGATCGATTCGCGTCCGGCGCGGGGCTACACCCGCCGCGGCGGCTTCTACGGCGTGACGTTTCACGACTACACCGACGCGGACGAGGTCTACGGGTTTCGTGAAGTCGACTACACCGCGATTCAGCACTTTCCGATCCTTCGCGAGGCCTGGGTGCTGGCATTCCGCGCCTACGCGCAGACGACCTACGACAAGAGCGGACAGCAGGTGCCCTTCTTCATGATGCCGTCGTTCAGCGGCGGATCCGATCTGCGGGCCTACGCGAGCTGGCGCCTGCGCGATCTGAACAGCCTGCTGCTGCAGGGCGAGTGGCGAGCGAACATCAACCGGTTCCTCGAGATGGCCCTGTTCTACGACGCCGGCACGGTCGCGGCGCGGCGCGGCGATCTGAGCCTCCACGGCATGAAGACCGACTACGGCATCGGCTTCCGGTTCCACGGCCCGCTCACGACGCCGCTGCGGATCGAGCTTGCGAAGGGCAGCGAAGGGTTCGTGCTCAATTTCTCGGCGTCACAGGTCTTCTGATGATCTTCAGAATGCGCACACGACTCGCGCTCATCGTCCTGCTGACCGTCGCCGCCGCCGGGGCGGGCGTGTCGACGAGCGGACGCAGGTTCTACGACGACGATCCGATTGCGCGGGTGCCGGAGACACGCAGCGCCGCCGGCGCAAAGGAGCTCGACATCGACCTGTTCTTCGAGTACTCCTACAACCTGTTCGTCAACGGCTCTCGGAAACCCTCGGGAGCGCGCGCCGGCAATCTCAACACGATCGACGAGGTGCCCGACTCGAGCTGGTTCACCAACCGGATCGGCACCATACCGGTGACCGCCGAAGCGATCGCGCGCGGCGTGAACTCGAACGCGCCGCCGGCGCCGGGAAAGTGGACGCTGCTGCGCGAGAAATCGTCCGGCACGAACCCGGGCTTCACGGCGCGGGATGCGAACGGACAGACGTGGTTTCTGCAGTTCGACTCCCCCGGGCGGCCCGAGGCCAGCAGCGCCGGCGTCGAGGTCGCGACCAAGCTGTTCTGGGCGCTCGGCTACAACCAGGTCGAGACATTCATCACCGCATTCGATCCGGCGCATGTCGAAGTCGATCCGATGGCCACCGTGAAACGGCCGAACGGCTCGCGTACGCCGTTCACGCGGGACGACATCAACCGTGTGCTGGAACGCGCGTACCGCAACGCCGACGGCACGTATCGCGCGTCCGCTGGCCGGCTCATCCCGGGCCGCATCCTGGGACCGTTTCGCTACGAGGGCACCCGGTCGGACGATCCCAACGACCTCGTGCCGCACGAGCGTCGCCGCGAACTTCGCGCGCTGCGGGTGTTCGGGGCCTGGATGAATTTCGTCGACTGGAAGGCGAAGAACACCGTTGACGCGCTCGTCGACGAGAACGGCCGCGCAACGATCAGGCATTTTCTGCAGGACGTCGGCACGACATTCGGGCTCGCCAACAACCCCGGCGAGTGGGACATGGGCTGGGAGTATTACTACGACCGCCCCGCGACCAAAAAACGCTTCCTCACCTACGGGTTCGCGCTGAGCCCGTGGCAGACGGTTCCCTACGTCGAGTACCCCTCGATCGGCATTTTCGAGGGCGACCGGTTCGATCCGACGACGTGGAAGCCCCAGACACCGGTGGCTGCGTACATGGAGATGCGCGCGGACGATGCGTTCTGGGCAGCACAGCGCGTGATGGCGTTTACCGACGATTTGATCCGCGCGGCGGTGCATACCGGCCAGTTCAGCGATCCCGCCGCCGAGGCGCACCTCGCGTCGGTCCTGATCAAGCGCCGCGACGCGATCGGCCGCGCGTACCTGCCGGCGATCAACCCGGTCGTCAACCCACGGCTCGACGCCGGCGGCGCGCTCACGTTCGAGAACGCGGCCGTCGCCGCCGGTTTCGCCGAGCCGCCATCGGCCTACCGGGCCGCCTGGTCACGGTTCGACAACGCCACCGGCGCCACGACGGCCATCGGTGAGACCCGCAGCAACACGACCACCATCCCCGCGCCTCGCGAACTCCCGACGGCTCTGAACGGCTTCGTCGAGGTCGATATTTCGGCAGAGGCCTCTGCTCACCCGTCATGGCAGGCGCCGATCCACGCGTATTTCCGCCGCGAGGCGAGCGGCTGGAAGCTCGTAGGGCTGGAGCGGCTGGAGGATCGATCGGCTGGCCCGGCGCCTCCCGCCCCCAGGGACAAATCGTGAGCGCACCCGACAAAGGGCGTCTCGAGCGCCTGCTGTCACCGATCGCCGACGTTCGCCGCGGCGAGGCAGCCAGCGCGCTGCTGATGGCCCTGACGATGTTCCTCGTGCTCGGCGGGTATTACCTGCTGAAGACGGCTCGTGAAATCTTCATCCTCAGCGAGGGCGGCGCCGAGGTGAAGAGCTACTCGTCAGCCGGCCAGGCTCTGTTGCTGGTGTTTCTCGTACCGGCTTACGGCGCGCTGGCCTCGCGCGTCAACCGCACGCAGCTTGTCCAGTGGGTCACGCTGTTCTTCGCGTCCAACCTCCTGCTCTTCCTCGCCGCGCTCGCCGCGGGATGGCACATCGGCATTGTGTTCTTCCTGTGGCTCGGGATCTTCAACGTCATGGTCATCGCCCAGTTCTGGGCGTTTGCTGCCGACGTGTTCTCGGAGGAGCAGGGCAAGCGGCTGTTCCCTCTGATAGGCGTCGGGAGCAGCCTGGGTGCGTGGCTGGGCTCGGTCCGCGCCGGTCAGCTCATGGAATCGGCGGGGCCCTGGCGGCTGCTCGCCGGCGCGCTGGGGGTCCTCGTGGTGTGCGCGTGGCTGGCGCGCGTCATCGACCGCGCTGCCAGGCGCGCGTTGCCCGCACGCGACACGCGCGCCGACGCGAAGCTCGCGGCCGGGCCGAGCGGATTCGGCATGCTGTTCTCGGATCGCTACCTGATGCTCATCGGCGCGCTCGTGCTGTTGCTGAACCTCGTGAACACCTCGGGCGAGTACCTGTTCGGCCGGTATGTCGTGAACACGGCGAATGCGATGTACGGCGCCGGCCCCGAGAGCGCCGCCGCGCGGGAACAGTTCATCGGCCAGACGTACAGCGGTTTCTTCAGCTACGTCAACCTGATCGGCTTTCTGCTGCAGATGTTCGTCGTATCGCGAGTGTTCAGCTTCCTCGGGGTAGGGCGCGCGCTGCTGATCCACCCGATCGTCGCGCTCGTCGGCTACGCGGGCATGCTGCGCGCACCCTCCTTCGAATTCATCCGCTGGCTGAAGATCGCGGACAACAGCCTCGACTACTCGCTCGGCAACACGACCAAACAGGCCCTCTGGCTGCCAACGAGCCGGGAAGCCAAGTACAAAGCCAAGCAGGCGGTCGATGCCTTCTGCGTCCGCGCCGGTGACGTCCTCACCGCGGGCGTGGTCTACTCGGGCGAGCTGGCGTCGTTCGGCGTTGGGGCGTTCGCCGCCCTCAACATCGTCTTCGTCCTGGGCTGGCTGGCTGTTGTCCGGGGGCTCAATCGAAAGCTGCAGGCCAGCGCACTGAAGGCCGGCTGAGCCGGGATGTGATGCCGTCCTCGCCTGTGACGCCGCTGAAGCCTCCCCGCACGATGTCGACGCGGATTGCGATTGCCCTTGCTGCCGGCATCGTGCTCGGTTTGCTCATCGGGGAGCGGGCGTCCGCGCTGGACGTGGTGGCGGACGCGTACATCAAACTCCTTCAGATGACCGTCCTGCCCTATGTGACGGTGTCACTGATCGGCGGCCTGGGAGCGCTCAACGGCGCGCAGGCGCGGGCGCTGCTCAAGCAGGTCGGCGTTGTCCTTGCGCTCCTCTGGGCCCTGGGGCTCGCGATCGTGTTCCTCTTCCCGCTGATGTTCCCCCCTCACGAAAGCGCCTCGTTCTTCAGCACGACGCTGACCCGCGAAAGCGAGCCGTTCGACTTCCTGAACCTCTACATTCCGACCAATCCGTTCAACTCGCTGGCGAACAACATCGTCCCGGCCGTCGTGCTGTTCAGCATCATCGTCGGCGCGGCACTGATGACGATTCCCGAGAAGCAGCGGCTCCTCGACGTCCTCGCTGTGATGGGCAGCGCCGTTTCGAAGGCGACGCGCTTTGTCGTCGCGCTGACGCCAATCGGTGTCTTTGCGATTGCCGCCGTCGTGGCGGGAACCCTGAGTCCCGGCGAGCTCGAACGCCTCAGGGTCTATTTCATCAGCTATGTCGGCATGTCCCTGCTCGTGGCCTTCTGGCTCCTGCCCGGACTCGTCGCAGCGCTGACGCCGGTGCCCTATCGTGCGCTGCTCGCCCGTACCCGCGACGCGCTGATCATGGCCTTCATGACGACGAGCCTGCTGGCGGTGCTGCCGCTCCTCACCGAACAGGCCAAAGCGCTGATCGAGGAGTACGCCGGGCCCAAAGGGCGCCAGTCGTCCGCCGCGGATGTGATCGTGCCGGCGTCGTTCAACTTCCCGCATACAGGCAAGGTGTTGTCGCTCAGCTTCGTCTTGTTCGCCGCATGGTTCGCCGATGTCCCGATCGCGGCGGGCAGCTACCCCAAGCTCGCGGGCGCGGGACTGCTCAGCATGTTCGGCAACGTCAACGCCGCCGTCCTGTTCCTGCTGGACCTCCTGCGCATTCCCGCCGACACGTTTCGCCTGTTCGTGACCTCAGGCATCGTCAACGCACGGTTCGGCACGCTCGTGGCCGCAGTGCACACACTGGCCGTGGCCATTCTCGGGACGTGCGCGGTCAGCGGGGCCCTGACCTTCAGCGCCAGGAAGATCGGCCGCTTTGTTCTCATCACGACGATCGCGACGCTGGCGGTCGTCGGCGGTACACGGGTCCTGCTGCGCGGCGCCATGACCCGCCCGTACGACCAGAACCTGCTCCTCACGAACATGGCGATGCTGCGCGATCGCGGGCCGGCCCGAGTGTTCAGGAACGCGGGGGACGCCCCGCCGCTGCCGGCCGTGAAGACCTCGGTCCTCGATCGCGTGCGCGAGCGTGGCATCATCCGGGTGGGGTACTTCGACGACAGCCTGCCGTATGTCTTCTTCAACGCGCGCGGCGACCTCGTTGGGTTCGATGCCGAAATGGCGCTCCAACTCGCGCGGGATCTGGGCGTCGTGGCCGAATTCGTGCCCGTGCGTCGAACCATTCTCGACGAAGGCCTCGACCCGGCGGTCTGCGACATCGTGATGTCCGGCGCCGCCATCACCGCCGACCGGGCGGCCACGGTGCAGTTCTCGGCGTCGTACCTCGATGAGACGGTGGCGTTCCTCGTGCCCGACCACCTGATGACGGCTTTTTCAGAATGGTCGAATGTCCGGGCGATGGGCCGCTTGCGGCTCGGCGTCCCCACGGCCCGCTACTTCGTCCAGAAGATTCGGGACGAGCTGGCAGACGTCGACATCGTCCCGTTCGATCGACTGGACGACATCGTCGCGGTGCACGATCCACCCGTCGATGCCGTGGTCACAACGGCGGAGCGCGGCTCGGCGTATACGCTGCTTCACCCCGAGTATTCGGTGGCGGTGCCGAAACCGCGCCCGTTCAAAGTGCCGCTGGCATACGTCATCGCCGGCCGTGACGCCGCGTTGACCTCGCTGGTCAATGTCTGGATCGAACTGAAGCGGAAGGACGATACGGTGGACGAGCTGTTCGGCCACTGGATCCTGGGGCAGAACAGCGCGCCGCGACAGCGGCGGTGGTCGGTGCTGCACGACGTTCTGCACTGGATGCCCTGAGGACCGGACCCGCGGGGTCAGTCGACGATGACGAGCGCTCTGCCCTTCCTGGCTGCCAGCTTGTCGACCGCTTCAGCCATCCGCCTCCGGCGCGCCAGCATCGCGTCGATCGCGTCGTCGTCGATCCAGGCACGGAGGGCGCGGACCAGATCGTCACGCGTCAGCGCCTGTATGCGTCCCCAGAGCTCGGCATCGACTCGTTCGACCTTCCGCGGGAGATCCTCGTCCGTGATGAACGCGCGCGAGTGATCGATGAGAATCAACTCGCCCGGGGGGCCGATCAGGATGTTCCCGGCGTTCCGATCGTGGTTGCCGATCAGGTTGTCGAACGTCACCATCCTCCTGGTGGCGCGTCCCCAGACGGGACCCGCCGGCACCTTGCCGCCGGACTGCTTGACGCTCTTGATCGAAGAGAGCCACATGATGGCGGCGCCCTGCTGTCCTTCGACGCTTCGCTCGACCGCCGGCGGAACCATGTTCATCTGGAGCAGCTTGTCGAGTTCGTAGGCGGCGATCTCCGACTTATAGCTCTCCCAGTATCCCGAGCGCCTGCCCGGCGGGAGCGGTTTCCAGACGAGGTTTTCGAAGGGTTCGGCCGGCGTGAGATGCGCGCGCTGCGGCTTCGTGACGCCGGTTCCGATGTCTTCCATGCTCACGATCGCCGCGTTCTTCAAGTGGGCTTCCATCTGGGCCGCGTGGCCAACCCAGATCGCGGCCGCCGGCGGTGCGACGGCTTGAGGCATGGCTGCCGCCGTCACCGGCTCGCCGAGGCCGATCAGGGTCCCGAACGGCGCCAGGAACCCACCGAACAAGAGGGCGATCGGCAGGCGTCTGGCCGCTGTCAAACGTTTTCGAACCGGACAGGCAGATCTATCTCGCCTAACAGCGTCTTTCAGGCAAGCGATCTTCTTTGACGGGAATGGTGGGCCCAGCAAGACTCGAACTTGCGACCTCCTGGTTCGTAGCCACCTTCGGCTCCAGTGGCCGCCACGCGGCCAAATGCTGACGAATCAGAGTTGAGCCTCACCCTGAGAAAGTCGAGACAGAGGGTGGGCAAGGATACCAACATCGCTCCCGACGCTCAAGTAGCAAGCCACGCAAGGGTGGCTGCCGCGTCGTGTCTGTGCCTCCACCGACGCACCCTTTCTGCCGGTGGAGGTCACTGACCAATCGACTACTTACGCCGCAACTTGAGGGACCCTCTTGCGAATGCAAATGATCTTGTTGCTGGCGCTGCCTTGGCGGCAGAACTCGACCGGTACGCCTGTCGCAGCGAGGTTGGGCTTCAAATCGACCAACCGCTGCTTCAGCTTGTTCGCTGCGGTCGGATACCCACGCTCGCCACTGGGGTTGATGGTAGCCAACAGCTGGCTCGCGGTCCCAGACCAATCACCGGCGGCGGATAACTGTGTGATAGCGATTGCGACTTGGTCATCATCGACGACCCTCGCATTGGCCTCGGCCCGGTTGGTGTTGTAGGCCTCCATGAACGCGCCCGGTTTCCATTTGAGTTGTGGCTCAGCCGCAGTCACCCACTTCCCGAAGTCCATTAGGCGCGGCCAATCACTCCTGTCCGCAACGAACTCGATGTTACGCATCGCGCACGACACCGCATCGAGCACGGCTCCAAGAATCTTGGGCTGGGCTTCTCTAAAGTCCTTCCAGAACTGGTGCTCATCCCTCCGGTTTGCTGCGTCGAGGGTCGGCAACTCCAACGCGATAGTGCGGTCCAACAGATCGCTCTCGGTGATGAAGTTCCCGATGCCATTCAGCACCGCGGGCCGCTGCGCTTCAAACAGCGTTTCCCCCTCATTCTCATACAACGTGCGGTTGGCGGACGCGCCACCCGTGGACAGCCTGGACGGGGCCCCATCACCTAGTCCCCAAGGGCGGTAGCCCGCGCAGCTGTGGCATCACCGCTACGTGAGGGCTGGCAGCGGTGACCTCGGCGCCGATGGGGCCCGGGGTATACCCCGAGGAGCACCCAAGCGAAGGGCCCCCGGGCGGTGGGGTCCTGCAATGGCCGGGACTTTTGTGGATGACGATTTTGGCTCTGATCCCAGCGGACGACATCTGCGAGCACCCCGTTCTAAACAAGACGCCTAGATCGAAGTCTCCCTCGCGACTGACTATCAAGCTGACCATTTTTGATCGTTGATTGATCGACGTCGCTCTCCTTACAATCCCCCTCCAACCTCAACATTTCGTTCGACACGCTTGAAGGAGCAGTGAGACATGATGACTCCCCTCTGGCGCCGTTTCAGGTTCGTCGGGATTGCGTGCCTCATGATCGCGAGCGCGGCTGGGTCAGCACACGCAGATGAGATTTGGGTCGCGCCTACCTATCAGCAGGACCTCGGAGGTCTGGGCGTCGCGAGCAATGTGTTCTGGCCAGTAACTGCCGCGGGTGTTGTTCGCCTGGCCTGGGCAATCCCAGACGATTTGCAAACATTTCAGAGCGCCAAGGTAGCCATCATCCCCGGGGCGGCTGCCGGAGGTCCACCAGCGCTGCATTTCTATGTGTGCGCGGCCCAGAACGGCAACAGTGTGTCGGCAAACTGCGCCGGGCCCTTCGTGCAGACATTCACCGGCGTGGCGAACCAACTTGTTGAAGTCGAGATCGGCGGCGTGCTTTCCCAACACATCGGAGCGCCAGGGTCGAACTATCTCGCCGTCCTCGCCTACACGACACCAGCGACGACGACCGACCACCTCGTGGGCCTGCGGTTCTCATACACACCGAAGATTCCCACAGGCGTGCCGACCCTGGCCGCAAACGTATTTACCGGCACGCAAACGGCACCGGCGTTCGCTGGAGACGGCTCTGCCTTGACGAACGTAAACGCGAGCCGCTTGAGCGGCGTGCTGGCGAGCGGGTTTGCACCTGCAGCGGGTGGTGCAAGTTACATTCAGAATGCGACGAGTCCACAATCGGCATCCTTCAACATTACCGGCAACGGCAGGGCCGCCATGATCGGCATTGGCACAGACCCGTCATTCGGTCTTGATGTGAACACCGACATCGTGGCCTACCAGGATCTCGCATTTCGGAATGGGGTCCATCGCTGGAGGCTCAGAGCCCCGACTGCAGGGTTACAGTTCTACCAGATCTACAACCAAAGTGGCACGCTCATCAACCAGCCCCGCCTGACCATTGCCGACAACGGCGACGTCATCCTCGGCAATTTGATCGGCAACGGCAACGGCGCCATCGGCGGCAAGGTCGGCATCGGGACGTTCGCTGCGCCGTCGGCGCAACTCCAGGTCGAGAGCGCGGGGGAAGGGATCTACGCGCACGGCATCACCGGCATCGGAATGCATGCGAGGAGCGAACAGACGTGGGCCGGCTATTTTGAGGGCTACGTCTATTTCAGCCGCGGCATTACTTTGACGGAACTGGCGGGTGGGGGCGGCACTCAGCTATGCCTGAACGCCTCCAGTCAGATTTCCAACTGCTCATCGAGCCTGCGCTACAAGACCAGTGTGGCGCCTTACTCAGGCGGTCTGAACCTGCTCTCGCGTCTGCGCCCGATCAGCTTCGACTGGAAGGAGGGAGGTGCACGCGATATTGGTCTGGCCGCGGAGGAAGTGGCACAGGTTGAACCCTTGCTAACCTTCCGCAATGATCGCGGCGAGATCGAGGGCGTCAAATACAACCAGCTCGCCGCCGTGTTCATCAACGCTATTCAGGAACAGCAGGGTCAGATCCAACAACAACGTGAGCAGGTGGCATCGCAGCAGCGGCAAATTGACGCCCTTGAGCGGCGGCTCAACGACCTACTGAATGAGCGGGAGAACGTCGGAGTAACCCAGCACTAACATTCGGAGGAGGGAGGGCGGGATCGGAATGGCACGCCCTCCCTTTCCCACTGCAAGGGTATACCCCCCGCACCACCCCCGCGAAGGGCCCCCCGGCGGTGGGGTAAAGCGTTAGCCCGGAATTTTTCGCGGTGGATTTCCGGCATTGGCGCGAGTGGCAGCCCGCACCTCACATCACATAACAGCCCTTCACCTGATCCACCGCTCAAAGTCTTCTCTGGCAGCGACTACCAGGCGAACGATTTTTGGCAGTTGCGGAACCTCGTCAATATCCCTACGATCGTCGCCTTTGTCTCGACGGGGCAGTGCGCGGGACATCCTCAAGGAGCGATGCGACATGGCGATTTCCCTCTGGCATCGAGTCGGTTGCATCTGGGTTGTATCCCTATTGGTGGCTGGCGCCGCAACGCGAGCCCACGCGGACGAAATCTGGGTCGCACCCACTTCTCAGGCGGACTTCGGCGGGCTCGAAGTCGCGAGCAACGTATTTTGGCCAGTGACGCCCCTCGGCGTCGTGAGGTTGGCGTGGGCGATTCCTGGCGACCTCCAGACATTCCAGGGTGCGAAGGTCGCGATGATCCCAGGCAACCCGGGGGGAACGTCGACGCTTAACGTCTTCGTCTGTCCAGCTCAGAACGGCAGTGTGGTTACCGCTGGATGCGCGGGACCATTCACGCAGGGCTTCACGGGCGTGACGAACCAACTTGTCGAAGTCGAAATCGGCGGTTTGATCTCATCCAGGATCGGAACGCCCGGCAGCAACTACCTCGCGCTGTTCGCGTTCACGACGCCGACGACGACAACCGACCACATCGTCGGCCTGCGGTTCTCGTATGCGCCGAAGCCGCCGAGCGGGAGCATCGCGGGGTCAGGCAACACGGTGCTGGGCACCGGCAACCTGGCGATCAATACGACGGGGACGCTGAACACGGCGGTGGGGAACAACACACTGACCGCGAACACGACCGGCATTGGAAACACCGGCGTGGGCGCCTCCTCGCTGACCTCCAACCAGGGCGGGAGCGCCAATACCGCCCTCGGCCACGGATCGCTCAACCGGAACACGAGCGGCTTTTGGAACACGGCCGTCGGTTACTCGTCGCTGTTCAACAACACCACTGGTGCGTATAACACCGCGACCGGACTGGAATCACTCGTGTCGAATACGACAGGGACCTCGAATACGGCAGCAGGCGTGCAGGCCCTCGCGAGCAACGTGAGCGGCAGCGCGAACACCGCGAGTGGCTACCAGGCGCTGAATGCGAACACGACGGGGAACTACAACACCGGACTGGGCACTCTTGCGCTGGCGATGAACGCCACCGCCGTGGAGAACACCGCGGTCGGTTATCTCGCGCTGAACGTCAACAACGGCGACTACAACGCGGCGTTCGGTTCGCGTGCACTGTCGTCGAACACCACGGGCGTCGTCAACACCGCGGTCGGGTGGAACGCGCTGCGCGCAAACGTGAACGGGTATCAGAACACCGGCCTCGGCGCGCGCGCCATGGAGATCAACACGTCCGGGCGTGCGAACACGGCAGTGGGTGCCAGCGCGCTCGCGAACAATCTCACGGGAAACGACAACACCGCCCTTGGGGACTCATCGCTCGGAGGAAACAGGACCGGCGACTCTAATACAGCCATCGGCTCCTATGCGCTGGTCGTGAACGACAGCGGTCAGTCCAACACGGCGGTGGGGTTCGCGACGATGAACGAGGCGATCGGTGACCTCAACGTCGCCATTGGCGCGCACGCGCTTCAGATTGTTTCCAACGGGGTCGACAACATCGCGATCGGAACCAATGCCGGCGTGGGCCTGACATCGGGGTCACGCAACATCTATCTGGGCAACGGTGGAGAGTCGGTCGAATCCACGACTATGCGCCTTGGAGCCGTGCAGACCCGGGCGTTCATCGCAGGCATCCGTGGCGCGACAACGGGAGTGGCCAATGCCATCCCGATCGTGATCGACTCCAATGGGCAGCTCGGCACCATCTCGTCCTCGATCCGCTTCAAGGACGACGTACAGGATCTCGCCGACGCCAGCCGGAGGCTATTCGACCTGCGGCCCGTGGCATTCCGGTACAAGCAGCCTTACGCGGACGGCTCGAAGCCGATTCAGTACGGCTTGGTCGCCGAGGAAGTCGCGGAAGTGTTCCCTGAGCTGGCGGTGCGTGACGCAAATGGCACTGTGGAGACCGTCCACTACGAAACACTCAACGTGCTGCTCCTGAACGAGGTCCAGAAGCAACAGCGGGAACTCACGGCAGAACGGACGGCACGCCAGGACGAGCAGCGCCTCCAACGACAGCGTATCGAGGCCCTCGAAAAGCGCCTCAATGACTTGCTGATGCAGCACTGACAATTGTGTCGGCTGCTGCCCAAGAGGATCGGATGAAGACACTGATCGTGACGGTGGGTTTAGTGTTCGTGTTGTCGGGCGCAATTCGAGCCCAAAGTAGCGGCGGGCTGCACGTTTACGACAGCACAGGGAAGACGGTCGGAGCCTACGTGCCAATCCTGTCGTGCAACGACACACCGTGGTGTGGCAGTGCAGCCGTTGTCGTAGTGGGAACAACTTCCGTCGTCATCCCAATCTCAAGTGCGGGCCCTTATCTTCACTACAGTTTTCGCCAACTGCTTCGTTTCGGACATCTTTCGACAGACTGCACGGGCCAACGTGACGCTAACACTTCCTGACGGCAATTCTGTTGCGACCAGTTCGCCCCTCGTCGTCTTTCCATGAATTGCTTGCAGGATTCCGGCAACAGAAAAGCCCACCGCGGTGGTGGGCTTCACTGTGCTCGAATTGTGCTCAACTCGGACATGGCGCCGCCGTTCGATCGGGCGCACGGGCGATACGGGCGATTGGTTGCTCCTACTGGACTGGGGCCCTGACTTCGGCCTATTCCACCTCTCCACTCTTCATGGGTCTGAGAAAGAAGGCAGCCAGGAGCACGATGCTGAAGGGGACCAACACCATACGATGGGAGTTCCACCGCCCGCATCGCCCGTATCGCCCGCCCTCACCCCAACCGATTCAAGATCGATACCTTCTGATGGCTGGCGCTCAAATCCTCCGTGAGCAGGTGTAGGTAACGCTGGGTGGTCGTGATTTGCGAATGCCCGAGGACCATGGAGAGTCGGACGATGTCCCCGCCCTGGCGGAGGTAGTTGGTGGCAAAGGTGTGGCGGAGACGGTGCCAGCCGAACGTCGGCAGGGCGAGCGTCTCCTGTAGCAGATGCAGTCCTCGCAAACTATTTCGCTGGTCCCAGAATGTGCCCAGCCGCGATGGGAACATGAGTTCACAGCGGGGGCACTGCGTCATCCGCACCTGGTCATAGCGGAAGAGCACTTTCCGCAGCTCGAATGAAAACGGAATGCGCCGCTCCTTGCGACCCTTCCCAAATACCGTCACCAGCAGACTGTCAAAATCCAGGTCCCTTCGTCGCAGCGTCAGCGCCTCATCGATTCGCAAGCCGACATCGAGCAGCAGGCAGACGATGGCGTGCAACCGCCACTGGTCGAATCCTCTGGGCTTCCGGTGAAGCAACGCCTGCATAGACTGGTCCGACAGCGTCTGGATGATGCGCTGTTCGACCTTGAGCGGTGGGAGCTGATGCCTCTCAACCAAATGGCCGTCCTCATGTAGCCACAGACAGAAGGCGTTCAGCGCCTTGATGTAGGTGTTGCACGACACTGGCTGCACGCCGCGCAGCCGAATCGCGACGACGAACTGCTGCAGCGAAGATTTCGTAAGCGGTGGGACTTCGGCACCCAACACTCTCTGCAGCGCTTTGAACGCGGTCTGATACCACTCAAGCGTGCTGGGTGTGACGTTCTTCAGGTAGCGGCGTTGCGCGAGGAACTGCTCGAACAGCAAACACGTAGACAGAGGGTCCATGAGGGCTCCTGCCCTCTGTCTTTTTCTTGTTTTTCTCTTAACTCGCTGTCTTCAGCGAGTTTGGTGGGCCCAGCAAGACTCGAACTTGCGACCTCCTGGTTCGTAGCCAGACGCTCTATCCAACTGAGCTATGGGCCCTACGGGAAAGGTCGAGCGAAACTTTGAGTTTAGCACACGGTACAATTGCCG
>Ga0105245_10003348_pt1 | contig 14381 bp, 16 predicted proteins | sample KBSM54metaG_FD_81523 | JGI IMG/M metagenome (GOLD analysis project Ga0105245, IMG submission 81523) | Miscanthus rhizosphere microbial communities from Kellogg Biological Station, Michigan, USA - KBS M5-4 metaG | ecosystem: Host-associated > Plants > Roots > Rhizosphere > Soil | place... | reverse complement strand
CGCCACGGGGCGCGGCTGATGGTCGACGAGGCGCACGCGACCGGCGCGATCGGGCCCGGCGGCCGCGGCTCGGTCTCCGCCGCCGGCCTCAGTGGCGAGGTCGACGTCGTCGTGGGAACGCTGGGCAAGTCGCTCGGTTCCTACGGAGCCTACGTCTGCGCCGGCGAGGAGACGGTCGATTTCCTCGTCAACACCGCCCGCCCCTTCATCTTCTCCACCGCGCCGCCGCCATCGGCCCTGGGCGCGGCGCTGGCGGCGCTGGACCTGCTGGAAGCCGAGCCGGAGCTGGTCGATCGTCTGCAGGCGAACGCGAGGACGCTGCGCACGGCCCTTTCCGCCGAGGGGCTCGGGGTGGGCACCACTCGCAGCCAGGTCGTCCCGATCCAGGTCGGCGAGGCAGATGCAGCGATGGACCTATGCGAGGAGGTGCTCCGGCGCCGGGTCTTCGCCCAGGGGATCCGGCCGCCGACCGTGCCCGAGGGCTCCTGCCGCCTGCGCTGCACGGTGATGGCGACCCACAAGGCCGAGGAGCTGATCTGGGCGGCCCGGCAGATCGGCGCCGCCGCCCGCGAGGTCGGCCTCCTCGGCACCCAGCCGCTCGCCGCCTAGCAATGGCAAGCACGCCCGGCCTCTTCGTCACCGGCACCGGCACCGAAGTCGGCAAGACCGTAGTCGCCGCCGCGATCGCCAGAACCCTCGCCGCAGAAGGCAAGCGCGTCGCTGTCTTCAAGCCCGCCGTCACCGGCCTCGAAGAGGAGGGCGAGACCGACCACGCCCTCCTGCGCCGCGCTTCCGGGTCAAACCAGAGCGACGAGGAAATAGCCCCCTACCGCTACGACCCGCCGGCCTCGCCTCACCTCGCGGCGGCAATGGCCGGCGAGGAGATCGATCCAGGGCGTCTACGGCAGGCCGCTCGCGTCGCGGCCGAGGGTGCAGACGCGATCGTCTGCGAGGGCGTCGGCGGCCTCCTCGTCCCGCTCTCCCCCACTTACTTAGTGCGCGATCTCGCCGCCGATCTCGGCTACCCACTGGTGATCGTCGCCACCCCCGGCCTCGGCACGATCAACCACACCCTGCTGACCATCGATTCCGCCCGCACGGCCGGTCTAGAGGTCGCCGCCGTGGTCCTCAACCCCTGGCCCGAGAAGCCCACCGAGATCGAGCGTTCCAACCGCGGGACCATCGGCGCTTTAGCCGACACCCCCATTCACGCCCTGCCCCAGCTCAACCTCGCCGAGCCGAGCAGCTGGCCCCCACTGCGGGCCTGAAATCGCTAGGCCGACGATCTACGGCAACTGGCCGTGGAGCCGACGATGCGCAATCTCGTAGACGGTCCGCGCATTGGAGTTTCGAGGGTGATGTCGGATGCCGAACGCGAGATAGCGAAGCGCGAGTCCTTCGCTCTCGCGGACGAATCGGAAGACCATTCCGAACTTGCCGTTTGGAGCCGGCAGATAGACCTTGAAACAGGCTGGGAGCTTCGTGCCGTCGCGGCTTTCGGGATCGCAGCGGCGCGGCGCCTTGATCTCGACCCCACCTTGCTCGAACTGGCCGCGAGCCTCACGCAACGCGTCGGCTCCGGCGCGGCCACTTCGCATCGTGTCCTCGGCAAATGCACCCTCATTGAAGAGGACGCGGGCATGACCGCCGGTTGGGCAAAAACTACCCCTCGCCGTCTGCGGGCTGGAACGGCCCGTGCTCGGCCTCTAGGACCGCGATCTCCTCCTCGGTGGTCTCGCGCTCGTCCTTGCCGAGCATGGCGTGCCAAGAGGTGTCGCGGGTGATCACAAACTCGTTGGCGCTGCGCTCCTCGGTGATGATGAACTCACCCTCCAGGGCCCCGCTGACCTTGATGTGGGCGGGCTGCTCCATTGCTAGAAATCATGGCAGACCCCTCGGCAGGGGATCATGGGGACAGACAGCTAGCGCCCCGGCTGGATCCGACCCAGCGACCGTCGGATTAGAAGTTCAGCCGGAAGGCGTCTGAGGGGACGAATCTCGCCCGATAGAACCGATCACGTCCAAGGAGTTCGGCTGTGTTCGCTGGAGTTGGGGACCAATTTCGGGACCAAGTTTTTCAGCGGATCAGTTGTACCTCAGCCACGACATCTGCCTCGAGCCATTTGCGATCCGCGGTCAACGCCGGAGCATCAAGGCGCTCCGCCAATGCGAGGCACGCCCGATCCGCCAATGAAAGCCCTTGACGTCTCGTCAGGGGGCGAAGTCGAGCGACCGCCAAGCAATCAGCAGCGGTCAGCGGCTCAATCGACAAGGCGCGGCGAGACCCTTCGGCCCGCCGCAATTCCGCAGCGGCGACCTCCGGGTCTTTTCCAGCCTCGGCGAGCTTAGATAGGACCTCAGCCCAGTTAACGACGCTCACGGCGGCTCCCTCGCCAATTGCCTCGGTGACAACGGCTGCGCCGTCCTCCGCGTGAAGCACCGCCATCAACGCCGAGGCGTCAAGGACCGACGCCGGATTGCTCTCAGCCACTGCGGCGCCGGCGAGTCGCCGAATCGCCACCTTCGGTCGCTGCTTCCGCTCGGCGGTCGGCGATCAACTCATCGACCAACCTGCGATCTGGTGCGACATCGGCGAAAAGGCCCCGCATTCGCTCCGCTGCGGCACGACGCCGTTCGATCTCAGATTTGGTGAGCTTGGTCGCTTGGGCCATGCCCAGATGGTATCGGCCGATCAGGACCGAGCCAGATCCGCCAACACCGTCTGCGCTTCTACGGGTCCCTTGGCCAACTCGGCGTAACACCTGCTCGTCCGACCATGTTTTCGTCGGTCGCCTTCCTACCATGCCACTTCGGCCAGGGATCGGGCAAGACTAGATGTCGTAGGGCATCGCCACGACTTGCCAGTTTGATTCAGTGCTTTGCCCAGGATAATCTCGACCTATGAACGCCGAACCGTCAATGGTTAGATGCTCCGCTTGCGGCGGGACCGGAAAGTGCGAACTATGCGCGGGTCGCGGCGGGTCGAACGTGGATCAACAGGATGACGGCCAGTGCTTCGAATGCAAGGGGACCGGCCGTTGTAGGCCGTGTAAGGGTTCTGGCCGTCTCCCGGTGGATAGCTAGATGGCGATCGCGAAAGGCGCGCACGTGATTGTCGTGCGGCGCGGGGTCGAACGTCCCGGCGTTGTCCTGCGACAAGTTGCATCGAGAAGTGTCAGCAGCCTCACCGGGGAGGGCGAAATGGTCCGGCGATACCGGGTCCAAATGCCGCAGCACGAGAACTGGCCACCCTACACTGACGTATTCGATGAAGACGAGCTAAGAGCGGTCCCGAAAGACTCCCGGGCCGGGTAGTCCCGCCGCCCAGATGTCGAGCTACCCGGACTGGCGCTACTTCCCGGCCTACGCGAAGCCACCGACCTGGACCTCGTCGCTGTTAGCCGTTTTCGCTGAGAATCAAGAAGCAATCGATTCGACGGTCGTCCACGAGAAACCGTTGGAGAGCAACGACGTTCTCGCGGCACTGGCGGATGACCTCAAGAGCAAGATGAACTTCGAAGTCGAGTCTGGGAAGACGGCGGATGGAAAACTTCCGCGCCCGGTCCTCTTCGGCGACCAAGGGTCGTTTCGTCGGACGTACTTCATCGACGCTTTCCAGGCCGAACACGGGATCGCTTTAGAGATTGAGGCTGGTCGGGCGACGGCGGGAAACGCTATCTACCGGGACCTGATCCAGGCTTCACTGATGCTCGATGCCAGGTTCCTGGCTCTGGCTGTGCCGGTCGAGTACCGATATGGCAAGAAAAAGACGACCAAAGAACCGACCTACGCGAAGACGTACTCGGTCGTCGAGGCCATCTACGGCAGCCCGCGACTGGAACTTCCCTTTGAGGGCCTTCTGCTGATCGGCTACTAGGCGCGCCTTAGAGCAAGCAAGACCTGGCTTCTGGTCGCGGGTCTCGCGAACGGTCCCGGATTTGGAGGTCGGGACCAAATCACAAACTCGGTCAAAGCGGGCTGGATTCGAACCCAGCGACCGTCGGATTAGAAGTCAGACGATCACGTCGAGGCTGCCGTCGGCGAGCTCGACAGTGAAGCCAGCGGACTCGACGGTCGCGGCGGTGGCCTCGGGATCGCTCGGCGGCTTCTTCGCCTGCAACAGCGCCCGCGCCACGTCCCCGCGCACCGCCTTCGCCATGTGGGAGACCACCTTGCGCTCGCCGTCGATCTCGGTGAAGGCACGAACCGCGAGCAGCGTCGCTCGCTTCGGCTTCCACATCGTCGAGTAGGCGGCGGAGCGCATGTCGAGGATCAGATTCCCCTGCTCGTCCGGCAGCGCTTCGGCGAGCGCAGGGCGCCAGTACTTCGCCAGCGGACCGATGCCGTCGAGCTTCTCCTTCGGCGGCAGCCGGTAGTAGGGGATGCGATCACCGGGCCGCACCACCCCCACAGCGCGCTGGCAATCAGCACCTGGCTCTGCGCCCTCGCTGGCAGCTCGGGCAGCCCCAACCGCCCGTAGAGGACGCCGGTATAGACCTCGGCTGCCGGCACCGCCGGCGCTTTCCGCAGGCTTGGATCGAGCTCATCGAGCAGCTCCTCCCGTCGCTCGCCCAACTGATCGGCGAAGGCGAGCGAGTCGAGATCGACCGGCGCTCCCGCCTCGGGGTGCGCCTTGCCTTCCGAAGGTGGGAGCAGGACCAGCATCGGGGCGGCAGCCTATGCCGCCCCGACATCCCTAAGCAGCCTGCGCTGCCTCCTGCATCTCCTCGGCGGCGAGGGCTTCGCCACCGGGGCTGGCCTCGGCCTCGGCCGCCTCGGGGCTGATGCCCTTCGCTTTCGCCCGGATCGCGGTGGCGCCGATCGCCGCCCCCAGCAGGGCGACGAAGCCGGAGACGGTCATCGCGTGGCCGAGGGCGTAGACGAAGGCTTCGCTGCCGGCCGCCATCACCTGCTTGGTCTGGGCCGGATCGAGCCCCTGGACGTGCGGGACCGTGCCGCTGCCGAGCCCTTCGGAGACCTGGTCGCGCTGGGCGGCATTCACTCCGCTGCTGCCGAGCAGCGAGTCGAGCTTGGAGCTGACCAGGCCCTGGAAGATCGCGCCGGTGACGGCGACGCCGAGGCTGCCGCCGACCATGCGGAACATCGAGAGCACGCCGGAGGCGATCCCGGCTTTCTGCACCGGCACCGCGTTCATCGCCGCGCTCGTCATCGGCGACATCGTCATCGCGATCCCGATGCCGAGCAGCATGAACCCGGGCAGCAGGTCGAGGTAGCCGGAATCGACCGCGATGCGGCTGAAGCTGAACAGCGAGGCGGCGACGATCACTAGCCCGCCGGCGATCAGCCAGCGCGGGCCGAAGCGGTCCGAGAGCCGCCCGGCGACCGGCGCCACGCCGACGATCATCAGGGTCGAGGGCAGGAACCGCACCCCCGCCTCCAGCGGCGAGTAGCCGAGGATGTCCTGCATGTAGAGGGCGAGGAAGAAGAAGACGCCCAGCATCGCGAAGCTGATGATCATCGCCACCACGACCGCGCCGAGGAAGTTGCGGTCGCTGAGCAGGTCGAACTGCACCATCGGCGCCTTGACGCGGTTCTCGACCCAGACGAAGAGGGGCAGCGAAACCGCGGCAGCTGCCAGCAGGGCGATGACTTCGGTCGAGCCCCAGCCCCAGCTGTTGCCCTCGACCAAGGCGAGGATCAGCGCCGTCAGGCCGGCGGTCAGCACCCCGACCCCGGCGTAGTCGACGTCGCGCCCGACCGAGGTGTCGCGGGACTCGCGCACCGCGAACAGGGTCGCCAGCACGGCGCCGATCGCGACCGGGATGTTGATGTAGAAGATCGCCCGCCAGCTGACGTGCTCGGTGAGGAAGCCGCCCAGCACCGGCCCGATCGCCAGCGCCAGGGCCGAGACGCCGGCCCAGGTGCCCATCGCCTTGCCGCGCTCGTGGGCGGGGAAGGCGTCGGTGATGATCGAGAGCGTGCCCGGCATCATCAGTGCCGCGCCGACGCCCTGGACCACGCGGCTGACGACCAGCGCGGTCTCGTCGACGGCGAAGCCCGCGGTCGCCGAGGACAGCGCGAAGATCACCACGCCGGCGAGGAACATCCGCCGCCGGCCGAAGATGTCGCCGAGCCGGCCGCCGGTCGCCAGCAGCACCGCGAAGGAGAGCGTGTAGCCGTTGATCGTCCACTCGAGCCCGCTGATCGACGCCCCCAGGTCCTTCTGGATCGAGGGCAGGGCGACGTTCACGACCGTGTTGTCGAGCATGATCATGAACAGCGCGAAGCACATCGCGCCGAGCGTCCACCACTTGCGGTTGTCGTCGGTGATCAGGTGGCTGTATCGAGTCGTCAAGTGAGCTCACTTCCCTTCAGGTGCTCATAGGTCGTTGCGAGGTCTTCGCGGTCCATCAGCGTCTCGACGGCGGCGTCGAGCTTGCGGCGCTGGGCGGCGCTGAGGGTCGCGACGAAGGATTCGATTCCGGTGAGGCGGACGGTGACCAGGGTGGCGACCAACTTCTTGCCCTTGGCCGTGATCTTCACCCGGCGCACGCGGCGGTCGTCCGGGTCCTCGACCCGGGTCGCCAGCTTCGCCTTCACCAGTGCGTCGACCGCGCGGCTCATCGAGGGGACCGAGACGCCGAACAGCTCGGCCAGGTCGCTGACCTGCCAAGCCGCGTCATCGTGCCCCAGCCCGCCGAGCTCGAGCAGCACCTTGCACTGGGTCATCGAGAGGCCCGTCTCCTCGATCACCCGCAGCTGGTTGCCGCGGTCGTAGAGGAACATGTGGTGCATCAGCGCGGTCAGTCGCGCCGCGGTGTCCTTCTCAGCCGGCCCGACCTCTTTGCGAGAGGCCGCCTCGATTGCTTTCAGGTCGGTCGCGTGCATGAGAACAATAGTTGCACACGCGCAACCATTTCAAAAGGGCAATAGTTGTTAGTGTGATCGATATCACGCGCCGCTTTGGCCGCGCGGGAGCAGCGAGGGGAGCGGCTTAGGACTCGCCGTCGAAGTAGTCGACGTTGCTCTCGCGGCGGACGATCACGTCGGCCTTCGGGTCGCCGGTCCAGATCCCAACCTTGTCGCTGTCGGGGTAGACGCTGGCCGCAGGGACGACGACCGTGGAGAACATCAGGACGCGAACCGTCTCCTCGGTCTCGTTGCGGACGCCGTGGGCGCCCTCGGCCCCCTTCGGGAAGAAGACGACGTCCCAGGGCTCGAGCCGATCGCTGCCCTCGGGGTGGCGCAGGGTCGGATTGCCCTCCAGCACCAGCAGCCACTCCTCCTCCCCGCACTCGTAGTGGTAGGGGCAGATTGACTGGCTCGGCGGCAGCTCGTAGACGCTGATGCCGGATTCCTCCGCCCCGCCGAGCAGCTTGCCGAGGCGGGCCATGCCGCTGCGGAAGCCCTCAGGGTCCTCGTCGTCGAACTCGAACTGCGGGTTGGCGATGTTGATCCGCTTCATATGGCGAAGCTAGCAACGCGCTAACTCGGCGTTTTTGCGCGGCCCGCTCCCGCCGAGCGCCGGGCTAACGTGCGAACGGATGCAGCCCGACTACGCGCAACTCGATCGCGACTGCGTCTGGCACCCCTTCACCCAGCAGCAGGGCTGGAGCGAGGAAGAGCCGCTGATGATCGAGCGCGGCGAGGGCTCCTGCCTCTTCGACACCAAGGGACGGCGCTACCTGGACGGGACGGCGGCGCTCTGGTGCAACGTCCATGGCCACCGCCACCCGACGATCGACCGCGCCGTCCGCGAGCAGCTCGACCGCGTCGCCCACACGACGATGCTCGGCCTCTCCCATCCCGTCGCGACCGAGTTGGCGGCCCGGCTGGTCGCGATCGCGCCGGAGGGCCTCTCCCGCGTCTTCTACTCCGACTCCGGCTCGACCGCGGCCGAGATCGCGCTGAAGATCGCCTTCCAGTACCAGCAGCAGCGCGGGGGCGAGCACGCCCGACGGACTAAGTTCGTGCGCCTGCGCGAGGCCTACCACGGCGACACGATCGGCTCGGTCTCGGTCGGCGGCATCGACCTCTTCCACTCGACCTACCGGCCGCTGCTGTTCGAGACGCATGTGGTCGAGCCAGGCGACGCGGGCGACCTCGAACGCGTCCTCGCCACCCACGGCGAGGAGATCGCCGGCGCGATCGTCGAGCCCCTGGTCCAGGGCGCGGCCGGAATCCTCCTGCAGCCCGAGGGCTACCTGCGCGCCGCCCGCAAGCTCTGCGACCGCCACGGCGTGCTGCTGATCTGCGACGAGGTGGCGACCGGCTTCGGCCGCACCGGGACGATGTTCGCCTGCGAACAGGAAGGCGTCAGCCCCGACCTGATGTGCCTGGCGAAGGGGATCACCGGCGGCTACCTGCCGCTGGCGGCGACCCTCGCCACCGAGGAGATCTACGAGGGCTTCCTCGGCAACTACGAGGAGTTCAAGACCTTCTTCCACGGCCACACCTACACCGGCAACCCGCTCGCCTGCGCGGCCGCGCTCGCAAACCTCGACGTCTTCGAGCAGGAGCGGACGCTCGAGCGCCTGCAGCCGAAGATCGCCCTGCTGGAAGAGCTGCTGACCGGCGTCGCGGCGATGGCCGAGGTGGCCGAGGTGCGCCAGAAGGGCGTCATGGTCGGCATCGACCTCGGCGACCACGACGACTCGCTGCGGATGGGCCACCGGGTGACGATCGAGGCCCGCAAGCGGGGTGCTTTCATCCGCCCCCTCGGCAACACGGTGGTGCTCATGCCCCCGCTTTCGATCAGCGAGGACGAGCTGCGCGAGCTGGCCGGCATCGCCCGCGAGTCGGTGGCGGCGGCGATCGCTTCGGCGCCCATCGATCTCTCGCAGTTCCCCCAGGCCGCCTGAGCCGCCTGACGTTCGCTGAGTTAGCCCGGCTATAGGCGGGTCAACTCAGCAAGCGCCGATACTCGCTGTGATGGATTCCGAGCCTGACCGTAGTACGGGCATGGAGCAGACGCTTGTCGCAGACGCCAAAGACGCGCCGCGCGAGGCTGACCTCGCCTTCGACCGCCTCTACCGCTCCAGCCGCGACGACGTCTACGCCTACGTCGCCGGCCTGCTGCGCGACGAAGCGGCGGCGGAAGAAGTGACCGCCGCCGCCTTCGAGCGCGCCTACCGCAAGCGCAACCGCTTCGACCCGCGGCGGGGTGAGCCGCGCGCCTGGCTCTTCGGCATCGCCCGCAACGCCGCCCTCGACGAGCTGCGCCGCCGCGGCCGCCAAGCGGAGCTGACGACCGAGCCGGCGGACCTCGACAGCTTCGGGGCCCACGAGGGCGCCGAGCACAGCGAGCGCCGCCTCGCCGTCTCGGCTGCGCTGGAGCGCCTGCAGCCGGGCGAGCGCGAGTTGATCGCGCTCAAGTTCTTCGCGGGTCTCAACAACGCCGAGATCGCCCAGGTGCTCGGCACGAGCGAGTCGAACGCCGGCACCAAGCTGCATCGAGCCATGACCAAGCTGAGGGAGGCATGTGATGGAACCGCTTAGGGACGACCAGCTGATCGCCGACCTCCAGGCCCTCCGCCCCACCCCCCATCCCGAGTTCGCCGCGGAGCTCGACAAGCGCGCCGCCGCGGGCTTCCCGCGGCGCTCGCGCCTCCTCCGAAGGGGTGCGCCTGCCCTTTTCACCGCTATGCGGAACAAAGGACCGGCGGACCTTCGGCGCCTGCTGATCCCGGCATGCGCCTTCGCCGTGGTCGCGATCGCGATAACGGCGGTCGTCGTCGCCACGAATCAAACCGAGACCCGTCCCAGCGGCGCAAGCGCGCTCGGCTTCCTCAACGGAGCCACGACGGAAGAAGCCGCTCCCGAAGCCTCCGAGGAAGCACCGCAGGGAGCGGCCGCGGCACAAAGCGCCCCCTCAGCCGGAGCCGAAGAAGCGAGCGGAACCGCTTTCGAAGCCGAAGCGCCGGTCCCGGGCTTGCCCAGCAAAGTCGCGCCCAAGGACGCACCCCTCGCGCCTCTTCGTCACCGCGCCGTCGAACGCTCCGCGGAGATCACGCTCGCGGCCACGCCCGAAGACGTCGCCGACGACGCCACCAAGGTCTTCGAAGCGGTCCACGCCAACAACGGCATCGTGATGCGCTCCTCCACGCAGGAAGGCCGCGCAGGCGAAGCCGGCGCGGCCTTCGAGCTGCTGATCCCCAGCGCCAAGCTCGGCGACGCGATGGCCGCGTTCTCGGACATAGACCACGTCCGCTCCCGCCACGAAGCGACGGCCGACATCACTGCCCCGACCGTCAGCGCCGCCGAACTCCTGCAGGAATCGCGCGCCCGGATCGACAGCCTGCTCGCCCAGCTCGAGGGGGCGGAAACCGAAGAAGAGCGGGAAGCGATCGAAGCGGAGCTGCGGCACGAGCGCCGTCACGCCAGCCGCCTCGCCGCCCAACTCACCCACCTGCACCGCCGCGCCGACTTCTCGCGCGTCTCGCTGCGGATCGAAACCGGCGGCGCCGACGAATCCTCGGGCGGCGGCGCCTGGGGCATCGACAACGCGCTCCACGACGCCGGCCACGTCCTCACCGTCGCCGCTGCGGTCACCCTCGTCGCCCTCGCCGTGCTCGGGCCGATCGCGCTTATCGCGCTCCTCGCCTGGCTCACCCACCGCGCCTGGCTCCGCCGCGAGCGCCGCCGCGCCCTCGGCTGAGCGCGTAGGCTCCTCCGATGGAGGAGCGAAGGCGCGGACCGGCGGAGATGCCGAACTTCGGGCCGCCGTCGACGCCGCGTTCCGCCGCCTCGGTCGTGCTGCTGCGGCGCGGCGGCAAGCACTCACAGCGGGCGCTCGAGGTGCTGATGCTGCGGCGCAGCGAGGAGGCGAAGTTCATGCCTGGCGTCTGGGTCTTCCCAGGCGGCTCGGTCGACGAAGCCGACGGCGCCGACGATGCCGGCCTGCGCGCCTGCGCCCTGCGCGAGCTCGCCGAGGAGGCGGGGATCGAGCTGTCCGTCGAGGAGGAGCTCGTTCCCTTCACCCGCTGGATCACTCCGGAGGTGATCGCCACCCGCTTCGACGCCTGGTTCTTCCTCGCCCTCGCCCCAGCCCATACGCCGCCGCAACCCGACGGCGTCGAGACGACCGAGGCCCGCTGGTTCGAGCCCGCCGCCGCGCTCGCAGCCCAGGAGGCCGGCGAGCTCGTCCTCTCCTTTCCCACCCTGACCCAGCTCGGTTGGCTCGCCGAGTTCCGCAGCTCAGACGAGGCGCTGGCCGCTTACCGCGAACGCACGATCGAGCCGATCCTTCCCAAGGTGATCGCCGACGACGGCCCCGAACCGCGGGTCGTCCTCCCCGGCGACCCCGACTATCCCGCCTGAATCTGGTCCGGAAACGGCTCCAGGCCCGCGTGCCAGGGGCCGGGCGGGTAGGTGTGGATGCCGCTCTCGTCCATCTCTGACTGCAACCGCCGGAACAGCTGGCCGGCGTTCTTCAGCACCGCTTTCAGTTCTTCCTCGCTGCGCTCGCGCAGGCGCCAGAGGAACCAGAGCTGGCGGTCGTTGACGCCGAAGTCGATCTCGCCGGTGATCGTCGTCACCCAGCCGAGGAAGCCGGGGCTGAAGAGCTCGCGCAGGGCGACCGGGTCGTACTCCTTCGGCACCGTCGCCAGGAAGCGCTTGTTGAAGTCGATCGACTCGAACTCGACCTTGCGCTGGAAGCGCTGGGTCACCACCTCGTGCCCCTCGATCGACTCGACGTTGAAGGCCGGCACCACCTGCGCCAGGTCCGGCATGTGGGCCTTGGCGAGGACGGCCGTCGGCAGCACCGCCTTGCTGAACAGGCCGCCGACTTCCTTTTCGTCGGCGTCGCAGGAGGAGCCCCAGAAGCCCTCGCTCAGCTGCCCGGTCAGCCGGTTGACGCCGCCGACGCAGAGGGCGACCGGCCCGTCTTTGGGGTTGATCCCGCCCACCGGCTCGTACGCGACCCCGTTGCGCTCGCCGTAGCGGCGCACGATCTCGGTCCATTCCTGCGCTTCCTGCTTCGCGCCCACGCCGCGATCCTATGGCCCCGGCGTTCGTCCTCATTCGCCCGCAGGGCTATAAAAGACGAACGCCGCGGCGTTAGGATGCCCACGAGCCCGGTCCCCCAACAGGAGCCCACATGACCATCGTCATCATCGTCGTCGTCGTAGTCCTCATCCTCGCGGTCCTCTACTACATCGGGAAGCGCAACTCGATCATCGCTTCGCGCAACCGCGTCGACGAGTCCTGGAGCGGGATCGACGTGCAGCTGAAGCGGCGCCACGACCTCGTCCCCAACCTGGTCGAGACGGTCAAAGGCTACGCCGAGCACGAGAGCGCGACCTTCGAGAAAACGACTCAGGCGCGGGCCGCCGCGATGCAGGCGCAGGGGGTCGAGGAGACTGCCAAAGCCGAGCAGCAGCTGACCCAGGCGCTGGCCGACGTCAAAGCCGTCGCCGAGAACTACCCGACCCTGCGCGCCACCGAGAACTTCCAGCAGCTGAGCCGCAACCTCTCCGAGCTCGAGGATGAAATCCAGGCCTCACGCCGGATCTACAACTCCAACGTGCAGTCCTACAACACCTCGATCCAGCAGTTCCCGGGCTCGATCATCGCCAACCAGGGCGGCTTCACCCCCCGCGAGTTCTTCGAGATCGACGAGGCCGACCGCGCCACGCCGCAGGTCAGCTTCGGCAAATAGTCGCGGCGCCGGGTCCGTAACATCTAGCTCATGACCACCACGGAGACCAAAGACGTAACGCTCTGGATCTGCGAGAGCTGCGGCTTCATCTACGACCCCGCCATCGGCGATCCGGACGGCGGCATCCCGCCCGGAACGGCGTTCGAGGACATTCCCAAGGACTGGTTCTGCCCGGTCTGCGGCGCCCGCACCACCGACTTCCGCCCGCTCGAGCCCGGCGAGGCCTAGGAACCGGCCGTTTGGCTCTGGGGCGATGAGCCGGTACGACTACGACTGGATCGTTGTGGGCTCCGGGTTCGGGGGCTCGGTCTCGGCGCTGCGCCTGGCCGAAAAGGGCTACAAGGTCGCGGTGCTGGAGTGCGGCAAGCGCTTCACCGACAAGGACTTCCCGAAGTCCACCTGGGACATCCGCCGCTACTTCTGGGCGCCGCGCCTGGGCCTGCGCGGGATCTTCCGCCTCTCGACCTTCAAGGACGTCTCCGTCGTCAGCGGCTGCGGCGTCGGCGGCGGCAGCCTCGGCTATGCCAACACGCTCTACGTCCCCCCCGCGAAGTTCTTCGCGGACCCGCAGTGGGCCGACCTTGCCGACTGGGAGAAAGAGCTGGCCCCGCACTACGCCGAAGCGCAGCGGATGCTCGGCGTCGCCGACGTCGAGACCGACGACGCCGCCGACGACCTCCTGCGCGAGTATGGCGAGCACATCGGCGTCGGCGACACCTACCGCAAGACCCCGGTCGGGATCTTCTTCGGCCAGCCCGGAAAGACCGTCGCCGACCCCTACTTCGGCGGCGAGGGCCCGGACCGCACCGGCTGCAGCTTCTGCGGCCGCTGCATGGTCGGCTGCCCGCACGGGGCCAAGAACACCCTGGTCAAGAACTACCTCTACCTGGCCGAACAGCGCGGGGTCGAGGTGATCCCCGACCGCACGGTGACCGAGATCCGCCCGCTCGGCGCCGAGGACGGCAGCGAGGGCTACTCGATCGGCAGCGAGCGCTCGGGGATGATCCCCGGCCGCGGCCGCTGCACGATCAAGGCCCGCGGCGTCGTCGTCGCCGCCGGCGCCCTGGGCACCAACAAGCTGCTGCAGCGCTGCCGCCTCGGCGGCTCCCTGCCGCGCATCTCCAACCGCCTCGGCGAGCTGGTCCGCACCAACAGCGAGATGATCCTTGCCGTCACCGTGCCGGAGGACTATCCGGACGACCTGACCAGGCGGGTCGCGATCAGCGGCAGCATCTACCCCGACCACGACACCCACATCGAGACCGTCAGCTACGGCAAAGACGGCGACTCGATGAGCCTGCTCTACACGCTGCTGGTCGGCGACGGCACCCGGGTCACCCGGCCGCTGAAACTGCTCGGCCAGATCGCCCGCCACCCGCTCCGCTTCGCCAAGGTGCTGTGGCCGCAGGGGTGGTCGCGGCGCACGATCATCCTCCTGGTGATGCAGACGCTCGACAACGCGATCGCCCTGCGCCCGCGGCAGAAACGCTCAGGCAACGTCTGGCTGCAGACCGAACAGGACCCGGAGAAGCCGAACCCGACCTTCATCCCGGTCGCCAACGACGCCGCCGAGTGGCTCGCCAAGCGCACCGGCGGCGTCGCCCAGAGCTCGGTCACCGAGGCGCTCTTCAACGTGCCGAGCACCGCCCACATCCTCGGCGGCGCGGTGATCGGGCACGGCCCCGAGGACGGCGTCGTCGACGCCCGCCAGCGGGTCTTCGGCTACGAGAACCTGCTCGTCTGCGACGGCTCGGCGGTG
>Ga0105245_10003347_pt1 | contig 14383 bp, 14 predicted proteins | sample KBSM54metaG_FD_81523 | JGI IMG/M metagenome (GOLD analysis project Ga0105245, IMG submission 81523) | Miscanthus rhizosphere microbial communities from Kellogg Biological Station, Michigan, USA - KBS M5-4 metaG | ecosystem: Host-associated > Plants > Roots > Rhizosphere > Soil | place... | reverse complement strand
TTTTCTGAAACAGCTCGAGCTTTACGTAGACATTTGTCTTCAGACGTTCGCTGAGCGTGACACTCGGGACCAGGGGAGTTCGGCGCACGCAGGACGCGATCCGCGCGCGGGCCTGCTGGACCTCGCCTAATGAGAGGACGCTGGACATGGAATTCTTCAGTGTACGTGCAAGACTGAAGGAATATGAAGAGCGACCACGCGACTCTGGATTATGCCGGCGACGATTTCTTTGTGGCGGTCACCCCCAGCGGGCACGCACAGGTGCTGGATTTTCGCGGCGAACGCTCGGCCGCGTCCGGACCGCTGGAGTTGCTGCTGATCGCTCTGGGCGGCTGCACCGGAGCCGACGTGGTCTCTGTGCTGCGGAAAAAACGCGAGCGGGTGACGGGTTACAAGATCGAGGTGCGATCGGAGAGGCGCGAGGAACATCCCCGCAGTTTCCGGCGCTTCGAAGTCCGCCACATCCTGAAGGGAAAGGGACTTTCAGAGAAAGCCGTAGCCCAGGCGATACAGCTTTCCACCGAAAAATACTGCAGTGTGGCCGCGACGCTGCGGCCCACCGCGGAGATTGTTACCAGCTACGAGATCCAGGAAGAAGCTTAAACTACTTCTTCTGCAGATCAGCCAGCGCTTCCAGAACTTCCTTGCTGTGCGGATTCGGATCCACCTTGAGGAAGACCTTGCGGATGGTCCCCTGCGGATCCACCAGGAACGTGTTGCGCGCGGCCACGTCGCCCAGCTTGCCCAGCGTCTGAACCGAACCGTACTGGTTCACAACTTCTTTTTTCTCGTCGGCAAGCAGCTTGAAGGTCAGGTTCTCCTTGGTGCAGAACTGCTGGTGCGAATCGACCGTATCCACGCTGACGCCTACGATGGCCGCGTTGATCTTGTCGTACTTGGGCTGATCGGCCTGGAAGTTGTGGGCTTCAATGGTGCAGCCCTGGGTGAAATCCTTGGGATAGAAATATAACACGACCCACTTGCCCTTGAAATCATGCAGGCTGACGGTCTTCCCTTCCTGCGATTTCAGCGTAAAGTCGGGCGCCTTGGTTCCGGCGACGGGGGCTTCGGCGGCGGGCAAGGCGGTGACCACCAACATGGCCACGGCAACAGCCAAGCCGAGAATCATTAGGGACGTTTTCATGTAGAGTTCTCCTCTCGGTACAGTTTACACGGATTGGTCGGTTCCCGGCGATCTCCGTTCCGGTCTCCGGTTGTATACTGAAGGACGTATCCGAAAGGAGGCCCTGTGGCCGCTGTCAAATTTACCGTTAATGGAAAGTCTCAAAGCGTGGATGTAGTCCCGCAGATGCCGCTGTTGTGGGTCCTGCGCGACACGCTGGGCATGACCGGCACCAAATTCGGCTGCGGCATGGCGCTGTGCGGCGCCTGCACGGTGCATATCAACGGACAGCCGACCAGATCCTGCGTTACGCAGGTTTCGACGGTGGCCGGGAAGAATGTGACCACCATCGAAGGGCTGTCCTCCGATAACAGCCATCCGGTGCAGAAGGCCTGGATCGAGGCCGATGTGCCCCAGTGCGGCTACTGCCAGTCGGGCCAGATTATGACCGCGGCCGCGCTGGTGGCCAAGACCGCCAATCCCACGGACAACGATATCGACGAAGCGATGCGCGGAAATCTGTGCCGTTGCGGGACGTACCAGTCTATCCGGGCAGCGGTGCATCTGGCCGCGCGCTATCAGGCACAGGCGAAAGGAGCAGCCCGATGAAAACGCTAACCAGCCTGAATCGCCGAAGCTTTCTGAAGACCGGAGCCGCGGTAGGCGGCGGGCTACTGGTCGGATTCCAACTGCCCGTAAAGGGGCAGACGCAAACGCCCAGCCCGCTCACGCTGAACGCCTTTGTGAAAGTCGGAACCGACGATACGGTTACGCTCGAAATCCACAAGTCGGAGATGGGGCAGGGCACAGTGACCTCCCTCTCGCAGCTTCTGGCGGAAGAGCTGGAATGCGACTGGAAGAAGATCCGCGTCGAGTTCCCAGGCGTCGCTCCCGTGTATGGCGCCCCCATGATGGGCGCGTATGGAAGCCTGAGCATCCGGACTTCCTGGCAGCCTCTGCGCCAGGCCGGCGCTGCAGCGCGCGAAATGCTGGTGACCGCGGCGGCCCAGCAATGGAAAGTCGACAAATCGCAGTGCCGCGCCGAAAACAACAGCGTGGTGAACACCGCGACCAATGCCCGGCTCACCTACGGCGCGCTGGCCGAAGCTGCCGCCAAGGTGCCCGCGCCCGCCAATGTTCCGCTGAAGACCGCGGCGCAGTTCAAGCTGATCGGCACATCTCCCAAGCGCCTGGATACTCCCGCGAAAGTGAACGGATCCATTGGATTCGGACTCGATGTGAAGCGTCCGGGGATGCTCTACGCATCGCTGGAGCGCTGCCCGGTGTTCGAAGGCAAGGTCGCCAGCTTTGACGGTTCGAAGGCGATGGCTGTGCCGGGTGTCAAGAAAGTCGTCCAGATTTCGAATGGCGTGGCCGTGATCGCCGACAATACCTGGAGTGCGATGGAAGGCCGCAAGGCCTTGGTCATCAAATGGGACGAGGGCAAATGGGCCAACGTATCCACGCCGGCTCTGCGTCAGGAATGGGCTGGTCTGGCAACAAAGCCGGGCATATCGATGAAGAAAGCGGGCGATGCCGCCGCGGCTTTCGCCGGAGCTGCTAAGAAGGTAGAAGCGGTCTACGAAGCGCCGTATCTTTCGCATGCTCCCATGGAGCCGCTGAACGCTACCGTGCAGGTGCGTGCCGACGGCTGCGATATCTGGGTCGCTTCGCAGATTCAATCGTTAGCGCAGCAGACGGCCGCAATGGTCACCGGACTGCCGGCCGAGAAGTGCCTGGTCCACACGCAGTATCTGGGCGGCGGATTCGGACGGCGCGGCGGCGCGGATTACGTTACCGAAGCCGTCGAGATCGCCAAGGCGATGTCTCCCACGCCGGTGAAGCTCACCTGGACGCGCGAAGACGACTTGCAGCACGATACGTATCGTCCGGCTTCCTATGTGAAGTTCGCGGCGGGGCTGGACGCCCAGGGCAACCCCGTTTCCTTCAGCGCGAAGGTCGTCTGCCCTCCGTTCGGAGGCAACGGCACGGCAGTCGAAGGCATCCAGGATATGCACTACGCGATTCCCAACGTAGCGGTGGATTTCACCGCTCCCGAAACCGGGACGCCGGTGAGCTACTGGCGTTCGGTGGGCTACTCGCAGAATACGTATTTCATGGAGTCGTTCCTGGATGAGATGGCCGCCGCGGCTGGAAAAGATCCGGTGGAATTCCGCCGGGGATTGCTGGCGGGCACTCCGCGGCTGTTGAACGTTCTGAATGTCGTCGCCGAGAAGTCGGACTGGGGCAAGCCCCTGCCGGCCGGAAGATTCCGCGGTGTCGCCGTCGTCAACAACATCGGCAGCTTCAATGCGCAAGTGGCGGAAGTCTCGGTCAACCAGGGCAAGGTCAAGGTGCATCGCGTGGTCTGCGCGGTGGATTGCGGCCAGGTGATCAATCCGGCCATCCTCGAGGCGCAGATTCAGAGCGGAATCGTCTATGGGTTAAGCACAGTGACGAAGCTCGGCATCACACTCGATAAGGGTCGCGTGGTGCAGAAGAACTTCAATAACTACGACCCGCTTCGCATCGATGAGATGCCGGTTGTGGAAGTGCACATCGTGCCGAGCAACGCGAATCCCGGCGGTATCGGCGAGGCGAGCACGCCAACGATCATTCCGGCGGTGGTGAACGCGGTCTACGCGGCTACCAAGAAGCGCGTGCGGATGCTGCCGATTAAGCCGGCCGATCTAGTCTAGCTATCTGAGACTTACTTCGGCAGGTCGCCCTTGCGGAGGACCTTGAAGTCGCCTTCCACGGCTTGCATGGTGAAGTGCGTCACCGCTCCGTGATCGTCGGTGAAGAACCGGACGGTGCCGCCCAATACGGTAAATGTCGTATCGCTTTGGGCCGCAAGCGGGATTTTCGGTCCCGCGCCATTCATCTGAGTCAGCAACTCATCGCCTTCCGTCAGGATCCAGAGTGAGATCGGCTTGCCTTTGGGATCCTCGGGATTCTGCATCTCGTAAATTCCCGTATATTTCGCCAGCAGCTCCGGGGCGACTTTTACATTGGAACGGTTCTGTTTCCGATCCTCCTCGGTAATGACGAAGTGCTTGACGCTCTGCTCGTTCTCATTGCAGACATATTCGAGCACCTCGGTATCGGGCACCAGTTCCAGCTCAACATCCATGCTAAAGGTCCGCGAGTAGACCTTCGGATCGCTAAACGTCATCTTCAAGTCCATGTGACCGAAGTCCTTGCGGTGAAATCGCTCGGTGACGCGCAGATCTTCCGAGTGAGGGTGGCCGGCATCGAGCCAGGTCTTATCGTTGAACCCGGCGCTTTCGACGACCAGCGTGTCACCGTCCCAATGCCCCACCGAATAGCCCATCCATGTCGGGTTGGGATCTTCCGGCAAAGGGCGGCCGTCGGTGAGGACCTGCCGAAATCCGTTGAACTCGGAGTGAAACCCGATCACACTCGGGGTTTGCAGGATCTTGAACATGCCGAAGACGACGTAAGGACCGATCTGAGGCATGCAGCGATAACTCGGAGAATCCTTGCCCAGGTCTTCCAGGCGCTCCTTGTAGAGCTTCTCCGCCCATGGTTGGATTTCGTTTGGCTTCAGGTCCGCCGCGACATTCAGGCCATAGCCGCCAGGATCGCCGCGCCAGATGCCCGAAAGGTCGGGCTTGCCGTCGGGTGTTTTGGGAGCCGCCGCTTTCAGGTCCGCGTCACCGCTCGCGGTGCGGGGAATTCCCGGAGTCTTGTATTTAAGCCATTGCCCGCTTACGGGTATAGAGAGAGCAATTACCGCGATGCCGATTGCACGAAAAGGTCCAATCATTCTACAAGCATATCCGCGGAAACCGGCAAAAAGTTACGCGCGCGTGTCCAGGGCCGATTTGCGGCTTTTACTTCCCCACAAGATGCTTCAGGTCCTTCTCGTTCTCGTCGCAAACGTACTCGATCAGATCGGTGTCGGGAGTCGCAGTGAACTCCAGCTTGACGGTCCACGGCTTGGTGTACGCTTTGGGATCATCGACGGTGATCTGCAGATCGATGTGACCGTAATCGCGCCGGTGGAAGCGTTCCGTCAACTTCATGGCTTCGGTTCCCATGTGGCCGCCGTTATCCAGCCAGTTGTTATCGACGAAGCCCGAGGACTCGACCACCAGCGTGTCGCCATCCCAATGGCCGACCGAGTATCCCATCCACGTGGGATTGGGATCTTTGGGAAGCTTGCGGCCGTCCAGGTAAATCTGCCGGTAGCTGTGCAGCGCCTCATACAGGATCACGATCATCCCGTTGGTGTTGAGGATCTTGAAGGGATACGGCACCACGTGCTCCCGCGGCACGCCAGATAAGACGCAATAGGCCTGCGGGTCGTCTTTGCCCTGGGTCTCCTGGCGGTGCTTGTACACCTCTGACGCCCAGGGCTGGAAGGATAGCTCTCCGGGCTTCAGATCCCTGGCGATGTTCCCTGTGTAGCCGGCTTTGGTCACCCAGATTCCCGATAGGTCGGGTTTGCCATCCGCGGTCTTGGGGGCGGGAGCCGTGAGATTCGGCTTGCCGTCCGCCATGCGAGGCACGCCAGGCGTCGGGAAGTCGAGCCACTGGGCCGAAGCGATCGAGGCAGCCACAATCAAAACCGTTATGGTCTTCATGCTATTTGCCCACTATATGCGGGCGATCCTTCTCGTTCTCTATGCAGTAATAATCCAGCAGATCGGTATCCGGCGCAAGCATCTGCGTCAGCTTGATGGTCCACGGCTTAGTGTAAGCCTTCAAATCGTCCACCGTAATCTCAACTTCGAGTTTGCCGAAGTTCACCCGGCGAATCCGCTCTGTGATCTTCGCGGATTCGGTCAGAGGGCTTCCGCTGGCATCCAGCCACAGGCCGTCGCGGAATCCGCTGGTTTCTACTACGAGTGTGTCGCCGTCCCATTTGCCCGTGGAGTATCCGTTCCAGGAGGGTTGCGGATCCACGGGAAGCGGACGTCCGTCCGTGAAAATCTGGCGATACGCCACTTCGCGCTCCGTCAGGATGATCAGAAGGCCCGGCGTCTGGACCATCTTCCGGAACAGCGGCGTGGTGTACATCCGGACCAATCCCGTGGGCAGGCATTGCGAATTGGGATCCTTGCTGCGATCGGTCTGCGTCCGTTTGACGATCTCAGCCGCCCAAGGTTGATACGGCAAGCCTCCCTTCAGGCTCCAGCCGATGTCCAGGAATTCCTGGGGAATCCACATGTCGTCGCAACCGTTCGCGGGACAAGGACGGTTGTGTTCCACTTCCCATACACCCGAAAAATCCGGCTTGCCGTCTTTGGTGCGTGGCGTCGGAGCGGAGAGATCCGGCTTGCCGTTCGCGAGCCGGGGAATGCCCGCAGTCGGATACTTGATCCACTGGGCCTGCATGGAAACGGCCGCCGTCGCTAACGCGATCAGCCACCCGGTGATGGTTTTATTGAGAGACAAGATGTTCGTAATCCTTGTTGTTCTCGTTGCATACGTATTCCAGAAGCTCGGTATCGGGAATCAGGCGCAGGTCTTCCTTCACCGTCCACGGCTTGGTGTACGCCTTGGGATCGTCGATGGTCAGCTCGATATCCATGTGACCGAAATCGTGACGCCGGAAGCGCTCGATCAGATGCAGAGCGTCGCTGTGCGGGCGGCCGGCGTTATCCAGCCACGTGGTTTCGTTGATGCCGATGGTGTTCACGACGAAATCATCGCCTTCCCATTTGCCGACGGAATATCCGAACCACGCAGGGTTGGGATCTTTCGGAAGCTCGCGCCCATCGGTAAAGATCTGGCGGAAGGTGGTGAATCCTTCAAACAGCATGATGACTTCGCCGGGCGCTTCCAGAATCTTGAAGGGATACGGAAGCGCGTCCAGCTTGGGCATTCCAGGAATGCACCGGGCTGCTGGATCATTCTTGCCGCCCGCTCCGTTGCGCCGGGAGTTAAAGAGCTTTTCCGTCGCGGGCTGATACGGGACCTCTCCCGGTTTCATATCCGCGGCGATGTCCTGCAGATATTTGCCGTTCATCTGCCAGATGCCCGAAAGAATCGGCTTGCCGTCGGGACCGCGCGGCGTGGGGGCTGTCAGATTCGGACGTCCGTCGGCGGTGCGGGGAATTCCCGGCGTAGGCAGCTTAAACCACTGGGCCCCTGCAGGAACAGCGGCAAACAATACCGATACGAGGATCAATCGCCTGAACATCATTTCTTCGTGACCATGTGCTTGATGTCTTGCTCGTTTTCACTGCAGACGAATTCCAGAAGTTCGGTATCCACCAGCAACGTCGGGGATTCGATGGCGGTCCAGGGCTTGGTATATGCGCCCGGATCGTTAATAGTGATTTCGATCTCCATGTGCCCGAAATCCTTGCGACGGAACTTTTCGGTCACGCGCAACTGCTCGGTGGAAGGATGGCCGGACTGGTCGATCCAGGCCTTGCCGTTGAATCCGTTACTCTCCACCACCAGAGCGTCGCCGTCCCAATGCCCAATCGAATAGCCCAGCCAGGTCGGATTGGGATCCACCGGAAGCTTGCGGCCGTCCATGAAGATCTGGCGAAATTGCGTGAACGCCTCATACAGGATCACGAACTGGCCGGGAAGCTGAATGATCTTCCATGGCACGGGAGCCGCGTCAATCTTGGGAACGCCCTGCGGCAGGCAATTCGCATCCGGCTCTTCATGCGCGCGAAGACCGGCCGCGCGCTCTTTATAGACCGCCTCAGCCCACGGCAGCATGGAGACGTCGGCGGGCTTGAGATCCACGGCGAGATTCACCAGAAATCTGGGATTCGGATTCCAAATCCCGGTCAGATCCGGTTTGCCGTCGGCCATTTTTGGAGCCGGCGCCGTCAGGTTCGGCTTGCCATCCGGAGTCCGCGGAACATTCGGGGTTTTGTTGGTCAGCCACTGTGCGGAGACGGCACTGGTCAATAGCGCGGCCAAGGCCATCGTTCCCAAGCTTTTCATATCAACCGGGATTATACACCCGTCAGGAGATCTTGTCCGATCGGAATCCGCCTTTGGACCGGTCATACAGCCAGATGGCTCCGAATACGATCAACAGGATTGCCGGAAGAATCGCGACGGCCCGGAATGAGGCCTGCGCGGCGATGCCCAAGATATTCTCGAGTGCGGGACCTGGCTGCAATGCATTGAAGGCCGTCTCGCCGCCCGCCAGATCGATTTTCTTGCGGTCGTAGATGCTTCCCATGATGGGCAGCACGAACTGGATGGACAGCGTGCCGGCCGTCCCCATCAGGCCCATCAGCAGCGCTCCGCCTCGCGGGAAGCGCTCGGAAGCGGTCGCCAGCATGGTCGGCCACATGTAGCAGACGCCGGTGCCCCACAGCGTGGCCGCCAGGAGGCCCATCGCAGGCGAATTCGCGAAGCTTAACGCCACTAAGCCGAGCGATGCTCCCAGGCAGGAGCACCACAGTATCCCGATCGCCGATAACTTGTGCACCAGTGGTCCCGCGAAGTGGCGCATTACGAACATCAGGCCGTTGACGTAGACCAGCAGCAGGATGCCCTGCATCCCCACGGTGCGCGTGAGCGCGAGGTCCACCCATTGCCCGGGTGCGAGTTCCGATGCCGCTGTCAGGAACATCGAGCAGAACAGGACAAAAAAGAGCGGCTTGAGCAGTTCTTTGAACATATCGCCCGCGGAGACGCCCGCTGCTTTACGTTCGGTAGGAGGAAATTTGACGCCCAGCGTGAGAATCACGCACACGATCGCCGGAAGCAGAACCACGACCAGTTTCGCCTGCCATCCCAGGTCCATTCGCGACATCCCGACGCCTAACAGTCCCCCGACGACGACTCCGCCCGGCCACCAGGCATGCGCGGCGTTGAGCTTGGCCACTTTGCTGTCCGGGTACAGCGACGCGATCAGCGGATTGATCACCGTCTCGGCCAATCCCCAGCCGATGCCCGCCACCAGCGCGCCGGACCAGAGCGCCCAGTAGACATTGGGGCCCGGGACGAAATTCCCCGCGAACGCCATCATCAGCATGCCCGCCGATAAGAAAATCGGCGAAAGGGGCAGCAATATCCGCATCCCAATCACGTCCAGCAGCGGACTGCCGACGGCGATCGTAATCGCGAACGCCAGGAACGGCACGCCCAGGATGGTCGCGATCATCTCGGCCGAGTGGGCTTTGTCGATAGGGTCGAGGAACACGCGCTGCAGATCGGCCGCGGTGTTGGCGCGAATCGAATACGCGACGCCCGCGGTGGCCAGCGCCATGGTGCTTACCAGGAAGAGTCGAGCCTTATCGTAGGTATTGCCCGGCACGGCGATGGTGGTGTTTCCGTCCAATTCGGGACAAGACTAACACACAGTGATATGTTCTTAGGAATGCGGAAGCTCATCCCAGGCGTTCTTATCGTTTCTATGGCGGTGTTTACCGCGGTGCTGGCCCAGGCGCCCGTCCCCGCGCGGCGAACCATCCAGACCACTGACGGCAAGACGCTGCAGGGCCAAGTCCTTTCCGAGGGCATGACCGATCTTCAGATCCGTGCCGACGACAAGCGTATTCACCTGCTGCGCAAAGCCGACGGCAACCGCTATCGCGAAGTCACCTCGCAGGCCGATTGGCCGACGTATCACGGCGACGTCAGCGGCAACCGCTACAGCAAGCTCACGCAAATCGACAAGAATAACGTCGGACGTCTGGCGCCGCGCTGGATTTTCCCGATGCCCGGAGCGAACACTATCGAGAACACGCCCCTGGTGGTGGACGGCGTGATGTACGTGGCGCAGGCCAACGAATGCTGGGCGCTCGACGCCGGCACCGGCCGCGTGATTTGGCGCTATCGCCGTGACAAGACGCGCGGTGTCTCCGGAAATGCGGCGGGCGGATTCAATCGTGGCGTCGCCATCGCGGGCGACCGGCTGTTCATGCTCACCGACAACGCGCACATGATCGCCCTGGGGCGTTTCGATGGTGAGCTGCTGTGGGAATCGGAAATGGCGGATTGGCATCAGAATTATAACGGGACGTCCGCACCGCTCACCGTGGGGAATCTGGTTATTTCGGGCACGGCCGGCGGGGACGAAGGAGTTCGTGGGTTCGTGGCGGCCTGGGACCAGACCACGGGCAAGGAAGTCTGGCGATTCTGGACCGTGCCCTTGCCCGGCGAACCTGGTTCTGAAACCTGGAAAGGCAAAGAAATCGAGCATCGCTCCGGGGCGACGTGGATGACCGGAACCTACGATCCACAGTTGGATACGGTGTACTGGCCGGTCGGCAATCCCGGCCCCGATTACGACGGGAGCGAGCGTGAGGGTGACAATCTTTACACCGATTCCATCCTGGCGCTGGACGCCAAGACGGGCCAGCTCAAGTGGTATTACCAGTTCACTCCGCACGACGTCCACGATTGGGACGCCCAGGAGCCGCCTGTGCTGGTGGATACCAACTGGCAGATCTCACCTGGAAAAAGCGAGCCGCGCAAGCTGCTGCTGCAGGCCAATCGCAACGGGTTCTTCTATGTTCTGGATCGGACCAACGGGCAGGTGCTGCTGGCCAAGCAGTTTTTGAGAAAGCTGAATTGGGCCGACGGGATCGGCAAGGATGGCCGTCCGATCCTCAAGAATCTGCCCAAGGACGCCAACGGCGACACCTACGTCTGCCCCGGATTCCAGGGCGGCGCGAATTGGTATTCCACGTCGTTCAATCCGGCGACGGGCTTCTACTATTTCAGCGCGCTGGAACGCTGCAATAACTTTTCTCCGCGTAAAGGCGAATGGCAGGCCGGCCGGGGATATATGGGCGGATCGGCGCGTCCAGCGCCCGGTGAGAGCTTCGAGAAATTTCTGCGCGCGATCAACATCCAGACCGGCGAGGTGGCGTTTGATGTGCCCCAGGTAACCACGGCGCAGACGGCTTCGGCGGGCGTGATGTCCACTGCCTCGGGACTCGTGTTCTACGGCGAAAACAGCGGATCGTTCATGGCGGTGGATGCGGCTAATGGCAAGATCCTGTGGCAGTTCCCGACCAACCAGGTGTGGAAGGCCTCGCCCATGACGTATATGTTCGATAACAAGCAATACGTCGCGATCGCGGTGGGGACGGATATTGTGTCGTTCGGATTGCCGGAGTAGGGGCGAGGCACGCCTCGCCTGGAACTTTCAGGCTGCCTCTGACGTACTCATGGACTGGGAGGCATTCATGTATTGCACCAGCTGCGGAACCCAACTGCAGGACATCGCGAACTTTTGCTCGGAATGCGGCTCCAGGACGGGCCGGTCGGCACCCCCGCCGCAAGGTGCTCCCCGTCGGCTCTACCGCCTGGCTTACGACAAGAAAGTTGCCGGCGTCTGCTCCGGTCTGGCGAAATATCTCGACGTAGACGTGACACTGGTACGGATCGCGATGGTGGCGGCATTCTTCTGTAGCGGCGGGCTGGTGTTGCTGGCCTACATCGTGGCCTCGTTTATCATGCCGGTCGATTACGGCTTGCCCGTGCCCGCTTCCGGTACGATCCACGCGACCAGCTAATATTGGGGAATGCTTCGCGTAGCGGCGCTCCTTATAATATCGACCGCGGCCTGGTCCCAGACGGCCGACACGGTTCTCCTGAACGGAAAGATCCTCACGGTAGACAGCCAGTTTTCGACGCGTGAAGCCATCGCAGTACGCGACGGGCGTATTCTCGCGACTGGAACCACCGCGGAGATCCGTAAGCTGGCCGGTCCTTCTACCCGCAGCATAGATTTACAAGGCCGAGCGGTGATTCCCGGGCTGATCGATTCCCACTTGCACGCGATTCGCGCCGCGCTCAGCTTCAGCACCGAAGTCAATTGGATCGGCGCGCGTTCGCTTCCGGAAGCGCTCGGCCGCATCCGCGATGCCGCACGCACGATGAAGCCCGGTGCGTGGCTGATCGTCGCCGGCGGATGGAATGTCGACCAGTTTCGGGAACGCCGGCGTCCGACCCAGGCCGAGCTGGTGGCGGCCGCGCCCGATAATCCCGTGTATGTCCAGCTCGGCTATGGCTGGGCGATTCTCACGCCTGCCGGTCTCAAGGCTCTCAACATCCGCAGCGATGCAGATCTTCCCTCGGGCGGCAAGCTCGGACCCACCGGCGAAGTCACGGGCGGACAGAACACCATCATCGCGCTGTTCGACCGCCTTCCAAGACCGACCTTCGAACAGCAAGTGGAGGGCACCAAGAGATTCTTCACGGAGCTGAACCGCCTGGGACTCACCGGTGTGGTGGATCCGGGCGGGAATAATCTTCTTCCTGCAGATTATCAAGCCGTTTTCCAGGTCTGGCGCCAGGGTCAGCTGACCGTACGCGTAGCATACGCCTTGTGCGGCAACAATGCCGGCGACGAGTTTGAGGAGTTCAAGAGCCTGACGCAGCTTCTGCCCATGGGTTTCGGCGACAACCTGCTCAAGTTCAACGGTCTGGGCGAGCGCATCACGGCCGCCATGAACAATAACAATCGTCCCAGCGCAACCGACAAAGAAAAGTATTCTCAGATTGCCAAGTGGGCTGCGCAGCGCGGGATGTCCTTGACCATGCACTGGGGCGGCGACGCTTCGGTGGGCCAGCTGCTCGACATTTTTGAAAGCGTGAACAAGGAAGTGCCCATCAAAGACCTGCGCTGGTCCATCGCGCATTTGAATGACGCGTCGGAGCAAAGCTTGCGGCGCATGCAAGAGCTCGGCGTCGGCTGGACCGTCCAGGACGCCATGTATTTCGGCGGCGATCAGTTTCGCCAGACGTCCGGTGTTGAGGCTGCTAAGCGCGTGCCCCCCGTGGTCACCGGCGCGAAGCTGGGGGTCGCGATCGGCGCGGGCACCGATGCTCATCGCGTCGCGTCCTACAATCCGTTCACCGCGCTCCAATGGTTCCTGGACGGGAAAACAGTGACCGGAGTCGCCATCCGCGGGCCTGAAGAAACTCCCAGCCGCGCCGAGGCCCTGCGGCTGTACACGCTGGGCAGCGCCTGGTTTTCTTTCGACGAAAAACAGCGCGGATCGCTGGAACCGGGCAAGCTCGCCGATCTCGCGGTGCTATCGAAAGACTACATGACTGCGCCGGTAGATCAGATCGGCGGCATCGAATCCTTGCTGACGATGGTGGGCGGGAAGATTGTGTACACCGCCGCCCCCTATCGGCCGTAGCGATTTGTACTACCTTGTCTTGTGGTGCACTCTTTCAAAGCGGTTCCGGTTCTGGTCACGGGCGCGGGCCGTGGTATCGGTAAGCGCCTGGCTATCGGCTTCGCGCTGAAAGGCGCCCGCGTGGGCCTGATTGCGCGCAGCAAGGCCGAGCTCGATCTGTGTCACCTGGAGATCGAACATGGGGGCGGCGCTGCCCTGCGCATCCGCGCCGACGTGTGCGATTACGAGCAGGTCTCCGCAGCGGTGGAGCGGATGCGGGTGCAGTTCGGCAGTACGGTGCAGGTGCTGGTGTGTTCCGCGGCGATGCTGGGTCCCATCGGACCTTTTGTCGAGACGTCGCCGAAGTCCTGGCAGGATATCGTCCAGACCAATCTGATCGGCGTAATGAATGCCTGCCGCGCCGTGCTTCCCAATATGATCGAGCGGCGCAACGGCAAGATTATCGTCATCGCGGGCGTGGGCGGCGTTTTGCCGGCGCGTCCGAATTTCGCCGTGCACAGCGCCACCAAGACAGCCGTGGTCCGGTTTGTCGAAAGCCTGGCGGAGGAAGTTGCCGATTATAACGTTCAGGTGAACTGCCTGTCTCCCGGCGAGACATACACGCATATGACCGATCAGGTGCTGGCCGCCGGCGAACGCGCGGGATGGCGGGAACTAGAGTCGGCCCGTCAGGTTCGCATGACCGGCGGCGTGCCCGCGGAAAAGCAGATCGCGCTGGCGCACTTCCTGGCGTCGCCCGAATCCAATCACGTTACCGGTCGCATGATCCACGTCGGCGACGACTGGAAGAAGCTCAAAGAAAAAGCCATTACGCCCGAGCTTTACCGGCTCCGGCGCACTCCGAAAACGTAACGCAGAGCGGCCTTCGCCGTTCGTCCTGCGTTTCACGCCGTTCGCCGATTTTGCGAAAAGCCCCGGAGTCCTTGCCGATAGAATGGATTCCAATACACATGCAAACCGTCATCCACGTCGCGGGCCTGCATAAGGCCTATGGCGATTTCGAAGCAGTGCGCGGAATCGATTTCGATGTCAGCGAGGGCGAAGTGTTCGGTCTGCTCGGCCCCAACGGCGCGGGTAAAACCACTACCGTCGAGATTCTGGAAGGGCTTCGGCCACGCACGCAAGGCGACGTCAAAGTGCTCGGCTTCGA
>Ga0105245_10003346_pt1 | contig 14384 bp, 13 predicted proteins | sample KBSM54metaG_FD_81523 | JGI IMG/M metagenome (GOLD analysis project Ga0105245, IMG submission 81523) | Miscanthus rhizosphere microbial communities from Kellogg Biological Station, Michigan, USA - KBS M5-4 metaG | ecosystem: Host-associated > Plants > Roots > Rhizosphere > Soil | place... | reverse complement strand
GACCGACGTAGCGATGAACGGGTGAGACGAGCAGCTGGACGATCTCCGCGGTCAGCCCTGCGGATCGAGGTAGGCCCTCGCCACTGATTTCGGCACGCACATCTCCCATGCTTCCAGCAGATGGTCGCGGAGCAGCTCGGGGTCGAGCTCGGCCATCCTGGCGCACACCCACTGGTAGCGCATGTCGCTCGCAGAGGGCAGGAAATAGCGCACGGGATCGGACTCGACGAGCGCCGCCCGTTCCTCGCGCGGGAAGCCGAACCCGATCGTGGTCTCGTCGCGGGATAGCGCCGCGAAGACGATCCGCCCGACTCGAAACTTGACCCGGTCGTTGACCAAGGCTTCGTAGGCGCGCGGCAGATCCTCGGTGATACGGCGAACGTCCTCGATGTCGACCATGATCTGTTCCCTAGTGTCCAAGCTGCCGTTACCAACCCTGCACTAGCGTTCTGACAATGACAGCTAGCACTCATCCGATCCGCATCGGCGTCCAGCTTCAGCCGCAGCACGCCGAGTACCACAACATCCGCGATGCCGTCCTGCGCGCCGAGGACATGGGCGTCGACGTCATCTTCAACTGGGACCACTTCTACCCGCTCTACGGCGACGGCGACGGCAAGCACTTCGAGTGCTGGACGATGCTCGGGGCCTGGGCAGAGCAGACCTCCAACGTGGAGATCGGCGCGCTGGTCACGTGCAACAGCTACCGCAACCCGGAGCTGCTCGCCGACATGGCCCGCACCGTCGATCACATGAGCAATGGCCGTCTCATCTTCGGGATCGGCTCGGGCTGGTTCGAGAAGGACTACGCGCAGTACGGCTACGAGTTCGGCACCGCCGGCGGACGCCTGAACAAGCTTGCCGAGGACCTTCCGCGTATCGAGAGCCGCTGGGGCAAGTTGAACCCGGCTCCGACTCGCAAGATCCCGGTGATGATCGGTGGCGGAGGCGAGAAGAAGACGCTGCGGCTGGTGGCCCAGCATGCCGACCTGTGGCACAGCTTCAGCGATCTGGAGACCCTCAAGCACAAGTCGGCGATCCTCGATCAGCACTGCGCAGACGTCGGTCGCGATCCGCTCGAGATCCAGCGCTCGGTGGGCACGCCGGACGGCGACCCGAAGGACAGTGGACCAGCCCTGCTCGCTGCTGGGGCCTCGTTGTTCACCGTCGGCGTCAACGGCCCGGACTACGACTTGGCCAAGCTCAAGACGTGGATCGATTGGCGCAACGCCCTCTAAGGCCGTCAACCTTGCTGGGCGTTGCTAGATCTCGGTCCGCAGATAGTCCCGCAGGTAGGGCACCGCGAAGCGGACGTAGCCACGGCCCGCAGCTTCGATGAGCTCGGCGTCGACGAGCCTGCGCCGGTACTGCCCGGCGTAGTTCGAGTCGACGCCGAGCCTGTCCTGGATGTCGGAGATCCTGGACGGCCCGTCGTCTTCTGACATGGCGACGAGGAACGCACGATCCACGTCGGAGACCGTCGCGAGCGCGGTTGCGTGCACGAGCACGCCAAGACGCTCACGACCGCTTTGCACGCCGATGTACGCATCGTCTACCGAGATGTCGGGGGCATCCGGCCGTGCTCGCCAGGCGCGTTCGCCGATGAGCTGGATCAGGAACGGGTAACCCTCGCTCCCCTCGATCATCACATCGAGTGCCGCCTCGGAGACCGCCCTTCCTGCTTCGACGATCGGCTCCGCCAAGGCCAGACGGACATCTTCAGGGCCGACAGCGGCCAGGGCGTGCCGGTCGGCGCGGCGGAGGAAGGTCAAGACGTCGTCGTTCAGAACATCGCTGACCGCGGACGCCAACCCGGCCGCAACGAAGGCGACCTCGCGCTCTTCCCGGAAGCTGTGCTGGATAGTGGTCGCGAACTCGCGGAGCTCCCGCTGCGCGTCGCGATGGATCTCGTCGAGCGTGATCAAAAGGCCCGTCTCGTGGGCCGACAGCAGTTCGGTGATCAACGCGATCTGGTCGCGCAAACCGGCCTGCCCGAGGTGGGCCTCAAAGGTCTCCCAGCTTGCCGAGCCGAGACCCATCGGCAGAGACAGGCTCGACAACCGCGACCGGAACGTTGCTGGGTCGAACTCGTGCAGGAGCCTCGGGAGGTGCTGCCGAGTGAGCCTTTCGACGAAGCCCTCGGTCGCCGTCTCGCTGATCACAAGCCACCCTTGACTGCGCGCGCTCGCCTCGACAGCGTTGAGTAACACGGTCTTGCCGGCTCCGCGGGCACCGGTGAAGAGCATCGCGCGACTGCTCGCACCCGGGCCATCGGACAACGCACCGCTGAACTCGGCGAGGATCGAGTCGCGACCGGCTAGCCGCGGCGGGCTGACACCGAACGTGGCGCGGAACGGATTGCGCATACGCTTGACCATAGCTGGCGTTTATAGAGTTTTATAGTCTTTACATTCAGTTATATTCACCGCTGGCGGGAAGATCCGGGCGGCCGATCCGCTTGGACCCACCGAGAACCCGCAGACCGAATCGAAGGCTGATGACCGAGACGTTCACCCCGCTCCGCCTAGGTACGACCCGCGGGCGCGGCGCGCTCGCAGCCACCGTCCTTGGGTCCGGGATGGCGTTCCTCGACGGCACGATCGTGAACGTCGCCGCCAAGCACATCGGCACCGACTTCGGATCCAGCTTCGCCGCGCTGCAGTGGGTGCTGAACGCCTACACGCTGACCCTGGCTGCCTTGATCCTTCTCGGCGGCTCTCTCGGGGATCGCCTCGGCCGCCGTCGCGTCTTCCTCATCGGCGTCGGCTGGTTCGCTGCGGCGTCGCTGGCGTGTGCGGTCGCACCGAACGTGGGTGTGCTCATCGCGGCGCGCGCCGTGCAGGGCATCGGCGGCGCCCTCATGACGCCAGGCAGCCTGGCGATCATCTCCTCTGTCTTCGCAGAAGAGGATCGCGCGGCCGCGGTCGGGGCATGGTCCGGCCTGTCCGGCGTCAGCACGGCCCTCGGGCCGCTGCTCGGGGGCTGGCTGGTGCAGTCGTTCTCGTGGCGCTGGGCGTTCGCGATCAACCTGCCCATCGCCGCCGCAGTCGTGATCACCGGGCTGCGTTACGTACCGGAGACCCGGGCCACCACGGTGCCGCGGCGCCTCGACGTGATGGGCACGGTGCTGATCGCTCTGGGGCTGGGCGGCCTCACCTTCGGCACCACCCTGGCCGGCTCCGATGGCTGGACCGCCAGCGCCTGGGCAGCCACCCTCGTGGGTGCCGCATTCGTCATCGCGTTCCTCCTCACGGAGTGGCGCGAGAAGCACCCGCTCGTCCCGTTGGGGCTGTTCGCCAACCGAACGTTCTCTGGAACGAACCTCATGACGCTGTGCACCTACGCGGCGCTCGGCGCGATGTTCTTCGTGCTGGTGCTCGACCTGCAGGTCGCGGCCGGTTACGGCGCGCTCGCCGCGGGCCTGGCCACCCTGCCGATGACGATCGTCCTATTGCTCGGGTCGGCGCGCAGTGGCGCGCTGGCCGCACGCATTGGCCCCCGCCTCCAACTCACCGTTGGCCCGTTGCTGGCCGGCGCAGGCGTGCTTCTGCTTGCCCGGATCGACGCCCACCACCATGGCTACCTGGTCAACGTCTTCCCGGGGGTGCTGCTGTTCGCCTTCGGCATGACCACGCTTGTCGCACCGCTGACCGCAACCGTCATGAGCTCGGCTCCGCAGGATCAGGTCGGTATCGCCAGCGGAGTCAACAACGCCATCGCCCGTGCGGGAAGCCTGCTTGCGGTCGCCGTCCTCCCGACCATCGCCGGACTGCACGGCGACGCGTACCGCAACGTCTCGACGATGGTGCACGGCTTCCGGATGGTCGCGATGAGCTGTGTCGGCCTGTTCGTCATCTCCGCAGTGATCATCGCCCTCACCGTCCGGAACTCCGAACGGGTCTTGACGAGCGCCACCCCCGCACCGGAAGGATGACCACCATGGACGACAAGACGATCCTCGACCACATCCACCAACTGGTGGAGGAGGAGAAGCAACTCCGGGCCAAGAATCACGGGTTGGCCGGCGAGGACCGCACCCGGCTCCAGCACCTGGAGGAGCAGCTCGACCAGGCCTGGGACCTGCTCCGCCAGCGGCGCGCCCGCGAGGAGTACGACGCGAACCCCGACGATGCGCACGAGCGGTCGGTCAACGAGGTCGAGGGCTACCTCCAGTAGTTTCTGAGATCGGGCTGAGTGACCCGCCTGTGCTCATGGGTTGCAGGTGCACCCTGAGCCTCCTGATCGGACGACAGCCCGATCACCTGACATTCAGTCGGATGGGAGTCCAGCGTGCGTCTATTGATCGTGGAAGACGAGACCCGGTTGGCGTCGGCCCTGCAGCGCGGCCTGGCCAACGAGGGATTCACCGTCGACGTCGCGCACAGCGGCCCCGATGGGCTGCACGCCGCACTCGAAGGTGACTTCGACGCCCTGATCCTCGACATCATGCTGCCCGGGATGTCCGGCTACCGGATCATCGAGCAGTTGCGCGCCGAGCAGAACTGGGTCCCGATCCTGATGCTCACCGCCAAGGACGGGGAGTACGACGAGGCCGACGCGCTCGACCTCGGCGCCGACGACTACCTGACGAAGCCGTTCTCCTTCGTGGTCCTGCTGGCGCGCATCCGGGCGCTCCTTCGTCGCGGGGTGCAGCCTCGCCCGGCCAAGCTCGTCGTGGACGACCTCGTTCTCGACCCGGCGGCGCACGTCGTCCGCCGCGGTGACAGCCCGATCGAGCTGACCCCGCGGGAGTTCTCGCTGTTGGAGTTCCTGATGCGCCGCGCTGGCGACGCGGTGAGCAAGGCCGACATCCTGCACCACGTCTGGGACGCCAACTACGACGGAGACGCCAACGTCGTCGAGGTCTACGTCGGCTACCTGCGACGCAAGATCGACGTGCCGTTCGACCTGCAGAGCCTGCAGACCGTCCGCGGCGCCGGATACCGCCTGACCGCCTCGGTTGGGGCGGGTGCCGGAGCTGGTGCCGCAAACTAGAGCGGTGCGGCGCTGGTCGGTTCTCTCGTGGCCAGGACGGTGGTGGGCTCGGCAGTCACTGCGGGCCCGGCTGACCCTGGTCGCCACGGCGATCTTCTCCGTCGCCGTCCTCACCGGCGCGATCTTGGTGTTGCAGCTGCAGCGCTATGCCCTGCTCAACGTCCTGGACTCCACGGCCCAGAAGACAGCCACCAGCGTGGTCACCCAACTGCAGACCAGCGAGAACGGCATCTACGACGAGATCGAGCCGAGCTCGGGTGGTGTCACGTCGATCCAGGTCGTGAACGCCGCAGACCAGGTCATCAATGGCACACCCGGCTTCCGCAAGATCCTCCCGGTGCTGAGCCCGAGCCAGCTGAATGACGCCAGGGCCGGACACCGCATCGACATCACCAACGCCACGAGCCAGTTGGGCGAGCGCGTCGTCGCGCAGAAGATCGGCCCGTACACCGTTCTCGTCGTCACCGACCTCACCCGCGTCGACGACAGCATCCGCGTGCTTCGACGGGCGGCGCTCATCGGCGGACCGCTCGCCGTCTTGCTCATGGGCTTGGCCACCTACCTGGTTGCCGCTCTCACACTGCGCCCTGTTGCCGAGCTCCGTCACGGCGCTGCGGACATCACCGAGACCGGCCTGACCGACAAGCGTCTTCCCGTCCCAGGTGCCCGCGACGAGATTCACCGCCTGGCTGTCACGTTGAATGCGATGCTCGATCGGATCGACTCCTCCACCCGCAAGCAGCGCACGTTCGTCGGCGACGCCGCGCATGAGTTGCGCTCCCCACTGGCATCGTTGCGCGTCCAACTCGAGGTCGCCCAACGTATCGGTCCAGACGTGTCGTGGTCCGGGCTCGTCGACGAGGTGCTCGAAGACGTCAGTAGGCTCGATCGGCTCGTCGAGGATCTGCTCGCCCTCGCACGCCTCGACGAATCCCGCAAGGCACCCCAGATGGAGCCGGTGGAGCTGGACAAGCTGATGGAGGACGTCGCCGCGCGCTACCAGTACGCACCCGTCCCGGTACACATCGACGAGGCCGTCCCGGTGACTGTGAAGGGCAATGCCGACGCCCTCGCACGCGTGATCGTGAACCTGACCGACAACGCGGTACGCCACGCGGCCGGCGAAGTGACGCTCGCACTGGCCACGAAGCGTGACGGCAGTACGTCGAGCGCGATCCTCACCGTCACCGATGACGGCCCCGGCATCCCGGCCGAAGAGCGCGATCGGGTCTTCGATCGGTTCTACCGCCTCGAGCAGTCGCGCTCACGCGTGTCTGGCGGCAGCGGCCTCGGACTGGCCATCGTGCAGGACTTGGTTCGCACGCATGGCGGCACGATCACCCTGCACGATCGTGACGACGGCCGGGGCGGACTTTGCGCAGAAGTGCAGATTCCACTTCATATTTGAGCGCAGGCGGTACGAGAAACGCCGCGCGTGCTGGACTGCACCGGACGTGCCATTGACCCTGTATCGCCCGGTATCTACGTTCGCCAGATACTTAGCTTGGGGAGCGCGAGATGAGAACGCTACGCACGCTGGTCACGGGTTTCGCGATCAGCGCGATTGTGATCATCAGTTGTGCCGTTCCCGCATACGGAAACGGGATCACGGCCAAGCTCTGCCTAAACCTCGTAGTAAGCGGAATCAAGTACGGGACCGCATGCTCGTCGATCTACTACTACACCGGGACCACGTACATATCGGCTCATGCAGACGTCACTTCGACGTCAGGTCTACCGATTCGCTTGACCAGGGTGGCGATCGTCCGGACGTGCCTTGCATGTGGAACGTCGTATGCGATCGCCGACAACAGCCTCGGCCTGATTTCAACTGGTAGCACCGTGGAGGCACAAGGCACGAAGGCGTTGATGAACTGCGGCAACGCCGGTATCTACTTCACCGCGTGGGTGTGGGGGACTTGGAGCGTTGGCTCAAAGGTGTACTCCTACGGTGCACCCAGTTCGAAATATGCGTACTGCGCAACCTAGCTACACAAGGCTCGTCGCCCAGGTCGAGCTACCGATCTGACCGATTAGGAACTCGAGGACGTACAGGGTGGAAGCCCGGTGCCCGACGCCGAGGAGCTCGATCCCGGCGGCGGTGTCGTGCTGGACGATCCACCCGGCGAACTCGGTGAACTACTCGAACACGACGGTTGCGCCGGCACGTACTTGTAGACGGTCAGCGTGATCTGCGTGGTCGCGAGGTACGTGTTCCCAGGGAACGGTGTCTCGGTGGCGATCAGCCCATCCTTGCTCTGGTCGTTGGTCGGCTGCGACTGTGGATCCGGGGTGTTCACGAAGCCGAGCTGATTCAGTTGCCGCAACGCGTCCGCAGACTTCTTGCCGCGCACATCCGGCAGCTTCAGCTTGCCGGTGGAGACTGTCAGTACAACCGTGCTCCCAGGGGGAACGGGTGTGTTCACGTCTGGCGATTGATCCGTCACGGTCCCGGGGGTGTCCGCAGTGTCGACCGACTTCAGAGTGAACTTGAAACCCTTTGAGGTGAGCAAGCTGGTCGCGTCCTGCACGCTCAGTCCCTTGACGAACGGCACGTTCGTCTTCGCCTGGATGTAGGTCTGGTAGTAGATCGTGGACTTCTGCGGCACCTTGTCGCCGGCATGCACGGTCGCACCGCTGGCGTCGGTCACCTTGCAGACCACGCCCTCGGTGGTCGGGGTGGATCCGTCGTCGCAAGGGCCGTTCGTCGTGCCGCCCGCGCGATTCGGCGAGAAGTTGACATCCGGTCCGAGCTTCGTGCGAGCCACCTGCGGGGTGACGCCGATGAGGCCGTCCGGGATGGTGACCTTCGGCGTGCTCGACCCGCTGTTACGCAGCAACAGCACGGCGGCGAGCCCGGCGACGATGACCAGCACGAGCGCAGCGACGACAGCGGCCCAGATCAGCCCGGTGCGCCGCTCAGGCTCGTCGTATTCGACCTCCTGGACTGCGCGCACCGGCACGATCGCCGGAACGGCGGCGCGCGCGATCATCTGCGTGCGCTCGTCGTCGGTCATGACCGTCTCTGCCGTGATCGGCTGGTCGGCGAGCGCACGCTGCAGGTCGCTGCGCATCTCACCGGCGGTCTGGTAGCGATTGAGCACGTTCTTCGCGATCGACTTCATCACGATCGAGTCGAGCACCCGAGGCAGGTCCGGCACCCGCGAGGACGGGGTCGGCGCGTTCTCGCGAACGTGCTGGTAGGCGACAGCGACGGGCGAGTCGCCCTGGAACGGCGGAACGCCGGTGACCAGCTCGTAGAGCAGGCAGCCGGTGCTGTAGACGTCCGACCGACCGTCGACCGTCTCGCCTCGGGCCTGTTCCGGCGAGAGGTACTGCGCCGTGCCGATGACGTTCGCCGTCTGCGTGACTGTGGCTGCGTCGTCGGCGAGGGTGCGCGCGATGCCGAAGTCCATCACCTTGACGGCGCCGGCCTGGGTGATCATCACGTTGGCGGGCTTGATGTCGCGGTGGATCAGGCCGTTGCGGTGGCTGAAGTCGAGGGCGCCGCACACGTCAGCGGCTATCTCCATCGCGCGGCGAGCGGGCAGGCGGCCCTCTGCCTTGATGATGTCGCGCAGGGTCCGCCCCTCGACGTACTCCATGACGATGAACGGAGCGACCGTGCCGTCGGGGTTGACATCCTCACCGGTGTCGTAGACGGAGACGATCGACGGGTGGTTCAGCCCGGCAGCTGCCTGGGCCTCGCGGCGGAAGCGGTTCAGGAAGGACGGATCGCGCGCCAGGTCGGCACGCAGCACCTTGATGGCGACCTCGCGGCCGAGACGGATGTCGCGACCACGATGGACCTCGGCCATGCCGCCGTAGCCGATGAGCTCACCGAGCTCATATCGGCCGCCGACCAGTCTGGGCTGGGTCATCGTTCGTCCTCACTGTGTTGTGTCGTCATTCTCGCCGATCCGCCCGCGCCAGCGGGCAGCCACGTCACGGGTGCGCCTTCAAGTAGGCCTCCATCACCTTGCGGGCGACGGGTGCTGCGGCCAACCCACCGGTGACCTCACTGCCATTGGTGCCGGCGTTTTCGATGATCACGGCGACCGCGATGCGCGGTGTGTTGCCCTGTAACGCGAACCCGGTGAACCACGCGTCCGGCTGCACCCCGCTCGCGCTGGTAGCGCCCGTGTCGGCGGTACCGGTCTTGCCTCCGACGGTGTAGCCCGACAGCGCCGCCGAGCCGCCGGTGCCGTAGGACTTGGTCACGACGTCCTGCATCATCTCGCTGAGCAGCTTGTCCTGGGACACCGTGAGCACCTGGCTCATCACGCTGGACTTCGTCTGCTTGAGCACCGAGAGGTCCGGCGCCAGCTCCTTGTCGACCAGGTAGGGCCGCATGAGCGTGCCGTTGTTCGCCACGGCCGCCGACATCATGGCCGCCTGGAGCGGCGTCATGCCGACGCTCTGCTGGCCGAAGGAGATGTGCGCCAGCTTGCCGTTGTCGAGCAGGTCGCCGGACGGGCCGAGGGTGGAATTGGCCACGCCCATCGGGATATCGAGCTGGTTGTCCGGGTCGAAGCCGAACAGCTTCGCCTCGTCGGCGATGGCCTGACCGTGCAGTTGATCGACAGCGAGCTCGGCGAAGGCGGTGTTGCACGACTTGGCAAACGCGAACGCGAGTGTCGCCTTCGTTCCGTCGAAGCACTTCTCGCCTCCGAAGTTCTCCACGCAGTTGATCACGTCGCCCTTGCAGCTCGAGACGTTCTCACCGGTTGAGGCGATGTAGCCGTTCGGCGCCGGGATCTGAGTGCTGGGCGTGTAGCCGGCCTTGATGGCCGCGGCGGACACCACGATCTTGAACGTCGAGCCGGGGAAGTAGAGCTGGTTGAAGTCCCGGTTCTGGAGCGGGCGGGCACGATCGCTGTTGAGGGCGGCGTAGTAGTCCAAGATCTTGCTGGGATCGTGCAGGCTCAGCCGTGACGGGTCGTAGGAAGGCGTGCTCACCGCGGCGAGGATTGCGCCGGTGGTCGGATCGAGCGCCACGACGGCACCGCGGCGCAGGTTGCCGTGACTGTCCTTCATCGCGTCGTAGGCAGCCTTCTGGGTAGCCGCGTCCACGGTCAGCTCGACACTGCCACCGCGTGGGTTACGGCCGGTCAAGATGTCGGCGAGGCGTCGTCCGAACAGCCGCGAGTCGCTACCCGACAGCACCGAGTCCTCGTACTTCTCGATGCCCTCGGTCCCTAGGTACGGGCTTGGCGTCGCGGTGATCGAGTAGAAGCCGGTCACCGGGGCATACAAAGGTCCCTCCGGGTACTCGCGGAGGTACTTCAACTCATCGTTCGTCGAGACCGACGTGGCGATAGCCGTGCCCGTGCCCCCTCCCACAATGATCTGGCCACGCGGGCTCGCGTACTCATTGAGTAAGACGCGTTGATTGTCCGGAGCGTTGCGATAATCGCTGCCCTTCACGACCTGCACGAAATTCAGGTTGATGAAGACGGCGGCCAGGAGCACGCCCAGGGCGGCCGCAACCTTGCGGATCGAGGTGTTCACGCGGTCACCCCTACCGGCTCGGCCGCTGCCACGGGCGGCGGTGGCGGGGTCGTGGCCGGGCGCCGCGCGGCATCCGACACGCGCAGCAGTAGCGCGAGCAGCACCCAGTTGGCGAGCAGCGACGAACCGCCGTAGGAGAGGAACGGCGTGGTCAGGCCCGTCTCCGGGAGCAGGCGGGTGACCCCCGCGACGACCACGAAGAGCTGCAGCGCCATGAGGAACGAGAGCCCGGTGGCGAAGAGCTTGCCGAACGAGTCGCGCACCGCCAAGGCCGCAGCCAGGCCTCGGGCGACGAACAGTGCGTAGAGGACCAGCAGGCCGACGACGCCGAACAGGCCCGTCTCCTCACCGAACGAACTCATGATGAAGTCGGTCGCCGGGAGTGGAACCAGCTCCGGGTGACCGCCACCGAGACCGGTACCGAAGATCCCGCCGGTGCCGAGGCCGAACAGTGACTGCCGCATCTGGTAGCCGCTGCTGCAGTGGACGTAGGCCGGGCTGAGGCAGTGCGTCGGGTCCGTCGCCGGGCTGGACGTATCGAAGAGGTGCAGCCAGATCGCGACACGCGTCTGCACCGTGCCGAACAGCTGGTAGGACAGGTACGCACCGGCGGCGAACAGCAGCACCCCGATGATCACCCAGCTCACCCGCTCGGTGGTCACGTACAGCAACACGATGAACAGTCCGAAGAAGAGCAGCGACGTGCCGAGATCGTGCCCTCGCACGAGGACCGCGATACAGATCAGCCAGGCGGCGAGCACGGGGCCGAAGTCGCGCCCACGCGGCAGGTCGAAGCCCACGAACCGCTTCTTCGTGGCGAAGCCGATCCGCCGGCCCGCCAGCGACAGCACGTCTCGCTTGGCGACGAGGTAGGCGGCACCGAAGATCGTCAAAAGGATCTTGGCGAACTCGCCGGGCTGGATGGAGAACCCGGCAAGCCGGATCCAGATCCGCGCACCGTTGACCTCGCTGAACCGTGCGGGCAGCAGCGCCGGCAACAACAGGAAGACGAGCCCGATGAGCGCGAGCGTGTAGGCGTAGCGCTGCAGGGCCCGGTGGTCGCGGATGAACACGATCAAGGCGATGAACAGGCCGACCCCGATGACCGTCCACAGCACCTGCGTCGGAGCCTGGGCGCCGAAGGTCGTGCCGGCGTCCTTGGCCTGTTGCTGCTCGCCGAGATCGAGGCGATGGATCATGACGAGGCCGAGCCCGTTGAGCAGCACGGCGATCGGTAGCAGCAACGGATCGGCGTACGGTGCCACTCGCCGGATCACCAGATGGGTGATCACGCCGATGGTGATCGGGACGGCCGCGTAGGTAGCCAAATGCGCGGAGAGGTGACCGTCGTGGGCCGCCTCCACTGCCGCCTCTGCAGCGATCACGATCATCACCGAGAACAGCAGCATGAGCAGTTCGGCATTGCGCCGAGTCGGTGTGCGCAGCTGCGCGAAGGCTCCCGTCATGACGACCTGCACGGGGTCGCGGGCGAGCTCGTCACCGCTGTTGTCGGCGTGGACAGGAACGGCGTGGGTGTCGGCGTAGGCGTGGGTGTCGCGTGGACGCTGGTGCGGGCCGTGCCGCTCGCCTTCGGGGTCAGCCTCGCCGAGGTCGTCGGCTTGGTGGGCGTGGGAGTGGGCGACGGCGTGATCGTGATCGGTGCCGGCACGAGCGTGGAACAGAGCGGGTAGCGCTCGTCGAACAGCCGTCGCACGATCCGTTCCGCGTCGCCCTTGCTGCTCGCGGTGATCCCCGACTGCACCTGCGAGCGCCACGACGGCACCAGGTCGTTGAGCCGCAGGTCGGTGTTCTCGGTGACCTCGGAGAACTTGATCGGCCCGAACGAGGCGTCCACACCTCGATAGATCGCCACCTGGTCGCCCGCGTGCCCGACGTAGTACTGCGTCTGCGCCCAGGCGTACGTGCCGGCCAGCCCACCGAAGATCAGCACCAAGACCGCCGCGATCAGCACCGGTGTACGCCACCGGCCTCGCTTCTTCACCGGCGCCGGCGCGGCCGCGGCGGGCGGCACTACGCGGCCCAGGCCGGCCGCGCGCTCGGCAGGAGAGTCGTCGCCGGGGACGTCTGCCGCCGCCGGGTCGACGAACGCTCCTGCGATCACCGGAACGTCGTCCACCGCGTCGCCCGGGCGCGCCTGCACCACATCGGCCACGACCACGGTCACGTTGTCCGGTCCGCCGCCACGCAATGCCAGCTCGACGAGCCGGTCGGCCGACTCCTGAGGGTCAGGCAGTTGGAGCGTCTCGAAGATCGTCTCGGTGGAGACGACGTCGGAGAGCCCATCTGTGCAGAGCAGGTAGCGGTCCCCGGCCCGGGCCTCACGCACAGAGACGTCAGGCTCGACATCCGCGCCGCGCAGCGCGCGGAGGATCACCGATTTGCGCGGGTGATCCTTGGCCTCGTCGGGCGTCAGCTTCCCCGAGTCGACGAGGTACTGCACGTAGGTGTCGTCGTGGGTGATCTGGGACAGCTGCCCGCTGCGCAGCAGGTAGGCCCGCGAGTCGCCGACGTGCACCAGCCCGACCTGCGCCCCGGAGAAGCGCAGCGCGGTCAGCGTCGTGCCCATCCCGTCGAGCTGGCTGTCGCGGGCAACGGCGGCGCTGAGCCGCTCGTTGGCGTCCATGACGCTGTCGCGCAGCGCTGCGATCAGGTCACCCGGCGGGCGGTCCGCGTCGAGGTTCTCCAACGCTCCGATGACGATCTTGCTCGCCACCTCGCCGGCGGCGTGACCGCCCATCCCGTCGGCGATCGCCAGCAACCGAGGACCGGCGTAGACCGAGTCCTCGTTGTTGCTGCGCACCAGACCCAGATCCGAGCGCACGGCGTACCGCAGGATCAGGGCCACTGTGCCAACCGATTCGCTTCGCGGGCGTCGCTCATCAGCGCAGCTCCAGCACTGTCTTGCCGATGCGCAGCGGGACACCGATCTCCATGGGCACCGCGCCGTCGAGCTTGCGGCGACCCAGGTAGCTGCCGTTCGTAGAGCCGAGATCCTCGACGATCCACATCCCGTCCTGCAGGCTGATGCGCGCGTGCCGGGTGCTGGCGTAGTCGTCTGTCAGCACCAGCGTCGAGTCGTTCGCCCGGCCGATCAGGACCGGCGCTCCGGTGAGGCCGATGCGCGTGCCCGCGAGCCCGCCTTCGGTCACGACGAGCTGTGTCGGGCCGCTGCGACTCGGCGCCGCGGTGGCAGTGCGTGCACTTCGGCGGCGTGGCGGGGGCGTGGCCACGCGCGGCGCACCGGACAGCCGGAGGTCGCTGCGGATGACCCGTACCGCAGCCAGGACGAACAACCAGAGCAGGACCAGGAAGCCGAAGCGCATCAGCTGCAGCGCCAGGGCGGAGTTCATCCGCTCGCCACTGCCGTGCGACTGCGCTCTGCCGCCAGTGTCATAGCTGCTCCTGCTGGAAGACGAGCCGGGTGTGCCCGACCCGGATCACGTCCCCGTGCCGCAGCACGTGGCTGCCGACCTCGTGACCGTTGACGGTCGTACCGTTCGTCGATCCGAGGTCGTAGACGGTGGCCCGGTTGCCGTCGAACTGGATGTCCAGGTGTCGCCGGGACACGCCCTGGTCGAGCAGCTGCAGATCGGACTCGACACCACGACCCACGACGTTGCTTCCGGGGCGCAGGTCGAAGTGCTGGTTCGTCTGGTCCACGAGCAACAGCGCGCGCCCGGACGGTCGCGAGCCGGGCAGCGGGCTCTGCGGTGTGGGGCCGGCCGGCGGCGTCATCGGCCGGCTCGGCATGCGGCCGCCCAACGGGGCCTGCACCGGCGGCATCGGTGGTGCGGGTGCCGCTGCGGCCGACGCCATCGACGGTGCCATCCCCGGAACGACCGGGAGCGAGAGGGAGT
>Ga0105245_10003345_pt1 | contig 14386 bp, 13 predicted proteins | sample KBSM54metaG_FD_81523 | JGI IMG/M metagenome (GOLD analysis project Ga0105245, IMG submission 81523) | Miscanthus rhizosphere microbial communities from Kellogg Biological Station, Michigan, USA - KBS M5-4 metaG | ecosystem: Host-associated > Plants > Roots > Rhizosphere > Soil | place... | reverse complement strand
GTCGCCCGCCGCCGACGCGCACCGCGAGGGCCGCCGCCCTCGCCGATCCCGCTGAGCCCAGTCCCGCCGGAATCGCCACGACCTCTCGCCACCCTGGACCTTTTGGACCTTTTGGACCTTTTGGACCTTTTGGACCTCTTGGACCCCTTGGACCTCTTGGACCTCTTGGACCTCTTCGACCTGGCTAAAATGTTTCCGTGAGCCAAACCGACAGGCCTGATCTCGTGGCGCGCCGGCAGGAATACATCAGGCGGCAGATTGCCCTCGACAAGGGCGTGGACGTGCAGTTTCGCGGACAGCCGCCCGAGGGCACGGGACCCGCCAACCGCCACGGCATGCCGCAGCTGCCCGTCGGCCAGCACCAGGTGAAGAACTGGCCGGTGCTCGACCTCGGCGAACATCCCAGTGTCTCGCTCGACGACTGGCGGCTCGAAGTGGGCGGGCACGTCGAGCACCCGTTCACCCTCACCTGGCCGGAATTCCTCGCGCTGCCGCAAGTGGACGACGTCAGCGATTTCCACTGCGTGACGACGTGGAGCCGGTACGACAACCACTGGCAGGGTGTGCGCTTCGCCACGATTGCCGAGCTCGCGGTCCCGCGGCCGGACGCGGCGCACGTGCTGTGCACCGGCCACGATGTCGAGCCGCTCTCGTCGGTCCCTTACACGACGAACCTGCCCCTGGCCCGCGCGGTCGAAGACGACGTGCTGCTGGTGCACACGTGGGAAGGCGAACCCCTGCCGCGCGAGCACGGCGGGCCGTGCCGGATGATCACGCCCAAGCTCTACGCCTGGAAGGGCACCAAGTGGATTCGCCGAATCGAATTCCTCGCAACGGATCACCGCGGCTTCTGGGAACTGCGGGGCTACTCGAACAGCGCCGAACCCTGGTTCAACGATCGATACTCGACAGACTAGCGCCCCTCGGACCTCTTGGACCTTTAGGACCTCTCGGACCTCTCGGACCTCTCGGACCTCTTGGACCCTTTGGACCTCTTGGACCTTTTGGACCTTTTGGACCTTTGGACCTTTGGACCTCTTGAACCTTTCCGACCTCTGTCCGTTCTTACACCCGGCAACATTGATTACCTGTCCCGACTGCGCGAATATGGATTGGGGAGGGATGTGAGATGGCGAAAGCAGCGGCCCGGCCCAAGGCGGAACCCAAGGCCCCGCGTCCGGCTCGTGCACGTGCACCCAAAAACGGGACCAACGGCGGCCTGCAACCCGAGCCGGAGCCGAACGAGGACGACATCCGTGTGCGTGCGTATCACCTGTACCTCGAACGCGGAGCAGCCGATGGCGCCGATTTCGACGACTGGGTCACCGCCGAAAAACAGCTGAAGGTCGCGCATAATTAGCGGGTGCCCGCGCCTGCGATCGCGCGTCCGATGCTCGCGTCACTGGTGGACGCGCCGCTCCAGGGTCCGGGCCTTGTCTACGAGCCGAAGTACGACGGCATCCGCGCCGTCGCCGACATTGCGCCCCGCGGCGCCACGGTCAAGCTGTGGTCGCGGCTGGGCAACGACAAATCGGCACAGTTCCCCGCGATCGTCGCGGCCCTGCAGCAGTGGGCCCGCCGCCGGACCGCGCCCCTCGTGCTCGACGGCGAGATCGTCGCGCTCGATCCGGAAGGACGCCCCGCAGGATTTCAGCACCTCCAGCGTGGCGCGTCCGACTGCGCCTACATCTGCTTCGACCTCCTGCGCGACGGCGCCGCGGATTTTCGCGGCCGTCCGCTGACCGAGCGCCGGCAGGCGCTCGAGCGCGTCTTTACCTCCAGGGCCTCCAGAGCCTCCAAGGCCTCCAGGTCCCGCGCGTCGTCCACGCTGCGCATCAGCGAGATCGCGTACGGCGACGGCCGCGCGCTGCACGAGCGCGCGCTCGCCGAAGGCTGGGAAGGCCTGATCGTCAAGAACGCGGCCTCGGTGTATCACTCCGGCAAGCGCACGCCCGACTGGCGCAAGATGAAGATCCTCTCCGAGCAGGAATTCGTCGTCGCCGGCTGGACCGAACCGAAGCAGACGCGGATGCACCTGGGCGCGCTGGTGCTGGGCGTCCACAAGGACGGCGATCTGCTGTACGCGGGCCGCGTCGGGACGGGCTTCGACGATCGCGAGCTGGCGAAACTGATCAAGCTGCTGAAGCCGCTCGAAACCGCCGCCAGCCCCCTGAGCCACGCGCCGCGCACGAACGAGAAAACCCACTGGGTGAAGCCGTCGCTCGTCGCGCAGGTCAGGTTCACCGAGTGGACCGCGGACGGGAGCCTCCGCCACCCGGTGTATCTGGGGCTGAGGGACGATAAAAAGGCGGCGAGTGTACGACGAGAGGTTCAAGGTCCACCGGTCGAGGTTCACGGTTCAAGGTTCACGGTTCAAGGTTCTCAGGTTCAGCGTTCTCGAACCGTGAACCGGGAACCGGGAACCTTGAACCCCTTGATCGACCAGCTCCGCTCCCTCGAAGACGCTCGCAAGGACGGCCTCCTCAACCTGCCCGGCGGCGGCTCGCTCAAGGTCACCAACCTCCACAAGCCGTTCTGGCCGAAGTTGAAGCTGACGAAAGGCGATCTGTTCCGCTACTACGTCCAGGCCGCGCCGTTCGTTCTGCCGGCGGTCACCGATCGTCCGCTGGTGATGAAACGCTTTCCGAACGGCGTCGGCGGTGAACCGTTCTACCAGCACCGCGTGACGGCGCCGCCCCCGGGCGTGCGCGTCGAAGACGTCCGCGAGGCGGATGGCTCGGCGCGCCCGCAGATCATCGGCGGCGATCTGACCACGCTCCTCTACATGACGCAGCTGGCGTCGATCTCGCAGGACCCGTGGTTCTCGCGCGTCGGCTCGCCCGACACGGCCGACTACGTCGCGCTCGACCTCGATCCGATGCCCGACGTGCCCTTCACGCAGGTGCTTGAAGTGGCCCGGTGGATTCGCGACGAGCTCGCGGCGCTCGGCGCCAGCGGATTCCCCAAGACCTCGGGCGCCGACGGCGCACACATCTACATTCCGCTGCCGCCGGGCACGCCGTACGAAACCGGCCTGCTCTTCTGCCAGATCGTCGCGAGCGTCGTCTCACAGAAACACCCGAAACAGGCGACGGTCGAGCGATCGGTGAAACTGCGCGGCCGCCGCGTCTACGTCGATTACCTCCAGAACATTCCCGGCAAGACGCTGGCGACCGCATACAGCGCCCGCGCCAGCGAGTACGCCGGCGTCTCGACGCCCCTGACGTGGCAGGAGATCGACGAGGGCGTGGATCGCGAAGCGTTCACGATCGTCTCGATGCCCGGTCGCTTCAAGGCGGCAGGCGATCTCTGGGCGGCGTTTCGATCGTCGAAGGGCGTCGATCTCGAGCGCGCGACCCGGTACGGGAAGAAACGATGATCGCCATCAGGGCGGCCGTCGAGCACGACCTCGCCGACATCCTGCGTATTTACAACCAGGCGATCGAAAAAACGACCGCCGTCTTCGAATACCACGCCCACACCATCGACATGCGGCGCGAGTGGTTCGAGGCAAAACAGGCGTCTGCGCGGCCGGTGCTGGCGGCCGTCGAGTCGGACACGGTCGTGGGGTTTGCCAGCTATGGTCCGTTTCGCGCCTGGCCGGCCTACAAATACTCGGAGGAGCTCTCCGTATACGTAGAGGAGCAGGCGCGGGGCCGCGGCATCGGGACGGCGCTGGTGCAGGCCATCGTCGCCCATGCGCGCAATCGTGACCTGCACGTGCTGATCGCCGGGATCACGGCGGACAACGTCGCCTCGCTGCGGCTGCACGAGAAACTGGGGTTCGTCGAGGTCGCGCACATCCGCGAGGTGGGATACAAGTTCGGCCGGTGGCTCGATTTGAAGCTGCTGCAACTTCTGCTCGACGGCCCCGCGCAGCCCACGGATTCATAAACGGACCGATCCGCCCCCTTCCAGAATTTATCTGGCATCTTCGTTGCTTGGGCGCCTGTCGAGGTGCCCGTTGCCGCAGCGTTTTAATACATTCTTTCAGTTCATCGCCATGCTCACCGCTGCCGCCGTCGGCGCCCGCGTCATAACTTCACTGTCACCGGAGAGCCTCGACGCGGCGACCGGCGACATTGTCACCTACCACGCCGACAACGCACGGACCGGGCAGTTTCTCAACGAGACCACGCTGACGCCCGCGTCGGTCACGGCCGCGACCTTCGGGAAAGTCGGGTTCTTCGCCGTCGACGGCAAGGTGGACGCCCAGCCGCTGTTCCTGTCCGGCCTGTCCATTCCCGGACAGGGCGTTCACGACGTGCTCTTCGTCGCCACCGAACACGACACGATATACGCGATGGACGCGGTCACCGGCACGACGCTGTGGAGCCGATCGCTGCTCGGCTCCGGCGAATCGCCGAGCGACGGCCGCGGGTGCTCACAGGTCGTCCCCGAGATCGGTATCACGTCCACGCCGGTCATCGACAGGGCCGCCGGCATCATCTACGTCGTCGCGATGTCGAAGAACGCGTCGGGGGCCTACTTCCAGCGGCTGCACGCGCTCAACATCACGACCGGCGCCGAACTGTTCGGTGGGCCGAAGAACGTCCAGGCGGCCGTTCCGGGCACCGGCGCGGGCAGCGTGAACGGGACGGTGACGTTCGACCCCAGGCAGTACGAAGAGCGCGCGGCTCTTCTGCTGCTCAACGGCTCGGTGATGACGACGTGGACGTCGCACTGCGACATCGACCCCTACACCGGCTGGATCATGTCCTACAACGCGACAACGCTCGCGCAGGCGAGCGTGCTGAACGTGACACCCAACGGCTCGCGCGGGGCATTCTGGATGGCCGGCAGCGGGCCGGCCGCCGATCCGCAGGGCAACGTCTACATCCTCGCCGGCAACGGCACATTCGACACGACGCTCAACGCCGGCGGCTTCCCCAGTCAAGGCAACTTCGGCAACGCGTTTCTCAAACTGTCCACGTCCGCCGGGCTGAGGATCGCGGATTACTTCGCCACGTTCGACACGGTGTCGAAATCGAGCGCCGACAGCGACCTGGGGTCGGGCGGCGTGGTTGTGTTGCCCGACCTCGTGGACAGCGCGAGCCGCGTCCGCCATCTGGCCGCCGGCGCCGGCAAGGACGGGCACATCTACCTCGCCGACCGCGAAGCGATGGGCAAATGGAATGCCGGCAGCAACGCCAACCTCTATCAGGATGTGGCGGGCGCCCTTTCTGGCGGCGCGTGGTCCACGCCGGCGTATTTCAACGGCAAGCTGTACTACGGCGGAGTGGGCGACAAGCTGAAGGCGTTCTCGCTCGTCAATGCGCGCGTGGTGCCGACACCCTCGTCGGTCAGCGCGCGGACGTTCGGATACCCGGGGGCCACTCCGAGCATTTCCGCGTCGGGCGCCTCGAACGCGATCGTCTGGGCAGTTGAGAACTCCAACCCGGCCGTGCTCCATGCGTACGACGCACTGGATCTGTCCCGCGAATTGTACAACTCGAACCAGGCCGCGTCCGGGCGCGACACATTCGGCCCCGGCAACAAGTTCATTGCGCCCATCATCGCGAACGGACGGGTGTATGTCGGCACGACGGCGGGGGTCGCGGTCTTCGGACTCCTTGCCGGCATCCCCAGCGTCGTCGGCGTCACACCCGGCACAGGAACCGGCAGTTCGCAGACGTTCGCGCTGCGGTACGCGGACACCGTCGGCGCGACGGACCTGTCATGGGCCATCGCCTGGTTCAGCGCGTCGGCGACGAACGGCGTCGGCTCGTGCGCGGTCCTCTACAATCGCGGGGCGAACACGGTGTCGCTGATGAACGACGCCGGCTCGCAATGGACGACGAGGGCGCTGGGAAGCACGGGCACGCTCCAGAACAGCCAGTGCACGATTACGATAGGCTCGAGCACGACCGTGGTCGCCTCCGGCAACGGGCTGACCTGGAACCTGGCGGTAACGTTCGCGCCCGCGTTCGGCGGGACGAAGACGATCTACATGATGGCCGGCACGGACGAAGGCGCCGCCACAGACCTCGAGGCGGCCGGCACGTGGACGATTCCGGGGGGCCCGGTCGTCACGGCCGTGTCGGTGACGCCGTCCAGCGGCTCCGGCGCCAGCGGCGCGTTCACGTTTCAGTACGGGGACACGGCCGGCGCCGCAGACATCTCGTCGACGCTGGCGTGGTTCGCGACGACGACCACCGCCGGATCGTGCCTTGTTCGATACGACAAGGCGGCCAACACGGTCTCGCTGCTGAATGACGCCGCGACCCAATGGACGACTGGAACGCTGGGCGCGGCAGGGACGATCCAGAACAGCCAATGCTCGGTGACACTCGGCAGCAGCACGACGGTCGTCCGTGTGGGTAACGTGCTCTCGTGGCGCCTGGCCATGACGTTCAAGACGGCTTTCAGCGGCGCCAAAGCGGTCTACATGTACGCCGATAACGGACGAGGCTCCGCGAGCGGCGTGCAGTTGCGCGGAACGTGGACCGTGCCCTGATCGGGTTCGCCGGCTTTCGGGCGCCGAAAGCCGCGCGCAATTTCGAAACTCGACGAAACCGGCGCGCATCAGGAACCCGTTAGAGATCAGTCAAATCCGCATCTTACTGTGGGCAGCGATCTTGCCTGTGCCGGGCCGTTCACGCTCGGCGCCAGTCCATTCGTCCGTGCTCACGGAGGTGTAGTGATGAAGCGACGCGACTTCTTCAAGACAGCCGGAATCTCGTCGGCGGCCCTGGTTTCGCTCCCCGCGTTCGCCAAACCCGCTCCCGCGCCGGCGAAGGCCGCGGGGCACGGCGGCCAGGACGAGGAACACGATCACGGGCACGGCGGCGACCACGACGACATCAAGGGCCCCCTCGCCAACGCCACGATGGCCTTCGGCGAGTGGAACACCGACCCCGCGCTCGACCGCTTCCCGAACAACTCACCCATCACGGCCAACAACCACCATCTCCAGCCGGGTGAAGTCACGATCAAAGCCGGCGGGTCCGTGAGCTTCATCATCTCCGGGTTCCATCTCGTGCTCGTGTACGGCCCTGGTACGAAACCGGCCGATATCAACCGGGCGCTCACGATCCCTCCGTCTCAGCAACCGGTCCCGCCACTGATCAACGATCCGGCAAACCGCGTGTACAGGGGGCTGGACCCGAGCGTGTTCCCGGTGCTGGCGGGCGGCACGGCGCGGCTCCAGGATCGGATAGAAGTCGTCCGGTTTCCGAACCCGGGACGATATCTCGTTATGTGCGGTGTGCTCCCGCACTTCTTCGACGTCGCGTCCGGCGAGTTCATCATGTTCGGCTACGTGCGCGTGCTGAAGTAGAACGCTCAGGGGAACCGGCCGCCCGGCCGGTTCCCTCGCTTCGTCCGCGCCGATCAACAATCATCCTGTGACACCGCAGGCAGACGAGATGTTCGCGGGAGGCGGCGCCTACGAGCGTTTCATGGGCCGATGGAGCCGTCGTCTGGCCCCGCTCCTGGTGACGTTCGCAGGTGTCGCTGACGGGGACTCGGTGCTCGATGCCGGATGCGGCACGGGTGCGCTGTCGTTCGCGATCGGCGACGTGGTGCCGTCGGCACGGCTGACAGGCGTGGATCCCTCCGCCGCCTACGTGCGCGCCGCGCAGGCGCGCGCGCCCGCGGACCGCATGCGGTTTCTCGTCGGCGATGCCCGGGCGCTCGAGTTCCCGGACGCCAGTTTCGACAAAACCCTGTCGCTCGTCGTGATGAACTTCGTCCCGGATTCCGCGCGCGCCCTCGAAGAGATGGCCCGCGTCACCCGTCCCGCCGGCGTCGTCGCCGCCGCGGTCTGGGACTACGGCCAGGGCATGGAAATGCTGCGCGTGTTCTGGGACGAAGCCGTCGCGCTCGATGGAGCGAGCGCTTCGAAGGACGAACGCAACATGCCGCTCTGCCGGGAAGGGGAATTGGCGGCGCTCTGGCGCTCGGGGAAACTCGAACACGTGGAGGAACAGGCACTCGAGATCGAGATGGCCTTCGCGTCGTTCGACGACTACTGGCTGCCGTTTCTGGGCGGACAGGGGCCGGCGGGCGCGCACGCCGCCGGGCTCACGGATGCGGCACGCAGCGCGCTCGTCGCCAGGCTTCGCGCACGGCTGCTTGACGGCCGGGAGGACCGCGCCTTCACACTGCGGGCGCGCGCATGGGCAATCCGCGGCGTGGTCGCCGGGTGACCGGCTACGCGTTCGGGATCGAGCCCCCCGGCGTCAGCTTGTCGACCGCCTGGGGCAGAATCTGCGACAGCTTCTGCGACAGCTCCGGCACCGACAGCCCCGATTTCTCCGATAGCTGCTGCAGCAGGTCCGGGCCCAGCGCTTTCTGCAGGTCCTCAGGCGAAATCGGCTGGTTCGGTCCGGTGCCCACCCACGACTTGACCGTCGGGCCGAGGCCGTTCCGTTCGAATTCGCTCACGACGCCCTGGATGCCGCCGTGTTTTTCGATGATGCCGCTGACGACCGACACCATGCCGGCCCCGACGATGCCGCCGAGCAAGCCGTCGAACAATCCCATATGACTTCTCCCTGACTAGATCTTGACCAGCGCCAGATCCACGGTCGTGTTCGCGCTGACCGTCAACATCTTGCCTTTCGGTTTGTACGACAGCGCCGCCTCGACAATGATCTTCTCCGGTTTCACGCCCGTAATCTTGTAGCGCCCCTTCGCGTTGGTGACGGCGCTCTTGCCGAAGTTGGTGCCCGTGCCCGCGACGATTTTCACGAGCGCGTTGGGGACGGGGGTGCCGAGTGCCGAGTCCGTGATTTTGCCCTTGAGCGTGTAGGTCGCCGGCATGTGATTGCTCCTTGCTGGAATTAACGCTTCGTTCCCGACGAGACCGCCGCCTGGCCCGGCGCCAGCATGTGAATCCGCGATTGAAAGAGCCAGCCTTTGGGTGTCTTGACGTAAACGTCTTCGTAGTGTCCCTGGTGCTCGACCTTGTGCGGATCGCCGTCGAGGCCGATGGCGATGAGATCGATCCGCCCGGTCGCGCCCTCCGCTGACGGCACGATGACGTGGTTGACGTACATGTGCTTGATGCCCTTCCACGGGACCTCGTCGCAGCTCTTCATGCTCCCGCGCGCCGCTTCCGCCAGCTTCTCACGGCCCTGCCACTTGGTGCCCGGCCGGCCATTGCGCGACGCGCTGAACCAGCCGTCGTCGGCATACAGCGCCGCGTAATCGTAGCCGTTGTTCGTGCACTCGTCGATCGCGACGGCGTAGCGCGCGTTCAGCTGCTGGATGTCGATGTAGTCCTGGGTCGTGAGTCCGGGGGCCCGGGCGCCGCTCTTCTGGCCGGCGTACACGACGGCCATCGAGAACACGAGGGCCAACAGGAGCAGCAGCAGCTGCCGCACGTTGCTGGTCGTCTTCATGGGCGATTCCTTTCGCTTAGAAATCGAGCTGCGCGCTGATCTTGAACAGCCGGGCGTTCAGAACGCTCAACGGCACCTGCCACCGGGCGTACGCGGCGTTCAACGATAGCACCGAGCTCGAGTTGAACGCATTGTAGAGGTCGAAATTGATGACCGTCCGCAGCTGCGAGAACTTGAACGGCTTCGCGAACCGCAGGTCGAGGGTGTTGATGCGATCGCCATACATCGAGCCGGGGTCCACGATGTTGACCGTGGTGTTCTGCGCGCCGCCCGATAGCGGCCGTCCGAGCGACGGCTGCACCTGTGCGTTCGTGGCCGTGTAATTGGCCGCGATAAAGGGGCCGGGCAGGCTCTGGACCGTCGCGGCGACGTTCACCCCGACCTTCGGCAGCTCGTACGTGCCGATGAATTTCACCTGCGTCAGGAACGGCGTTTCGAGGTGGCACATGTCCGTGCTCTGCACGGCGCCGATCGATCCCGTGACGGTCACGGCGTTGCGGTATTGCGTGACGATGCCGCACGAGTCGGTCGTCGTCTTGCCGGTGCTGAAGCCGCCCTGCAGCAGGACGCCCGATCGTGGACGCATGTTCACGCTGAGATCGAAGCCGTTGAAGTTTTCGAGTTGCCCGCCGAGGTTGTCCGCGAAGGTGATGAGGTTGTTCACCTGCCCCACCTTGTTCGGGTTCAGGTCGTACAAGCCGCCGACCGTGTAGCCGCCGCCGCCCGGGAGGCGCGGATCAGGGGGCGCGACGATGCTGAACGGGCTGTAGTCGGACGGCGCGACGGCGAGATTCTGCGTGACCGTGAAGTTGTAGAACCAGCGGCGGAAGTAGCCGAAGTTCAACGACACGCGGCGCGCCAGCTCGTGCTGCACGTTGGTCGAGAACTCCCAGTTGCCGGGGCGCTTGCCCCAGCCGACCAGCGTCTCGGGGTCCGTGGTCGTGCTTGGCAGCAGACCGCCGAATCGGAGGTCGGAGATCGTTCCGCACTCGCCGTTGGCCTGAGAATTCAGCAGGTCGCACTGCGGGATGTAGTCGCCGTTGATGCCGCGGCCGGCGCGATCGTCCCAGGATCGGGTCACGGTGTTCGCGAGGTTGAAGTACGGGTTGCCGAGGGTGGGATCCACGGCCAGCACATACTTGCCGATGGACATCTTGACGGCCGTCTTCCCGTTGCCGAACAGATCGTAAGCCACGCCGCCACGAGGCGAGATGTCCTTGAATTGATACCAGTCGGTGGCCGCGAAGGTGATCGAGCGGTTGGGCACGAGGGGCCCGGGGCCGAGAAACTGTTCCGGGAAGTAGGTGTTGAAGTAGTCGAAGCGCAGGCCCGCGTTGATCGTGAGCCGCTTGACCGTCCACTTGTCCTGCGCGAAGACGGCGCCCTCGGTGAGATGGCTGCGGCGTGAGTTGGGCGTCGCGTACTCGGTGATCAGGTTGGGAATCGCGTTGTTGAATCGATAGCTGGTCGCCGTATCCCCCGTCGAGTTCGAGTTCCGGTTGTTGCCCATGAGGTTGTTGAAGCCAACCTTGAACGCGTGCGCACCCGTGACGTACGACAGGGAGACATCGGTCATATAGAGGTTCGGCCCCTCCTGCCTGCTGTACAGGAAGTTCGGCCCCTGCGCGATGCCGCCGCCATGGTAAAGCAGGCCGTTCGACTGCTCCAGCACGGGCACGAGCGACTTCCAGATGTCACCGGCCGGCCGGTACGCCGTGCCGTCCGGCGGCGTCACGTTGTACAGGATCTCGGAGTGATCCGAGAAGTGCGCTTCGAGAAGCAGGCGCGAGCTGATCGTCGAGGTCCACCCCCCGACGAGCAGGCGGTTTTTCGGGTACAGGAAATCGCTCGCCGCCTCGGGTGAGTTCGTGGACGTGCCGGCGCCGTTGCGGCGGGGCTGGGTCTCGGCGTACGCGCTGAACTTGTTCCTGGGTGTCGCCTGCCACGTCAGGCGGAGGTTCACGACCGATTGCGTCGTGGCGGCGTAGGCCTGCTGGCTCAGATCCGCCGCGTACGTCCACTTCGTCGGATCCCCGGCGTTGAGGTTGTAGTACAGGCCCGCCAGGTAATTCTCGTTGGTCTGCCAGCGCGCGTCCGTGAAGAACCACAGCTTGTCCTTCACGAGCGGCCCGCCGCCCGACGCGTCGAAGTCGTAGAGGCGCTTCAGCGAGTTCGGCTGGCCCAGCCCCTGGGCCTTGAGCTCGTCGCTGTAGTTGCTGCTCTGAAAACTGGGGCCGACGTACGTGCCGAAAAACGAGGCGCTGTACCGGTTGCCGCCCTCGCGCGGCACGTAGTTGATCTGCAGGCCGCTCGAGTTCAACTCGGCCAGGCCGGCGCCGTAATTGATGGTGACCTCCTGCGTGCTGCCCATCCCGGGCATCAGGCTGATCAACTGTCCTGGCGACCCGATGTTCCGGAGGTTCACGCCGTTGGCGGTCACTCGCATGTCGCTGGTGCGGCCGCCGTGGATGGCGAGCGACGTCAGCCCCAGCGTGTTGGAGCCGCCGACGTCAGGGTTGGTACCCGTCACACCGGGAATCAGCACGGCCAGCTGCTGATGACTGCGGCCCGCCGGAATCGCGTCGACCACCTCTTTCGGGATCACCCGCTGCTGCGTCGTGCCCGAGACGTCGACGATCGGCGACTCGCCGCTGACCGTCACGGTCTCGGTCACGGAACCCACCTTCATCTCGACGTTGATCGTCGCCGTGAACGAACCTGCCAGCTCGACGCCTTCGCGCTTGACGGTGCTGAACCCGGACAGCGCGAACGTCACTTCGTACACGCCCGGGCGGAGATCGATGATTTGGTACTGGCCGCTGCCGTCGGTGACCACCGAGCGCGTCTTTTCAATCAGCGCCGGGCTCGACACCTCGACATTAACCCCCGGGAGCACGGCCCCGGAGGAGTCCCTCACCACGCCGGTGACGGAACCGGACAGGCCCTGGGCAGAAACAGTGGACACCGCGCCGATGAACACGCCGGCCAGCAACGCGGCAGTTCGCAAGGCTTGCATGCAGAAACTCCTTGGATTCGTGATCAATGGGCCTCCGATTATGTCGGCGGGATCGGGGCTGTCAAGAGCCCCAAACGGGCGATACGGCATCGTGTGCAGATCCACTTCACAAGAGCTCGCGTGCTTGACAATTCCCACTACCGGCCAATAATGCGCGTGGCAGTTGCGTCCGGTGACGCGAGGAGAGCGCGATGCGGAAGAAGTGGAAGAAGCCGGGATTCTTCGCGGTGACGATCGTGGCCGCGATCGCTGTCGTGGCCGTCGCCGCGCGCGCAGCCCAGGCTCCGGCACCGGCCGGTGCGGCGGCGCTGACGGCCGCCGACTACGTCGAGATTCAGCAACTGGCCGTCCGCTACTCGTACGCGATGGACACGGGCGCCGGCGGCGGCGAGATGCTGGCCTCGCTCTTCGCGCCGGACGGCGCGTTCGAGAGCGCGACGCGCGGGCGCATCAGCGGGCACGACCAGCTGGTCGCGCTCGGCAAAGGCCGCGACCCGATGTACCCGCGACGCTTCATCGTCAATCACGTGATCGAGCCGGCGCCCGGCGGCGCCGTCGGACACGCCTACGTCGTTGAAGTCGATCTGCCGTCGGAGGGCGAGAAGCTCGGCGGCGATCTGACGCCGACCGGCGGACGCTACGAGGACGTCTACGAGAAGACTGCAGCCGGCTGGCGATTCAAGAGCCGGCGGTTCGTCCCGGCGAAAATGGAAGTCCCCGGCGCGGCCGCGCGACCCGCGCCGGCGCCGGCGCCGGCGCCGCGGTGAAGCCCCAGGTCATGCGAACACGCGTCTACGGAGACACCATGTGCAAGAAGGTCCTCATCGCGATCGGCCTGTGGATGGCAAGCGCGGCACCGCACGCGCAGCAGCGCGCGCTGACGCCGTCGGACTACATCGAGATTCAACAGCTCGTCTCGCGGTACGGATACGCGCTCGACAGCGGGGCTCCCGAGGGCACCGGTAACGAGTACGCCGGGCTCTTCACCGCGGACGGCACATTCGTCGGTCCCGGCATCCCGGACAACACGGTCGGGCGCGACAAACTCGGCGCGCTGGCCAGGATTCCACCGGGCAGCAAGACGCGCCGCGGTCCGACCTACGTCTCGCACTACCTGATGAACCACCTCATCGAGCCGTCCCCGGAAGGCGCGACCGGCAAGGTGTACCTGCTGGTGGTCAACCTGGGCCAAAACGGCGCGCCGAACAAGCTGAGCATGGGCGGACATTATGAGGACGTCTACGCCCGGACGCCGGAAGGCTGGCGCTTCAAGCGCCGCGAGTTCTTCCGCGGCAAGGTCAGCCTCACGGCCGAACAGGCGGCGCCTGCCCGCGTGTTCTCCCGGCCGGCGCAGACCGATCGCGCGCCGTCGGGCAAGGGGCCGACCCTGACGGCCATGGACTACATCGAGATCCGGAAGCTGGTCGCAGGCTATGCCTACGGGCTGGACGGCGGCCGGGACAACGGCTACAACTACGCGGATCTGTTCGCGCCCGACGCCGTGCTCTTCGGACGAGTCACCGGCAGAGAGAACATCGCCAACCTCGCCCGGCGTGAACCGCACGGTCCCGAGTACGTCCGCCACTTCCTGACCAATGTCGTGATCGAGCCGACCGCGGACGGCGCGAGCGGCAAGCAGTATCTCGCCGTGATCGACATCGGCGAAAACGGCAAGCCCTCGTCGATCTTTCTCGGCGGGCGCTACGAGGACACGTACGTGAAGACGCCCCAGGGCTGGCGCTTCAAATCGCGGAGCTTTATCAAGACCAAACCCGGCACGCCGCCGGCGAATCCGCGCCCTCCACGATAGCGCGCTTTTCTTGTCCGACGTTTAACCGCAGAGCTCGCAGAGCTCGCCGAGACATTCAAACATCTTCTCGGCGGGCTCGGCGGTCAACGTGGTCTCCCGATAAGCAACGATCAGAAATCGAACTGCAGGCTGAACTTGTACAGCCGCGCGGGCAGAATCCCCAGCGGCTGCTGCCAGGCGGCGCCGTTGCCCGAGTAGTTGTTGTTGATGATG
>Ga0105245_10003344_pt1 | contig 14386 bp, 8 predicted proteins | sample KBSM54metaG_FD_81523 | JGI IMG/M metagenome (GOLD analysis project Ga0105245, IMG submission 81523) | Miscanthus rhizosphere microbial communities from Kellogg Biological Station, Michigan, USA - KBS M5-4 metaG | ecosystem: Host-associated > Plants > Roots > Rhizosphere > Soil | place: Michigan... | reverse complement strand
CTGGCGCCGCTGATTCTTGCCGTCATATTGCCGCTGGCTGGGAGCGATCCGGCTCACGCCGTGACCGTAGCGGCTGCGCTGGCGGTGGTGTCGGGAATATTTTGCATTCTGGCCGGGATCATGCGGTTGGGGTTTATCACCGAGCTGCTGTCAAAGCCGATCCGCTACGGTTACATGAATGGCATCGCCCTGACTGTGCTGGTTAGCCAGCTTCCAAAGCTCTTCGGTGTGTCGGTCGAGAGCGGCGGCCCGCTAGTCACGCTGTGGAACGTGTCGAAAGCTGTCGGCGACGGGGGCGCGAACTGGATTACGTTTGCCATTGGCGCCGCGGCGCTGGCGGTCATTCTCGCGCTCAAACGCTTTCAGCGCATTCCGGTCACCTTGCTGGTCGTGACCGCCGCCACAATAATCGTAGGGGTCTTTGACCTCGCCACCACGGAGGACGTCAAGGTGCTCGGGGTCATGCCGCAGGGGCTGCCGCATTTCCTGCCGCCGCGAATTCCCCTGGCAGAGTTGTCCGCCGTTGTGATCGGCGGAATTGAGATCGCGATCGTCTCTTTTACCGACACCAGTATTCTTTCCCGCACGTTTGCCGCCAAGACCAAGACGCACGTGAATCCGAACCAGGAAATGATCGGGTTGGGTGCCGCGAACCTTGCCGCCGGACTATTTCAGGGGTTCCCCATCAGCAGCAGTTCCTCGCGCACTCCCGTGGCCGAGGCGTCAGGTGCACGCACTCAGCTCACCGGCGTGGTGGGTGCGGTGGCGGTGGCCGTGCTGTTGCTGTATGCGCCGTACCTCATGCGGAACTTGCCCAGCAGCGCCCTGGCCGGGATCGTTATCGCCTCAGCGATCGGCCTGTTCGAGTTCAACGACCTGCGCCGCATCTTCCGGATCCAGCGCTGGGAATTCTGGTTGTCGATCGGCTGCCTAATCGGCGTGGCGGTCTTAGGCGCAATTCCGGGCATCGCCCTGGCGGTCGCCGCCGCCATCATCGAATTCCTTTGGGACGGCTGGCGGCCATACTCGACGGTGCTGGGCCGCGTGGATGGTATTCGGGGCTACCACGACATCAGCAGGCATCCCGATGCCCGGCTGGTGCCGGGACTCGTGCTCTTCCGCTGGGACGCGCCACTGTTCTTTGCCAACGCAGAATTGTTCCGCACGCGCTTGCTGACCGCCGTTGCAGAATCTCCGACAGCCGTACGCCGTGTGATCGTAACCGCGGAGCCCGTGACCAGTGTGGATGTGACTTCTGCCGATGTTCTGGTCGAACTCGAGCGGACATTGCGTGCATCCGGCATCCAATTGCGGTTCGCCGAAATGAAGGGCAGGGTCAAAGAGAAAATGATGCAGTTCGAGCTGCTCGAGCGACTGGGGCCGGACATTTTCTATCCGACTCTGGGAGCCGCCGTGGATGCCTATCTGGTGGAGTGCGAGGTCAACTGGACGCCCTGAGTCGCAGCGGACGCGGCTATACGCTAAAAATTGATCCACCCTGATCTACGAAGCCGACGGACACATATCAGAAGATGTGTTCTCGCTGGACTGGCGCAAATGCGGGTGGCTGCGCTGTGCCGCCTCCCGGATTGTCGCCATACCATTCCAGCACGGCCAGAAATCCGCGCACCTGGTCGACAAAGCGCACGGGCTCCCAGCCGCGGGCGTAGCCGCGGCGCGCCTGCTGGTACCAGCGTTCCTGGGCGAGCCATGGCAGGTACTGTTTGACGTCCGACCAGGAGTCCGGATCCTTGCCCTGCATCTGCGCCAGGATTCGAGCGTCTTCCAGGTGCCCGTAGCCTACGTTATATGCGGCTAGAGCGAGCCAGGTCCGGTCCGGCTCGGCAACTCGCGCCGGGATCATTTGCAGGACCTGCGCAAAGTAGGCGGCGCCGCCCGCGATGTTCTGTTGGCTGTTGCGACGGTCTGCCACGCCCATCGCCTTGGCGGTCGGCTCAGTCAGCATCATGATACCGGCGGCACCATCGCTCGACGAGGCGTGATCGTCCCAGTGCGATTCCTGATAGCCAACCGCCGCCAGTAAACGCCAGTCCAGAGACTGCTTGTCCGCGGCCTGCTCGAACATCGGCCGTAATTCCGGCAGCCGTGCAGCAATGTCGTCCTGAAAGCGGCGCGCCTCCAGGTACTTGAAATCGCCAGCTTCGCCGTCGGCGTCGCGGGCCAGTCGCTTAAGCTGGCCCGAAACCCGCGCGTCTTCGAAGAAGCGATTGACCGCATCGCGTAGGTCGATGGCTGAGCGGCGCACGAGCCACTGCACCGGGCGCGGATCGGGCAGCGAGAAAGCCACGTTGACTTCCGGATAGAGATGACGCGCGAAGGCAAAATCGCTGCGGTCAATAATGGCGAAATCGGCATCCCCGGTATTGACCCAGTCGAGTGGGTCGGCTTGTTCGCGAGGCAATTCGGTCCAGGTGAGATAGTTCGCGCCGCGGCTGCGCAGGTCCCGCAGCAGTTGCTGCTGAGGGCTGCCTTGGCGTACTACAACCCGTGCACCGTTCAGCCCGGTGATGTCTCTGGTCGCCGCATGCCCGCGACGCTGCACCACCAGTTGCTCGATATCACGATACGTGGCCGTGGCGAGCCCGGCGCGCTTCCAACTGTCATCCGCAGTAATCTGCGCGGCCGCAATATCGACGCTGCCTTCCGCCAGCAATTCGCGAAGATTGCCCCGGTCGCGCGCATCCACGATCACCAGGGGCAAGTTCAGGCTGTAGGCGAATGCGCGTGCGAGTAGGTACTCGTATCCTTGCGGGCCGTGGGCGCCCAAATAATAAGTGGTGGGCTCGTTGACTGTGCCCACGCGCAGTTCGCCGCGCGCGCGCACCTGCGCAATCCCCGTTGGTTCTGCGTTGCACCCGGCAAGTGCCAGGCACGCCAGCATCACCGGAACGTCCAGTCGGTACCTCGCTGCAGGCAATGGCAACCTCATGCGTCGCTTAGTTCGGCTAGAATATCAGTTCGCCACTAGCGTCCCGCATGGAGAGGTACCGAAGTGGTCATAACGGCGCCGACTCGAAATCGGATGGTCGGGTAATTCCGGCACGTGGGTTCGAATCCCACCCTCTCCGCCACTTAGTCAGGAGCTAAACGCAAGATTGGCGCCATTCCTAGAGAATCGCGCTGCCGCCGCATTCTTTTGGGGGGGGCTATATCAGTTTCCCGTAGAGGACGTACACGGCGACTTTTGAGTGGGATGTGCGACGAAGTTTTCAATGAGCAACCAAGTTAGGTAGATGCTGCACTTCGCAATTCTCTTAGATAGGTTGGCTGGATAACCATTGTGGGGTCGATCCTGATGTGACCCGAGGGCGCGTCAAAAGTCACAAATGGGTGACTTGGCAGCTATCCGTACGCACGGGGAAAAATAACTCGAATCGTGGTGCCTTCACCCTCAGGGGACACGAGTTCGAGGCTGGCATCGAGTAGTTCGCACAGCCTCTTCACGATGGCTAGTCCGATGCCTTCACCCGAGGGCACCTGTGCCCAAGACGTGGGGGTCTGTGAAGTCAGCGTTGGTGCGGAATCTGCTTCAGCCGAGCTGTCGCCCGGTTCAGCGTTTCGTTGCTGCGTCTCCTGCGCTTCGTCAGTGGCTTCCTTTAGAACCTTTTCGATGGGGCTCGCGGAGCTGCGCTTAAACCCAGGTCCGGTGTCCTGAACGCACAACAACCATTGATGTTCTCGCTCTTTGTCGCCTAACTCCCAGGTCACTTGGATACCTCCCTGTTCCGTCACCTTGAGGGAATTGAGCACGAGATTTTGCAAAATGCGTTGGATCTTGGTCGGGTCGCCATCGATCATCAAAGGCGCTGGTCCCTTCGCTACAAGAAACAGACTTTGTTGGGCGGCCACTGAACGAGCGCCATCGCAAAAGTCCTTTAGTAGCGCGGCGACATCGAAATGAGTGATTTTCCTCTGCTCCTGCCCGGCTTCAAGGCGCGCATGGTCCATAAGATCGGAAAGCAGCTTGTCGAGCGACTGCACGCTCGTCTTTAAGATGCCCGAAAAGCGGGTCCGGAGGTGCTCAGAGGAGCTATCCGACGTGAGGAGTGCTGAGGCGTTGGCGATGACCATCGCGCGACCGCGAAGATCGTGGGCGGCCTCACGCCAGACCTCCGCCCGTTCCTGCTCAAGCGTCCGCAGTTGAGCTAACGCGGTTTCGAGATCTTGCACGCGGCCGGCCGCCTCACTTTGCTGGAGTTCGCTGTATCGGACCGCGCTGGCACACACGCCCTCGCTGCATAACCGTACGAGTTCTCGCCGAGCCATATGCATTGCCCGAGGATCGATATCGGCATTGAGGGCCTGAAAGTCCTCTAGCTCCTTTAGCAGGCACAAGTGCAAGTGACCCCATTCACGCATGGTCTCGGGCTGGTTGTAGCCTTGCTGCCAGCGCTGCGTTCCGTGCTCGGCCGCAAATTCCTTCTGTTCCTCGCGGGCGCGAGTACGCTCGTTGGCACTCCGTGCCGTCAATCGCCACACAAAGGCATCAAGAAGGGCAGGAATGTGATCGACGAATTGGGCGCGAGTAATCCTAGAAGAGGTGCTGAGCTCCGGATCGGCTTCGACCGCGCTGCGCCATGCGGCCAGTATGGAGTCGCGGCGGACGGATAGGTGGACCGCCAGTGAGCTGAGCGCGACGGATGAAGGTTCAGATTTATGCACTACGGGGATCCCCGGGGAGGACTAAGGACCGCATGCCAAGGTTGGCGCGCAGTATACGTCCCGGAGCTGTGCCGGTAAATTTCGGATCTGTAGGAGAAACCCTACTCCGCGGCGTTTGGCACAGAACTCCCGGTTTTTTCGGTGTGCTGGACGATTGCGAGCAGCGGCCCCCCGGCGTGTGGGGATTTTTTGCGTGACCCGTTCGCCTGAGCCTGGCAATCGCGCAAACGTGGTCTTGAAATACAAAGCCTGACATCCACAGGCAGACTCGCCCAAGGTTAAGGAGTCAGACCGGGCTTTTAGGCTGATTGGTCGCTGCGCGGCAGCTTGATCGGACGAAAATAGTCTGGCTCGCTGCCTGGGCAACGGCACTTGGATTGGGCGGAATGTGAGCAAAACGATCAATGCCTGAATTTTTCCGTGTATTCCGAGTATGGAGCGCATAGAGGGTCTGGCGAAAGACTGGCTGCACGGTTGGCTAATTTGTCTCTAACCGCAAGGTTCGAGCGACCTACATGGAGCATGGGCCTTTTTCGGCGCAAAAGTATGCATATTTTTCTCTCGGCGCGTGCTCCGGGCGCGTCACCAAACGTTTCCAGGCACAATCTGCGATAGATTTCGTAGAACCCGACGGGCGGTTGAACCATTGCAAACCCAGTGAGGCGCGATCATTATCGGCGAGGCTAGGGGTATTCCGTTCAATACCCCACCGTAATCACGCGTCGATAGCGAGGCCCTAAGAATGTCCGACAACAAACCGGCCGTAGACGTCACTAAGGACTGGCAAGCAACGCAGGGCCAGCAATCGAGCGCGAAGCGTCTTCGCATTTTTGCGATGCTCGCATGGATCGTAGCCATCGGCGGCGAAATCGCCGGGATCGTTATGCTCCGGCAGCACAAGTTCGATCACGGAAATCTTGCGCTGTTGATCGGCATCCTAGTCGTGATTGCGATCTTTGCCATTGCCGGGAGCCTGATGTGGAAAACGGCCAACAAGCACGATCCGGCACGTGAATCCGACAAAGCGAGGTTTTTCTTCCAGAACCAGCTCGGCGCGATCATCACGCTGATTGCCTTCCTGCCGCTAATTGTGCTGATTTTCTTGGACAAGGACATGGATCCTAAGAACAAGAAGGTCGCCGGCATGGTCGGAGGTGTGTTAGCGGTGGTAGCGGCGCTTATCGGGGTGAGCTGGAAGCCGCCCTCGGTCGAGCAATACACCAAGGACATGAATGCATGCGCCGCGCAGATCAAGTCCAGTCAACCGACGACGGCCTGTTCGCCCGAGGTCGCTTCTCAGGCGCAAGACATTGCCAGGGATTCCAGTGCAGTCGCGGAGGCGACCAAGGACGCCGCCCATCCGAATGGACAGGATGTGGTGTACTGGATTGCGCCGGAGAACGGAGCCAAGACTTCTTCGACGCCGCATGTGTTCCATCTCTGTGAAGGCGTGAGCCCGCTGCGCGGCAAGACCGTGAATCATGGGTCTGTGACTCAGGCCTATGCGGAGAACGCCACTCGCATCACGTTACAGATTGCGATGGAGCAGAAGCAGTGTGGGTTCTCTACCGCAAACTAGGTCTAGCTTGGTTTGCCGCGCCTGAATACGCTTCAGCAGATCTGCTACGGCCGATGAAGTTTCGGCGGAATTCAGTCTTCGCTGGAGCCGCCGCCGATTTCCTTGTTGAAGCTGCTCGCCAGGGATTCTGCAAATAGGTGCGGCAGCTTGCCATCAGGCATACCGACTATGCTGCGAAATCTCTCGGCCTCCGGACTTCCGGGGCTAAGCAGAGCCGGATCGAGGCGTTTGGTAAAATCAACGAGCGCGGGACGCAGCGCACGCATCAGTGCGGCGTCGTGGCGGCTGGCAAAACCATACAGCTCGCGCATCCATTGCACTGCATCGAGTTGCCGCTGCTCGTGACCGAGCAGGAGTCGGACCAGGAGCTCTTCCACCGGCAGGCCTTGCAAAGCCGCGCGCTCGGGCTCTTCGGCAATGCCACTGAGCCCCGATTCCTGCCGAACCTCGCGCTGCGTACGCGCGAGCGCCTTGATACCGACCAGGGACTCGCGCAGTAACAGGCCCGCCAACTGCAGTAGGCGCTCGCGGCCCTCACTCGGCAGCTTTTGGCTATCCAGGCCGGCGCCCCGGCAGAAGGCTTCGAGCATCCCGGGAGCGACCGGGCTCGGCGAGAAGCTCTTGGCCGGTGGGATTGCCGCGCGCGGTGGTGGCGGGCGCGGCGCATTGTCGGTTGCCTTCTGATTGCCGTCGAACTGCTGCATGCCTGAGTCGTTAATTGGATTGCCCCAGGCGTCATAGCCCCGGCGCACAGCGCTCGCGTCAGCATCATTGACTAATAGGGAACTGATATTCAGGTCGGCATCGATGTCGCGTTGCAGATTTCCGGGACCATTCACGGCCTGAGGAGCGCCATAAGGTACAATCGCGCTGGCATCTGCCGCGGGGCTGTCACTGTCGCGCACGCGGATGTGATAGGGCCCCATCCGCAGTGTGTCGCCCGCGCGCAATGGCTGCGGCCCCAACCTGCCGACCGGCTCCAGCTCGTCGTTGAGGTACAGGCCGTTGGTGCTCGTGTCCTCAACAATGTAGGTGCCGTTCCTGAAGGTAATGCGCGCATGGTGCGCCGAAATGTAGCGATTTGGGTCGGGCAGGACCCATTCGTTATCTACCGCCCGGCCAATGCGTGCGCCTTCCTGGTCAACGAGCATGCTCGCCGCCTCTCCAAGCGCGGTGCTCTGTTCGCTGATAATGGTCAGGCGCAAGGCCATTGGGCCGTTCCTCGGCAAAATGGTTGTCGACTCAATATAATAGCGGGGCAGGCAGTCGACGGCCTGCCGCAGTGGCACACAGATGGCATCCAATCACATCTTCAAGATTATGTTCGTGAACCAGGGCAAGGTTTACGAGGTATACGCGCGCAAGGTCAGCCACGGGAGCCTGCTCGGCTTCGTGGAAATCGAAGAGCTGGTCTTTGGGGAGCGCTCGAGCGTAGTGCTTGATCCGGGCGAGGAGCGCATCAAAACCGAGTTCGCCGGGGTCAAGCGCAGCTTCCTGCCGGTCCAAGCGGTCGTGCGCATCGATGAGGTCCGCAAGCAGGGAGTGAGCAAAATCGTGGCGCTCGAGGGCAGCAACGTGGCGAGTTTTCCAGGACCGCTGTATTCCACTCCGGCCGGTGATTCCGGCCCCAGGAAGTAGTTGGTGCTGATCCTGCCGGGAGCGCCGGCTGGTTCGGCATTCCGGCGAGCGCGGCAACTCGAGCGGCTGCAGCGCATCGACGCTGGAATTCTCGCGCTGCACTCTCGTTTTGTTCATTTTGTTGACTGCCGCGTCGCGCCAGACGTGTCGCAGCGAAAGCTACTGTTGCGGCTCTTGGACATCGGGGCGAACGCGCCGCTGGCCGAGGGCGCTGCCACTTTGCTGGTGGTGCCGCGGCCCGGAACCATTTCACCCTGGTCGAGCAAAGCCACCGACATCGCCCTCGTCTGCGGCCTGAATTTCGTGCGGCGCATTGAGCGCGGCATTCTCTATCACCTCGAGGGCAGGATCAGCGCCCCCCGCGTCACGCTGGGTGCCGCGTTGCATGACCGGATGACCGAGAGCGTTCTGGACTCCAGTTCCGACGCCGAGCGGCTGTTTGCAGAGGCGACACCGGCGCCGCTGAATACGGTCAGCCTTACCGGTGGACGGGAGGCCCTGGCGGCCGCGAACACGCGCCTGGCGCTGGCGCTGGCCGATGATGAAATTGACTATCTGTTCGATACCTTCAGGCAGCTTGGACGTGATCCGACGGATGTCGAGCTGATGATGTTTGCGCAAGCGAACTCGGAGCACTGCCGCCACAAGATTTTCAATGCCGATTTCGTCATCGACGGCGTCACACAGCCGAAGTCGTTGTTTGCGATGATCCGCAACACTCACGCGCGCGCTCCCGAAGGCGTCCTGTCGGCTTACCGCGACAACGCCGCAGTGCTGGCCGGGGTCATGGGCACCCGCTATTTTGCCGATCCGGCGACGCGGGTTTACGGCGGCCATGACGAGCCGATCGACATCATGATCAAGGTCGAGACGCACAATCATCCGACCGCCATCGCGCCATTTCCGGGGGCGGCCACCGGAGCCGGCGGTGAGATTCGCGATGAGGGCGCTACCGGATTGGGCGCCAAGCCTAAGGCGGGTCTGGTCGGTTACTCGGTGTCGCACTTGCGCATTCCAGGCCACACGCAACCGTGGGAACAGACGCTCGGTTCTCCGGCGCGCATTGCCTCAGCCCTCGAGATCATGATCGAGGGCCCGATCGGCGCCGCAGCATTCAACAACGAATTTGGCCGCCCGAACATCTGTGGATACTTTCGAACCTTTGAGCAACGCCTGCCCGGTGATACGCCGGGGCGCTCCCGCGGCTATCACAAGCCGATCATGCTGGCCGGCGGTCTGGGCAACGTGCGACGCGAGCACGTCAAAAAGGGCGAAGTGTCGGTGGGCGCCCCGCTTGTAGTCTTGGGTGGCCCGGCCATGCTCATCGGCTTAGGAGGCGGGGCCGCATCCTCGCTCGGGAGTGGCTCGAGCGACGAGGAACTGGATTTTGCCTCGGTGCAGCGGGGCAACCCCGAAATGCAGCGCCGCGCCCAGGAAGTCATCGATGCTTGCTGGGCGCTGGGCGCGAGCAACCCGATAGAACTCATACATGACGTGGGTGCGGGTGGCCTGGCCAATGCTGTGCCCGAGGCGGTAGCGCACAGTGCGCGCGGCGCCCGTATTGACCTGCGGGCGGTGCCGAGTGCGGAGCCGGGAATGTCACCGCTCGAAATCTGGTGCAATGAGGCTCAGGAACGTTACGTGCTGGCGCTCAAGCCCGGAGCGGTTGATAAGTTCGATGCCATAGCCAGCCGGGAGCGCTGCCCCTACGCGGTCATTGGTGTGACGACTGCAGATGGCGAGCTCATTGTCAGCGATCCGTTGCTGGGCGGTGATCCGGTGCACATGCCCGTGGCGGCGTTGCTCGGTAAGCCCCCGCGCATGCGCCGCGAGGTGCAAAGCCTCTCGCCGCCGGCGCCCGTCAGCGATGAATTCGCTGCGGTCAACCTTCGCGAGGCCTGTTACCGCGTGCTGCGGCTACCGGCTGTCGCCGACAAGAGCTTTCTTATCACCATCGGCGATCGAACCGTCGGCGGCTTGATCAGCCGCGACCCATTTGTGGGTCCCTGGCAGGTGCCAGTCTCTGATGTTGGGGTCACCTTAAGCGACTATCACCATCACACGGGAGAAGCTCTGGCGGTAGGCGAGCGAACGCCTGTGGCCTTGCTTGATCCGGCCGCTTCTGCGCGCCTGGCCGTTGCCGAAGCGCTGACCAACATACTGGCAGCCGACGTGCCCTCACTCGCCGAGGTTCGACTGTCGGCCAACTGGATGGCGGCTTGCGGTGAAGCGGGCGAGGACGCCGCACTGTATGCCGCAGTGCGTGCCGTGGGTGAAGAGTTCTGTCCGGCGCTGGGGATCGCCATTCCGGTCGGCAAGGACTCACTGTCCATGAAGACGACCTGGAAGGAGGATGGCGAGCCGCGTTCCGTAGTTGCACCGTTGTCCCTGATCGTGTCCGCGTTTGCACCGGTCAGGGACGTCAGGCGCACGCTTTCGCCGCTATTGCGACTCGATCTGGGTGCCACATCGCTCCTGCTGATCGATCTGGGCGAAGGACGTAACCGGCTCGGCGCCTCGGCGTTGGCGCAGGTCTACAACGTGCAGGGCGGGGAGCCCGCGGACATGAATAACGCCGAGTTGCTGCGCCGCTTTGCCACCGCGCTCGGCGCGCTGCGCGAGCGCTCGCTGCTGCTGGCCTACCATGATCGCGGCGATGGTGGCCTCGCCGTGACGCTGGCGGAGATGGCCTTTGCCAGCCATTGTGGCCTCGAAGTATCGCTGGACCCGGCCCGCGGTAGCGCGCTGGCGCAGTTGTTCAGCGAAGAGTGCGGTGTGGTGCTGCAAGTGGCAACCGCCCAGCTTCACGAAGTCTGGCAGGAACTCATTACCCACGGACTGCAGGACTGCTCGCGCGTGATCGGGCGGCCCATGGCCGATCTTCGGGTTCGGTTTGCCGTGGGCGCTGAGGTTCTGGATGAACCCTGGACCGAGCTTCGCCGCGCCTGGTCCGAGACCTCCTGGTGGATGCGGCGGTTGCGCGATGACCCGGACTGTGCCGACGAGGAACAGGCCTCCGCGGTCGACAGCACTGCACCTGGGCTGCGCTGGCAGCTCAATTTCGAGCCACAGGAAGATATTGCGGCACCGTTCATCGCCAGTGGCAGGAGACCTGCCGTCGCGGTGCTGCGTGAGCAGGGGGTCAACAGCCAGGTCGAGATGGCCGCGGTCCTTGAGCGCGCCGGCTTTGAGCCGCACGACGTGCACATGACCGACCTGCTGGCCGGCCGGGTCAGGTTAGCGAGCTACCACGGCCTGGTGGCTTGCGGCGGATTTTCCTATGGCGATGTGCTGGGGGCTGGTGGGGGATGGGCTCAGTCGATTCTGTTCCATGAGGCGACTCGGGGCGAGTTTGCCGAATACTTCGCGCGGCCGGATGCCTTTACGCTGGGGGTATGCAACGGCTGTCAGATGCTGGCGCTGTTGCGCGAGCTGATCCCTGGCGCCCAGGGCTGGCCGCGTTTTCTGCGTAACCGCAGCGAGCAGTATGAGGCGCGGTTAAGTCTGGTTGAGATTCTTGAGTCCCCGTCAGTATTTTTTGCGGGCATGCAAGGCTCGGTGCTGCCGATTGCAGTCTCCCATGGCGAGGGTCGTGCGGTATTCGCCAACGACGCTGATCAGCACGCTTGCCTGGAGCAGGGTCTCGTGGTGTGCCAATACAGTGACGGGCGGGGTAATCCTGCCCGCCTGTACCCTTCCAACCCGAGCGGCACCCCGGCGGGCATCGCCGCGCTCACTACCCCTGACGGGCGGGCCACGATCATGATGCCGCACCCGGAGCGCGTCTATCGCACCGTACAGAACTCCTGGCATCCGCCCGATGCCGGAGAGGACAGCGGCTGGATGCGCATGTTCCGAAACGCCAGGGCCTGGCTGGACTAAAGTCAGCTGAGCTTTAGGGCGAGACGCGTCGTCCCCCGATCCAGGTTTCATGCACACGGCCGTGCTCGTCGGCGATCGCAAAGTCGGCTCGCAGCCCAGATTCGATGCGACCGCGGCTATTGGTCAGCCCAAGAAATCTGGCCGGATACTCGCTCGCCATGTGTACCGCCTCGGCAAGCGGTAGGTCGAGCAGGGAGACTGCATTGCCTATAGCCCGACTCATATTAAGAGCCGTGCCTGCCAGCGTGCCTTGTTCATCCACGCAGTAGTCATCGATTACTTTGATTGTGCGGCCCTGCAGCGTAAAGCTCGTCTCCCTGTTGCCGACAGCACGCATCGCATCGGTAATTAACATGAACCGATCGTGGCGTTTGGCGCGCAGTGCAATCTTGAGCACGCGCGGATCGACGTGTTTGCCGTCAACGATAATTCCGCAGTACGACTCGTCATCGGCGAGTGCGGCGCCGACCGCCCCCGGCTCGCGTGCCGTGAGTTGGGACATCGCATTGAACAGGTGAGTAAAGCCGGTCAGGCCGTGGCGCTGTGCCGTGGCGATTTCTGCGGCAGTGGCGTTTGTATGACCAGCCGCCAGGATGACGCCGGCATCCGAGAGTCGGGAAAGTACGGCTGGATCCGCCCGCTCCGGTGCCACGGTCAGCAGTGTTACCCCCCGCTCGAGGGAGCTCAACAACGTCACAGCTTCGTGGCCGAGTTCCAGGAAGTGCGCAGCGTCGTGTACGCCCTTGCGCTGGGCGCTTATGAATGGTCCTTCGATATGTATGCCCAATATGCCCGGCACGCCGGCGGCGATCGCTGCATCCACCGCAGCGATCGCCGCGGCCACGACTTCCAGATTGTCGCTGATCAAAGTGGGCAGGAATCCTGTCGTGCCGAAACGCAAGTGGGCGGCTGCGATCGTTCTTAGACCTTCGACCGTGGGCGCATCATTGAATAGCACGCCACCGCCGCCGTTGACCTGCACGTCTATGAAGCCGGGAAACAACTGCCGGCCCGTCAGGTCCACCTCATTCACACCGCGAGCGCGCTTGTCGTCGGCCCTAACTATGGCGCTGATTCGATCACCATCGACAAGCACGGTATGGCCGGTGATGAATGTGCCCGCGGCCAAAATCTGCCCATTCACCAGTGCGGTGACCATCAGACGGTGCCCGTAACTTTGCGCAGGTGCGGCGGGCGGTCAGGATCTTGCCCACGATACACAGCGAGCTGTGCGAGCATCCGATATACGCTCGCCGCCATCAGGACGGGCGCGAGCGCGGCCTGGGACGCTACCGTCGGGAGCCTTGTGACATTCGCATTGCCGCCGCCCGCTATCAACACATCGACGCCGCGAGCCGCGAGTTCGGCGCTCAGCGCTTCAAGGCCTTGGCGCGTGGCGTCGTCCTGCGCAAGGATCAACGCTGGGAATCCCTCATCTAGCAGGGCGACCGGGCCATGGCGCACTTCGGCGCCACTGTAGGCCTCTGCATGCAGTCCGCAGGTTTCCTTGCCCTTGAGGGCGGCCTCCTGTGCGGTCCCTAGACCCAGCCCACGGCCAATCACGTACAGGTGGTGCGCGTTACCCAGGATGGGCAACGCCTGCTGCCAGTCCAGCCCCCACGCCGCCTCGAGTGACGCCGGAAGTGTGTTGATCGCGGCAAGGAATCCCTGGTCCGCCGTCCATTGCGCGACAAGATGGGCTAGCGCCGTCAATGAAGCGACATAGGACTTGGTCGCTGCCACGCTGTGCTCCGTGCCCGCCCACAATGGAATTGCAAAGTCCGCATCCCGGCAAAGCGGCGCGCCGGGTGCGTTGCACAGCACGATAACCGTGGCGCCGGCGCGCTTGGCTGCCGCCGTGCAAGCCAGCAGGTCGGGACTTTCGCCCGATTGTGAAATGGCAATGAACAGGCAGTCACGCAGGTCCAGTTCAACCTGGTAGACGGAGCTTATCGAGGGCGCGGCGGAAGCGGTCAGCAGTCGCGCCCGTGTCTCGATGAGATATTTCGCGTACGTGGCAGCATGATCCGAACTGCCTCTGGCGCAGGTCACCACTGCCCGCGGCGGCCGCTGGCGCAGGTGTGCGCCGATGTCTGCCATCAGGGCGGCATTCTCGCGCAGCTGCCGGGCGACTACCGCCGGCGACTCGGCCGCTTCCTGGCGCATGCGGCTCAAGGCTAGGCGCTCAATTCGGCCACGAAATCGTAAACATCGCCCCGGTAATAAGACTGGGAGAATTCAATCGCACGGCCGTCGCGCAAGGAGCCCAGTCGCTCGACCAGCAGGCCGGCGCTGCCTTCCCGCGTCTTGAGCAGCTCGGCCTGCTCCACCGACAGGAGCACCGCGCGCAGGCGCTGCAATGCGTGAACCGGCCGTTGCCCGTTGCGTTCCAGTGCCTCGTAGAGCGATTCGTCGACGGATTCGAGAGAGGGCAGGGCGCTGGACACCACCGTCGCGTATTCGATGGACATCGGCGCCTCGTCGGCATAACGCAAGCGATGAAAGCGAAATACCGGGGTACCGGGACTCAGGCGCAACGCCAGCGCCTCCTCTGGGGTCACCGTTCCCGCCAAACGTCGCAACCAAACGCTATGTGGATTGCGG
>Ga0105245_10003343_pt1 | contig 14387 bp, 9 predicted proteins | sample KBSM54metaG_FD_81523 | JGI IMG/M metagenome (GOLD analysis project Ga0105245, IMG submission 81523) | Miscanthus rhizosphere microbial communities from Kellogg Biological Station, Michigan, USA - KBS M5-4 metaG | ecosystem: Host-associated > Plants > Roots > Rhizosphere > Soil | place: Michigan... | reverse complement strand
CGCTCGCCGAAGCTGCCGGCATCCGCGTGGCCCTGCTGACCGGACGCGAGCGCGGCAAGGAGCGCAGCGAGATGCTGGAAGCGCTCGCCGACGGGGCGATCGACATCCTGATCGGCACGCACGCCATCTTCCAGGATCAGGTCGAATTCAAGGATCTCGCGCTCGCCGTGGTGGACGAGCAGCACCGCTTCGGCGTGCACCAGCGGCTCGCGCTCACGCAGAAGGGCGAAGCCGTCGACATGCTGGTGATGACCGCGACGCCGATCCCGCGCACGCTGGTGCTCACCTATTTCGGCGACATGGATCTCTCCGAGTTGCGCGAGAAGCCGGCAGGACGAAAACCGATCGATACCCGCACCATTCCACTCGACCGGCTCGATGAAGTCGTCGACGCCGTCGGACGCGCGATCAACGAGGGCCGCCGCGTCTACTGGGTGTGCCCGCTTGTCGCCGAATCCGAGACGAGCGACCTTGCTGCCGCCGAGGAACGCTTCACGCACCTCAAGGGCCGCTTCGGCAAGGACGCCGGTCTCGTGCATGGCCAGATGAAGGGCGCCGACAAGGATGCGGCGATGGCGCGTTTCGCGGCCGGCGAGACCAAGCTCCTGGTCGCGACCACCGTGATCGAGGTCGGCGTCGACGTGCCAGAAGCGAGCGTGATGGTGATCGAGCACGCCGAACGCTTCGGGCTCTCACAGCTGCACCAGTTGCGCGGGCGCATCGGGCGCGGCAGCGAGGCCTCGACCTGCCTGCTTCTCTACAAGACGCCGCTCGGCGAAATGGCGAAGGCCCGCCTGGCTGTGATGCGCGAGACCGAGGATGGCTTCCGCATCGCGGAGGAAGACCTGCGCCTGCGCGGCGAAGGCGACGTGCTCGGTACACGCCAGAGCGGCATGCCGGGCTTCCGCGTGGCGCGGCCGGAGTTCCATGCCAAGCTGATCCAGGCGGCGCGTGACGACGCCGCGCTGATCATGACGCGTGATCCGACGCTCACCTCGCCGCGCGGCGAAGCGCTGCGTGCCCTGCTCTACCTGTTCGAGCGTGATGAAGCGGTGCGGTTGATCAGGGCGGGTTAACTTGCGACCTGGTGGGCCTTCTGATCGGCGTCGCGTGCTGCCTGCGCGGCGCGCGCGGTCGCAGCCATCGCCGCGAATTTCTTCTGCGGATCGTTGCCGTTGGGCTGGATCATGCCGGCGGAGATCAGGAGAGTCATCGCCTCCTCGACCTTGAGTTCGAGCTCGATGATGTTCTTGCGCGGCAGATAGAAGAAAAAGCCGGTCGTCGGGTTGGGCGTACATGGCAGGAACACCGACACATGCTCGCTGCCGGGCAGACGCGCGGCGATGTCGTCGCTCGGCGGCTGCGAGACGAAAACGAGCGACCACATGCCCGGCGCCGGAAACTCGACCAGGCCGACCTTGCGGAACGCGGAGCCCGAGGTCGAAAACACGGTCTCGAAGATCTGCTTCATGGTCCGGTAGATCGGACGGATCACCGGCATCCGATGCAGCACCTTCTCGCCAAGCTCGAGCAGTGTGCGACCGACGAGGTTGGCGGTGAGGAAGCCGAGCAGCGTGAGCGAGGCGAGCGCGATGATCAGGCCGGTGCCCGGAACGTTGATCGGCAGGTAGGTCTCCGGCCGCAGGTGCGGCGGAATGAGCGGACGCACCAGCCCGTCCACCCAGGTTACGAACGACCACGTCAGATACGCCGTGACGAACAGCGGGCCGACCAGGATCAGGCCGGTCAGGAAATAGTTGCGCAGGCGAGCGCCGATACGCGCATGCAAAACCGGCCCCGGCTGCGGAGCCACGAACGGGTCGTTCGAATTGTCGGGGGTCATCGGGGCGGTATTTATATCCTGTGGTTCGCCCGGCAAGAGTATCAGGTGGAACTATCGCACGATTGCGACGGAAAGACGCCGCTTATTCTACCGTCACGGACTTGGCGAGGTTGCGCGGCTGGTCGACGTCCGTGCCCATCTGCACCGCGGTGTGATAGGCGATCAGCTGCACAGGGACGGCATAGACCAGAGGCGTCACGGTCGACGCCATCTCGGGCAGCGTGAGCGTCGCCAGCGTCTTCACCTTGGCTTCCTCGGCGCCCTTGGCGTCGGTGATGAGGATGATGCGTCCGCCGCGTGCCGCAACTTCCTGCATGTTGGACACGGTCTTCTCGAACACGCGGTCGTAGGGCGCGATCACGATCACCGGCATGGTTTCGTCGATCAGCGCGATCGGTCCGTGCTTGAGCTCGCCGGCGGCGTAGCCCTCGGCGTGGATGTAGGAAATTTCCTTGAGCTTGAGTGCGCCCTCGAGCGCGAGCGGATAATTGGTGCCGCGGCCGAGATAAAGCACGTCGTGGCACTTCTCGAGCTCGCGCGCGAGCTTCTCGATTTGCGGTTCGAGCCGCAGCGCTTCCGACATCAGGCGCGGCACTTCGATCAAATTGTGAACGAGCTTCTTCTCGTCCTCGGCCGAAACCACGCCGCGCGCGCGGCCGGCGCCGACGGCGAGACAGGCGAGCGCCGCAAGCTGGCAGGTGAACGCCTTGGTCGAGGCGACCCCGATTTCCGGACCCGCCAGAGTCGGCACGATCACGTCGCTTTCGCGCGCGATCGACGAGGTCGGCACGTTCACGATCGAGAGCACGTGCTGCTTTTGCTCCTTGGCGTAGCGCAGCGTCGCCAGCGTGTCGGCGGTCTCGCCCGACTGCGAGACAAAGATCGCGAGGTTGCCCTCGTCGAGTGGCGTGCCGCGGTAGCGCATCTCCGAGGCGATATCGATCTCGACCGGCAGGCGCGCAAAGCGCTCGAACCAGTACTTGCCAATGAGGCCGGCGTAGTAGGCGGTACCGCAGGCGGAAATCGTGATGCGCTGCAGCTTCTTCCAGTCGAAGACCTTGGTATCGGGCAGGAGCACATGCCCGCCGGCCATGTCGAGGTAATGCGCGAGCGTGTGGCCGACGACTTCCGGCTGCTCGTGGATTTCCTTCGCCATGAAGTGGCGGTGGTTGCCCTTGTCGACGAGGAACGCCGACGCGTTCGACTTGATGACGGCGCGCTTGACCGGAACGCCCTCGGCGTTGCGCACGTCGGCGCCGCTGCGGGTGACGACGACCCAGTCGCCTTCCTCGAGGTAGCTCACCGCGTCAGTAAACGGCGCGAGCGCAATGGCGTCCGAGCCGAGGAACATCTCACCGTCGCCATAGCCGATGGCGAGCGGCGAGCCGCGCCGAGCGCCGACCAGTAAATCTTCCTCACCTTCGAACAGGAAGGCGAGTGCGAAAGCGCCCTTCAGGCGCGGCAGCGCCGCGGCAACCGCATCGGCGGGCTTGCGGCCCTTCTTCAATTCGGAGCTGACCAGATGCGCGACCACTTCGGTGTCGGTGTCGGTGACGAACTTGGCGCCGCCAGCCTCGAGTTCGCGGCGCAGCTCGGCGAAATTCTCGATGATGCCGTTGTGCACGACGGCGACGCGCTCAGCCGCGTGAGGATGCGCATTGATCTCGTTCGGCTTGCCGTGCGTCGCCCAGCGCGTGTGGCCGATGCCGATGGTGCCCGACAGCGGTTCGCCGGCGAGACGCTTTTCAAGATTGCGCAGCTTGCCCTCGGCGCGGCGGCGCGCGAGATGGCCGTTCTCCAGGGTGGCGACGCCAGCGGAGTCGTAGCCGCGATACTCGAGACGCTTGAGCGCCTCGACCATGTGACCGGCGACCGGTTCACGTCCGACAATTCCGACAATACCGCACATCGACGCCCAATCCCTTCAACCTGTCGCACCCACTAGGCGGGATTTCCGACAGGTGGAAATCACAAAAGATATCCGCTGTTTACAGTATAACCGCTAACGGCAGTGGTGACTGCGGAGTTAAGCGCTTAAGGGTTAAAGCGCAATCCTTCGCGGATCGCAGGCTATTCCGGCCCCGGCTTCCCTTTGCCGCCTGATTTCAGCTCGCGCAGGCGCTCCGCCCAACCATCCTTGACGGTTTGCCGAACGCGGCCGATGGCGAGCGCGTCGGCCGGCACATCGCGCGTGATCACCGAGCCAGAACCGACGTAGGCCCGCTCACCGATCTTGACGGGGGCAACCAGCGACGAGTTCGAGCCGATGAAGGCGCCGGAGCTGATCTCGGTGCGGTGTTTCTCGACGCCGTCGTAGTTGCAGGTGATGGTGCCGGCGCCGACGTTGACGTTGTCGCCGACGGTCGCGTCGCCGATGTAGGTCAGATGATTGGCGGCACTGCCGGCGCCGATCGTGCTTTCCTTCACTTCAACAAAATTGCCGATGCGCACCTTCTCGCCGAGCTTCGCGCCGGGGCGCAGCCGCGCGTAAGGACCAATGGTCGCGCCGCGCCCGATGTGCGCGCCCTCGATATGCGAGAACGAGCGGATCAGCGCGCCGTCCTCGACGATCACGCCCGGCCCGAACACGACGTAGGGTTCAATGGTCACGTCGCGGCCGAGCCTGGTGTCGGCGGCGAGATGCACCGTCTCCGGCGCCACCATGGTGACGCCGTCTTCGAGCGCAGCGCGGCGCAGCCGCGCCTGCAGGATGGCTTCGGCCTCAGCGAGTTGGCCTTGCGTGTTGATGCCGCGCACTTCGTCCTCTCCGGTTTCGATTGCCACCGCCTTAAGTCCCTTCTTGCCCGCGATCTCGACCGCGTCGCTCAGATAGAATTCCTTCTTGGCATTACGATCGTCGATCGCGTCGAGAATAGGGAGCGCAGAAGCTCCCGCGAGCGCCATGACCCCACCGTTACACAACGTGATCGCGCGCTCGGCCTCGCCGGCATCCTTGTCCTCGCGGATCGCAACGAGCGCGCCGTCCTTGACGATCAGCCGCCCGTAGCCGGCGGGATCGGCGGCATGAAACCCGAGCACAGCCACACCAGCCCCATCCGCGACCGCCTGGCGCAAGCGCTGCAGGGTATCGCTGCGCAGCAGTGGCGTGTCGGCAAACACCACCACGATGTCGTCGGCACGTCGCTCGATCGCGGCGCGGGCCGCCAATACGGCATGCGCCGTGCCGCGGCGTTCGTGCTGCACGAAGATTTCGGCGCCCGGTACCTGCCGCCCGACGGCATCGCCGCCCGGTCCGACCACGACGGCGATCCTGCCCTGCAACGGGGCGATGGCCTCAAAGACGTGCCGGATCAGTACCCGCCCGCCAATGGCATGCAGGACTTTGGGCCGGGACGAGCGCATCCGCGTGCCCTCGCCAGCCCCCAGAATGATCGTCAGACAGGTGCGCGCCATCGCCCCCAACTGTGGTTTCCTAGGCCGGGCACAAGCCCCGGCCGGCGTCTGGATGCCGCGAATCTGTTAGTGTTTTCAACTGATTCGGGCGGCAGGAGACGCACGCATGGCCAAGCGTGCCGGCAGTATCGCAGATGAAAACGAACAATTCGATACCAGGGCGCTCATCCGTCTGAGCACCTGGGGGATCGCTGCCGTCGTGGCCGTGACCACCACGATCTTTGCCGCCCGCTCCGAGCTCGGCACCAAGCGCGTGCACGCCGCTGTTCTATCGATCACCGCCTCGCCTGCCGATCCGCCGTCGGCGGTGCTCGGGCAGTTGATGGCCCGCACCGCCGATGTCGAACGGGAGTCGCGGCGCCTCAGCGAAACCGTCCGCTCGATCGGCAGCGAGCGCGAACGACTGCAGGTGCGTGTCGGCATGGTCGAACGCGAAATGGGCGATCTCACCGGCTCGATCACCAAGAGCCTCGGCAGCCAGATCCGCGCGGCTGAGCCGAAATCAGCGCCGCAGGTGGTGGCGAAGGCAACGCCGGTCCTCGCAGGGCCCCCGCCGGTGATCCTGGCGCCGACCTCCGTCGAGGCGAAGAGCGTGCGCACAATTACGGCGCCGCCGCTGGTGACCCGCAGCGAGCAGCCGCCGCTGGCGGCGCAGTCTTCCGAGCCCGAGCCGGCCCCACCGGCGCCCGCGCCGACAGCCCCCGTTGCGACGGCGACCCTCCCGGACCTCGTGCCATTGCCATCGCCGCGCCCAAGCGACCAGACGACCCAGGCGATGCGCAACACGCCGGCCCCGCCAGCGGCCGAAGCCACTCCACCCGCCGGCAGCCCTGCGACGGCTGCGAAGCCCGACCTCGCCAAATCCGACATGGCGAAAGTTGAGCCCGTGAAGCCCGCGGCCCAGGCTGATGCGAAGGCCGAACCAGAGCCGCAGCCGCAGGTCGAACTGGGTCTCGACCTCGGGCCGGCGCTGACCATGGCGCGCTTGCGCGAACGCTGGACTGCCTTCAAGTCGTCCTATGCCGCGATGGCCGAAGGCATGCGGCCGGTGGTCAGCGTGCGCGAGGTCGGCAAGAGCCGATCCGTCGAGATGCGGCTGGTGGTCGGCCCGGTTCCCAATGTCTATGCAGCGGCGACGATGTGCTCGGCACTGTCGGGCAGTCAGTTCATGTGCCAGCCCGCGGTGTTCGACGGGCAGCGCCTCGCGCAGCGCTGAGCCGCCTGACATAATCAGCGCATGTGCCCGACGTCGCCGCGCTTCCGGCCCACACCGCAGCAGACTTACGCCCTGATCACCGTCGGATTTCTGTCCGTCGGCTACGCGCTCTACCTGCGCTACATGATCGTCGAGAACGTGCAGTTCGGCCTCAACTGCGACGCCGGCTGGCCGACTTGGGGGTGCCTGTCGCGCAAGGTCGGGCTCGCGCTCGACGAGCGCGGCGTCTTCGGCTGGGTCGCGATCGCCGCAGCAGTCCTCAATCTGGTCCGGCCGCGCGTGGTGCTGTTCGCACTTGGATTGGCCGCGACCGGGCTCGGCCTTGTCATGCACAACGCAGGTTTTGCGGGCCTTGCGGCGGCGCTGCTGGTGCTCAGCCTGGCACGTCCCGCGAGCGCGTCAGAATAGCCGCCAGCGCCACCAGCACAGCGCAGAACCAGAGCGCCTGCCAGTTCACAAACGACTCGTTGAAAGCGATGTAAATCGCTGAAATCACAAGAATTACACTTGCCGCAATCTCGGCCAAAGGCCGCGCCCCCGCACCCCGCATCCGCGCGGCCAGAAATGCGAGCGGCACGACCGCCGCTGTCAGCGGCGCATAGGGGAAGTCACGGTAGCGCGGATCAAAGGTGAGCCCGAGCGCGGCCTGGAGCGCGAGCACGGTCACGGCCAGCGCGAGCCACCCCGCCAACGCTTCGGCGCCGGTCACGCGCTCGCCCCGGCGCGCCAAAACCGTGGCGAAAGACACCAACGCGCGATCGCCGGCCAGAACTGCGGCTCCCGCAATCGGCCCCGTGATCGCAAGCACCAGCAAGGCGATCGACCGCACCACTCCTTCCCAGCCGAAGCTTTCGACCAGTGCTTGCTCGAGGGTCAGGCCGACCAGCAGACCGCCGCTCGCGGCGGTCACCGCCACACCCGCCCAGACAGTTGAAGAACCGCCCGCAACGCCACGCCGGGCCATCCAAAAGGCCGCCCCCACGATGCCCCCGGCGAGGATCAGGCCGAGGACAGCGTTGCGTCGCCAGTCCGGATGGTTCGACACCGGCGCACCCCAGACAAACTTGGGCGTGCGGGTGGTGCCGTCGAGCAGGCCCCAATGGCCGCCGACCGTGCCTTCGAACCGCCGCTTCCAGGGTTGGTCGAAGGCTTCGATCACGTTGAGCCCAAACTTCTCCTGGCGGGCGCGCGCAATCACCTCCTGCACCACCCGGGCTTGGTTCGCCGGCGACGGCAAAGCGCGTTCGCGCATGCGGCCGGCGCTCGGCCAGCCGAATTCGCCGATCATGATGTCCTTGCCCGCGAAACTGTCGGCAACCTGACGCCGGATCGACACGACATGGTCGGCCGCCTGGCCGGCGCCGATGGGAAAGTCCTCCCAGTACGGAAGGATGTGGATGGTGACGAAATCAACCGCGCTGACGAGGTCGCGGTTGCGCAGCCAGAACTCCCAGACGTCGGCGTATGTCACCGGCACGGACACTTGCGCCTTCACCCGGCGCACGATATCGGCGAGCGCTGCTCCGGAGAGCTCACCGCGCAGCAGCACCTCGTTGCCGACCACGACCGCACGCACCGTGTCGGGATAGCGCTTGGCGATGGCGATGGCGCCGTCGATCTGGACCTGGTTGAACTCGGGCTCGCGTCCGAGCCAGAGCCCCTGCATCACCTTGAGCCCGATACGCTGGGCGATCGGCGCGACCTGATCGAGCCCCTGATGCACCGAATAGGTGCGCACGCAGCCAGTGACGGCAGCGAGGCGGCGGAGATCCTCCTCGATACGCTCGGGCGGGATGCGGGTGGTCAGGTCGATCGGCGTTTCGGCGTTGCGGTAGGGCGCGTAGGAGACACAGTCGAGCTTGTCGCCGGCAGCGAGCGAGGCGACGGGCATCGGCACAGGCCGGCCAAGCCACCACCAGCCGGCGACGACCACCGCCGCCGAGATCAGGAACGCGCCGACGGCGTGTTTCATGCAGGCCCCACCCACCCCATGGAGCGGCATTAACCTGCGTCCGCCGCGGTGCCAAGGTGCCAATCTTACAGCGCGTTCATCTTACCTGCCGCGACGTACCGAAAACGGCCGCCGGCCTTAAACACGTTGCGCGCGAATGCTGGACAAAGTGCATACCATCCGCCAAATCACGGTGATCCCCTGAACGCGGTCGCGGCAGTTGGACGCGCCCTAATCCGGACCCTTTCGGGTGGCAAGTCGGCGCAGTAGATTCATCGAGGCAGCGTAGTCCACGGTCATGAGATCGACAGTAACCCCCATCCAGCGCGGTCTTTTCGCTGTGATGGCTTTGGCGTTCGCCATAGTTCTTGCGGCTCCGGTTCCGACCTACGCCCAGAGTGCCTCCGAAAAGCCGCCCGAGCCGAGAGCTTCCGGCGACAAGCGTGAGCCCGTCCAAAGCCGCCGCGATGACATCGCCGAAATTAACCGGCTGGTGCAGGGTCCAGCCGGAAACCATGAATGCGCCTGGCTGGGACGGCGAGTCCTGAGCCGGCTGTGGGTCGATGACCTAGACACCGCGTTCCGACACCTCGACCTCTACGATCGCTTCGGCTGCCCCGGCGGCTACATCCAGGCCACTTTCCGCTGCCTGGTGCGCATGGGCGAGCCCGATCCCAAGGACGCCAAGGCTCCCGACCTGAACAGCCGTATCCACATGTGCTGGATCAACCCCAGCACCCCGCCGGCCCCCGCCTCGACGACGGCCCAGTCGCCGGAGCCCGGAACAACCACACGCTAATCGCGTTTACGATGCTGGCCGAGCGGCAGCTCTTAACCTGAACAGCCGTTGTCGTTCCGCCCTCAATTCGCCATGCACGGCACCTACTTGATGATCCGCCAACCGCTGAGATACGTTGCCTTATTGCGATTATCTCGGTCGAACCTAGGGGACAGGTTCGGGTCTCAACAACACTTCCGCCCCGTACGGTAACGAGTCGATGCGCGCCGTCGCCATCGTGGTCACGCTCGCGGCATGCTTGCATGCTGCAGTGTGGGCTTACTTCCAGCCGCGGACGGAAGCTCCCAATCTCGACGGACCCGTCGCGAGTCTTTCCTACACGCCGTTCGAAAACGTTCTGCGCACCGAAGACGCGCAGCTGGGTTCCGACGAAGCCGTTGCGCAGAACCTGGACAACATTCTGGAGCGCAAGGCTCGCCAGACGATCAAGATCGACGATCGCGACTACCGCAAAATCTACGACACCATTCGCAAGGACCTGCGCGCGCTCGCGCCCTACACCCACACCATCCGCACGTACTCATCGACGATGGGCGACGAACTGGTCGCGCCAATCGCGGCAGAGTTCGGATTGAAGGTCACGGTCGGCGTCTGGCTTTCCGGCAGCAAGGAATGCAGCGCCGACAATTTCCAGGAAATCGCCGACAAGCAGAACAAGTCGCGGGCCGAGCAGGCGCTCGTCGCCCAGTGCCGGCTCTTTGCCAAGAGTAACGACAAGGAAATCCAGTCGGCCGTCGATCTGGCGCGTCGCTATCGCAACGTCAATGCCATCGTGGTCGGTAACGAAACCACGCTACGCCGTGAAAAGACGATCGACGAGCTGGTCACGCTGATCAAGCGCGTGAAGCGGCAGGTCAACGTGCCGGTGACCACTGGCGAAACCTGGGATGTCTGGCTGCGCCAGCAGCCCGATCCGAAAGTCGATCCCGATTACAAATACAAGGACGCGTTCAAGCTGGCGTCCGCGGTTGACTTCATCGCGGCGCACGTCCTGCCCTATTGGGACAAGACAACGCCTGAAGAGGCCGCGGACCACGCCGTCGAGGTCTACCGCAAGCTGCGCAGCGTGCACGCCGGTAAGCACATCATGATTGCGGAGTTCGGACATCCGAGCGCCGGCTATAACCGCGCGGCGGCTGAGCCGGGCCGCGCCGAGCAAGCCAAGGTCATTCGCGGATTCGTTTCGCGCGCCCGAGCGCTCGGCATCGACTACAACATCATCGAAGCCTACGACCAACCGTGGAAGGTCAAGGAAGGCAGCGTCGGCGCGTACTGGGGTCTGTTCGACACGACACGCGCGCCGAAATTCGCCTGGACCGGTCCGATCACCAACACCAACCACGTCAAGCTCGCGGCGATCGCGGTCGCAGCCGGACTGCTGGTGTCACTGCCGATTCTCGCCATCACCGGCGCCACGCTGGCGCAGGCGCTGCTGCTCTCGTTTGCCGCACACATGGTCGGGGCCTGGGCCGCGACGATGTTCGATTTCTGGAACGACCACTATTTCGTGTTCGGCGCCGCCTTCGCCTTCTTCTTCGGCGTGCTGCTGCTGGTTCCGCTGATCTTCATTACGCTTTATCGCATCCAGGAAATCGCGACGGTCCTGTTCGGGCCGCGGCCCCGCCGACTGCTGCCGGTCGGCCTGCAAGCTGCGGGCAACTTCTCACCAAAGGTGTCGATCCACATCCCCGCGCACAAAGAGCAGCCGGACATGCTCAAGGCCACGCTCGACGCCGTGGCGCGGCTCGACTACGCGAACTTCGAATGCATCGTCATCATCAACAATACGCCGGATCCGGCCTACTGGCGTCCGATCGAGGACCACTGCCAGACACTCGGCGAGCGCTTCAAGTTCCTCAACGTTGACAGCCTCAAAGGCTTCAAGGCCGGCGCGCTGCGGCTCGCGCTCACGCACACTGCGCCCGACGCCGAGATCATTGGCGTACTCGATGCCGACTACGTCGTGAGCGCCGACTGGCTCAAGGATCTCGTGCCCGCCTTCGCCGACCCCAAGGTCGGCCTCGTGCAGGCGCCACAGGATCACCGCGACGGTGAGCGCACGCCGCTACACCGCGCGATGAACGCCGAGTACGCCGGCTTCTTCGACATCGGCATGGTGGAGCGAAACGAGAGCAACGCCATCATCGTGCACGGCACGATGTGTCTCGTGCGCCGCAACGCGCTGATGCAGGCGGGAAACTGGTCGAGCGACACGATCTGCGAAGATACCGATCTCGGCCTCACCATTCTCGAGCACGGCTGGACGGCGCATTACACCAACGTGCGTTACGGCCACGGCCTGCTGCCTGACACGTTCGAGGCCTACAAGAAACAGCGCCATCGCTGGGCCTACGGCGGCGTGCAGATCCTGCGCAAGCACTGGCACCGCCTGCTGCCTCGCGCCAAGGGACTGGGGCCCGACCAACGCCGCGAATTCGCGATGGGCTGGCTCAACTGGCTCGGTGCCGAGAGCATCGGCGTCATCATGGCAGCACTAAACCTGATCTGGCTGCCGTTTGTCGTTCGCTACAATTTCGACGACGGCGCCTTCATGCTGAAGGTCGTGCCGGACAAGATCCTGACCTTCCCGCTGCTGCTGGCGTTCGCCGTCTCGATCATTCATTTCCTGGCGCTGTATCGCAAACGCGTCGCCGTGCCCGCGGGCCAGACCGCGGCCGCAATGTTTGCAGCGATGTCGATGCAGTGGACGGTGGCGCGCGCGGTCGGCATCGGCATGGTGAAGGATCATCTCCCCTTCGTCACGACGGCCAAGGGCGGCGCCGCACGCTCGCGCACCAACTTCCCGGCATTCTACGAAGCGATCTTCGCGATCCTCCTCATTTCGAGCAGCGCGTTCGTGTTCTCGGTGAACTACGAACAGGTGCGCGAGATCAACCTCTACGGATGGGTGCTGATCGTGCAGAGCCTTCCGTTCGTGGCGGCGGTCGTGCTCGCTGCGCTCGAAGAGTCGCGCTTCAACAGCTTTGCGTTCTGGCGTTCGCTCGATACCCGCTTCGCCCAACCGCGGCGCCCGCGCGCGGCCGCCACCACGCTCGGCGGGTCGCTCGCCGGCGCGCCGGCGCTTGCCGGCCAAGTTTCCGTGCCGGTTCCCGCGCCGCCTCCGGCCGTGGTCGAAGCGACCATCGTCGAGAGTGTCGCGCTGCCCGCGTCCGAGCAGCACGTCGAAGCCGTCCAGTAATCAGCAAATTACCTGGGACTTGGGGTGCCTTCACTCGCGTCGCGAGCGAAGGTTGGTGAGCCCGTCGGGATTCGAACCCGAGACCCCATGATTAAAAGTCACGTGCTCTACCACTGAGCTACGGGCCCATTGCGCGGCTGTGTACGGGTGGGCCTCCCGCGGGTCAATAGGCGGCCCCCGCCGAGTCTGATACTCTGCGGTACAACGCCGGCTGAGCAGCGCAGGACAAGGAATTCCACATGGCCATCGTCAATCGTGTTGCCGACATGCAGAACGAGATAGCGCAGTGGCGCCACGACCTGCATGCGCATCCCGAGCTGCTGTTCGACGTACACCGCACCGCCGCGTCGGTGGCGGACAAGCTCAAGGCTTTCGGTTGCGACGAGGTCGTGCCCGGCATCGGCCGCACCGGCGTCGTCGGCGTGATCCGCGGCAACAAGCCCGGAAGCAAGGTGGTCGGCCTGCGCGCCGACATGGACGCGCTGCCGATCGAGGAGGCCAACGACCTGCCGTACAAGTCGACGGTGCCCGGCAAGATGCATGCCTGCGGCCATGATGGCCACACCGCGATGCTGCTCGGCGCCGCCAAGTATCTCGCCGAGACACGCAACTTCGCCGGCACCGCTGTGGTGGTGTTCCAGCCTGCGGAAGAAGGCGGCGGCGGCGGCGACGCCATGGTCAAGGACGGCCTGATGGATCGCTTCGGCATCCAGGAAGTTTACGGCATGCACAATTATCCCGGCATGCCGGTCGGCAAGTTCGGCATCCGCCACGGCACCACCATGGCATCGGCCGACACCATCGCGATCGAGGTCGAGGGCGTCGGCGGTCATGCAGCGCGGCCGCATTTGTCGATCGACACGGTGCTGGTCGGCGCGCAGATCATCAACCAGATCCAGTCGATCGTCTCGCGCAACGTCGATCCGCTCAAATCGGCCGTTGTGTCCATCTGCGTGTTCCAGGCCGGCACCACCGACAACGTCATTCCGCAGACCGCGCTGCTCAAGGGCACCGCGCGTAGCCTGTCGCCCGAAGTGCGCGACCAGCTCGAGCGCCGGTTGCACGAGGTCGTCGAAGGAACCGCCAAGCTCTATGGCGCCAAAGCCAAGCTCACCTATCGCCGCGGCTACCCTGTGCTCAACAATCACGCCAACCAGGCCGACTTCGCGGCCAAGGTCGCCAGCGAGATCGTCGGCGGCGGCAACGTCGCCACCGATCATCCGCCGATGATGGGCGCGGAGGACTTCGCCTACATGCTGGAAGCGCGGCCGGGCGCTTTCATTTTCGTGGGCAACGGCGACACCGCGGGCCTGCATCACCCGAGCTACAACTTCAACGACGACGTCATCCCCGTCGGCACCTCTTACTGGGTGCGACTGGTCGAAACGGCGATGGCGGGCTGACGCCGTTCGACAACTGCGTCACTCATGCATGCAACTAAACGGCCGTTCATGCGTTGGCCGTGTTCTCGCCATGTCGGGACCATGTATTCGGCTGGGTAGTTCGGCATCCTGACTTGGCAAGGCGACTTCAACTTCTCAACCGGATTTCATCTCGATGCGCGGATTTGATCGGTGGCTCCTCGCGGGCACCTTTTTGACGACCAGTGTTTTGATGGCGCAGGCGGCGCCAAGCATTGCGGACCACGCGCGTGGCATGACCGCGGGCATCATGCTCGCGCAGGCGCCCGCCCCCGCAGCACCGCCTGACAAGAAGGAAGAGCCGAAGCCGCCCGCGCCGCCACCCGCGGCCAAACCGCCAACACCGCCGCCGCCCGCCGCTCGGCCGCCGGCTCCGCCACCACCGCCTGCAGCAGCGCGTCCACCAGCGCCACCGCCTGCACCACCACCGCCACCGGCCGCAGCGCGCCCGCCGGCGCCACCACCGGCACCGCCACCGCCCCCCGCGGCAGTGCGGCCGCCGTCACCCCCGCCGGCCGCCACCGCACCTTCGGCACCCCCGCCT
>Ga0105245_10003342_pt1 | contig 14388 bp, 15 predicted proteins | sample KBSM54metaG_FD_81523 | JGI IMG/M metagenome (GOLD analysis project Ga0105245, IMG submission 81523) | Miscanthus rhizosphere microbial communities from Kellogg Biological Station, Michigan, USA - KBS M5-4 metaG | ecosystem: Host-associated > Plants > Roots > Rhizosphere > Soil | place... | reverse complement strand
TATAGTCGAGCTCATTAAACGTGTACTCAAAATTCACCCCGAACGTGCGGTTGAAGCGGTAACCAATTCCCGCGAGGAAGTTCCCGCCCGTGTCGTGGCGGCTGCCAAAACCACTTATGGGGGAGGTTAAGCCCATTCCCACATAGCCTGTGATCGGCTTGATCTCTTGCCCGTAGAGCGTGAAAGTAAAAGCAATCGGCAAAACGAGAAAGATTTTCACGGGCCCCCCTGCGTGATTCGATGCCCTTTTGAGCCCCAGCGATATATTTTTTGGGCTGTGATCCGGAGGGAGCCCCGGACCCATTCTGGACTTGGTTTCCGATGCGCCGCCGCCCTCCTTCCCGAAGCAAGCTTTTTGTTCGGGATGTTTGCACGACGCTAGCCCTTATTCGACTAGCGGGATGGCCGCCGCTAGCTCATAGCGCACTGCCGCTCGGATTTTGTTCTCGATCTGGATGTAGCGTGCCGCCTTCACGGCGGGGAGCGCGGCCAAGATTCTTGGCGTCGTCGCGCCTTTCAGCTTCGCCTCGGCGTCATCGATCGCGAGATACTCGTCCAGCAGCTGCTTCGCCTTTTCATTGGTAACCGGTCCGTTGTCGTACGCGTCGGCGTACCTTAGGATCGCCGTGGCGAGCCGCTCGTTAATCTGTTGCAGATCCTTCTGGTAGGCCTCGTACACGGGCCAGAACTTGGCCCCTTCGGAGTCGGTAAGTTTGAGGTTCTGCGCCACAACCAGTTTCTTGTCCGCCTTGATTTTCTGGCGAAGGATCTCCATATTGTTCGTAGAGGCGTTCTGGGCCAGCACGGGCACTACCAGAGCGGTCGCCAGCACGAACGCCGTCATGTATCGAATCATGTTCGTTGTGATTCCTCCACTGTCCATCGTTATGTTGGTGCTACTAGAGATAAACTAACGATCGCGATTCCAGGTTGTCGGACTCAGAATAATTCACCGACCGCAGGCCATTGCTCTCCTATCCGATTTGGCATGGGGATTGCCCACGCCCATGACTCCTGCACCCATTGCGTGCGAATTGGAGTCTCCCAGGACCCCAAAAATATCAAATCCAACAGCAGCGAAGAGCATCTGAGCAGCATCAAGCGCAAGTCAGGACCTCGCCTGTCATGCGATTGGAGACTAATGGAGAGGACCGAAGGAACTCGGTTCATCGAGTAAAGGGAGAGAGTTTGATGAGATTCAAAACGATCGGCACGCTCCTCAGTCTGGCCTTGCTGACCGCTGGTTTAGCCCGTGCCAAAGATTCACCCGACCAGGAGCGCGAAAAAATCCGTAAGATGGCATCTGAAACCCTCACAGATCTGTACAAGCTGCAACCGGCCGCACAGGCCGCTGTCCAGAAGTCGGCGGGATACGCGGTTTTCAACAATTTGGGCACAAACATCTTGCTGCTCAGCACCGCCCGCGGCGCGGGCGTAGCAGTCAACTCAAAATCCAAGCAGGAGACCTTCATGAAGATGATCTCCGCTGGCGGCGGCCTCGGAATCGGCGTGAAGGACTATAGAGTGATCTTCGTATTTGAGACGGAGCCGGCTCTTGCGAAGTTCATGGATTCCGGTTGGGCCGGTGAGGCGCAGGCAGACGCGGCGGCCAAGGCTGGTGCGTCCGGCGGCGCGTACTCGGGAGCGACCATGGTTGCGCCGGGCGTCTGGGTCTACCAGATTACGAAGAATGGCCTAGCGCTCCAGTTGACGCTGCAGGGTACGAAGTACTCCAAGAACGACGACCTCAACAAACCGTAGTGGTGCCTCTCAAAGCATGACTCAATGGTGGGCCCGCCAGAACTGGCACTGACCACAGCTTTACAGCTTCGTCAAAAGGTATAGCCGACGAGCAGGCGGAGCGACGGTGCCGGGTTCGCGTAAACGCTGGTTTTCACTTCGGCGAATAGGCCGCTGCGGCGTTGCATGCCCACCAAAATATTCAGAGCGGAGTCATATCTAAAATCCGAGAAGTTAATCTCGTTGTGACCGAAGCTTTGCTGGGCGAAGTTAAACGCTGGACCGCCCCCAAAGTACATACTCCAACTTTCAAACCGGGACGTGATCGGAATCCTGTAGACCATCTCCGCGTTGATTCCGAACATTTTGGTCACTTCGCCAAAATCAAATTCGACGTTGGGGCGGAAGAATAGGTTTCGGCTGAAGAAAGGACCGAATTGCGCGTGCATGCCGATGAGGACCAGTTCAGGATCAAGCGCGATACCCCCACTCAGCCCAAGGTGGAACTTGTGAGATGCTCGTTGAATGGAATTTTCGAGGTCTCGAATTTCGAGAGGCACGACATCAGGTTCCGGGGGTGTGGCGCCCGTGGGAGCCGGACCCACTCGTAAGACCGTGACGACGTAGGCTATGCGAAAACCCGCGTCGCCGCTAGGGTGCGACAGCACCCGAACTTGGGAACCAATCGGGATTGTCTCCGGTTTTGTCGTGTACCGGTCAAAAGTGTAGAGCCTGAATAGGCCATCTTCGGCTTTCACGATCATCGTGTTCCGAGTCACGGAATTTACGGTTCCGGTGATCGTCACCAGTTGCGACTCTTGAGCGTGCACGGGGCTGCTCAGAAACACCGTGCTGATGAATAAAGTACTGAGTGCGCCAATCCGGCATCGCCCAAGAGAGTTGTCATCCGAGTTCCGCCCAACACGCATTTGAAGGTCCTCTCAAACTGTGTTTTTTGGAGCTGTCTTCGCGGAAAGCATCCCCTACGTCATGCCGCCGTGACAGCAAACCCCTCTGGCTACCGGCGGAAGAGCCGCAGCACGCCGGCCGCGCCCAACGAGAACATTCCGCTCAACCCGATAAGCGGAAACGGGCTGCCGGTCGTCGGCAAAGTGGCCGGAAGTTTCCCACTACTTGCCGGGGCCGGCGGAGGCGTATTCTGCGCGATCGTCGCGCGTTCCTGCGCGGCAGTGGCCTCAGCCAGCGCGGCAGCGGCGTCAGCCCGCGCGGCAGCGGCGGTGGTCTGCGCGGAACTGATGGCGGCCTGCGCGACAATGGCTTCATCCCGCGCGGCACTGGCGTTGGCCTGCGCGGCAGTAGCGTCGGCCCGTGCGGCGTTGGCGTTAGCCTGCGCGGCGCTGGCGTTGGCTTGCGCGGCACTCGTAGCTGCCTCCTGTACTTTGCTGTCGGTCATGGTCACGTGTTCATTGACACGCGAAAGGTCTGTCTCATGTTTGTCTGAGAGCGCCGTGACCTGGGTCTGAGCCTGGGTGGCTTGGTCGTTCACTTTGGCAGCTTGCCTCCGAGCATAGCCCCTAGTCGCACAACCGGAGCCAGACAGAGCCAATACGACGATTCCTAACACAAATAATTGCTTCATAACATCTCCTCAGGTGGAAGGCGGTTTGGTTGCCTTTTGCGTGTCAGATGCGGACGGAACCGGACGGAGCTATTTTTTAGTCCGGCCCGTGCGGTAAATTTCGGTTCCTTGAGGTCTCCCAAACTCTCAGCCCCCGAAAAGGCGGCTGTTTGAGAACACCCAAAATGCGTCAGCGAACTGCTGAGCTGAGCTGTTTGGCCTGCGCGGCGCTGGCGTTGGCCTGCGCGGCACTGGCGTCGGCCCGTGCGGCACTGGCGTTAGCCTGCGCGGCACTGGCGTTAGCCTGCGCGGCATTCGTAGCCGCCTCCTGTAATTTGCTGTCGGTCGCGGTCACGCGGTCATTGACATGCGAAACGTCTGTATCATGCTTGGCAGAGAGCGCCGTGGCTTGGGTCTGAATCTGGTTGACCCGCTCGTTCACTGTGGCAGCCTGCTTCCGAGCATAGCCCCTAGTCGCACAACCGGAGCCAGACAGAGCCAATAAGATGATTCCTAACGCAAAGAATTGCTTCATAACATCTCCTTAGGTGGAAGGCAGTTGGTTGCCTTGTGGACGTCAGATGGCGACGCAACCGGACAGGAGCTATTTTTTTTCCGGTCCGGCAGCCCAGCCTACCTCGCGCTGCATAGCGGGTCGCCACAATGTAGCGCTGCGTCAACAAATTGAGTGTCACCCTTGGCGATCTTGTGATGTTTCAAAAGGCCAGCTAACGCGCAGAAGCAACACACTCCGAGTGGCTCCAGGACGCCTCGCATATGATGAACACCGGAGAAATGCGACCGGTGAAACGAAGGATCGGTTACAAACCTCATTTATTCATTCTCATGAGCTAACCGGATTAACCGCGCTTACCAGCGTCGGGAGTCTACTTCAACCCCCGTTTGCAGCGCTTTCATAGCATCATTATCGGAAGTATTCCGGGGGGCCGTTTCGATGCTGGCTTGCCGTATGCCGTGTTTTAGTGATCCGACGCGACAGTGCGTCCTGAAGCGTTTGCAGTAGACCCAAGGAAAAAGCGTCTCGGTAGTTTCCCGAGACCCAGCGAGTCTTTGCTTACACGTCTTCGAGGTATCTGGCAACTCATTGACCCTCGGGAAATGTCACGTCTTGTGCAACGAACAAGGTGAGCTCAACTCTGCCGGTTCCGGGCCATTCCCTATACCGCGCAGGCCCGCCAACTCCTCGCACTTGGCTGCTGCGCAGCGGCACATTCATGTTGGTAGGCTTCGGACGGCCAACTTTTTATCAGGCACTGACTGGACCACAGTCGGTTGTGTCGGATTCTTTCCCTCGTTACTATTCTTGTAGTTGATACTCCGAGATGACTGCTTTCGAGAACAAGCGTGCAAGTTGGCGATATCTCGCGATCGCATCGATTGCTGTCGGAGCGTTCACGGCGGTGCTGATCTGGCAGGCGTTTAGCCTTCTGCGGCCGACGCCGCCGCGATCCGTAACTATGGCTACGGATCCCGAGGGTAGCTTCAATGCCGATCTGGCAAAGCACTACCGCGAGTCTTTTGCGCGAAACGGGATCGAGCTCAAACTGGTTCCGACAGCAGGTGCGGTCGAAAGCGTGACTCGGCTGCAAGACCCGAAGTCAGACATCAGCATTGCCATTATTCCGAGCGGAATTACAACGCAGCGAGACTCGCCTCATTTGGTGTCTCTAGGCACCTTATTCTACGAACCACTTTGGTTCTTTGTGCGTGGTGGAGCATTGGAAAGTTACGATCAGTTGCGGGGGCTCCGCCTCTCGATTGGCCCAGAAGGCAGTGCCTCTCACGCGTTCTCGGTGGAATTTTTCAGACGTGTCGGAATCATTGACCAGAAGTCCGCTGAGCTGTCTTCGAACACACCGGAGGAGACGATCCAAAAGCTTCACCGCAGAGAACTCAACGGCGCGGTAATACTTGATCCCTGGGAAAGCCCTGTGGTTCACGAACTTCTTACCACCGAAAACCTAGATCTGCAGAGTATGCGCCGAGCGGATGCATTCGTTGCTTTGTACCCACACTTAAATAAATTGGTGCTGCCCGCCGGCGTAGCTGATTTGGCCGAGAACCGGCCGCCGGCGGATGTACTACTGCTTGCACCGAAAGCTAGTCTGGTGGTGCGGCGCAACCTTCATCCGGCCATTCAATACCTATTGCTCGAGGCCGCGGAAGAGATGCACTCGGCACCAGGTCTATTCCACAAAGCAGGCGAGTTTCCAGCACCCGAATCAATCGACCTTCCGCTGAGCACTCACGCGCGTCAATTTTACAAAACGGGATCGCCGTTCTTGCTACGAAATCTGCCATTTTGGCTGGCAGTGCTTGTCCAGCAGTTGTTGGTGCTGGCACTTCCTCTGGTGGGCGTGCTTTTCCCCGTGCTGCGATTCGCGCCGGCAATCTATGGCTGGTTGGGACGGCGCCGGGTCTATAGGCTGTACTCCGAATTGAAGCGTCTCGAAGACCAATTGACCGCTGTTCCTCCTCCTGGAATCACCAAGGACTTCATGGAGCGGCTAGACCAGATGGAAGCTAAGGCAGGTCGTCAATCCGTGCCAGCATCCATCAGACCTCTGCTGTATTGGCTGAGATCGCACATTGAAATGGTGCGGGAGGAAGTAATTCGCAAGGCAGGCGCATCCTTGGCTAAAGGGACAGATAAGGATCGGCGGGATATCCACTGATAGTAGGCGCGGCGTGCGCAGCTGCGGCATGTCGCATATTCGTAGAGGTTGGCCGATTCTAATCAAGTCAACTCGGCTGCTTAAGCGCATTGGGAATGGATTAATTGGGTGACCGGTCAGCACTCAAATTCCGCCCGTAGCTACCATCCTTCTCTTCAAGGGCGATCGCGCCACGGGGCGGCAGCCCCAAACTCTCGTTTGGCGCTGCCGTCCTCCCTAGCCCGCAGGTTTCGCGTTGTCTCTACTTGCTGCGAAGTGCCACGCTGGCTGTGCCAGCCAGACCGATGTGACTGGCTAACTCCCTTTCGCGTGGAGTCTTCAGAGGAGCCCGCGCACTCTCCGAATCCGGCGTCCACACCTTGGACAGATAGTAGGAATCGCCGTACCGGTTGAACTGAAGGGTTCCTTTTCCGATCGCGGCATTGGGATGATCCGCACCGACGGTTAAGACTACACTGCTCTTGCGAGCCCCGCTGGTTTGTGAGACGAACAGTATCCCGTCACTGTGGCGAATCGAATAATCACCGGCTGGAAGCACGGTGCTGCCAACGCGGAAGTCGAAAGGGATGTTCGCTTGCATATCCATAGTCTGGGCATACAGAGACGTGGATACCGTCGCAACAAACAGTCCCGCTGCAAGAATGAGTCGTGTCATATTCTGCTCCTTTGTATTGGGTGTTTACTGGTTATCGCTGAACCAGGCTATTGAACCTCGCCCCAGATAGCGCAAGCGGCGAAAAAGTCCGCCAGCTTTTTTTGCGAATCCATCTTTAAGGTGCCCCTCTCTTTCCTGACTTAGATGAGGTATACTTTCGAAACCGTAATGGGTGGTGCATGTCCGAGAGCATGGGCGACATCACGAGGCTTTTGCACGAGTGGCGTGAAGGCAGTCCTGGCGCGGAAAACCAGCTCTTCGATCTGGTGGTTCCCGATCTTCGGCGCTTGGCCCACTACCTGATGCAGCGTGAGCGCAAGGGCCATAGCCTGCAGCCGACAGAGCTGGTTGACCAAATCTACTTCCGGCTAGTGGCTGCTAAAAACCAAGATTGGCAGAACCGGCGCCATTTTTTCGCTATAGCTGCTAGAGCTATGCGTAGATACTTAATCGACCACGCGCGCGGCCGTCCGGACGCGGAGTTCGTAGCCATTAACGGGATGGAGAATTTCCTTCCCGCTGAAAGCCCCAAAGTGGACCTGGCGATTACGGTGGACCGGCTCCTGGACGAGCTTGCCCATACCAGGCCAGAATGGTGCGACCTGGTGGAAGTCAAGTACTTCCTCGGGCTCACCGACGAAGAAGCGGCTGAGGTCCTGGGAATGAAACTGCGCAGCATGCAGCGCATGTGGCGTGACGCCCGCCGCTGGTTGTTTGAACAGACAGAGTCCGGCCATGGAAAACAAAGCGCAGGACGATGATCTGGTCATGAATATGGTCGAGCTTGCGCTCGATTTGCCGGAGCGGGAGCGCCGCGCCTATTTAGAGCGCGCCTGCGACGGCGATTCTCAATTATTTGATCAGGCCTGGGAGTACGTCCAATGGGAAGCTCGCATGCAAGGATTCCTGCTGGACCCCCTGTATCCGCCCCCCCTGAACGAACACCCCTTTGAGCCGGGACAGCTTCTGGAAGGCCGTTTCCGCATCTTGCGTGAAGTCGCGCAAGGCGGAATGGGAGTGGTCTACGAGGCCATGGACGAAAGACTGGAGCGGCGTATTGCCATCAAGTGCGCCAAGACCGGTTTCCGCAAACGTCTGCCGCCGGAAGTACGCAACGCCCGCGAGGTCAGCCATCCCAATGTGTGCAAGATTTTCGAAATTCACACCGCCTCCACGCGGCAGGGGGATCTCGATTTTCTGTCGATGGAATTTATTGATGGCCAGACGCTAGCAGAGCGGCTCCGCCGCGGCGCCTTGCCTGAAAGCGAAGCGCGCCTCATCGCACGGCAACTCTGCGAGGGACTGGCGGAAGCCCATCGTAATCAAGTGATTCACGGCGACCTCAAGAGCAACAACATTATCTTGACCACCAATGCAGACGGCTCTACACGGGCCGTGATTACCGACTTTGGCTTGGCGAGAAGGCGGGAGTCTTCCCAGCGCACAATGCAGACCGGTCCATTAGGCGGGACGCCTGACTATATGGCGCCGGAACTTTGGAAGGGCGAGAAGGCTTCTGCCGCATCAGACATTTACGCGCTGGGCGTCATTCTGTATGAGTTGGTTTCAGGGGGGCGGCCACCGCAACCGCAGGATTCTGCACAGGCGAATTTCCCGCCGCCTGCTGCGCATCCCCAGTGGGATCGCACGCTTGCAGGCTGTTTGGAACCTGATCCCTCGCGCAGATTTCGCACCGCCGATGAAGTGGCGCGCACGTTCGAGCCATCACTGACCCGTCGTCGGCTCATCGGTCTGGCAGCGGCGCTGGTACTGGCGGTCGCCTCGGCTGTGTTCGCGTATGAACGAGCCACTGCTCCACAGGAATCGGTCCGCCTCGCCCTGCTGCCTTTTTTATCCACCCCGGATTCCACAGCCATCGCGGAAAGCGTGGTTCGTGATGGCGCGGCTCAGGTCGGCCGCTTAAAAGGTAACCGGCGCACCCGGTTTTCCTTCATTCCTCTGACCACCGCCGTACGCAATAAAGTAGACACGCCAGAGAAGGCCCGGGCCTCGCTGGGCGCCACGCACGTCTTGCGAGGCACTCTGGAGAAGGATCAGGGCCGGCTTCGGCTGCATGTATTCCTGACGGACACGCGCACCCGGGTGAATACCAAGGACTGGACTGTGGTCTACGCGCCAGAAGAAGTGCGCTACGCCGGTGTGGCCTTGGCGGGGATGGTGAGCGGGACTCTGCTCCTGCCTCCTCTTTTAGATACCGCGACCGTGAACGCAGCGGCGCGCCCTGATTATGAGGCGGGGCTATCCCTTTTATCCAACGGCACGACACCAGACGATGCGATCGTACGAATGCAGCGCGCAGCGGCCGCAGACCAGGATTCAACGCTGGTTTTTGCAGGACTGGCCGAAGCCTATTGGGCCAAGTATCTGGTCACGAGCCAGCAACTCGCGAGGGAGCGCTCGGAGGAGGCGCTAAGACAGGCGGAGCTCCGAAATCTGGATCTGCCCGAAGTGCATTTGATTGCTGGACTGGTCAAGGCAAGTGTCGGCTTGTATGAGCAGGCGGTGGCGGACTTCCAGCGGGTTATCGAAATTCAGCCCAATAACGGTGACGCCTATCGCCGTCTGGGGATCGTATACGGCAACTCTAGTCAATTGGACGAGGCGCTGACAGCATTCCGACGGGCTATTGCGGTTCAACCGCAGAACTATCGGAATTACCGGGAACTCGGGTCCTTCTATGTGGATCGGGACGACTACGTGCAGGCCGTACCGCCCTTCAAACGAATGATAGAACTGGTTCCCCAAATGTCCGACGCCCATTTTGGGCTCGGCACTGCGTACTTGGATTCGGGGCATTATCCCGAAGCCGAGAATGAACTCCGAATAGCGATCGGTTTGGGCGACACGTCTGACAGCGAACATACACTTGCCTATTTGCTGATGCTGCAAGGTAAGGATAATGACGCAATTCCTCACTATCTGAAGGCGCTCGAGATTGGGCCGGAAACCGCGCTCCTGTGGCTGAATCTTGGGATTTCTTACGAACGTACGGGCCTTTCCAACAAAGCGACCTCCGCGTTCCGGCACGGACTTGCCGTGGCGGAAAGAGACTTGACGGATCCGCGTAATGGCAGGGAACGCGCGGATCTCGCTTATTTGGCTGCTAAATTGGGCGACCGCCCGCGCGCGGCCTCCGAGATCGCGCAGGCCCTCCAACTCTGGCCCGATCACACCGAGACTCGATGGATGGCGGCCTTAACCTATGAAGCTCTGGGGCGTCGGGACGATACCCTCGGTCTTCTGGCGAGGTCTCCTGCTGGCATGGTGTACCAATTAAATCGTTATCCCGAAGTGGCGGACTTACGGCGCGATTCGCGCTTTCTACAAATATTGGCTTCAAAACACGTGCAGTAAAGGAAAAGGAGAAACCGCGATGGCAACAGTCAACTTAACATTGGGTACCAATAAGGACGGTACTATCATGAATCAGATCAGCGGCGTCATTCTGCAGCCTGGCGATGTGATTCAATTCGATGCGCCGGCGGGCAGCCGGGTATTGGCCGATGTAACAACCACCAATGCGGTAGAAATTGAAGTCGGCGCCAATCCGATCCCGTCTTCCGAGATTCGAGCTTCCGCCTTGGCGGATGGCACCGGATATCTCATCACCTTTGCGAATCCCGGCGGAGGTGGTACGCCCCCCACTGGCGGCGGCAACTAGTTGGCAAATGCGCGGTTGCGGTGGCTTAAACGCCGCCGCGACCGCATGAAGGATAAATCATGCATTGTGAGCTTCAGCATTTCTCGATGGAGCCTCAGGAGCAATCCAACTGGTGCTGGGACGCCGTGGCGGTTAGCATCGACGATTTTCGGACCGAAGGTGCAAAGCTCCAGTGCACCGTTGCGAAAACCGTGCTTAGTCTCGCCTATCGAGGGCTCGGCGATTGCTGCGTCAATCCCACGCCTTGCAACAAGCCTTGGTATTTGCGCGAGGCTTTGAGCGCCCTCGGCAGGCTCAATAACGCGCCGGGATCGGGAACCGGGGCCGGTCCTCTGCTTTTCCCGGCGATCATGACGGAAATCGACGCGGGCCGCCCGGTAGGGATTCAGATCGAATGGTTTGGCGGAGCTTACTTCCATTTCGCGGCAATCGCCGGCTACGGTGCACATGCTGCGGTTCAGCGTGTGCAGGTGTATGATCCCAACGGCCCTGCAGCGATCATTAGCTGGATGAACTTCGACGAATTTAAGACGCTTTACAATTATCAAAGCTCCACCGGCACGGGCGGTAAATGGATCGATAGTTTTCTAGTGACGTAAAGGAGATATGGAATGCCTTGGAAACCTTCGAGCCTAGTCGTACCTTGGCAAGCATTCGAACAGGGTCTCCCAAAGTTCGTAGACCCTGAAGATTCGGCGACATTTCCTCCAGCACTTCCCGCGAACTATGAGGCCCAGCTCTTCTTCAACCTTGGTCTGCGGGAGGTTATCAATCCGGTTAACCTCGATGCACTTCCTTATGGGTGGAGGTTCCTCGCACCCAAGCCGCCACAGGTAGGCGTCGCGTGGGCGGTCTATCTGAATGACGCCGGGGCAGTCACCGGAGTTTCCTACGGGAACGGGATCGATGCCGTCCAACGAGCAGCCGTTGGCATACAAAATCACCTTCCGCGTCAGATTCAAACCTCCCAAGAAGTGGATGCTTCCGCGTACGAACTAAGGGTATTGCGAATCAACGGGCTTTCCATCGAAGGGTTCTGGTTGAAAGCGACGGTACCCCAAGTGGATTTGATCATTCCATACCTGACCCTGGGGACGACTTTCAACAATTCGCCAATCGATCCGACGGCGGCATACCCGCTGATCGACTTTCTGAGACAGCTCGCATCGCAGGCTAAAGAATTGCTCGCTTTCCCGCCCACTCCTCCCTATCGACCCGTAGTGCAGTGATGCTCTTTCTGGCGACCTGGGTGTGAGGGTCCCTTGATCATGCGCCGCACTCTCGTGCCAGGGGCATAGAACCCGGCGGTCCCGCCGGTTTTGCGTGCGGGAAGCCCTTTATACTGTGGCGGATCTTTCCATAATCGCTCGCTTCACTAGCTGTGGGAAGGAAACCAGAATATGAATGCGCAGACTGTAATGCAACGTCTCAGCCCACCAGGCTCAATGGGAACTGTTCCCAATCCGATCCTCATCAATGTCGAAGTACGTGGCGACGTATGCCTTCTCCATTTTGCGGGGCACCTGCACGCAGGTGCGCATTTAGACTATTTAAACGCCAAAATGAATGAAATCAAGACCCTCGCATGCAGGACGTTTCTGGCAGACTTTGGGGATGTCGCGTCTCTCGGCTCCGCCGGACTCAGCTTTATCATAGGTCTCTACAAGATTTCGGGCGGACGCTTGGTTCTCGTGAACCCCCAACCCCGCATCCGCGAGGTGCTCGCTATCACACGCCTAAATACTGTGATACCTATGACGGTGGATATCGAGTCGGGCTTGGCCGCTTTGTGTGTGGAGACTCAGCAGCGAGCGGCGCCGAGAAGAGGCGGCATTGACTTGGCCCATGGCCAATCTTGACTTCGTTGACCACTTGGCCGCGAAGCCGGGATAACCCCACAAAGTTTGCCGCCCAATAAGGAGCATTATCGGAGCCGTCCGTGCGGTCACCCATTCGGTTGGCGATCGTTATGCGTTGGACGGCAATGCCGCTTCGAAGGGGCCGCAGGTCATGCCGTAACCTCTAGCATGCTTAGTCCAGATACATCGAGAAATGCATGCGCGACAGAATCAGCCATCTTCTGATATTCCGCGATCGGCATATTGAGATCGAAATGAATTTGTAGAATCAACTGAAATGCGTCTCCTCGTAGGTTGACCGGCGGCATGGACTGCATACCGCCGGCGAACAGTCCTTTCAAGCGCGAGCCTCAAAGATCAGATTAAATGGTGTTTGCGCGGCTCGGCGGAATTGACGGAACCCTGAGTTGGCGAGGACCGCTCGAAGGCGCGCCTCGCCAGCCTGCGCTCCCAGCGCAAGTCCGCCTTCCTGTGACAGGGAGCAAGGCGTGCACAGCAGCGTCGAAGCCGAGAAATACGCGCGGCCAATCGGATTGAAGTTCGCCTCCAACTGATCCTCCGCATAGGGCTCGACGATCATCCAGGCTCCGTCCGGCTTCAGTGTGGAGCGGACATGCGCCGCGGCGCCTGCCGGGTCTCCCAAGTCGTGGAGAGCATCGAAGATCGTTACCAGATCGTAGCCCGTGCCCGGAAAGTCCTTGGCTCCGGCGACGGCGAACTGGACCCTGTCTGACAGACCCTTGGCCGCGGCCCGCTCCTCTGCCGCTTGAATGGAAGCGGCGTGAGAATCAAAGCCGAAAAACCGCGAGTTCGGGAATGCCTGCGCCATCAGGACAGTAGATGCCCCATGGCCACAGCCAATATCTGCCACGCAGCCACCCCTCGTCAGAGACTCTTGAGCTCCGGCGATCGACGGTATCCAGTTCGAGACCAGATTGGCAATATAGCCGGAGCGAAAGAAGCGCTCCGTACCATGAAAGACCTGGTGGTCGTGCTGGTGCCACGGTAGCCCCTCGCCGGTTCGAAATGCCTGTTCCAGCGCTGGGCGGATGGCCCCCGCTCCCGTCGCCACCTGGAAGGCGCCGACTATGAACGCGGGGCCGCCTTCCTCGGCGAACAGCATGGACTGCTCCGGCGAGAGTGAGTATGTTCCATTTCCCGCATAATAGTCGACATAGCCCGCCGCCGCGTGTGCATTGAGCCACTCCCGGACGTATCGTTCGGCCGAGTCCGTTCGTTCTGCGAGCGCGGCCGGAGTGGTCGGTTGGCCATCCCGCATCGCGCGGTACAGGCCGAGGCTGTCCCCGATCAGGATCAGCGGGGCTTGAAATACGGCACCGAAGTCCGACACAACCTTGCCCAGCAGCGCGTGCAGTTTCTGTTCGTTGATATTCATAACGTATCCTCTCTTCCTCTTCTGAGCTCTTCGCTCTACACTGTCAGTTTGGGGCGAGTTGGCCCGGCCAGCATGAGGCTGGGATGAGATCGGGATGAGAAATTAAGTCATCGATAACTCTCTGTATTTCAATGGAATGCGATGCCGTATGAGTACCATTAAGGACAGTCTTGAGCGCTCCCACGCTGACCGTTTCAGCGGGCGGGAGCGCGAGTTGGCGCGGTTTGCCACGCTGTTCGATCCCACAGGACCCCTCATCGTGCTCCTGCATGGCGTTGGTGGCATCGGAAAGACAAGTCTGGTGCGCGTATTTGAGCGAGAATCGGCTGCTCGGGGCCGGCAGGTGCGCCTACTCGATTGCCGCGGCATCGAGCCGGTTCCACTCGGCCTTTTGGGGGCCATCGGAACCTCGCTCGGCGTGGAATTGAGAAATGTCTCCGAAGTGGCGGCTGCGGTTGGTGCCTTAGCCGAGCCGATTGTTTTCGCCTTGGACAACTACGAAGCCCTGCGCCTTCTGGATGGTTGGTTGCGCACAGAGTTCCTTCCGGCCCTGCCCATATCGGCGAGGTTCATTATCATGGGGCGTTCTCTTGCTACCGCCCCTTGGATAGCGGCTCCCGGTTGGGCGGACCATGTGCTGAGTTTACGGTTGGGTCCTCTTCCGGAGGCAGATGTCGCAGCCTTCCTGGTTAGCCGCGGGTTCACGGAAGCGGTCCAGGACCGGATTGCCCGCTTCTCTAGAGGAAATCCTCTCGCTCTCCAGTTGTGTACGGCCAGTCTT
>Ga0105245_10003336_pt1 | contig 14402 bp, 10 predicted proteins | sample KBSM54metaG_FD_81523 | JGI IMG/M metagenome (GOLD analysis project Ga0105245, IMG submission 81523) | Miscanthus rhizosphere microbial communities from Kellogg Biological Station, Michigan, USA - KBS M5-4 metaG | ecosystem: Host-associated > Plants > Roots > Rhizosphere > Soil | place... | reverse complement strand
TGTACACGCCGGTTTATGCGCAGCCAAAATTTGCGATGGCGCCGCTGCTCAACGGCAATAACTTCGCAGGATACCTCAACCTCGGAGCCTTTTGCGGCATTGGCCTAATGCTGGGGCGGAATTCAGTGTTACCACGTTGGGCACTCGTCCTCGGGGTGAGCACCGCGGTTGGAATGAGTGCGGTTTGCGGTTCTCGTGCGGGGCTCGCCTCCCTGATGTTCGGGACGGCAGTGTTGCTCGTCACAACTCACCGGTCCGCGAAGCGCGCGCCCATGGTGCTTTGGTTGCCTTTGGCGGCTGTTGCCGGTGGCGTCGCTCTTTTCCTCTTGGGGGCTGAAGAGGGACTGTGGCGCGATCTCGTGAACGAGGGCGCGAAGAAACTTTCACTGTTCAGTTGGACTCCACCTCTGATCCGTGACTATTTTTCTTTTGGAGTCGGTCGAGGTGGTTTCGAGACGGCGTTTCCCGCCTACCGCTCGGACCTTGGCAATCACGTTTACCAATTTGCAGAGAATTTCCCACTGCAGTGGTGCTCGGAGTGGGGCGTTCCGGTCGGGGTGGCCGCGTTGGTCGGGTTTGGTTTGGCGTTGAGCCCCGTGCGGCTTGGAGTATTCAAGAGCGAGACCGCGTTGGGCTGCGCCATCGGTGTACTTGTGTTGCTGCTGCAAAACCTGCTGGATCTCGCACTAGAAGTTACATCGGTTTCGATCGCCCTTTTTGCACTCTTGGGCTCGTTGACGGCCTATGCGGCGCAGCGCGGGCGCGCTGGAGTGAAGCCACGCTCCCCGGGTGAAGTTTGGGTGCCGGTGTGTGTGTTCAGCGTCGTGGGTTCGGTTCTATTGGCGATGGTGGCCTTTGGCGATACGACTTCCGCCCTCGACGATCGGATCGATGTTGCGTCGCTAACCAAGGCGACGCAGCGCGGCGAGCCGTCGGCCGCGGCTGCACTGCACGAACAACTCGTTGAGGCGATCCACCGACATCCCGGGGATCCGTTCTTGCAACTTTCGGGGGCGATCGGCGCGGAAGCGACTGGGGGAACGCCTAGCTTATGGATATCCCGAGCAATCGAGCGCGATCCAATGTCGGGTGGAGCGTATCTGTTGTTGGGGGACGTCCTAGCTCGTCGCGGCGCGATCAAGCAGGCTCTGAACGCGCTGAGTCTCGCGGTTCAACGTGACTACTCTTTGGTTGCACGCGCTGCGAGGTTGGTCGCTCATCTCGTGAACGACCCTGAGCTGATCGACCATGCGGTTCCGGATGGGGCGGGTGGGACAGTGATGCTTACTGCATTAGCTGAGCAACCGAATCTGATTCGAGTGCGACAGACCCTTTTGCGTCGAGCCATAGAGCGCGATCCGAGCAATACGAGACCTCGCATCTTGATCGTGGAAGACCTTTTGGGCGCGATGGAAAAGCTGATTCCACCTTGTGACGTGCTGCAGATGAACTCGTGCACCCAAGAGGTGGTGCGTCACATTCGCCTGCTCGCTGCCGTTTCCCCGAGCTCAGATCGGGCAGTCGTATTTCGTGCGCGACTCTTGCTTATTCAGCGGCGCCCGGCCGAGGCGGAGGCGCTCTTGTCAACTCGTTGTTCATTGTTCGCACAGGCCGACGACTGCCGGCGTTGGCAGGTGATCGCCGCTGAAAAGACCGCTGACCCCAGTCTATTGGCTCGAGCCAGTGCGGGCTACTTGGCGGCGGCTTGTGGAACTCCGAGGCAATGCGCTTCAACCGCGACATGGCTCGGGGGGGAGTACGCGCAAAACAAGGATTGGCCAACCGCAATACGCATGTATCAGCGGGCTGCGCGGGAATCCGAGTCGCCGTCAGCGTGGCACCGTGTCGCGGAAATCGCTGGGCGCGAAGGCTTCGCCGTGGCGGCGTCCCAGGCGCTGGAAAGTGAGCGTCGCGCGGGAGGGACGCCGTCGCCCGAGCTTACACGGATATTGGAAAAAGAACGGGTACGAGTCCTCGTTGGAACGACGACGCATTGAAACGCGGAAGAATCGGGTTCGGCTTGATCGAATGAACGGCGACGCACAACGAACTTCGGGCGCATACTTCGCTGCCCCAAACCGACGGTCCAGGTAATCTGTCATGATCAGAGCATTGAGCGCCTTTCTCCGGATTTCACTCGATCTGTTCGTCCTTTCGGTCGCGTATTTCCTGGCCTTCGCAGTTCGGTTCGACGGGTTGCCTCCGCTGCAAATGATCAAGCGTCTGATGTTCACCTGGCCCTACGTCGTCGGGCTTGAGATAGCTGTCCTTTACGTTTTTTCGGTCCCCTACTTTGCCTGGCGGTACGTCAGCCTGCGGGAAGCACAGCGCGTCATGTGGGCTACGCTGTGCTCGGGTCTGAGCCTGCTGTTAGTTAGGCTCGTCTCGGTCCCGCTGATGCGAAGGCTCGACTACTTCGAGTACGCGTTGGTTCCGATTGGCGTGATAGCCGGAAACGCCGCTCTCTCGTTTTTCGGAATTGCCGGTCTTCGCTTTGGCCGGCGCATTATGGTTGAGCGTTCCAAGAGCCGGGGCCTTTCGCCGCGCGTGCTCGAGCGAGTTCCAACTCTGTTACTCGGTGCCGGTCAAGCGGGTGTGCTTGTGGCTAAGGAGATCAACGCTAGACCTGATCTCCCAATCGCCCCCATTGGTTTCCTCGACGACGACCGCTCGAAGCTCGCTTCTATCGTGCACGGGGTTCGCGTTCTAGGCACTACATCAGAGCTGGCAGAGATCGCCCGCGTGACCGGAGCTCGTCAAGCGATCATTACCATCGCCAACGCCAGCGGCACAGATGTGCGGCGAATCGCGCGGCTTTGCGAGAGCGCTGGCATTGCCGTAAAAATGATCCCTGGAATCTTCGAAATCCTGGGCGGCCAGGTCAATCTCACGCGGATGCGTGACGTTTCGATTGAAGATCTACTCGGTCGTGAAACCGTAGCTCTCGACCAAGAACTCATCAACGGGTTCTTGCGAGGCCGCCGGGTGTTGGTGACTGGCGCGGGTGGTTCAATCGGTTCGGAGCTCTGTCGCCAAGTTGCGCGTTTCAATCCAGCTTCCCTAGTGCTGGTGGAGCAATCCGAATACCACCTGTTCGCCATTCACCAAGAGCTCGTCGCGACTTTCCCAGATACGAGGTTAAAACCGGTGATCTGTGATGTTTGCGACACGGCGCGCGTGGATACCGTCTTTCGAGAGGAGCGCCCTGAAGTCGTGTTTCACGCTGCAGCGCACAAGCACGTGCCGATGATGGAGTGGAATCCGGGAGAAGCGATCAAGAACAATGTGTTCGGCACGAAGAAGGTGGCCGACGCCGCTCACCAGTTCGGTTGCGATGCCTTCGTCCTGATCAGCACGGATAAAGCGGTCAATCCTACGTCGATCATGGGGGCGACCAAACGCTCAGCAGAGCTCTACATCCAAGCGCTGTCGCAATCGTCTGGCACGAAGTACGTCGCCGTTCGCTTCGGCAACGTGCTCGGCTCGACGGGTTCTGTTATCCCCACATTCAAAGCTCAGATCGCTGCGGGGGGGCCCGTTACCGTTACGCACCCTGATATGAAGCGCTACTTCATGACAATCCCTGAAGCGAGCCAGTTGGTGATGCAGGCGGCGGCGATGGGCGGTAACGGAGAGATTCTCGTGCTCGACATGGGGGAGCCCGTGCGCATCGTGGATCTCGCCGAAGAGTTGATTCGCCTTAGCGGGTTCGAGCCTGGTGTCGATATCGCGATCAAGTTCAGTGGTGCGCGTCCAGGAGAAAAGTTGTTCGAAGAGTTGGGGTTCGACGCGGAAAAGATGGGAAAGACACGCCACGAGCGGATCTTCATAGGCAAGTTGGGTGGTTCTGAACGCGCAAAGGTGGAACTCGCGCTCGAACGGCTGAGCGCAGTGACGAATTCGACGTCACGCGACGAAGTACGTTCGGTTCTGCGCGAGCTCGTGACGGAAATGATCGATCCTGTCGACCTGCCGGCCGTGCCGACGCACGTTGAGCCGCGCGCGCAGCCGGCAAGCAGCCTGCAACCCTCGTCGCTTCGCACGGTGATCGCGTCCTGAAGCCATGCTTGCAGGTGCCCGCGTGGCCGGCTATGGTTGCCCGTCTTCGTCATGGGCCTGCTAGATGCACTCAATTATCCGTTTGATGCCCCGTTGATCCTGCGAAAGCAGGCTCAGCTACTACGTGCTTTGAGCGAGCGCCCGAGCGAAATTCAGCTGCGAGTTGCTCTACTCGGCGGAGCAACGACCGACCTGCTGAGGAGGCTCCTGCATCTCTACTTGTTACGTGACGGTATTGAACCGATCTTCTACGAATCCGAATACAATCGCTACTATGAAGACGCCGTGGTGGCACGGGAGGCGCTCGGGGCGTTCGCGCCGCAAGTAGTGGTCATCCACACGTCCGCGCGCAACATTACCGCATTCCCGGCAATCACGGACACCGCGGAACAGGTTCATCGTCTGGTCAGCGCGGAGGTAGCGCGCTTCGCTGCAATTTGGGATCGGTTGGAGACTGACTACGCGTGTATCGTCGTGCAAAATAACTTCGATTGCGCCCTGATGCCCGGTCCGAGCCACCTGGATGCGTCCGCTCCGGGTGGTGCGCAAAACTACATTGCACAATTGAACACGGCTCTCGTGGCCGCCGCGGGACGCCACAAAAACGTCCTCATTCACGACATTCATTTGCTGAGTGCGGTGCTCGGAGCCAGTCGTTGGTACGATGCTGAGCACTGGTATAGCTTCAAACTAGCAACTGGGCTCGAGGGTTCAGTCGCGAGTGCCCACTCTACCGCTCGTCTCATCGGTGCCGCGCTCGGCAAGACTCGCAAGTGTTTGGTTTTGGATCTGGACAACACCCTCTGGGGTGGTGTGATCGGCGACGACGGGTTGGCCGGAATAAAGCTCGGCAAGGACAGCGCGCAAGGAGAGGCTTTCTGCGCCTTTCAACGATATTGCCTCGACTTGAAGCGGCGCGGCGTACTGCTGGCTGTCGCCTCGAAGAACGAACTAGCGAACGCCCAGGAGGGCTTTTCACATCCTGATTCGGTGCTCGCGCTAGCTGATTTTTCGGCGTTCATTGCGAATTGGGAGCCGAAGGATTCGAATCTTACTAGGATCGCCCGCGAACTGAATATCGGATTGGATAGTCTAGTCTTCGTGGACGACAACCCCGCAGAACGTGCCCTGATCCGCGAACAGCTAAGAGAGGTCGCGGTGCCGGAAGTGGGGAACAACGTTGCGGACTTCGCCTTCGTTCTGGAGCGCGAGAGCTACTTTCAGCGGGTGAGCGTTTCGCAAGAGGATGTGCAGCGCGCCAGCTATTATTCAGACAACCGCGTACGCGAAGCCGCAAGCGCGACCTTTGCCAGTCACGATGAATACCTCTCATCGTTACAGATGCAGGCCGAGATTGCACCCTTCAGGGAATTGTACCTAGAGCGCGTGGTACAGCTTGCCAACAAGACGAATCAATTCAACTTGACGACGCGCCGCTATACCTCGGCAGCGATTCGCGAAATAGCGGAAGACAGCAACTTCATCACTTTGTATGCACGACTGTCCGATAGGTTTGGAGACAACGGGTTAGTTTCCGTTCTGATCGCAGAACACAAGAACGGCGAACTGCATATCGACCTTTGGCTGATGAGCTGTCGCGTACTCAAGCGTGAGCTTGAGTACGCGTTGTTCGACTCGCTCGTTGCGGCAGCGCAGCGTCGTGGTGTCAGGCGGCTCGTCGGGTACTACCTGCGAACGCCCAAGAATGGCATGGTTGCTGAACACTTCGCCGATCTTGGGTTTTGCCTTTCGGAGCGAGCAGCCGACAGCAGCCGTTCCGTGTGGACGTTCGATATTCCGGCAAGTTACGCGACGAAGAACAAGGCTATCAAGGAGGTCTCCAATGGATGAAATTATTACCAAACTAGAACCCATCTTTCGCGATGTCTTCGATCAACCAGCTTTGTCGATTGACCGCGAATCGAGTGCTCGCACTGTTCAAGGATGGGACTCGCTTACCCACGTGACCTTGGTCATGGCGATTGAACAAGAGTTCGGCTTGAAGTTCGGTCTCGGCGAATTGCAAGATCTGGAAAACGTCGGCGGAATGGTCGATCTCATCCGCCGCAAGTCTTCGTAACGCTTACCACCGCACGTACAAGGGGCATCGAGCCGATCGAGCGCCCACAGGCGAAGGCACATATGTCGTTCGGTTCGTTTGGACTAACTTTCGTTTTCTTACCGTTGTCAATCGTCGGATATTACGGTTTCTCGCGGGTCGCCCCCAAAATGGGGACCGTGTGGTTGATCAGCGCATCGCTGGTCTTCTACGCGTTTGCCGGCGCGAGGGGGCTTCCCTACCTCGTGATGTCCGCGCTCGGAAACTGGCTTCTCGGGAGCCGTATCGCGTCGAGCAGTGCAAGGCTGAAGCACGTGCTGCTTTGGTGCGGACTCGCTGGGAACATTAGCCTACTTTTGGTGGTGAAATACTCCGCGTTCTTCCTCGAGGTCGTCGACCTGGGCCGATTTGCCGCCGGCGGCATGGGTGTACCGGTCGGGATCAGTTTCTATACACTGATTCAAGTCATGTACTTAGTGGATTGCTTCGAGGGGCTAGCGACGCCTAATAGTTTGCTTGATCATTTTCTGTTCTCGTCGTTCTTTCCTTACATAACGATGGGCCCGCTCGTGCGAGCGCGCGACATGAAGGAACTGCTGCGCCGGGACGAACCCGCGAAACTCGACAACGATTTGGCAGCTCAGGGACTGGAGCTTTTCGTGATCGGCCTTTTCAAGAAAGCCGTGGTCGCGCAAAGCTGTGCACACCTCGCTGACACGGGTTGGGGACTGGCACGGAACTTAACGATGGTGGAAGCATGGGTCACGACTTTGGCCTTCACCTTCGAGCTCTATTTTGATTTTAGTGGATACAGTGACATGGCAGTGGGCGCGGCGCGATTTTTTGGCGTGAAGTTGCCGCTAAATTTCGACAGCCCGTATAAGGCACGGTCCGTAATTGCCTTCTGGCGACGTTGGCATATCAGCCTCTCCAGCTTCATCACGACGTATTTGTACACGCCATTCTTGCGGATGCGTCGCCGCCCGACCTTCGGGTGGGCGATGGCGTCGACGATCCTCGCTATGACGATTGCCGGGCTCTGGCACGGGGCGGCGTGGACTTACGTGGTTTTTGGGGTGCTGCATGGCGTCGGCCTAGTCGTCAATAACGTTTGGCGGAAGACCAAATGGCCGTTTCCTTCGACCCTAGGATGGCTTCTCACGTTCCTGTTCCTCGTGTGCACGCTAGTGCTCTTTCGAGCCTCGAGTCTCGCCGTGGCCGCGCGCATGTTTGGGGCCATGCTAGGCCGTCACGGTGTGAGCGGATTCGATCAAGACCTATTCGTTGGTGGTGCCCCGGGGGCGTTGAGGGCCGCGATTGCGGCGGCGGCGGGGTTAGCTTGTTTCACCTTCCCGAACGCCGACAGAATTTCGAGCGCGTTCACCCCCTCGGTTCGCCGCGCAGTTGGTCTCGGCGTTCTCGCGGTAGTTGCGGTGATTTTCATGAATTCGCTCGCCGCCAAGGAGTTCATCTACCGTGACTTCTAGACGCTTTATGGTCGTCGCGTTCGCGACTGCGTTGTGTTGTGTGCTCTCGTTGGCGGCGAGTAGCTATTTACTCGATGCCTACGGGCTCTTCGGTCGGCGAGCGCACCCGGCGGTCGTGGCATATCGTGGCGAACGCACTACCAAGTACCTGCTCTCTTATAAGTATATTCCAGAGAATTTCGATAGTTTGTTGGTCGGAGCGTCGATCTCTCTGAACATGGACACAAAGAAAATCTCGGTGAGTCGTGTCTACAATGCGTCGATCAGCGGGGCGAACATCTTCGAAGAGGGGTTGATTGCGGAAAATGTGATGGCTCGCACCAAGCTCGATTGGCTCGTCGTCTGTCTACATCCGTACCTCACGATGACACACGGGCGCCGCACCGAATATATGACTCCCGACGAGTACTGGTCGGCGTTTGGTTCAATCGGATTGTTCGTGCTCGAGGCGTCGGGCTTCATGGCTCGCCACGGCTTGGCGGAAGATCATCACAATGAGTTTGGGGATTCGAACTATCGAGAAGGCCTGAGTGCGGAGCAAGCGCAACGGGCGATGAATGCGTACGTGGCGGAGCGTGAAAGGTCTGGCGTGCCGAGCCCGAATTTTACCCTCGCACCTGGAGCCCTGGACGACCTGGTCCGTATGTTGGAAACTGCAAAGCACGCGGGAACTCGCATTCTTCTCGTTTATCCACCAATCTACAAGGCGCGCTTCGATGTCGAGCGCAATGACTGGGAACGGTACTGGGCTCGTGTTCGCCCGTTATTCCCGGCAGACACCCTGGTGATCGATTTCAATTCTTCTCGGTTCGACGCGATGCGGAGTGATATTTCGAACTTCCAGGATTCCGGCCACCTCGACCGGCACTGTGCTGACCAAGTGGTTTTGGAGATCGCGCGCACGCTTTCCGCGCAGCCTCGATCAGCCGGAGCCAATATTGGGCGGGGAGTGATGCCGTGAAAGCGCCCGATGCGGCTCGCGTCCTCTCTTGGGTTCATTTCGCGGTGGATTGCGCGTACTTGACCGAGTTGCGTTTGAAAAACGTCGTCCTCGGTCGGCGCGTCGAGCTACGCGGACGACCCGCCATCTACAATCACGGCGGGCAAATTTTGATTGGTGATGACGTGCTGCTTTGGAGCCGGGATCACGAGTACATTGCGCGCAATGAGCGTGTGCGCCTCTTCGCGTCGACGCCTGAGGCTTTGATCGAGATTGGAGCGCGCTCCCGCCTCAATGGGGCTTCAATTTCCGCGGTGCGGTCAGTGCGGGTAGGGGAGGATTGCTACTTTGCAGCGGGAACAACGATCACGGACACTGATGGCCACGCTTTGCGGCCCGAGGAGCGCATTTCTGGGAAACGGGATGAGCCCGCGCCAGTTAGCATTGGCCATCGGGTTTGGCTGGGCTTGCGGGTGATCGTGCTGAAGGGTGTCACGATTGGCGACGACACCGTTGTCGGCGCAGGTTCGGTGGTTACGCGGGACCTCCCTCCTCGCGTGATCTGTGCAGGGCAACCGGCGCGGGTTATCCGTGAACTGTAAGAGCGCGTTTTGGTTTCGGCGGTTGAATATTGGTCGTGCCCCTAGCAACGGAGTGACAGCTTGAAACGCGCGGCCGTCGGGCCGCTCCAACAAGGGATTGCGTCGGGTCCCCGGGCCAGGCATACGCAGGCTTCGGCGTGAAACGGTCGAAAAGTAATGTCCAAAAGCCGCCTACACCACGTTGCGATTATCGTCCCGCAGGATAGCCAACTTACCGAGCTAATGGACTTGCTCGGAGTCTCTCCCGGCCGCCGCCAATACGTGCCCGAGTACGAGGCTGATTGCATTTTTACTGAGGGCGAGGGTGCGGGGATTGAATTCATCATTCCCGGAGAAGGCGGGAAGCTTTCCAAATTCAATCGGGGGATGGGTGGCTTGCATCACATCGCGTTAGAGGTAGACGATCTCGTCGCTCTCCAACACGAGTTGGCCGACAAGGGCGTCAAGCTCCTCGAGACAACCCCAGTGGACGCTGGCGATATCCGGATTAACTTTTTGCCGCCCATCTACAGCCGCGGCGTGATCGTTGAGTTCGTCGAACGAAAGTAAAAGCGAGAATGACAGAAGTACTTGCACAAATCGAGGCGGCTTCAAAGGACTACCCACGCGCAGCGGCCGTCGCTGCGGACCTCCTGCGTCAAGCGAAGATGCTGTTTGCAGGGCAACTCGACCACCAGATCAACAAGCATGGTCCTGAATTCTGGCGTCAAGCAGAACGGCTCATTGGGTATTCGTCAGCGCTCGGAGGCAATCCGAGTCAAGCCCTGATGGAGTACACCCTTGCTTACCTGAAAGAACAAGCGCGCTATGTCAAGTCTGGTGAGTATAGTAATACGGACTTCGATGTAGTGCTACGCGATGTTTACGACAATCCCGAAGTCATGCAGAAGTTCTACCTCGACGGACTGATGCTGACGCACGCGGTTTGGCCGATTCATTTCGACATGCATCACTTCTTTCGGCGTGAATTCCTCATGCGCGTACCGAATGAGGGTGTCGGTGCCGAATATGGTTTTGGTCACGGTCTCTACTTACTCGATATCTTGACCGAGCGGGGCATGACCAATGCCCGTGGGTTCGATATCAGTACATACAGCGTTGATTTCGCTAGTCGCCTACTCGCTCACGGAGGCGTTGACGCATCACGCTTCCAGCTCGAGTTGGCAGATGTTCGACGTCCCTTCGACGTTGAGGATGCTGCGTTCTCATGGGCTGTGTTTGCCGAGATTATCGAACACATCCCTGACCCGTTGTTTTCATTGCGCGAATTGCGTCGAACGATGAGAGCGGGTGCGCCGTTATTTGCTACCACCGTACTGCACAGCAATGCGCTGGATCATATCTATCAATTCGCAGATGTCGAAGAAGTCCGGACGCTGGTGCGGTCGGCTGGATTCGAGATCGGTACTGAGCGAATCCTGCGAGTTCGGGACTATGATGCGAACGCACGCGACCCGTCAGTCGACATTGCGCTCGTCTGCCATGCGGTATGAACGATTGAGGACGCGTCCCTGCCCGACGATAGAGCGAGCGTGTTGTGCACCCGTCGCCGCTGCTCGACCGACCACGGTGCCCGCCGAGGCGCCCTCGTCGGGTTAGTGGACTTGATGCAGTAGTAAGTTGCGCAAGTACTCGCTAATCGTCGGATGACTCCACAGTTTTGAAGCCCCGGTCGGCGGGGTTAGAAGAGTGGCATCGCCATTCAAAACGTTGCCGACAACCTTCTTTAGCAAAGGCATTGCTACCGCGTATTGCAAGTACGGGTATGTGACGAAATTGTCTTCTTTGGTCGGTCGGATGAGGCCTTGAGCCAATATGGATCCGGTATCAATCCCGGTATCGACGAAGTGCACCGTAACCCCGAACTCGTTGGGCTTCCCTTGGGCGAGCGCCCAGTATCCGCCGTGCACGCCGCGGTAGAGGGGAGTGAGGCCGGCGTGAATGTTGATGAAGCGTGCCGGGATCGATTCGAGGGTGGTCTTCGAGATAATACGTGTGCCGTTTACTATGACGAGATCGGGGGCGTACTTTTCCAGCACGGACACACACTCGGTCGAGTTGACCGAAGGGATCCGCACGCAGCGTTGCTCGTCAATTTTCGATGAATCGAGCCCATATTCATGGTTGATCTCAGAGATGCGTTTTTGAGCGCGCCGTGAAAGTGCGGGGACTATCAGTGCACGGAATGCAAGTTGCCCTGCTACGGTCGAGATGCCTAGCTTCTTGATCCGCCTCTGGATGAACTCCTTGCGCGACACTGGTTCCTCGAGCGCTACCGCGCAGATGTCGAACTCACTCTTTAGGGTATTGAATACGATGCGCGTTGAATCGCCATCACGTGCCAGGATTAGAATTCGTTTACGTGCGCTCACGCTGCCGTGTCCCTTCGGTGAATATGATTGAGTTCCGCCGCTTCAGTCATCGTTACGCTGCGCATGTCATAGATTGATCGCAGCATCGCAACGTGCTCGAGAATGCGACGCAGGAAGGCGAGGTTCTCGTGGCGGTTGATGCCAAAATTGTGGGGATGCCACCAGAGGTGATAGGTGAGCCCAAACTTCGCAGCGTGCGTTAGTGCAGCTAGAATTCTGCGGAGGCGCAGCGGTTCGAGAGCCGCCAGCTGATGTGAATACGGTCGAAGGAAGAAGCTGGCGGGCACATCACAGATGCCGTCGCTGCGAGTCGATGAAATCGGGAACGCGTTGTGACCCGAGAGGGGCACGTAGTTGTCTGCGAGTCGTGTACCTCGGGCTAGCCAGGAACCGTTGCGTTCGTTGTTCCGCGGGCTGTACGCGGCGAACTTGGGTGTCCCGCGGTAAGCCCGAAGGCCGAGCCCGCTGCAAATGGGCAAATAGCTCTCGTTGACCTGATTGCGAGGAAACACGATGCTGCGCAAGGTGATACCTAACCGCTTTGCGGCTTTTGCTGCAGCCTGTAGGTCCGCTTCGAAGCTAGTCGCATCTTGGCCATCTTCAAGGCAATAGTAGTGAGAAAACGTGTGCGTCCCGACTTCCTGACCTGCGGTCTCGGAAATGGAACGGAGGAGCGAGGGCGCAAAATGGAATGGGTCGCTGCCTTCGTTCCGCCCAATTTGGGCTAGCGCGCCGTACGGTGAATACTTCGATGTCGTGTAGGCGGGGAGGGCGGAGGGCAGATTGGCCAGGAGATCGTCCTTCCCTTCGAAGAAGAGAAAGCCCACGGAGGCCCACGTCGCGTGGATGTCATACTCCTTGAAGAGCGCAAGCGTGGCGGGCAACGATGTCCGAACGCCGATCAAGTTCTCGCGGTAGGCCTCTACGCTGCGCTTGTCTCGTACGCCCCAGTGCAGCTCGAAGTCTTGCGAAATCACGAATAGGGGCGGGGGTGCTTCCCTTTTTTTCTCGTTCGGCTCCGACACTCCTGCGCACATTACCACGTGAATTTTTACCGATCTAGTTGGCGCTGGGCTCTCAGCCTCGGTTTCGCCACTGTTGGAAAACCAGCACGCTCCAAAGCTGGTAACTCCAATCGCGACGACCAGAGACGTGTTCCTGCCATCGTGCGAGAATCGGCCCCGGTTCTAATAGCTCCCCGTCGTCGAGGTTCTTGGTACTAAGCAGGTTCGCAGCCCAGTCGCGTAGCGGTCCGCGAAGCCATTCCGCTAGCGGAATCGAGAAACCCATTTTGGGTCCTGAAACTAGCTTCGGTGGTACGTAGCGGGCGAGCACTTGACGAAGCGCCCACTTGCCAACCAGGCCCCGCACCTTGTGCCTCGATTGCAGGCGCCACGCGAACTCGGCAACTCGATGATCGAGTAGTGGAACCCGTGCCTCGAGCGCGACGGCCATGCTCGCCCGACCCACTTTTGTTAGAATGTCGTCGGGGAGGTAGCTAGTCAGGTCAAGTAGCATCATTTGTTGAACGGGATCTCGAAGCGAAGGCCAAGGTGCCGCGTCGACTCGTGTTGCACGTCCATTGGCGCGGACGATGTCTGTGCCCCAAAGTGCGCGCAGCTTATGGTGGAGATCCGCAACTGTGCTAGCGCTCAGCACGTTGGCGAGTTTGTGTACTTGCTGCCCTGGGCGACGAATTCGGGGCAATGTGCCGCGGGCCAGTTCGAACAAGTGGTCCCATTGCGATGGCGAAAATCGCGTCATCCCTCGCGCGAGCGTGCGGCGCATGCCGTGCGGCACGAGCCGTAGCGCCGACCAGATCGGCGGCCCCCAAACATGACGGTTATAGCCGCCAAAGAGTTCGTCACCACCGTCACCTGACAGTGCAACCGTCACGTCTCGGCGCGCCAGTTTCGATACCAAGTAGGTCGGAATCTGTGATGGGTCGGCAAAGGGCTCGTCGAACATTCGCGGCAACGCGGGGATCACGTCGAGCGCATCGCGCGCGGTTACGGTCAAACTAGTGTGATCCGTGCCGAGGTGTTTCGCAACTCTCGCGGCGTTTGCCCCTTCATCGTAGTAGGCCGTTTCGTTACCGATCGAGAAGGTTCGAACGGCACGCGAGCTCAGCTTCTGCATGAGTGCAACGACGGTGGAGGAGTCGATACCTCCAGAAAGAAAGGCGCCCAAAGGGACGTCCGCCACCATGCGCAGAGCGACGGCGTCCGTGAGTATGCGGTCGAGCTCGTCGATCACTTCCGCGTCCGAGCCCGTCACAGGCGCTCGAACGCCGGCTTCGGCAACAGCGGGGGCTGACCAATAGCGATGCTCCGAGTGGTGGCCGCCCGACGTGAAGCTTTGAATCGTGCCGGGCATTAGCTTGCGGACCGAACGATAGATGCTGAGAGGGGCAGCTACACATGCCAGTTGTAGGAATGATGATAGTGCTTCGGGGTCGATCGAGAGGGGAAGGTCCTTCCGGGTGGTCAATGCCTTGAGTTCGGAGCCGAAGAAGACCCCAGTCGGCAAGTTCGCCACGAACAGTGGCTTGATGCCAAGGCGGTCGCGAACCAGGTGAAGGACGCGCTCTTTGCGATCCCAGAGCGCGAAGGCAAACATACCAATGAAACGCTGGACGGCTCGCTCCAATCCCCAGCCTTCAATGGCAGCCAGCATGACCTCCGTGTCTGAATGACCACGAAACGGCCCAGCGAGTAAGCCCTCTGAATCGAGGTCCCGACGGATCTCCGAAAAATTGTACACCTCGCCGTTGAACGAAATAACGAAGCGCCCCCCCGCGGACAACATCGGTTGGCGGCCTTCAGCCGATAGGTCGACGATCGCCAGTCGTCGATGGGCCAACCCGACTCCCGCAGCCAGATC
>Ga0105245_10003334_pt1 | contig 14408 bp, 10 predicted proteins | sample KBSM54metaG_FD_81523 | JGI IMG/M metagenome (GOLD analysis project Ga0105245, IMG submission 81523) | Miscanthus rhizosphere microbial communities from Kellogg Biological Station, Michigan, USA - KBS M5-4 metaG | ecosystem: Host-associated > Plants > Roots > Rhizosphere > Soil | place... | reverse complement strand
TCGCCGTCGATATTGCTCGCGCCGCCAGGCGCGAACGGGGCTTGGTACGAGACGCTTCGAGTCATAGGGGTCGCGGCTCCGAGGCAATGCGCATCGCGTCATCATGGGGCGCGCTGTGCAACCATGCAATGGGCGGGCGGCCCGGCCCCGCCGAGTGCTCGGCCGACGCCGCGCATGAACGCAAAAAAGGCTCGCCCCGGCTATTCGTATTGCCAGACGCGCAACCAATCGACACGCATCTGTTGCGGGTAGGCGCTCGGGTCCGGCGCTTCCGACAAGCCGCCCACTGCCAAGGTCAAACGCAGGTTGAAGGCCTGCATGAACGGGTTCAAACCGCTCGGGTGATAGATGGCCGGGTCGGTCGTGTCGAACGAGACGAACACCTTGCCGTCAGTCAGCCAATCGATGCGCTCGGGCCCCCACTCGACCGCATACTCGTGATAGCCCGCGGCCACCGAGTCAGCGAGGGTCTCGGTGCCACCACCTTGGCCGCGCACGTATTGCATTTTTTGCGTGTCGAACGTGGCGTAACTCGCGGTGTGCAAGACCTGCGTCGGCTGTTCACTGCGCACGGTCATGATCACGATGTCGCCCCAAGCGGGGTAACCCGAGACGATGCATTGGCCGCTGTCTTCGCACACGTTCACCGGAGCGCCCGGTGTCTCCGGGAGCATCCAAAATGCGGGCCCAACGCCCTTGCCCGCGGGCGCCCAAATGCGCGCCGCGATCCGGCCGTAGGTAAAACTCTTCAGCCCCTCCGTGCTGATCGAACCCGACGTATAGGACGCAGTGTCGTAACTCTCGGCGCGCGCTTGCAGTACCAAATCGCCGTTGTCGGTGAACACGTTTTCAGGGCGGCTCGTGTAGTCTTCTGCGTCGTTGTTGCGGATGCTGAAGCCCGTTTCGTAAGCGAAACTCTGCGTGTCGAGCATCGGCTTTTCGAAGTTGTCTTCGAACACCAATTGCTGCTCGACGTGATGGCCGTCCGCGGCGGCGCAGAAACCGTCACTGCCACAGCTCACTGCGGCTAGAAAATTCGCGCAATCTGCCGCCTTCGCGCAGCTCAGCCAATGACTCGAGCTCGAGGTGCTCGGGCTGCTGCAGGCGAGGGTGAGCCCAAACAGCGACGTGAGCAGCGCGAGATTTCGAAAGAACGTCATGGTCATGCACAGACGAGCGGCGAGCGGACCAACTGTACCGGTCTGCCCGTGCGTCAGGTAGTGCCAGAATTGGCAGTGTGTTGGAGCCGATGTGGGTTTCGACGCGCGCGGACAAAAATCCCCGCACTACCAACCTTGGGCTTTATGCTGGATTCAGCAACATGAACCCTCATCTGTTGATAGATGCCGTCGTGCAGCAGACCATGGTGTTCATCGCGCAGCTCGCCACGAGCGGCGGCGTGCGCGCGCCGCTCGCACACGTGGCCGACCAAGTATTTTTGGATTTGACGCGTGAATTGCAGAACCAAGGCGTCACCAAAAAGGTGATTGCCGACATGTTCGGCATGGCGCTTCGCACCTATCACCGGCGCGTTCAGGAGACGCGCGAGAGCCAGACCGATGTCGGGCGCACGGTGTGGGAAGCGGTGCTGCAGTTCATCCGCGATTCAGAACCGGTCTCGGGCAGCGAAGTGCAACGCCGTTTCGTCCACGACGACGCGGAGGTGGTCTCCGGCGTGCTGCACGATCTGGTCAACTCGGGCCTCACCTTTCGATCGGGGCGCGGTGACGGCGCGGTGTATCGAGCGGCCGCGGAGGCAGATTTTGCCGCGGCCAACGGCAACCGCAGTGAAGCCGCGGAGTGGCTGGTCTGGCTCACCGTGTATCGCAAGGGGCCCTGCACCCTGGCGCAGATCGCCGAAAGTACTCGTTTGCCGCGCGCCACCTGTGAAACGGCGCTCAGCGAGCTCGTCGAACAAGGGCGGATCAGTCAAAGCGACGAACCCGAGCCGCTCTACCAGAGCCAACGCTTCGAGGTCCCGCTCGGTGACTCACTCGGCTGGGAAGCGGCAGTGCTCGACCACTACCAAGCCATGACTTCGGCCATCAGCGCGAAGCTCTCCGAACGCGGCGCAGGCGCACGCGCGAAAGACGTCGTGGGCGGGTCCACCTGGTCGCTCGATGTCTGGGCGGGCCATCCGTTGGAAGAAGAGGCCACGCGCACCTTGGCTCGTGTTCGCGAACAGGTCGAAGACCTGCGCACCCGCATCGACCAGTACAACGCCCAGGCCACCGCCGAAGGCCCCCGGCAGCGCGTCGTGATCTACGTCGGGCAGTACGTGCGCGGAGGCTGAATCGGCCTACTGGCCGCCACACTGAGCGGACCGCCCCGTATTCCAATGTTGCTAATCTCTGCGCATCAGAAGGCTGAAATACCGGCGAATTGGCTGCATCTGTATTCGGCCTGTATACTGAATCGGCCCCGGTGCTCTTGCGCGCAGCGCTTCAGTCGCTCAAGTTGAAACTCGAGATGGCCGCCAAGCGAACCCCCAAACGAACCCGTGACGTGGGCGTCAGCGTGTACGACTTTCTCGACCACCGCGCGTACCTCCGCGCCTACTACGAGGGCGCCAAGCGCGCGCGACCGAGCTTCTCCTTCCGGCTGTTTTCCAAACTCGCTGGCCTGCGTTCGCCGAATTTCTTGAAGCTCGTCATCGACGGCGAGCGCAATCTCGGCGCCGAGTCGGTCCCGCGCTTCGCGCAAGCGCTCGGGCTCGAGGGGGCCGACGCAGAGTTCTTCGCCGATCTGGTCGCGTTCGGCCAAGCACAGACTTTGTCGGAAAAGAATCGCGCTTTCGAACGCATCGCCGCGTCACGGCGCTTTCGCGCGGCGCGGCGGATCGAAGGCGAGCTCTTTTCTTACCTGTCGCATTGGTACAACCCGGCCATTCGCGAGCTCGCTGCGCGCGCGGATTTCCAAGAAGAGCCGCGCTGGATCGCAGCCGCTCTGCTGCCCGCGATCAGCCCAACCGAAGCCGCCGAAGCGATGAAGCTCCTGCTCTCGCTCGGCCTGCTCGTGCGTGAACCGACGACCGGCCGCATCCTGCGCGGCGAACCCACCCTGACCACCGAACACGAAGTGCGATCGCTCGGCGCGGCGGCATTTCACCGGCAAATGCTGGAGCGCGCCGCGCAATCGATCGAGACGGTACCGCGCGAGAAACGCGATCTGGCCGCGCTCACGGTGTGCGTCAGCGCCAAGACGGCGGCGCTCGTGAAGGAACGCATTCACCAGTTCCGCGAGGCGCTGACCGAGCTGTGCGACTCCGACACCAGCGGCAGCGCTGTCTATCAACTCAATATCCAGTGGTTCCCGCTCTCGCGCTCGTCGGAGGATGATTCGGTATGACTCGCTCTTTGCTTTGGGTACTCGGCGCGGCGCTCGGCCTCGCGGGTTGTAGCTCCACCGGCGTCGGCAATCCGGGCGTGATTTCCTTCGCGATCGTGGCGGACAACGACGACAGCGACGTAGCGACGGGGGCGGGTGGCGACAGCTCGCTCGGCGGCGGCGAGAACGCTGGTGCCGCGGGCGTCGTCGACAGTGACGAAGCGCTGCCCGAAGCGGCGATCTTCCACGCCTACGTCGTCCTCGGTGAGCTTCGCTTCTTGCCCTGCGACGCGGCCACGGGCGAAGAGCGCGTGGTCACCGGTCCCTTCGTCGTCGATCTCAAAGCCGGCACGACCAACCCGGAAATCCCGTCCATTTCGAACACCAACGGCGGATTCTGCGGCCTCGACGCGCCGCTCGCTCCAGCGCGTGCGCCAGCCGCGCTCGCGGGTCGCTCGGTGTTCTTCGACGGCATGCGCGCCGATGGTGCGTTCTTTTTGGTGTACGCCGACGTCAGCGCCACCTTGCGCTTGCGCGCTCACGCCGGCGCCACGTGGCAAGGCCAGTCGACGCCGCTCTTGTTCTGGGCGCTCCGCCCACGACACTGGCTGGCCCCCACCGAGCTCGACGCAGCCGATGTCACTCCCATCGCCGATCACCCGCGCGCGATCGTGGTGGACGCCAATCTTCACCCGAACTTGTTCCTGAAGTTGCGCTCCCGCTTGGCAGGGCGGAGCACGTTGTACGCCGACGAGAACGGCAATCATGAATTCGATCTGGCCGATCGCGCGCTCATTTGGGGCGACGGTCTCCCCGACGCCAACTGAACTCCTTCGCTCACACTGACTGACTGACTCGCGCTTCGCCGCGCGTCAGTCGAACTTGCTCTTTCGCTGCCGGAAACCTCCGGCAGCGCCGGCTCGCTTTGTCCAAAAATCGTTCCCCCTAACCTAAAACCCAGGAAAATCCTATGAAATCGCCGATCCTCGCCTTCCTCGTGCCCACGTTCGTCACGGCCGTCGTCCTCCCCGCTTGCGGCAGCAAGAGCGGGCAAAGCGGTGACGATTATCTCGCTGCCACCCCGGAGCAGAGCGCACTAGAGCTCAGTGTCACGGACGACGCGGCCAGCGAGGGCCTCGCCACCGATAGCGACGCGATCGACGCGGCCAGCGAAACCACACAAGCGCTCGGTGAAACCAGCGCCGCGCTCAGTGCCGACGTTTCCCCTGCCCTCGCCGACGCGCGCGATGCCGTCAAAGATCTCAACCAAGCGCTGCGCAACTTCATGCAGCCGGTCGTGGCGTTGGTCCGCGATACCGAACCTACCGCCACGGATGACAACACGAAGACTTGGGGCCCCGTCACGCGGGGCGCCACCGAGTTCCGCTTCATCATGCGCCGCGGCGTGATTCGCACGCGCTTCGGTTGGGTGCTCCAGGCCCGCGCCGCCGGCTCAAGCGGTGAGTTTGCCACCGTGGCCGCCGGCGGGATCGCCGTCGGTTATGCAGCTCGACGCGGTATCGGCACGGTGGGCATCGATCTCGACGCCCTAGGCGCAGTCGATCCAACGGTCGTCGCCAGGGGCGACATTTTGGCTGGATTCGCGCACGGGCCCAATGGCTCGACGCTCGGCTATCGCTTGCACCAGTTCACCCCCAACCCCGCGCAAAAGGCCGCCGTCGACGCCGTGCTTCAGCGCGTCCACTTGAAGGAAGGTTTCAATCGCGTGCGCCTCGCCTACTACGGCAACGTGCCCGGTACGCCGACCGATGCGCAAGAACTCGTGCTGGCACGCGTTCGTCATGAGCGCGGCGTGGGCGGCCGTGCCGACGCGCTGATCACGGGCGGCGATATCGCGAACGGCAAAGTTTGGGTGAGCAGCGAATGCTGGGACAGCACGCTGAAGCTCGCTTATCACGTCACGCGCGAATGCCCCGGCGATGGCATCGGCGGCGACAAGTGCACGGTCGTCTCCACCACTGGCGACAGTGCCGCGTGCGCCGTGGACTTGGCTGCGCCCGAATTGCCCCCCGCCGATGCGACTGCCGATATGCCCGACGCGCAGAGTCCGGAAGGCGACGTCACTCCCCCCACCGCGATGCCCGACGGCGCGCCGCCCAGCGCAGGTTGAACTCGGTGCGGTAAGGCCTGCGCGTCGCACCAGCGCGCGCAGGTCGCACCATTGCCACGGATCCGCCCCAAACCGGGCCCAGGCGCCGGCTCGACACGCAGAACGGCCCCAATCCAACGCGCGAACCGAGCGGACCGCGCGCGCCGTGTTTCGGGAGGCGAACGCCGGACGGCGCTAGCGCGAAATCATTGCAATGTTACCTTCCGCCCCGTGCACCCACTTCACGATATCTTGGTTCCCGAGTCGATCGAAGACTTCATCCCCGCGGTGATCGAAATCCCGAAAGGCTCGAAGCTCAAATACGAGCTCGATAAGCGCACGGGGCTCTTGATGCTCGACCGCGTGCTCTATTCCTCGGTTCACTACCCCGCCAACTACGGCTTTCTCCCGCAATCGCATGCAGACGATGGCGATCCACTCGATATCTTGGTCTTGATGCAGGAGCCGGTGGTGCCGCTCACCATCGTGCGGGCGCGTCCCATCGGCGGATTTTCGATGACCGACGACAAAGGCATCGACGACAAAATCATCGCCGTCGCCGTCGATGACCCGGCATTTTCTCACCTCAATGACGTGAGCGAGATGCCGTCACACATCATGCGCGAGATGCAGAATTTCTTCGAGGACTACAAAGTCCTCGAGCACAAGATCAGCGTGGTGGAAGGCATGTACGGGCGCACTCGCGCGCTCGAAGTGGTGCGCGCGGCCATCTCGGCCTATCGCTCGACGAGCGCGTGGAGCAAGGGCTGACGCGAGCGTCAGCGCGGGGGGCGCGGGAAATCGCGCCCGAATTCGGGGCGTGGGAGCAGGGCGGAATTCTGCTAGCTTCTGCGCCCCCCAAATGAGCGACGACAAGAGCGAGCTTTCGAAGGCGTACGAGCCCACGGACGTCGAACCCAAGTGGTATCAGTTCTGGCTCGATCATGGCGTTTTTCACGCCAGCACCGACCCGAACGACCAACGGCCGGCGTACACGATCACGATGCCGCCGCCCAACGTCACGGGCTCGCTGCACATGGGGCACGCGCTCGGCTCGACGTTTCAAGACGTGCTCATTCGCCACAAGCGAATGCAGGGGTACAACGCGCTCTGGCAGCCGGGCATCGATCACGCAGGGATCGCCACGCAGCTCGTGGTCGAACGGCGGCTCAAGCGCGACGGCCTTTCGCGCCATGACCTCGGCCGCGACAAGTTCGTGGAGCGAGTCTGGGAGTGGAAGGCCGAAAGCGGTGGCCGCATCTCCGAACAGCTCAAAGTGCTCGGCTGTTCTGCCGATTGGCCGCGTTCCCAGTTCACGATGGATCCGGGCCCGCAGCGCGCCGTGCGAGAAGCGTTCGTCCGCCTGCACGCGGAAGGCCTGATTTACCGTGCAACGCGGCTGATCAATTGGTGCACGAGCTGCCGCACTGCGCTCAGCGATGTCGAAGTCGAGAACGAAGAAGCCAACGGCGAATTGTACGAGTTCGCTTATCCCGTGGTCGGCGCCGATCCCGCGAACGGCGCGACCGAACTCGTGATCGCCACCACGCGCCCCGAAACCATGCTCGGCGACACGGCCGTCGCGGTGCACCCGGATGACCCGCGCTACACTCACCTCCACGGCAAGAAGGTGAAGCACCCCTTCAGTGACCGCGAGATCCCGATCATCACCGACGCGATTTTGGTCGATATGGCGTTCGGTACCGGCGTGGTGAAAGTCACTCCGGGCCATGACTTCAACGACTTTGCGACCGGCAAACGCCACGGCCTGGCAGAGATCAACATCCTGAATCTCGACGGCACGTTGAACGAGCACGGCGGGCAATTTCAAGGCCTGAACGTGAAGCAGGCGCGCACCGCGGTGAAGAAAGCGCTCGCTGAAGCGGGGCTCGAACGCGGCACCAAAGCCCATAAATTGCAGCTCCCGCGCTGCACTCGCTCGAACACCGTCGTCGAACCCATCATCTCCACGCAGTGGTTCGTGAACATGAAGCCGCTCGCCGAACCGGCGCTCGCGGCAGTGCGAGACAAGCGCACCGTCATCGTCCCCGCCGAGTGGGAGAAGACCTACGAGCACTTCCTGAACAACATCCAAGATTGGTGCATCTCGCGCCAGCTGTGGTGGGGCCATCAAATCCCGGCCTTCCACTGCGCTGATTGTTCACACATCACCGTCACGCGCGAAGATCAGCCAACGGAGTGTGAGAACTGCAAGAAGCACAACCTCACCCAAGATCCGGACGTGCTCGACACCTGGTTCTCGAGCGGCCTGTGGCCGTTCTCGACCCTGGGCTGGCCCGACAAAACTCCGGAGCTTGCGCGCTTCTATCCGACGAGCGACATGGAGACGGGCTACGACATCCTGTTCTTCTGGGTCGCGCGCATGATGATGATGGGCCTCCACTTCATGGGCGAGGTGCCTTTCAAGCGCGTGCTCTTGCACGGCATGGTCGTCGACGAAACTGGCGACAAAATGGGCAAACTGAAGGGCAATACGCTCGATCCTTTGGATTTGATTTATGGGGCGGAATTCGCCGCCATCGTCCAAAAGACCATGCCCGACGCGCCCGTCGACGAAGCGCTGACCAAGTTTCGCAAGGCGTATCCATCGTCCGCCCAAATGGGGAAGGGCTTCTCGCCGAGCGGGGCAGACGCACTGCGCTTCACGCTCTGTAGCTACACGCCGCAAGCCAAGCGCATCGCGCTGTCTCCTGCTCGCGTCGATGGCTACCGCAAGTTCTGCAACAAGATCTACAACGCGACCCGCTTCTCGCTCGGCTACCTGGAAGGCGAGACCGTCACCAACGACGGCAAGCCGCCGGCGCCGAAGCTGCTCGTGAACCGTTGGATCTTGTCCCGCCTCGGAAGCGCCGTCGAAGCCAGCACGCGCGGCATCGACGACTACCGCTTGGACGAAGGCTCGGGCGCTCTCTATCACTTCTTCTGGGATGACTTCTGCGCCTGGTTCGTGGAGATGACGAAGCCCGTGTTCTTGCACGGGACGAGCGAAGAAAAGGCCGAAACTCGGCTAGTTTTGGCGCACGCGCTGGAGTCAGCGCTGCGCGCTCTCCACCCCTACGCGCCGTTCATCACCGAAGATCTGTGGCAGCGCATTCCGCGCCCCGCGAGCCGCCCCGTGTCGATCGCGCTCGCCCCTTACCCGACCGCCGCCGATGGGCGTCCCGATGCCGAAGCCGAACGCGACATGACCGTGCTCATGGCCGCGATCGGCGCGGCGCGCACGGTGCGAAGCGAGCACGAGATCGCGCCCAGCGATCCAGTGAAGGTCGAGGTTCGCTCCGCGGATCCGAAACTGCGCGCGTTGCTCGAAGAGCAGAGCCGCTTCTTCGCGTTCTTGGTGCGCACCGATGGCCCGCCCGTGGTCGCCGATGCCGGTGGGGAGCGGCCGAAGGGCGCCGTGCTCAGCGTCGCCGGCGAGATCGACGTGCTCGTGCACTTGCGTGGCTTGGTCGATCCGGAGAAGGAAGCCGAGCGCATCAAGCGCAAGCTGAAGAAGCTCGAAAAAGACATCGAGATCATGAAGACGCGCCTGAAAAACCCCAAATTCTTGGGCAATGCGCCGCCCGAAGTGGTCGCCGAGGCCAACGCACAACTGCACGCGCTCGAGCGTGAGCACGCGCACTTGAGCGAGAGTCTGAAACTGGTGGACGAACTTCGCTGAACTCGCGTCGCGTCAGTCTGCGGTGAAGCTCGGCACCGGCACGGCCAGCAAGGTCGGGTCGAAGCCGAGCAACGGCTCGAGTCCGATCCCGGGTCGGAAATCCAGGCTCACCTGACCCGTGGTTCCAGCCAGTGTACCGTGCAGGAACAGCCCGGCCACCGGGGCGCCGACGCGCGCGTCCAGCGAAGCGCGCGAGAACTGACGAAGCTTGCTCGCCGGCGGACAGCCAGTTTGCTTTTTCTGGTGACAAGCCGCCTCTTGCACCCGCGCGTCGAGCTCATGCCCCCAGAGCTCGAACCAAAGAGCAATGTTGGCTTTCGGATCCTTCGGCGTGAGTGCCGCAAGTTCGGCACGCGCCGCCCCGGCGGACTGTGCGTCGTGCACGGAAAGCAGGAGCCGGTAGCCCTGAATCACCGACAGTAGCTGAGCTGCATCCCGGAGATCTGGCGAGATTTTGGCTTCCGCCGCGCTCGTCAGCACCTCTTCGGCACGCGAACTTCGGGGCCCGCGGGAGAGGGCCCCAGCAGCATCCAGCACCGCGCGAAAGGCGAGCCCGGGCGGGATGCTCTCGCTCAATAGCTGACCCGCTACCCGCGACAGCAGCTGGTAGGAGCTCTGTGAACCCGACAGTACCGCATCTGCCTCGGACACCATGAGCACGAGCTGTGCGCGATCCAGCGAGCTGCCCGCGCCTTCGCTCATCACATCCGCGAGTTGGGCTCGGGCGCTTTCCATACGCTCCTTCGCGCCGCTGGTCGCCGCGACCCAAGCTTCCAAGGCAGCGCGTTGCACGAGCAGGGAGGGCGGGGTGTCTTTGACCGGGACCGCGTCGATCAGCCGCGAGACGTCGAAGCGCTGCGAGAGTGCCGCCGCGACGACCAGCACGCCGGCACGAGCGAAGCGCCGCGGAGGTCCCTGGGCCAAACCGAGTGCGCGCGCTTCCAGCGCATGAAACGCCTGTTCGGCCGAGGCCGGATCCGGTTCTGCCCAGAAAGTGCCGAGCATCACGTCGACGTACAGGTCGAGGCCCGAAAGGCTGGGAGCGGCGGCCACCACTTCGTGGATTTTATCGCTAAATTCCCGCGTCGCAGGTTCTAGGTCAGCCCGGGATGGGTGCGCCCGTTCGAACTGCTCTCCGTGCGCGTGTTGCCACGGCACGAACAGGCCAAGCGCTGCATACCGCTCGATGGCGGTTTCGTCCCGTCCGGCTCCGCTCTTCCAAGCGGTCTCGAGCAACGCATGCGCGGAGTCGACCTCTGCACTGCTGTGGAAGGCGAGCGCACACAGTCGTGACGTACCGACACCGGGAGGCAAGCCCGGACACAGCGGCCGATCGATCTTCGCTTCAGCGATGCTAACGGCCAGGGCCAAATGCGCTGGAGCAAGCGCGGCGTCCGAAGCCAGCAGCTGCCGCACCTCCGCCTTTCGTTCCAATTGCAGGAGCGAACGGCTGACCTCGATGCGTTCGGACAACGTTTTGGGCGCCGGGTGGGTCGCCACGAAGCGTGCGGCGTTGACAGCGCCAGTGGCTAACGCGAGTGACGCCGTCGAAGGATGCGCGTGTGGATCGCCGGTCACGCGTTGCAAGGTCGTTTCCGCGCGCTCCGAGAAACCGGCGAACGCCAATTCATGAGCTAAATGCAGCCAATTCTCGGGATTGGGATCGAGCTTCGTGACTACCTCTTGCGCGGCCAGCATCAGATCGCGGCGACCCACCGCTTCGGCGACGCGCCCAACCATGATGCAAGCGAGTAGCCCTTCCTTCCCCTTCACCGCGACGTCGGCGGCGCGGTCACGTAAGAAATTCAGCGCAGCGCGCTGCGCCAACTCACGAACAATCCCCAGGCGAGCCAGATCAGGCGTCGACGCGCCAGCTGCCTCCACTCCCAAGAGGCCCGACAATTCCTCGGTCCCCGCTGAAGTCGTGGAAAGCACGTACAGCGCGCGCGGCGAGCTGCCGCCGGATGCAAGATGCAACAGTGGCAAACTCTCCACGAGCGGGCTGTCGTCCGTGTGAACGGCGAGCCTGCGTTCGGCGTCGAGCTCGACGAACCGTTGATCGAGCCGTTTTCTCGCGTCGGCGGGCAACGCGGCCAACACTGGCTCGGGGCGCGGAATCGAGCGCAACGCGGCGGCGAGCGTCACCAGAGGGTCGCTTTCGGGTGCGCGCGCGCTCGCCGGCGCGGCGTGCTTTGCCGGCACCGCCGCCGGCGCGCACGCCAGCAAACCGCACCCCAGAAGGGTCAACGCCGAATGGAACCGAAACGCGTGCGCCATCAGAACCGGAATTGCGCCAAGAAACCGATGTGACGCAAATCGAAGTGATCTCGACCGAAGGCCGCATGCCGACCGAGCGCGTTGTCGAACGCCAAGTCGAAGCCGAGATAAACGTCACGCGTGACGCCGAAAAGCACGCCGCCCTCGATCGGAATCGCAAAGTAATCGGAGAAGTGATTGAGCGGTCCGCTCACGCCCGTGCCGACGAACGGCGCCACGCTGGGCGTCACCTGAAAGTAGAACCAGACCGGCGCCGTGAAATAGTCGCCGTTGCCGTCGTCGCGGTGATTCGCTGCAAAATACAGCGCGGGGTCGTAAACGAAGGCCACTTTCTCGGCGATGTTGGCCCGACCGAGCACGCCGATTTGCGCGCCGATGAACAGCGGATCGAGCGAGTGAAAAGGGATGCCCGCATGCAGATCGACTTCGTAGTTCCGACCGCCTGCGAGCCAAATCACGGATCCGAAACCCACGTCGTTGTAGTTGTCGCGCAGTTTCGAGTGCGGGACGCCGGTGTTGAAGCGTGGCCCGGTCACGTGCGTGATGCCGATCATCACGTCGTCGCTCACGCCCCAGAACAACTCGATCGGAAATTCGATCGGCTTGAACGCCGAGTTTTGCGACAGGTTCGCGCGCATGAATTCGGGTCGCGCGGGTTCCCCCGTCAGCTCGAAGCCGCCTTTAGGCAACAAGAAGCTCTGTCGCGTCCATTCCTGCGCCTGCGCCGCGCGCGCCGAAAAACCGAGCGCGACGCTCGCCATCAAACACAACGCTTTGAATGACTTCACGACGCGAGGCTAACACTCAAGCGCGTGCGTCAGCCAACCCGGCGAGCGCTTTGTAAAGTCGCGCAAATTTGCCGCGCCGGGCAGCAGCGCGCTCGGTCTAGGCTGATCGCGATTTGCGGCAATTTCCGCGATAAAACGAAGTATTTCCAGCGCCCCCAGATATATTTTGGCGAGCGGCACGGAGGGGGATACGGTCCGCCCGAGGTTACGATGTCGGATTCGCGAAAGTCGATGGAACGGATTGTCGCTCTGAGTAAGCGACGCGGCTACATTTACCAGGCCTCGGAGATCTACGGAGGCATCAATGGCTTCTGGGACTACGGTCCGCTCGGCGCGCAGCTGAAGAAGAACCTGCGCGAAGCTTGGTGGGAAGACATGATCATGAACCCGTGCGGCGGAAAGCCGGGTCCCGATGGTCACCCCGTGCAAACCGTTCCGCTCGACACGTGCATCATTCAGCATCCGCGCGTCTGGGAGGCGAGCGGTCACATCGCCGGCTTCAATGACCCGATGGTCGATTGCCGGGAGACCAAAGCGCGTTATCGCTTCGACCACTTGCAGGTGTACGTGCCCACGTGGTCCGTGCCGCTACTCGCCGGTTTCACGGGCCCCACGACGGAAGGCACGAGCCCGCGCCTGACCGCCACGGACGACGGCAAGCCGTTCTTCGCGTTCATGAGCGACACCCCGAGTGAAGCCAAACAAAAGAAGAAGGCGGAGAAGGCTCACCCCGAGCTCACGATCGTGCTGCTTTCGAGCATTCCAGAGGCGCTCTGGGTGCGCGTTTTGGCACCCGATGCCGAAAAAACCGGCACGCTGACCCCGCCGCGCGCCTTCAACATGATGTTCAAGACGTACATCGGCGCGACCGCGACCGAAGACGCCGTTGCTTATCTGCGCCCCGAAACCGCGCAAGGCGTGTTCGTCCAGTTCAAGAACGTGGTCGACACCACGCGCGTCAAAGTGCCGTTCGGCATCGGTGGTACGGGCAAAGCGTTCCGCAACGAGGTCACGCCGCGCAACTACACCTTCCGCTCGCGCGAGTTCGAGCAGATGGAGCTCGAGTTCTTCTGCCACGCCGACAACGCCAAGGAATGGTACGCGTTCTGGCGCGATTACCGCATGAGCTGGTGGCAGAGCTTGGGCCTCGCCGGCGAGAACCTGCGCCTGCGCGAGCACGACCGCGATGAACTCGCGCACTACGCGAAGGACGGCGCGGGCACGAGCGACATCGAGTATCGCTTTCCGTTTACGTACCCGGATTTCGGCGAGCTCGAAGGCATCGCCCACCGCTCGAATTTCGACTTGAAGCGCCACCAAGAGTATTCGCGAACCAAGCTCGAATACTTCGACACCGATCGCGGTGAAGTGTTGCCAAACGGCAGCAAAAAGGGCGAACGCTACTTACCGGACGTGATCGAACCCGCCGCCGGCCTCGATCGCGGCGTGCTCGCTGTATTGTGCGAGGCCTACTCGGAAGATCCCGCGCGCCCAAGCCCGGAATTCTTGAAGCTGAATCCACGCCTCGCGCCGATCAAGGCGGGCGTGTTCCCGCTCGTGAACAAGGATGGCATGCCCGAAGTCAGCGAGAAGCTGCACACCGAGCTCGCCAAGAAGTTTGGGCGCCGCGGCTTCATCGAGCACGATCCGAAGAGCACCATCGGCAAACGCTACGCGCGGATGGACGAAGCCGGCACGCCCTACTGCTTCACCATCGACGGCGACACGCTACAAAACCAAACCGTCACCGTGCGCGATCGCGACACGGGCGGCCAAGAGCGCATCGCCATCGATCAAGTCGCGAAGTTCTTGAGCGACAAGCTCGGCCTCTAACCGCCGCAGCGAACCCATGCTCGGCGCGCGCCGCTCGAAAGCGCGCGCCGAGGTGATGCCCGCAGGTTCAACCCGGGCTGAACATGATCGGATAACTCACGCTTACGATGCCGTTCTCCGGCGTGGGGAACGAAAGGCCATAAAAGGCCGAAACAATGCAGGAAACGGCCGCGGCATCGGGCAAGTCGCTGCCGCCGTTTTGTGCGTTTGCCACCGCGCCATCCCGTCCAATCACGAAGCGCACCGCGACGCGGCCTTCGAGGTTCGGGTTCTTCTGCAGGCCGGTCTCGTAACACATGCGGAAGCGCCCGTAGTTCTGACGCACGATGCGCTGCACCACTTCGGGGGGCAGGCGCCCGCTGACCTGCGTGACCCCCACGCCAATCTTCGG
>Ga0105245_10003332_pt1 | contig 14419 bp, 14 predicted proteins | sample KBSM54metaG_FD_81523 | JGI IMG/M metagenome (GOLD analysis project Ga0105245, IMG submission 81523) | Miscanthus rhizosphere microbial communities from Kellogg Biological Station, Michigan, USA - KBS M5-4 metaG | ecosystem: Host-associated > Plants > Roots > Rhizosphere > Soil | place... | reverse complement strand
CAACTGCCGATCGACGTGATGCTGCTCGCGTCGGCGAACCCGGAGGACTACACCAACCGCGGCAGGATCATCACGCCGCTCAAGGACCGGTTCGGATCACAGATCCGCACGCACTACCCGCTCGAGACCGACCTCGAGGTCGCGATCGTGGAGCAAGAGGTGCGCGCGCTCGAAGCCGAGCAGCTGCAGGTACGCGTGCCTTCGTTCATGACGGAGATCGTCGCCGAGATCAGCCAGCACGCGCGCCAGTCACCGCACGTCAACCAGCGGTCCGGCGTGTCCGCGCGTCTGTCGATCGCCAACTACGAGACGCTCGTCGCGAACGCGGCGCGGCGCGCGTTGGCCAACGGCGAGCGCGAGGTCGTGCCGCGCGTCTCCGACCTGGATGCGCTCGCCGCGTCGACGTCGGGGAAGGTCGAGATCGAGATGCTCGACGACGGTCGCGACTCGCAGGTGCTCGAGCGGATCATGAAGAGCGCGGTGCTCGAGGTCTTCCGGGCCCGCGTGAAGCCCGAGCTGCTCGGCCCGGTGGTCGCGTCGTTCGAGGACGGCTCGGTCGTCCACACCGGCGAGGACGTGCCCGCGGCCGAGTACCAGCACCTGGTCGACTCGCGCGACGGCCTCAAGCCGCTGCTCGCGGAGCTCGGCACCGGCGAGTCGCCCGCCGGCTGCGCTTCGGGCATCGAGTTCGTGCTCGAGGGCCTCCACCTGACGAAGCGCCTCAACAAGGACGCGATCGGCGGGCGGGCGACCTACCGCGCCCGCGGCTGACCGCCGGAACGCCCCGATGCCGGAATAGGGCGTGCGCTCGCGCTGCTAAACTTTACGTTGACGTAAAGATCAGATCGAGGGCAGCCCCATGGACCACCGCCGCTACCGCTGGATCGTGCTGTCGAACACGACCCTGGGCGTGTTCATGGCGGCACTCGACTCGTCGATCGTCCTGATCTCGCTGCCCGCGATCTTTCGCGGCATCCACCTCGACCCGCTCCGTCCGGAGAATGTCGGCTACCTGCTCTGGATGCTGATGGGCTACCTCGTCGTCACGGCTGTCCTGGTCGTGACGTTCGGGCGGCTCGGCGACATCTATGGGCGCGTCCGCATGTACAACGCGGGCTTCGCAGTGTTCTCCGCGGCGTCGCTTGCACTCTCGTTGTGTCCGTATACGGGGTCGAGCGGCGCGATGTGGCTGATCGGGTGGCGCGTCGTCCAGGGCGTCGGTGGTGCGCTGCTCACCGCGAACTCCGCGGCGATCCTCACCGACGCGTTCCCGGCCGCGCAGCGCGGCTTCGCGATCGGCGTGAGCGTGATCGCGGGCATGGCCGGCGCGTTCATCGGGCTCGTCGCGGGCGGGTTGCTCGCCGACGTCGACTGGCGCGCGGTGTTCTGGATCAACGTGCCGATCGGTGTGTTCGGCACCGTGTGGGCCTACCTGCAGTTGAAGGAGATCGGCGCGAAGAAGGCGGCGCGCATCGACTGGTGGGGGAATGTGACCTTCGGCGTCGGCCTGGTCTTGATCCTCGTCGGCCTGACCTACGGTTTGATCCCGCACGGCGGGCACACGATGGGCTGGACCGGTCCGTGGGTCCTGTTCGAGCTCATCGCCGGCGTCGCGCTGCTTGCCGCGTTCGCAATCATCGAGCGGCGCGTGCACGACCCGATGTTCGATCTCGATCTCTTCAAGATCCGTGCGTTCACGATGGGCAACCTCGCGAGCTTCCTCTCGTCGATCGGGCGCGGCGGGTTGCAGTTCGTCTTGATCATCTGGCTGCAGGGCATCTGGCTGCCCCTGCACGGCTACAGCTTCGACCGCACCCCGCTGTGGGCCGGCATCTACATGCTGCCCCTCACCGGCGGCTTCCTGATCGCCGGCCCGCTCGCCGGCTGGCTGTCCGACCGCTACGGCGCGCGGCCGTTCACGACCGGAGGCATGCTCGTCGCGGCTTCGAGCTTCGGGTTGCTGATGACGCTGCCTGCGAATTTCTGGTTCCCCGCGTTCGGTGCGCTGCTGCTCCTCAACGGCATCGGCATGGGCTTGTTCGCCGCGCCGAACATGGCCGGCATCATGAACAGCGCGCCCGCCGACAAGCGCGGCGCGGCGTCGGGCATGCGGGCGACCTTCCAGAACAGCGGCATGGTCCTCTCGGTCGGCGTCTTCTTCTCGCTGATGATCCTCGGGCTGGCGGCGACGCTGCCACACTCGATGGCTACCGCGTTGCAGCAGAACGGCGTCTCGGCGGGCAAGGCCCACCAGCTGGCTGCGCTGCCCGCGGTCGGCAGCCTCTTCGCTGCCTTCCTCGGCTACAACCCGATGGCGAAACTGCTCGGCAGCGCGCATGCGGCGGGTGTGAGTCACGCGCAGTTCGCGACGATCACGGGCAAGTCGTTCTTCCCGCATCTGATCTCCCACCCGTTCATGGTCGGTCTCGACATCGCGTTCGGCGCGTCGCTCGTGATGTGCCTGATCGCGGCGGCCGCGTCGTGGATGCGCGGCGGGAAGTACGTGTACGGCGAGGACGAGGGCGAGGCCGTGACGACGGAAGAGGTCGAGGCCGCGTTCCTCGAGGGCGATACGGTGCTCGCGTGACGGCGGAGTGGTTTCGCATCGGCGAAGCGGCGCGACGCGCGGGCGTCACGACCCGGACGCTGCGCTACTACCAGGAGGTCGGGCTGCTGCAGCCGTCGGGCGCGACGCCGGGCGGCAACCGCCTGTACTCGGACGACGACGTCGAGCGGCTCCGGCGCATTCTCGAGCTGCGCGACGTGATGGGCTTCGACCTCGACCGGATCAAGCTGTTCCTTGGTTCCGAGGACCGGCTCGCGGAGATGCGCGCCGAGGTCCGGCGGGGCGCATCGACCGTGAGGCGCGGCGAGTTGATTGCCGAGGCCTTCGATCTGAACCGGCGCATGCAGGACGAGATCGCGCAGAAGCAGGGAGTGCTCGCGGGCGTGCTCGCGGAGCTGCGCGCGAAGGCCGTGCGGTATCGCGAGACCGCCGCCGAGCTCGGCCTCGACCTCGACGCGGCGCGGGAACCGGCACAACCGGCCTGAGCTACCGTCCTCATATGGCCTCTCGCTTCAAGTACTCGCGCTGGGACGGTACGCAGGTCGGATTCGACCTCGACGCCGATGCGCTCTTGGAGGAGATGACCGACGACCTCCTCTATCACGGGGATCTCAACGCCGCGCTGCGACGGATGATGCAGCAGGGGTTCCGCGACCGCGAGGGCCGCGACGTGAGCGGAATGCGCGAGATGCTCGAACGGATCCGCGAACGCCGGCGCGAACAGCTCGACCGCTACGACCTCGGCGGCGTCTACGAAGACATCGCCCGCCAGCTCGACGAGATCGTCGAACAGGAACGCGAGGGCATCGACCGCCGGGTCGACGAAGCGCGCTCGTCCGGCGACAAGCGACGCGAGGAGCTGCTGGAAGACCTCGCGCAGCAGCGCCGCCAGGAGCTCGAGCAGCTCCCGCCCGACCTCGCCGGGCGTGTCGGCGAGCTGCAGCAGTACGACTGGATGGACGACGCGGCTCGCCAGCGCTTCGAAGAATTGATGGAGGAGCTGAAGAAGCAGCTTCTCGACTCGATGTTCAACCAACTGCAACAGGGCTTGTCGGAGATGTCGCCCGAGCAGCTCGCGCGCATGAAGGACATGCTCGCCGAGCTCAACCACATGCTCGAACAGCGGGAGCGCGGCGAGGAACCCGACTTCGAAGGCTTCATGGAGCGCTTCGGCGACTTCTTCCCGGGCAATCCGCAGACGCTCGACGAGTTGCTCGAGCAGATGGCGCAGCAGATGGCGCAGATGCAGCAGCTGCTGAACTCGATGTCACCCGAACAGCGCGCGCAGCTCCAGGAGCTCGCCAACGCGTTGCTCGACGACATGGATCTCCGCTGGCAGATGGACCAGCTCGGCCAGAACCTGCGCAATGCGTTCCCGCAGATGGGATGGGGCCAGGGGATGCGCTTCCGGGGAGACGAGCCGTTGCCGTTGTCGGAGATGGGCGGGCTGCTCGACCAGCTCGGCGACATCGATGCGCTCGAGAACCTGATGCGCAACGCGACCAACCCGGGTCAGCTCGCGGAGGTCGACCTCGACCGGGTCCGCGACCTCCTCGGTGACGACGCGGCGCGCTCTCTCGCGCAGCTCGCCGAGCTCGCCAAGATGCTCGAGGAAGCCGGCCTGATCGAACAGCGCGAAGGGCGCATGGAGCTCACGCCGAAGGGCATCCGCCGCATCGGCCAGCGCGCGCTCGGCGACCTGTTCCGCCGGCTCCTGCAGGACCGCGCCGGCCGCCACGAGGTCGAACGAGCCGGCTTCGGGCACGAGCGCTCCAACGAGCACAAGACCTACGAGTTCGGCGATCCGCTGCACCTCGACGTCGCGCGCACGATCAAGAACGCGATCACGCGCACGGGAGGCGGGACGCCGGTCCGCATCACACCCGAGGACTTCGAGATCGAGCGCACCGAACAGGTGACCCGCGCGGCAACTGTCCTGATGCTCGACGTGTCGCTGTCGATGGAGATGCGCGGCCGTTTCCTCGCGGCCAAGAAGGTGGCGATGGCGCTGCACGCGCTGATCAGCTCGCAGTTCCCGCGCGACTACCTCGGGATGGTCAGCTTCGGGCGGGTGGCGCGCGAAGTGAAGCCCGAGCGGCTCCCCGAAGCCACGTGGGACTTCGAGTGGGGCACCAACATGCAGCACGCGCTCGCGTTGGCCCGCAAGATGCTCGCGTCGCAGACCGGGCGCAAGCAGGTGATCATGATCACCGACGGCGAGCCGACCGCCCACATCGAGGACGGCTACCCCTACTTCGACTACCCGCCGTCGCCCCGCACGATCGAGATGACGTTGCGCGAGGTGCAGCGCTGCACGCGCGAAGACATCCGCATCAACACGTTCATGCTCGAGGAGAACTACTACCTGCGCGACTTCGTCGAACGCATGATGAAGATGAACCGAGGCCGTGCGTTCTTCACGACGCCCGAGACCCTCGGCGACTACGTCCTCGTCGACTTCCTCGAGGAGAAGCGGGAACAACGCCGAGCGGGCTGACACGGGCCCGCGGGCCCATCAAGCCGCGCCCGAATTTGCCGATGTGAGACCACCGGGCACGGACGCCCGGCTCGTCCTCACGGAGGAGATGCGGTGGCTGCGCGGTTGGTGGTCGTCCAAGCCGGCCCGTTCCTGGCCGTCGAGGTGTCCGACGCGCTCGCGGCGTACGGCGTCGAGGCGATACGCGCCGACGACGGCGCCGACGCGGTCCGGCTCGTGACCGTGTGCGAGCCCGAGGTCGTGCTCGTCGACCTCACGCTTCCGCCGCTCGACGGCTGGTGCGTCCTCGCGGCGCTCGGCGAGGCGGGGAAGCACCGCGGCCGCGGGCCCGAGATCGTCGTCCGGGTGGCCGACCACTCCCAGGCCGAGCGCGCGCTCCGCCTCGGCGCGGACGCCTGGGCGGCCGACGATGCGCAGGTCGTCGCCGCGGTCGGCAGACTGGCCACCGCGATCGCCGCCTGAGCCGGGCGCAGATCCGGAGGCCCGGAGGTCGAAGCCACATCAACATCCGGGAACCAGGGGCCCACGCCGGGTGTTCACCAGGCGTACCCGAGAGGCCAGGAGGATTCAGATGGCCACCCTTCCCCGCGAAGACCTTCCCCGCTCCGACGACGAGTGGCGGGCCCGGTTGACGCCCGAGCAGTACGAGGTAGCCCGCAAGGCCGGTACCGAGCGGGCGTTCACCGGCGAGTACTGGGACTGCCACGACGACGGCGTGTACGAGTGTGTCTGTTGCGGCGCGCCGTTGTTCTCGTCGGACACGAAGTTCGAGTCCGGCACCGGCTGGCCCAGCTTCTTCCAGGCGCTCGACCCCGAGGCGGTCGAGGAGCTGACCGACACCAGCCACGGCATGGTGCGCACCGAGGCTCGCTGCGCGAACTGCGGTGCCCACCTCGGGCACGTGTTCCCCGATGGCCCCCGGCCGACCGGGCAGCGCTACTGCATGAACAGTGCGTCTCTGCGGCTCGAGCGGGCCAACGAGGCCTGAGTGAGCTAGTTTCTCGCGCGTGGCGTGGTGATGCTCGCGCGGTGCATGCCGGAATCCGCTGGATTCCCGATGTTCCCCTTGCGCACGCCCATGGTGGTTGCCAAGATGACACCGCTGTAATTCCATCGGCGGTATTCGGCTCCCATCATGGGTCTGCGCCCGCCGAGCAACCGAGCCCGGCGTCGCCGGGCCAGCGAGGAGGCCCGCCCATGCGGGAGATGCTCATCGAGCTCGACGTCGACTCCACCGACCGGCACTGGCAGGAACGTGCCAACTGCCTCGGCGTGGACCCCGACCTGTTCTTCCCGGAGCGGGGGGCGTCCACCAAGGAGGCCAAGGCGGTGTGCGGCGGCTGCGAGGTCAAGGCCGAGTGCCTCGAGTACGCCCTGCGCCACGGCGAGAAGTTCGGGATCTGGGGTGGCATGTCCGAGCGGGAGCGCCGCCGGATCCGCCGCCAGCGCGCGCTGGTGCGCCGCGGGCTCGCGAGCGCCTAGCCCGCGCGCGCTCAAGCCGTCTCGGGGCCGCCCGGCCGGCGGCGCGGCCCGAGACCGACCCGGTTCTCGACGGCGACCCCGTCGTCGAGCCGGGACCACGCCCGGAAGGCCGGCGACCAGCGCTCGGCCTCCCGCCGTGGAACGAGCCCGACGAGCTCGACCCTTGCGATGTCGGTCTGCTCGCGGCGCCCGAGGTCGCGTACCGCGTCGCACGCCTCCTCGACGCCGGTGTGTTGCAGGTCGACGAGGTTCATCGAGACCTGGGCCTGGCCGGTCGAGCGCATCGCGAAGCCGAGCGCGCGCACTCCGGCCAGCCCGCCGTCGCGCTCGCGCACGGAGCGCGCGATGCGACGAGCGATCGCGACGTCGGGGGTTGCGAGCCAGAGGTTGATCGCGACGAGCGGGGGGCGGGCCCCGACCGCGGTCGCCCCCAAGGTGGGATGCGGTCTCGCCGCTCCGAAGTCGGGCCGGCGCGCCGCGAACGCTTCGCGGCGCGTGCGCGGCAGATCACGTCCTGACGGATCGGCCTCGTCGTAGAGGAATACGGGCACGCCATGAGCCTCGGCCCACCATGCGCCGAAGTCGCGCGCGGCGACCACCGCATCGCCCCGTCCCGCGTCGTCGAGCGAGACGAACGGCACCACGTCGAGCGCGCCCATGAACGGGTGGACGCCCTGGTGGGCGACGACCGAGATCGTCGACGCCACCGCGCCGGCCAGCGATCGCGCCGCGCCGACGACGACCGCCGCGTCCGCGGACGCGAGCGTGAACACCGCACGGTTGTGATCGGGGTCGACGTGCACGTCGACCAACGCGGGTCCCGAAGCTTGTGCGACGGCCCCGACTCGCGCGAGATCGCGTCCCTCCGACACGTTCACGACGCACTCGAGCACGCGTACCAGCGTAGGTAGCCTCGCCTGAGCGAACCGCCCAACGGCCCGGCGCGTCAGCGCCAAGAGTGGAGTCCTGAGCGAACCCCCGGGTTCCCGTCACCGTCTGACGCACGGTGAGCGGGGCCCAACGGCCCGGCGCGTCAGCGCCAAGAGTGGAGTGATGTGCACATTGGCCTCGCGCTCCCGCAGTACGACTACTCGGTCGCCGGTGAACGGCCGCTGCGGTACCGCACGATCGTCGACTACGCGCGCACTGCACGCGCGGCGGGATTCGATTCCGTCTGGTTGTCGGACCACCTGTTCCTCGATCTCGGGAAGTACGGCGGACCATCCGACCCGGAAGCGTGCTACGAGCCGGTCGTGACGCTCGCGGCGTTGGCGCGGCACGTGCCCGACGTGCGGCTCGGCACGTTGGTGTTGTGCGAGGCCCTCCGCCCCGCGTCGGTGCTCGCCAAGTCGCTCGCGTCGCTTGACCGGATCTGCGGCGGGCGCCTCGACATCGGCCTCGGCGCCGGGTGGTACGAACCCGAGTACGAGGCGATCGGCCTGCCGATGCCGAGGCCGGGTCGGCGACTCGACCGGCTCGCCGAAGCGCTGGTGGTGGTGCAGGGCGTGCTGTCGGGCGAGCCGTTCACGTTCGACGGCGAGTACCACGCCGCGTACGACGCGCCCGCGCTCCCGTCAGCGGTGCAGCGGCCGCGGCCGCGCGTCTTCGTCGGCGGCAAGGGCGACCGCCTGCTCCGCCTCGTCGCCCGGCTCGCCGACGGCTGGAACACGTGCTGGACCTGGACGCCGGACGCGTACCGCGAGCGGCTCGACGTCCTCAGCCGCGCGTGCGACGACGTCGGACGCGACCCTGCCACCGTATGGCGGTCGCTCGGTCTGTACGCGCTCTGCGGCGAGGACGAAGGCGACCTCGCGCGACGGTTCGAGCGGATGGCCGGCGAGGGTCCGAAGGGAGTGCTCGCAGGCTTCGACCTCTCGGCGTTCCGGAAGGGCCGCTTGGTCGGCACCGTCGAGCAGGTGCGCGAGCAGGCGGCGGAGTGGGAGGAGCTCGGCGTCGACACGCTGATCGCCGGTGTCGGCGCGGTGCCGTTCCACGTCACGAGCCGCGACGACGTCGAGATGCTCGGTCACGCGCTGACCGGTGTAGGCCGTCAGGACTGACGCGTCTCGATCAGTCCCGGAGGAGTCTCTGCGGCGTCGCGCCGGCGACGAAGGATGCGCCGTCGCTCTCGCTCCGACGCGCCGCCCCAGACGCCGTGCTCGATCCGGTTGAGGAGCGCGTACTCGAGACACTCGGCGCGTACCGAACAGTCGGCGCACACGTGTTGCGCGACCTCGACCCCGGTGCCGTCCGACGGGAAGAACTCAGCGGGGTCGACGCCTCGACAACGCGCGTGAAACATCCACGCGTACTCGTCCGGGGTCTCCTCCACGTTCACCTCCAGTTGTACGAACCATACGGTGGGCTGGTTCCACCGGTTCGATCCGACGGCACTACATCAACTACGACGCACGAGCGGTGCAGAACGTTGCTCGGCACCCTCCTACCGAGTGTTCAGCCAACTCCCAGAAACTTGGGGAAGGCTGGGAAGTCGCCGGATGTTGGGCCATTCGCGCACAACCTCCGCACAACATTCGCAACCTCCGCACGCCCGCCCTGCGGAACGGCGATGCGGAAAGGATTCATGGATCACGATCAGCCCGACGGCGCGACGCGTTTCGACCCGCTGCCGCCCCCGTCGCCCAGCCCGCTGTGGCCGCCCCTCCCACCGCAGCCGAACGTCGATGCGCCTCCCCCGCGCTCCGGGTACGGGTACGCACCCGCGCCTCCGCCGGGCGCGCCGCCGCGTCGACGCTGGGGCGGCGTCCTGATCGCGGCGCTGGTCGGCGCCCTGGTCGGAGGCGGGATCGCGGGCGGCATCGTCGCGGCGGCCGACCACGGCAGCACGACGACGATCGTGACCGCGGCCCCGGGCGACGCGGTGGCGCGCCCCTCCACGGCGCTCGCTCAGCCGGGAGACATCCGGTCGATCCTCGCCCGCGTCGAGCCCGCGGTCGTCCGCATCGACGTCACTGCGAACCCCGACCAGATCGACAGCCAATCGGGTACCGGCACCGGCTTCATCATCAGCTCCGACGGCGTGATCGTCACCAACGCCCACGTGACCAACGCCGAGACCGACCACGCGGCCGACGAGCTGATCGTCACGTTGAGCAACGGCGACTCGGTGCGCGGACGCGTCGTGGGCGAGGACGCCGCGCAGGACCTTGCCGTCGTCAAGGTCGACCGCAAGGGACTGCCCACCGTGCAGCTCGGCGACTCCGACTCGCTCGAGGTGGGCGACGCAGTCGTGGCGATCGGCAACGCGTTGGGCATCGCCGGCAACCCGACGGTCACGTCGGGCATCGTCTCGGGTCTCGCCCGCACGGTGCGCATCTCGAGCGCAGAGACGCTCGTCGACGCGATCCAGACCGACGCCGCGATCAATCCCGGCAACTCGGGTGGGCCGCTCGTCGACGTCCGCGGTCGCGTCATCGGCATCAACACCGCGATCGCCGACCCGGGTTCGGCGAACAATGTCGGCTTCGCGATCTCGATCTCGTCGGCGCGCCCGGTGCTCGCCGACCTGCGCGCGGGCCGTACTCCCCGCATCGCGTACCTCGGCGTGTACACGCAAACGGTCACGCCCGAGCTCGTGCGGGCCCGCGACCTCGGCACGGCGTCGGGCGCGTACGTTGCCTTGGTGAAGGCCGATGCCGGCGCGTACAAGGCCGGCGTCCGCCGCGGCGACGTGATGATCGAGGTCGACGGTCAGCGCGTCAGGAGCAACGACGACGTCGTGCGCATCGTGCGCCGGCACAAACCCGGCGACACGATCTCGGTGCTCGTCGTCCGCAACGGACAGACCAAGACGTTCAAGGTGACCCTCGGCGATCTTCCGAACGCCTGAGGGAAGCGTGGCGCCCGCCGCATCTCCCCGCCCTGCGGTGGGCGCCACGTCCATCTATCCGAAGGAGCGCCGGTAGGCTGACCCGCCCCCGCCAAGGAGAAGCGCATGGCCATCGAACCGACCGACCTCGAGGAGATCCCGCCCCAAGGGCACGTACGGATCGTGTACACGGGATCGGTCGCGCCGCACTGGGAGATCCACCGGGTCTTCGGCGACCAGCGGGCGATCGACGAGTTCCGCCAGCGCGCGATGGCACGTCTCCAGCTGCTGCCGGTCTACGACCCGCAGTTCCGGCGCAACCGCGAGCGGGTGGCCCGCGATGCGGAGCGGGAGCACCTCATCCTGGAATGGGACCTCGGCGACGAGCCCGCCGAGTGAGCGAGCGGAGCAGGCTGACCGACTCGCTTGGGAACCACGCCTAGCGCTCTTGGGTGGCGAAGCGCGCGGCGACGAGCCGCGCGATCACCGTCAGCACGAATACCAGCACGATCAGCGTGAGCGCGGCGCCCCACGCGCGGTCCTGCGCGGCGCGAACCGGCTCTTGCGCGTTGTTCCAGATCTGAATGGGCAGCGCGGTGTTCTGCGCGTCGAGCCGGGGCACGAACTTGCGTGAGACGCCGATCGTGAACAGCAATGGTGCGGTCTCGCCCGCGGCGCGGGCGACGGCCAGCATGGCGCCGCTCACGATGCCGGCGATCGCAGCCGGCAACACGACCCGCGTCACCGTGACCCACCGCCGGGCGCCGAGCGCGTCGCTCGCCTGACGGAGCTCGTCGGGCACGAGCTTCAGCATCTCCTCGCTCGATCGGATGACGATCGGGAGCATCAGGCACGCCAGCGCCAGCGCGCCGGCGAGCGTCGAGAACCCGCGGTGCAGCCCGGCGCTGACCCAGATCATGGCCACGAAGAGGCCCATGACGATCGACGGCACACCGGTCATGACGTCGGCCATGAAGCGAATCACGCGCGCAACCGGCCTCTCGCCGCCGTACTCGTTGAGGTAGATCGCGGCGAGGACGCCGAGCGGCACCGCGAGCACCGCGGCGACGAGCGTGAGCGTGAGCGTGCCGGCTATGGCCGGCGCGATGCCGCCGCCCGCCGAGTCCGAGATGATCGGGATGTTCTTCGTCAGGAACGACCAGCTGATGACCGAGATGCCCTTGGCGACGACGTAGAACGCGATGAAGCCGAGGGGGATGAGCGCGACGATCACCGACCCGATCATCCAAACCGAAGCGACGCCGTCCGCGAACCGACGGCGGGGACTCGTGGAGCGGTCGCCGACCCACCCGGTGGGCACCGACGTGGTCGTCACAGCGCCGCCCTCCGCTCGGCCCGGCCGGTGATCCAACGCGCCAGGATGTTGACGACCAGCGTGAACACGAAGAGCAGCACCGCGAGGCCGATGAGCGCGGCGCGGTAGCGGGGCTGACTGGCCGCCTCACCGAACTCGTGCGCGATGACCGAGGCCATGCTGTCGCCCGCGTGGAAGATGTGCGAGTCGATCTTCTGGTTCGAGCCGATCACCAGCGCGACCGCGATGGTCTCGCCGAGGGCCCGTCCCATCCCGAGCATGACCGCGCCGACGAGGCCGCTCCGTACGCGCGGGAACACGCACGCGCGCAGCATCTCCCACCGGGTGGCACCCATCGCGAGCGCGGCGTTCTTGTCGTCCTGCGAGATGGTCGCCAGCACCTCGCGGCTGATCGCGGTGACGATCGGGATCATCATGATCGCGAGCACGACGCCCGCGGTCATGAGGCTCGCGCCACTCGGCACGCCGCCGAACACGCGACCGAGCAACGGGATCTTGCCGATGGTGTCCGAGATCTTCTCGTAGACGGTCTGGGCCGGTGACTCGAGCACCGCGAGTGCCCACAGGCCGTAGACGACCGACGGGATCGCGGCGAGCAGGTCGACGAGATAGATGACCGGCTTCTTCAGCCGGCGCGGCGCGAGCTCGTTGGTGAACAGCGCGATGCCGATGCTGAGCGGGACCGCGAACGCGAGTGCAATCGCCGACGCGACCGCGGTGCCGTAGATGAACGGCAGGGCGCCGAACTTGTTGTTGGTCGGGTCCCATCGGGTCCCGGTGACGAACCCCCACGCGTCGAACTGGAAGATCGGCCACGCCTGCTTGGTCGTGAAGTACGCGATCAGGGCGAGGATCGCGAGCACCGACAGACCCGCGCCGAGGGCGACCCCCCGGAACGAGCGGTCGACCCAGACGCCGCTCGACCGGCTGCGCGACGAGATGTACTCGTCGGGCACGCCGGTGGAGCTGACGGCGGTCATTTCCCTATGAGGTGGGGATCTGCAGCTTGTTCAGCTGGGCTTGGGCCTTCGCGATCACCGACGCGGGCAACGGGGCGTAGCCGGCGGCGTTCGCCATGCCCTCGCCGTCCGTGTAGATGTACGAAAGGAAGGCCTTGAGCGCGTTGCCTTTGTCGGCGCTGGGCTGGGTCGCGTAGGCGAGGATCCACGTCGGTGAGGTGATCGGATACGCGTTCGGGCCGGCCGCGTTGATCGGGTCGTACGAGAGGTCGGGGCTGAGCTTTGCGCCCGCCACCGCGGCGGCGGCGCCTTCGACCGTCGGGGCGACGAACTTGCCCGCCTTGTTCTCGATCTCGGCGGTCTGCAGCTTCGAGCCGGTCGCGTCGGCGAGGTCGACGTAGCCGACCGCGCCCTCTTTGCCCTTCACGATCTGCGCGACACCGCCGTTCTTGGTGCCGCCCTGGGTCGTTCCCGGCAGCGACGCCCAGTTGACGGTGTCGCCGTGACCGAGGGTCCAGTCGGTCGGATCGACTTGCTCGAGGAACTTGGTGAAGTTCGACGTCGTGCCGGAGGCGTCCGCGCGTCGCGCGACGGTGATCGAGGTCGACGGGAGGCTGACGCCCGAGTTGTCCTTGGCGATCGCGGGGTCGTTCCACTTCTTGATCTTCAGGGCGAAGATCTTGGCGAGCGTGTCACCGCTGAGCTTCAGCGTCTTCACGCTGGGCAGGTTGTACGACACCGTGATCGGCGCCGCGACCGTCGGGAAGTACAGGAGCTTGCCGCCCTGGTACGAGCTCAGCTCGTCCGGCTTGGGGAGACTGTCGCTGCCCGCCCAGTCGATCGTCTTGGTCTGCAGCGCCGACTTGCCGGTGCCCGAGCTGCTGGCCGCATAGTTGACCGTGACATCGGGGTTCTTGTCCGCGTAGGCGGAGATCACGGCCTCGTCGAAGTTCTTCTGGAACGACGAGCCGCCGCCGTCGAGCGTGCTCGAACCGGATCCGCCGCTGCTGCTCCCGCAGGCGGCGAGCAGGGCCGCGAGACCGACGACGGCGACGAGCACACGCGGGCGTTTCAGGGTTGCGATCACAGGGGAATCCTCCGGGGACGGGGGAACGCGGGGCTGTGCGACGCGGTCAGCGTAAGAACGGCACGTGGCCCGGAGTTCACGTTCAGGTGGACTGGACGTGAACCGGCCGGAAACAGTCGGTTACTCGAAAGTCCCTTCGGACGCGTCCGCGTCGCCCGGCAGCTCGCCCGTGACCATGAACGCGACCCATCGTCCGATCATCACGGCGTGGTCGGCCGCCCGTTCGTAGTCGCGTCCGACGAACGCGAGTTGCACGGCCATCTGCAGTGCGGCCTCGTCGGCCGCTCCGGCGAAGCCGTCAAAGATCGCCCGGAAGAGCTCCTTCTGGAGGTCGTCCATCACGTCGTCCATGTCGGGAAGGGCGGTCGCGACCGCGGCGTCCTCGTCGGCGAAGGCGTCAATGGCCAGGCGGGTCTGGATGCTCGCCTGGGCGCCCATCCGCTCGATGATGCCCCGGATCTGCGGCGGGAGCTCGCGCGGGTACAGCCGGCGGGTCGCCCGGGCGACGTTGCGCATCAGACCGGCTGTGAGCTCGATCTCGTGCAGGATCCGGAGGATCGCGAGCAGCGTGCGCAGGTCGGATGCCATCGGCTGCTGCAGCGCGAACAGCTGGTAGACCTGCTGCTCGACCCGCGGGACGAAGCCCTCGATGTCGCGGTGGTT
>Ga0105245_10003331_pt1 | contig 14420 bp, 17 predicted proteins | sample KBSM54metaG_FD_81523 | JGI IMG/M metagenome (GOLD analysis project Ga0105245, IMG submission 81523) | Miscanthus rhizosphere microbial communities from Kellogg Biological Station, Michigan, USA - KBS M5-4 metaG | ecosystem: Host-associated > Plants > Roots > Rhizosphere > Soil | place... | reverse complement strand
GAGTTGACCGTCCACCAGCCGACCTCGATGAGGTATGCGATCGGATACTTGAACAGTTCCGGATCGTCCAGCGTCACGGTGTTGATGTCTTCCCGCGCGCCGAGCAGGCTCACCTCGTTCATGATCCTGATCAGGTTTTTCTCGGCGAGCGGGTAGCCGTGAATCCAGGAGGGACGCCGGCCGGGCCAGAAGCCGCCGGGAGCCGGCCGGTAGCGCACGCGCGCGAACGTGAAGCGGCCGTCGTACGGGCTGTTGGGCAGCGGCTGATACAGATCGCGAAAGCCGCCCAGGCCGAACTGGGCCAGTGCGGCGCCACCCATCCCGAGGACGATGGCCAGCACGGCCGTCGTCACGCGGCGAACGGAGCGGCTGCGCATCGCCATCACGCCATCGTACTTCGACGTGAGAATCAGGGTTTTCTGGGAACCTTCGCTTCGGCTGCCGCTTGAAGATCCGCGCGCCACCAGGCCTCTGAGTTCGCACGCTGCGCCTGGTTGATGCCGGCGACGATGACATCGCCGGGTTCGACGGGGGAGCCGTCGAGCACCATGGCGGAATACTTGGTTTCACGCGGGTCGAGGGAACGCCGGCCGGGCGCGACCTGTCGCGCCTTCAAGGTGCCGTCAGCTTTGAAGACGAACGCCATGACGGTGAACTGCTCGAGAGGTTCGTCCTTGAGGTTGGTGGCAGCGTATACGAGAACCGGCGGGCCTTCGGTCGCCGAGAGCACCGTGGCGTGCTCCATCCGTACTGGCGAGTCCGGAGCCTGAACGACGATCACCGCCCGCTCCTGGGCGGCCATCACCGCCAGCAGCGCCATCACACTCGCAGCCATTCGCATCCCGTCCTCCGGTAATCCTTCGCCAGCGTAGCGTACAAAGCTCACCGGAGCCGGGCAAGCCCATCAAAATCAGGAATCGGCACGCCCGGTGATCGCGGCGCCCGACACCGCGGCGAGGAGCGCCAGGGCTGCGGCGCCAAGCATCACGACCCGAAACGCTGACACGAAGCTGAGATCGATGGTCCGCCGGGCGGCCTCACGCTCGTTTCGTTCGAGCGGCGCCGCGGCGTCCAGGTCGGCGCCCGCCATCTTGGGCAGCTCGCCCTCCACCGCCAGCCTCGCCGGCGCACTGAGGCCGGCTGCATCGAGGGCCGGCGTCACCCGAGCCACGAAGACGTCGGTCAACACGACGCCGAATACCGCGATCGCGAGGAGGCCGGCCACGCGAGACACGGCGTTGTTGATGCCCGACGCGACGCCGGAATGACGCGGATCCACGGCGCCCATCGCCGTCGTCGTCAGCGGCGCAACCGTGACAGCCATTCCGAGACCCAGCACCACGATGGCCGGGAAGAACGTCGTCCAGTAAGAGCCTCCTATCGAGGGCCGCGCCAGCAACGCCACCCCGGCCGCGGCGATTGCGGGGCCGATCGCCAGCGGGATCCTGGCGCCGGCGCTCGCGACCAGCCCGCCGGACCACCGGGACAACGCGAAGATGATCACCGGGAGCGGCAGCAGCGAGGCGCCGGCCTGCGTCGTCGTGTAGCGTTGCACTTGAATCAGGTTCAACGGCACCAGGAACAGGACCACGGCGATCGCGGCGTAGAGCAGCAGCGTGAGGAGGTTGGCCAGCGCGAAGGTTCGCGACCGGAACAGGCCGGGCGGCATCATCGGGTTCGGCGTGCGGATTTCGACCACCAGGAACAATGCCAGCGACACCGTGCCGGCGATGAGGGGGCCCAGCACGAGGGGATGGCCGGCTCCGAGCGGCGGCCATTCGAGCAGGCCGAACACCACTCCGCCGAGCCCGAGGATCGCCAGCCCGGCGCCGATCCAGTCGACCGGCGCGTTTCTCGAAGGGTCGCGGCTCTCGTCGATGAAGCGCAGCGACAACGCCACCACGAGCGCTGCCAGCGGCACGTTCAGGAAGAACGCGGCGCGCCAGCTGACGTGCTCGATCAGCCATCCGCCGAGTACGGGGCCGATGGCCGCTGTGATCGAGCTGAAGCCGGACCACACGCCGATGGCCCGGCCGCGGTCGGCGTCGCTGAAAGTTGCGCTGATGATCGCGAGGCTGCCCGGGACCAGGAACGCGGCGCCGAAGCCCTGGAGCGCGCGGCCCGCAATCAGCGCGCCCGGCGACGTTGCCATGCCGCACAAGATCGACGCGGCCGTGAAGGACACGACGCCGGAGAGGAAGACGCGCTTGCGCCCGAACTGGTCGCCGAACGACCCACCGACCAGGATCAGTGCGCCGAGGAACAGGGCGTAGGCTTCGATCACCCATTGCACATCGGTGATGGTGGCGTGCAGATCGGTCTGCATCGCGGGCAGCGCCACGTTGACGACCGTCGCGTCGACGAACGTCATGCTCGATCCGACGATCGTGGCGACGAGGGTCCAGCGCGGATGCGCGGCCATCAGGCCATGGGGGCGCCGAGCGTCGCCCTGAGCTTGTCGTACGGATTGACGAGCGGATCGCGTTTCGTGCAGTCGATCCCGACGATGCCGTACAGCCACGCGGGGAGCGGCACGGCTTCGATTACGAGCGGAATCAGCCGTCGCTTCCGGTCGCCCATGTCGAGCACTTTGCTGATGATCGCCTCTTCCAGCGCGTTGCCGCTTTCGAGGTAGCGCGGCGAGATGACCGCGAGCGTGAAGCGGCTTTCACGGATGCAGCGTTCCATTTCGAACAGGAAGCTCGCGTTTGCGAGAAAGTCGCGCTCGTCGATCGCCACGCGATACCCGTCGGCTTCGAGCGCGGCGACGAGCTCCGTGACGAACGCGCGGTCGATGGGGTCGTGCCGGTAGCTGATGAAGACGTCGTATCGCACCGCGACGGTGCCGTCGCCGGGCTTCGACGCCGCGGCGCCCCACCGCACGGGAGACAGGATCGTCGCCGGCACCGCCTCGGCCGTGGCCAGGAGACACACGACGAGGAACGGTACGGCCAGGAAATAGGTGCCGCCGGTGAAAGCGCGGCAGCGTCCGATCGACGACGGCGTCCAGATACGTTCCGCGAGTCCCGCCGCATCGAACAGCAAATCGTCGTTCGCCAGCTCGGGGTTCGCCCGTTTGTACGCCGCGCCGAGCGGCGTCATCTCCGTGCCGATGACGACCGGTTTACCCGCGTAGGTCGCGGTGCATGTTCGCTCGGCGTAGCCCGACACGGCAAACGATGCCACGCCGGCCACGAGGGCGGAGACCGCGAGCGCGATCCACAAGACCGGCCGGGCGACGCTGCGCCAGATCAGGAAGGGCAGAGTCGCGGATGCGACGATCGCCGCAGAAACAAGCGCCGCGATTCCGGCTCGAGTGCCGGGCTCGGCCAGCGCCGCAGGGGGAGGCATGAGCGCGGCGGCAATCCCAGCGAAGATGACGCCGGCTGCGGCGAGCAGCGTCCGCCGGTGCCGCCCGAGCAGGCGGCCGGGGCTCGTCATCGTGCTGGCGTGTTGGGGACGGGCAGGTCGATGAGCAGATCCTTCTTGCCCTCGCCGACCTTGACGACGGTGCGTTCGCCGAGGCGCGCGGTCGTCGGATCCCGCACCCACATGACGTACCGGCCGGGAACCAGTGTTTCTTCGGTCGGGCTGCTCAGCTGCGGAAACAAGTCGGGGCTGGCGTTGGCGGCAGCCTCGAAGACTCTCGGCATGTAGAACACCTGCCAGCGCCGGCTTTCCTGGGCGCCGGCCACGGTTCTCACGCGCACGACGACCGATCCGCCCAGCTTTCCGCCGCTCAGGTTGCAGTGTTCGAGCTTGGTCTCGAGATCGTCGGCGATCGAATCCACCGTGGCCGCCAGATTTTCGGCCGCGCCGCCTTTGAGCGCGGCCTCGAGCGCGGCGACGTCGCCCGACAGGTTGTCGCGGTAGTCGTCGGGCGAATCGGCCGGCCACTTCGCCGACAACGCCTGAAGCTGCGACAGCGCAGCGTTCGCGCGCCGCTGCGCGGTGCGAACCGACGGCGAGGCCGGAGGAACCCGCGCGAGCACCGCCGCCAGCGTGGTCAAGCTGGCCTTCACCTGAGGGGACGGCGACGGGGCGGCCGGGCGGGGAGGCTGCTTCGAGATGCCTTTGTCGGTCAGAAATGCCGCGACGTACTTGGCGGTCGTGGGCGACGGCTCGGCCCATCCGAAGACGTTCAGTCCCTGGTTGTCGGTGAGCGACGGGTCCGCGCCTCTCGACAGCAGCGCCTGCATCATGCCGAGGTCGCCGTTGCGCGCGGCGATCATCAGGGCGGTCGCCCCGCGTTCGTCGCGCTGGTTGCCCGGCGCACCCTGGGCCAGCAGTTGCCGGACGAGCGTGTCGTTGCCCTCTGCGGCGGCCTGCAGCATGCGCGTGCCGAGCGCTTCGGCCTGATCGAGCAGTGCGGCGACGTCACTGTGTCCGCGCTCGATCGCGAGTTGTCGGGCCCTGAGGCCGCCGCGTGCCGCCGTGACGTCCGAGCCGCGAACGAGCAGCGCGCGAACGATCTCGATGAACCCGTTGGCCGACGCCGCCATCAAGGCGGTCGTGCCGTCCTTCGCCCGCCGCTCGACGGCGGCGCCGCTTTCGAGCAGCAGCCGGACCATCTCGAGGTTGCCGCTCGCGGCCGCCCACGTGAGCGGCGTGAACCCGCGGCGATCGACGGCGTTGACGGCCGCGCCGCTCTTGAGCAGATCCCGGGTCCGGGCGAGGTCTCCGTTTTTCGCGGATTCGATCAGGTCGGCGCCCGCAGCGGCAGCATGGGCGGGCGCAGGCGCAGGTGCCTGGCTCAGCAGCAGACCGACAAGAACGGCCGTGAACAGCATGCTCGCCTGCTTATCGGTTCCGCCATTCTAGCAAAGCAGGGCCGGTCACTTTTTCTTCTTCGCCTTCCTTGCCTTCGCCGTCACGAAACGGTGCGCGCCGGCCAGCAGGTCGCGCAGCGCGTCGGCACGGACGCGCGACAGCCTGACGAGCACGCAGGGGTAGTTCAGGTAATGGTCCTTCAGGTAGTAGGTGTCGGGATCGTCCTCGATGAGCGCGTCGCGGTCGGCAAACGCCATCATCACGGCGAGCGTGTTCGGCTCCGCGGCCTTGTTGGCGGCCATGCACGCGATCATCCTGCCGCGCACCTTCAGGGCCGGCTGGCCATAGGCCGTCGCGACCTCCACGTCCGGCAGCGAGCGGCCGATCGCCTCCACGGTCTTGAAACTGTTCCCGCGCGCCATCCGCGGCATCCTACCGGATTTTCGCCGCGTCGCGACACACGGTACGCGCTCAGGCGCGGGCGGCTTTGCCCCCGTCTGCATTCATCGGCTTAGCGGCTGGCGGAGCTCGGTGCGCCACTCCGACGGGTTGGAACTCGACTCGGGTCCCACCGCGTAACATTCAAACAGGTCCGGACGGGTGGCGTGCCCGTTTGCCGCGATCCAGGCCTTGAATTCTCCCCAGGCCCCGCCAAGACCTTCGTATCCGCCCTGGTAGACGGTGCGCGCCACTTTCACCGTGTCGAATGTGCCGGACTTCACCCGGCCGACGGGGGTGACCGGCGCCGTGACGGGCACGCAGATCTCGAAGTCGAACGTTCCCGGCTGCATCGACAAGTGATGCGTGAACCACGGGCCGGCGGGGCCGATCCCCTGCGCTTTCACAGCGGCCATGGCTTCCGTGATGCCGTCGCGCATCGCGGACTGGATCTCGGTGCGGGGAATCGTGATGTGAATCACGGCGGCCAGCTGTGCCGCCGTCTGCGTGATCTGCGGTGTGTCGATCATGGCGTGCTCCTTTGTGGTCGTGTTCAGCCTTCGAGTGACGACAGCACTTCCTCGAGCCGGTTGTAGCCGGCGGCCATCCCGTGCTCCATGCCGGACCTGCGTGCGGTGTCGCGCGCTTCCCGCGACTGATACAGGACCGTGATCGTGATCCTGGTGATCGCGCCGTCTTCGGCGAACACGGTCGTATCCAGCGCCTCGCCCGGATACCACGCATCGTCGAATTGCTCTGTGGCGACCAGCCGTTCGGATGGAACGATGTCCCGGAAGACGCCGCCCATCCCCATGTCCTTCTCGCCTTCCTTGCGCCACACGTAGCGGTACGTGCCGCCGATCCGGAGGTCGATTTCGCAAACCGGCATCGTCCAGCCGGGTGGACCGAGCAGCCAGCGCCTCACCAGGTCGGGCCTGGTGAAGGCGTCGAAGACCAGCCGGCGCGGAGCGTGAAAATCGCGCGTGACCTGAATTTCGCGATCGCTCGGCGTCGAGACACTGAAGCTGTCGGGATACAACATGAGGCTTCTCCTATCGCTTGCGGGGGCCGGACCGCCTGGTCTTCTTCCTGGTGGATGCCGCGGCCGTCATCGAGTCGAGCAGGCCATCCAGGCGCTGGAAGGACGCTCCCCAGAACTGGCGGTACTGCTCGAGCCATTCGCTGGCCTCGGCGAGCGGCCGCGCGACGAGGCGGCTCGGCCGCCGCTGGGCGTCGCGCTCGCGCGAAATCAAGCCCGCCCGCTCGAGGACTTTCAAGTGCTTCGAGATCGCCGGCTGGGTCATCTCGAACGGCTCGGCGAGCTCGGAGACCGACGCCTGGCCCGACGCCAGCCGGGCGAGGATGGCGCGCCGCGTGGAGTCAGCGAGCGCCGCGAAGGTGGCGTCGAGGTGGGCCTGTTGAGCATTACCACTCGGTTCCATAACCGAATGGTATTGTAAAAGGCGCGGCGGGTCAAGCGCCCCGCACGCAGCAGGCCTGAAGGCCTGCACGACACCCGGGCTACTTGCTGCAGCCTTTCTTCGTTTCCTCGAACCCGTCGAACAGCCGTCCGGCGTTGGCGCCGGCGAGCGTCTCCAGCCGGTGCGGCTGGCCCTTCTCGACCGTGTAGCGCGCGACGGTGCCTTTCGACCGCAGGTACTCGGCTTCCTGCTTCATCTCGCCGTGCCACATGTACTCGTCGTTCTCGCCGACGTACATGAACACGCACATCTTCGAAATCGCCTGGAGCTTCGCGGTGCTCGGCTCCCACATGTATCCCGGGAACGCCGTGACGGAAGCGAAATACTGCGGGTTGGCGGCCGCCACGTGGAACGCGGCAATCCCGCCGTTGGACGGCCCGGCGATGTGAAACTTTCCGTCCTGGATCTTGTAGTCGGCCATGATCAGCTTCAGGAACTCGGGAAAGATCCGGGCGCCGCCCTCGAAGAACAACTGGCCGTTCGGCGCCGCCGGCGCGACGACGATGTAGCCGCGTTTCTCGGCTTCGGCTCGAAAGTTGCGATTCAGGATGCCGTCGACCGTGTTCATCGTCTGAGGCCCGCCGCCGAGCGCGATGACACCGGGATACGTCTTCGCCGGGTCGTAGCCGGCCGGCAGCACGATCTTGTACTGAACCGTCACGCCGCCGACCTTCGCCGTTTTCTCCAGCACCTCGGCCCGCGCCGGCAGGGCGGCGAGCGCGACCAGCGCGAGCCCGGCCACCGTCGAGAATATCCGTCCTGACCTCGAGGCGTTCATGAAGCGCTCCTTCCTGAAACACGGGACCCAGCCCCCGCGCGTGCAAGTAGTATAGAGTCCATCCCTCATAATCGGCCTGTGACGTCGACGCTGGAAAGAGAGATGCAGACGGCCAGGCGCGTCGCGCTGGCGGGCATCCTTGCCAGCGTGGCGCTCGCCGTCCTGAACATCGTCATCGGTCTGCTGTCTCGATCCACGTCGGTGTTCGCAACCGGCGTCGAGTTCGCCGGCGACGTGCTGGCCTCCACGGTCGTCCTGCTGGGACTGGTTGCCGCGGCCAAGCCGGCCGACGAGAACCACCCCTACGGCCACGGGCGGATCGAAACGCTGGCGGCGCTGCTCGTCGGTGCCCTGCTGAGCGCGGGCGGCGCCGGCATCTGCTGGAACTCCCTCCAGTCCATCGATGAGGTACATCCCGCGCCGGGGATGAGCGCCGTTGCCGCCCTCTGCGTGGCTATCGCCGTGCGCGGCGTCATGTCGGGTATCAAGTTCCGCGTTGGCCGGCGGATCAGGAGTACGTCGCTCGTGGCCGACGCGTGGAACGATCTCGTGGACATCCTCTCCGCCTGTGCCGCGCTGACCGCGGTCGCGCTCACCATCTACGACAGCAGCCGGTTCCTGGCCGCGGACCATTACGGCGGGTTCGTGGTCGGCATCGTCGTCATCGTGACGGGGCTTCGGGTCCTACGCCATGCGTCTCTTGAGCTGGTGGACACCATGCCGGATGCTGATCGGATGCTGCGGCTCCGGACAACGGCGTTGGGAATCCCCGGCGTCCAGGGCGTGGACAAGGCGCACGCCCGCAAGACCGGCATGCAGTACCACGTGGATCTTCACATCGAAGTCGATCCTGCGATGTCAGTCGCGGACGCGCACGTCGTCGCCGGCCACGTCAGAGGGCGCATCCGGACGGACCTGCCGTGGGTGGCCGATGTTCTGGTTCACGTGGAGCCGGCCGGACCACGACCGGCCTGACCGGTCCGCACCACGATCGGCCTTCCGGCTGTCACCGCGCGGCGCCCGCGAACTCCGCCCGATCCGAGCAGCACGGCGAGCCGGCGACGTCTCCCGGCGTCGGCACACAGCAACCCGTCCGCTTCTGCAGGCGTTCCGCATCGCGCTGGACCGCGGCGTCATGCGCGAGCGCGTGCCGCACGGCGTCCACGACGGCGGAGAGCACCGGATCCGCGAGCCTGCCGAGGCGATAGTGAACCCACAGCCCGTCGCGCCTGGTCTCGACGAGACCCGACCGTCGCAGGTACGCGAGATGCCTCGACGTTTTCGACTGGGGAATCTTGAGGCTCTCGTGGATGTCGCACACGCAGACCTCGCCCGTCAGCAGCAGTCCGAGGATTCGCAGGCGCGTCGCATCGCCCAGGGATTTGAACAGTGCTTCCATGTCGTTCAGAGGCCTTGTCATATATCTGCCTTGACAAATATATCATGACACAGCTACAGTCGCACTATATTCGCATGAGCGGATATTAAAGGAGCGCAGATGTCAGCGATCGATCAGGCTGTGAGAGAGAAATACGGCGCGATTGCCGCCGCGATTACCCAGTCGACCGCGACCACGGCGAGCTGCTGCGCGCCGGACGCCTGCGGATGCGACGATCCAATCACCTCGAACCTCTATTCCGACGCCGAGAGGGGCGACTTGCCGGCGGGTGCCGTCGCCGCCTCCCTGGGCTGTGGCAACCCGACAGCCCTCGCCGGCCTGAAGCCCGGCGAGACCGTCCTCGATCTCGGGTCCGGCGGCGGCATCGACGTGCTGCTCTCGGCGAAACGCGTCGGTCCGACCGGACACGCATACGGGCTCGACATGACGGACGACATGCTCGCCCTCGCCCGCGAAAATCAAAGCAAGGCTGGTGCGACGAACGTCGAGTTCCTGAAGGGTTCGATTGAGGCGATTCCGCTGCCCGACGACTCGATCGACGTCATCATCTCGAACTGCGCGATCAACCTGTCGCCGGATAAGGACGCCGTCCTCCGGGAGGCGTTTCGCGTCTTGAAACCGGGCGGGCGTTTCGCCGTCTCGGACGTCGTGGCGCGCGGTGCAGTGAGCGCGGAGATCCGCAGGGACATGGAACTCTGGGTAGGCTGCATCGCCGGGGCGCTCGAGGAACGCGAGTACGCCGGGAAGCTCAGGGCCGCGGGCTTTGCCGACGTCGAGCTGGAGCCCTGGCGAATCTACGAGAGGCACGGCGGCGTCTTCGCGAGCGCGTTCGTGCGAGGCCGGAAGCCCCTGGAGCAAACATCGAAAACATCGAAAACATCGACAACGTCGAAAACCTGCTGCGGCCCTGAGTGCTGCTCCTAGCATGAAAGCTCTTGTCGCGGAGCTGGTTGGTACCGCGCTGCTGCTGGCCGCCGTCGTGGGATCCGGCATCACGGGCGAGCGGCTCGCCGGCGGCAACGTCGCCGTGGCGCTGCTCGCCAATACCCTGGCCACCGGCGCGGCGCTCGTCGCGCTCATCCTGACATTCGGCGCCATCTCGGGCGCGCATTTCAACCCGGTCGTGTCGTTCGCGGATGCGTCGCAGGGCGGCCTCACGTGGGCGCAGGCGACGGCGTACTCCGTCGCGCAGTGCCTGGGCGCGGTGCTGGGAGTGGCGGCCGCCGACTACATGTTCGACGAGCCGGTCTTCGCCTGGTCACGGCACGTTCGCACCGGCCTGCCGCAGGCGTTCAGCGAAGGCGTGGCGACGTTCGGCCTGCTCGCGGTCATCTGGGGATGCTCCCGCCGGCGTGCGACCGCCGTTCCCTTCGCCGTCGGCGCCTACATCACGGCCGCGTACTGGTTCACCGCGTCGACATCGTTCGCAAACCCTGCCGTCACCATCGCGCGTTCGATGACAGACACCTTTGCCGGTATTCGTCCCGCCGATGTTCCGCCGTTCATTGCCGCGCAGGTACTCGGCGGCGCGTTGGCGACCGCGCTGTTCGGCTGGCTCGTCCCGCGCGAACGGGCCAGCCGGTAGATGGAACGAGTCATCTTCGCGTGCGTCCACAACGCCGGCCGGTCGCAGATGGCGGCCGCGTTTTTCGCCGACATGGCCGACCCGGCGCGAGCCACGGCGTCCTCCGCCGGCACGCAACCGGGTGACCGCGTACATCCCGAGGTCGTCGCCGCCATGCGCGAGGTCGGCATCGATCTCGGTGGGAACCGCCCGCAGCTTCTGACTGACGGACTGGCCCATGGCGCCTCGCTGCTGGTGACGATGGGCTGCGGCGACGCGTGCCCGTACGTGCCGGGGCTCGAGGTGGAGGACTGGCCGCTGGCCGATCCGAAAGGCCGGCCGATGGCCGAGGTGCGAGAGGTGCGCGACGACATTCGCCGGCGGGTGGCAGCGTTGATCGAATCGCGTCGCTGGGGCGCCGCCGGGTGACCGCCTGCCCTCGACAGGCGCTGCCCCGCAAGCGACGCGGCGTCGGATGATGAATGGCCGGGCTGATGCGATTGGCCATGGCCGGGCTGTGAGCGGCGCAGGGGTTGCACTGTTGCGGTCATGCACACGACATGGTCGATAGACTGGCGCGCGATCCTGGTGCCGTCGGGCAGCATCCTCGAGCTCGTCGTTCGCGGCTCGCTGATGTACCTGCTGATTCTCGCCGCCTTGCGGATGTTCCGGCGAAACGCCGGGTCGCTCGCGGTTTCAGACGTGCTGGTGATCGTGTTGATCGCCGACGCGGCGCAGAACGGGATGGCGGGCGAGTACCGTTCGCTGACCGAGGGCGTCGTGCTCGTCGCCACGATCTTCATCTGGAGCTATGCGCTCGACTGGCTCGCGTATCACTCGAGTGTGGCGGCGCGGATTCTTCATCCGCCGCCGCTGCTCCTCATAGAAAACGGACGGATTCAACGCCGGAACCTGCGCATGGAGTTGATCTCACGCGAGGATCTGCTCGAGCAACTGCGTGAGCAGGGCGTCGACAAGGTGGGCGACGTCAAGCGGTGCTGCCTCGAGAGCGACGGGCGGATGAGCGTGATCAAGTTCGAGGGCGAGCCATCGCCGCGCCGGGATCGGCCGGCCGGCGCCTGACGTGGGGCGGCCCTTAAACCGGTCGCGACATCACTTGGGCCGCGGCGCGCGAAGGCCCACCCCCGCGGGTTGCCCGCCGGCGCGGAGACGGCCGACCGCTTCGACCAGCGTGTGCGCGGCGTTCTCGACTTCCGTCATCAGCGCCGCGTCGCGGTCGAGCGCGTCGTGGCTCACCGCGTACGGCTCGTAGTAGCCGATATACCGGTCGACAACCGCGGCGGCGCCTGCCGGCACGAGTGCCATGTCGCTCAGCCAGTCGTGCAGCGCGCGCCGCACGGTTTCGGCGCCCACCGTGTCGCCGTGCACGACGATGGAGAAGGCGCGGTTGCGCAGGTGCTTCGGATAGTCCCATCCGCTGAGCTCGAGCGCCTTCGCCTTTTCCGGTTTCTTGCCGTCGGTGGTCGTGGGATCCGGGTTGCCGCCGTCGGCGCACACGAGGCGATCCATCATCAGCTTCAGCACGCTCGGCGCCTGATACCAGTGCACCGGCGTCACGATCATCACGCCGTGCGCGTGAACCCAGCGCGGGTAGATGTCGTTCATCCAGTCGTTCACCTGGCCCAGCGCGTGATTCGGATAGCACGAGCACGGCCAGTGGCAGAGCGGCATCGCCGTGGACACGCACGCCTTGCAGGGAAAGATCGTCCGGCCTTGCTCGGAGGTGAGCTGGCTCAGGTCGAGCAGATCGACATCGAGGCCGGGCGCCGCTTCGAGCGTCTGCTGCGCGTGGCGGACGAGGCGGAACGTCTTCGACATCTCGCCGGGGCACGTCTCGTCCGAACGGGGCGAGGCACAGATGAGGAGGATACGGGACGGACCGTCACTGCGATCGTGCAGCGCCGCGGCGTCCTTGATGCGTTGGCGTGCATCGAGCCATTCGACAGGCAGCTTGAACTCGGGGTTCGCGAACCCGGCGCCGGCCTTGATCGTTCGCGGGCTCCTCTTGCCTTCCTCGTATGCCTTCCACGCGAGCTCTTCGAGGCGATCGAGGGTTTCGCCCTCGCCGTCAAAAATCGGATTGTAGAACCGTTCGCGCCATCGCTGCTTGAACTGATCCCGGCTGATTTTCGTCGAGCCCTGGCCTTTGCGAACGGCCGGCTGCGATCTGGTGTCGGCCACGGTGCCTCCAGCACAGCCGTCGATGCACGATTCGCGCCGAAGGCTGCTGTCGCAGCCTCTTCAGTGCCGGTTGCGGTACTCGGAACTCTTCCGCAGCTCGCGCTCCACGTCCGCCTGGGTCCAGTGGTCCCGCATGACTCGATCAACGTAACCCTGCGAGCCGGGATCGGGTTCGCGCCGCAGCACGGTCTGATACGCGCGGCGGACGACATCCTGCGCCTTCGCGGGCGTCATCGTCGACAGCTCGCGATATTCGGGGCTGCTGCGCAGCGAGTTGCGCACGTCGTCCTCGGTCCATCCGTCCCGCTGGACGCGGCTGCGGTACTGGCGGTAGCCGCCTTCGTCCGGGTCCCGGTGGAGGATGTCCTGATAGGCGCGCCGGATGATCCGATCCGGGTCCGTGCCTCCGCCGAGGTTCGAGCCGTGCACGCGGATTGACGAGATGCGATCGTTCCAGCCTTCGTTCTTCAGGTTCTTGATGTTCCCGCGGAAGCTGCTCGAGCCGCCGGCGAATCGCGCGTCGTTGAACACCGTGACCTCGGCGTGTCCGAACACCCTCAAAGACGAGATGCGGTCGTTCATGTCGTCGGGGACCCTGCCGAAGCTGTCGCCGACACCGGCGCAGAAGTACTCGCCGTTGAAGTTCGGATCCTTGAAGAAGCAGACGCCCTCTCTGGGGAACGACCCGCGTCCCCATTGTTGAGCGGCGACTATCGACGGGGCCGCGAGCACCAGGAAACCTGCGAACAGGGCACACGTCGTCCGGCGATCCATCCTGACAGCCTCCTCGCCGGCGTGGGGCCGGCGCGAACGTAAGGGTAGCAAAAGGAGGACCAAAGGAAGGCGTGAACGCTAAGGCCTGACGTCTGAAGGGCTAAGGGCCGAGGGCCGGGCCCCGGCCCTGAACCCTCAGCCCCGAGACTGTCTCCTTAGAAGTCCAACGTGTAGTTGATGCGCATGAACCGCGCGGTGTAGATGCTGGTCGGGTTACCCCACGTGCCGCCCTGCGCGGTGTTGCCGACGCTGTACTGATACTGCGTGTTGAAGCCGGTCGCGTAGTTCGTGTTCAGCAGGTTGTTGAGATCGAGCCCGATGTCCGACCGCGTCCGGCCGAAGCGCAGCACCTTGGCAAAGCGCATGTCGAGCTGCGTCCGGCGCGAGTCCGCGTACACGCGGTTGACGTTGTCGGCGATCTGGATCGTCGTCGTCCCGGTGGCCGTCGCGCCGACCGGCAGATGGCCGAGCGCCGCCACGACGAGGGAGTTCGGCACCACCCACTGCGCCGAGTTGCCGCCGCCGGCGACCGTGCCGGTCGCCAGGCCGAGCTGCACCGGCGGCTGCGAACGGATGGTGGCGGCGACCAGCACGTCGACCTTCGGGATGACGTAGCTGGCGAGACCGCGCACCTGCGTCTGGAACGGATCGACGCTATGGCAGCCGCGCGGGTCGGGCCCGGCGGCGACGTTGGTGTTCGCGTTGACCTGGTTGTACTTCGTCGCGATCGCGCAGTTGTCGACGACCGCGCGACCGGTGGTCGTGCCGAACGACCCCGTGAAGCCTCCGCGCAGGCGCGCGTTGACGTTGAAGTCGACCCCGTGCCAGTAGCTGATGCGCTCCGGACCGTAGTCGGTGTCCCACGTCAGGTAGGTCTTCGAGGCCACCGCGTTGGCCGCGGCGGTCGGCACGAAGACCGTGATCGGGTAGCCGCCGCCGTACGGCAGCCGCGGGTCGCTCGGCGCCGTCAGCGTGTAGGTTTCGTACGCCGTGTTGACGTTGCGATTGAGGTCG
>Ga0105245_10003329_pt1 | contig 14425 bp, 8 predicted proteins | sample KBSM54metaG_FD_81523 | JGI IMG/M metagenome (GOLD analysis project Ga0105245, IMG submission 81523) | Miscanthus rhizosphere microbial communities from Kellogg Biological Station, Michigan, USA - KBS M5-4 metaG | ecosystem: Host-associated > Plants > Roots > Rhizosphere > Soil | place: Michigan... | reverse complement strand
GATCTCAAGATCGACTTGCTGTTCGATCAATCGCTGTTTGTGACCGCGGCAATCCAAGGCGTCGTGTCGGAAAGCATCATCGCGGGGCTGCTCACGGCGTCGATGATCCTGGTCTTCCTCGGATCGTGGCGGAGTACGCTGATCGTCGCGGTCTCGATTCCGCTGGCGATCCTGTCGTCGATTGGCGTGCTGTACCTGCTTGGTCACTCGCTGAACGTGATGACGCTCGGCGGCCTGGCCCTGGCGGTCGGTATTCTCGTCGATGAGGCCACGGTCGCGATTGAGAACATCCACACCCATCTCGCGCGTGGCGGATCCGTCGCGCGGAGGGTGCTCGACGCCAGCGGCGAAGTCGTCGTGCCTCGACTGATGGCGATGCTCTCGGTCGTGGCGGTCTTCGTGCCGTCGTTCTTCATGACCGGCGTCTCGCGGTCCTTATTCGTGCCCTTGTCTCTGGCGGTCGGCTTTTCGATGATCGCGTCGTTCGTGCTCTCCAGTTCGCTCGTGCCGGTGCTGTCGGTCTGGTTTCTTGGCACACGTCGTGGCGTGACACCCGCGACCGAACACCGGTCGGACCGGGTGGATCGCCTTCGCTTGCGCCTGGGCCGCGTCCTCCAGGGACTCGCACCGGCGCGCTGGCTGCTCGTGGCGGTCTATGCCGCGGTTACCGTCACCGTCGTCGCTCTCGTGGGCCTCAGCCTCGGACGCGAGATCTTTCCAGCCGGCGGGGTCAGCCAGTTCCAGTTGCGATTCCGCGCACCCGCCGGCACCAAGTTCGAGTCGACCGAACGCATGGCGACCGATGTGCTCGACGAGATCAAGAGCGCCGCCGGGCCAAACAACGTCGAGACTACGCTGGGCTATGTCGGCGTTCAGCCGTCGTCGTACCCGATTAACACCATCTTCCTGTGGACCGGCGGCTCACACGAGGGCGTCCTGCAGGTGGCGCTCCGCCCGGAAGCGGGCGTTCGTCTCACGGACTTCGAGGAGACGCTGCGTCAGCGGTTCACCGGTCGATTTCCAACGGCGCAGTTCTCATTCGAGCCGGGCGACATCGTCAACCGGATCATGAACTTCGGGACCTCGACGCCGGTTGAGGTCGCGGTGACCGGTCCTGACTTCGCCGCAAACCGAACCTTCGCGGCCAAGGTGCGGGACGAACTCGGTCGGATTCCCGCGCTGCGAGATCTGCAGTACGGCCAGGCGCTCGACTATCCGGCGATACACGTGGACGTGAATCGTCAGATGGCCGGCCAACTCGGCGTGACCGTGGATGAGATTGGACGATCCTTTGCCGCCTCGACGTCGTCCAGCCGATTCGTCGCCCCCAATTATTGGGCCGATCCGAGGACAGGCATCGCCTTTCAGGTACAGATCGAGGTCCCGCAACCGCAGGTGAGCACACTCGAAGATCTTCGCGTGATGCCGGTCAGCGGTGATCGGGGCGCCCATGCGTTGCTCGGTGACGTGGCGACGATTGACAACGGCACGATTGTCGGCGAATACGATCGCATCAACGGCCAGCGCATGGTGACGCTGACGGCGAACGTGTCGGGCCAGGATCTGGGTCACACCGTCGGACAGGTGGATGCCGCGATCGCGCGCGCAGGCGCCCCACCGCGCGGCGGCGCGGTTGCGGTCCGCGGTCAGATTGGCGCGATGCGCGAGACGTTTACGAATATCACGGCCGGACTCGTGGTGGCAGTGGTGGTGATCTTCCTGCTGCTGGCCGCCAACTTTCAATCGCTGCGCCTGGCATTCGTCGTCGTCTCGACCGTGCCTGCAGTGCTCATGGGCGTCGTGCTGATGTTGTTCGTGACGAGGACGACGCTGAACGTGCAGTCGTTCATGGGCGGAATCATGGCCATCGGCGTCGCCGTGGCCAACGCCATTCTGCTCGTGACATTTGCCGAGCAGGCGCGCGTACACGGGACCTCCGCTCTGCAGACCGCGATTGAGGCGGCCCAGTCGCGCATGCGTCCGGTGCTGATGACGAGTGCGGCGATGATCGCGGGAATGGTACCTATGGCGCTCGCGTTGGGCGAAGGCGCCGAGGCGACCGCGCCGCTTGGGCGCGCGGTCATCGGAGGCTTGGCGACGGCGACGGTCGCGACGCTCATCGTGCTGCCGTCGGTCTACTCGTTAGTGCAGCAGTCGGCGCGGATTGGATCCCGTTCCATGGATCCCGATGATCCAGCGAGTGCGTACCGCAGCCAGGGAACGGTATGAGCATGCTGTCATCTTCCTGGCGAACGCGCGCAACGGTCGGCGCGCTCTCGGTGCTGGCATTGACCGGTTGTCGGAGCAAAACGACGGCACAGACGCCAGACAACGCCGCATCGGCAGCGCCGCCGACTATCGAAGTCGTCACGGTTGTTCAACAGCCGCTCAACGTGACGTTGTCTCTTCCAGGCGAACTGACTCCCTACCAGACGGTCGCGCTGTATTCGCGAGTCACCGGCTTTGTGAAATCGATCGCTGTGGATCGAGGGTCACGAGTCCGCGCCGGCGAACAGCTGGCGGTGCTCGAGGCGCCTGAACTCGGGGCGCAGAAGGCCGAGGCGCAGTCCAAACTGCAGAGCGCCGAGGCGCAACTCGCCGCCGTCCGCGCAAAGGCCGACGGGAGCGCGAGCACCTACGAGAAGTTGAAAGCGGCATCCGCCACGCCTGGTGTGGTCGCCGGCAATGATGTGGTCCTGGCGCAGAAGACGATGGAGGCCGATCAGAGTCAGATTTCCGCCGCGACACAGAACGTCGAGGCGGCACGGCAAGCGCTGAAGTCGGTCAGCGACATGGAAGGCTATCTCCGGATCACCGCGCCCTTCAGCGGCATCGTGACCGAACGCAACGTGCATCCCGGTGCGCTGGTGGGACCAACCGGTGGGCCTGGCACCGCGAGTCCCATTGTTCGCATCGTCGAGAGCAATCGGCTGCGCCTCGTCGTCCCGGTGCCGGAGGCGTACACCGCGGGTGTGGCAAATGGTTCGTCGTTGGCATTCAGTGTAGCCGCGTACCCCGGACAGATCTTCAACGGCACCATCTCGCGAATTTCTCAGTCAGTCGACGTCGCCACTCGAACGATGGCCGTCGAACTCGACGTAAACAACGCGGACGGCCGGCTCGCACCAGGCACGTTCTGTCAGGTCAAGTGGCCCGTCCGTCGCACGTCACCGTCGCTCCTCGTCCCCAATGGCAGTGTTGCGAGCACCACCGGCCGCACGTTTGTGATCCGCGTCCGAAGCGGTCGGACGGAATGGGTCGATGTCAAGACAGGACTGACGTCCGGTTCACTGATCGAAGTGTTCGGGGATCTGAGGCCTGGCGATGCTATTGCGGCGCGCGGTACCGACGAACTGAAGGCCGGCGCATCCGTTCAAGTCAAACCAACGAAACCTGCGTAGCAAGGCTATGGGGTATCCAGCCTGCCTGCTTGTCGCGTCAGCCCGCCGAACAGGCCGACGCCTATGGGCACGTGCAGCCAGTACGATCGCCGATGACCGAGGCCGGTTTGAAGAAACACCATCACGAACAGTCCGATACTGACGGCTGCGACCCAGGGCGGCAGGCGGCGTCGCCGCCACGCCACGAGAGCAGCGACCACCTGGACGAGTGCGCCGAACTGCAATGCAACCGCGACGATCGCGTGAACGGTCAGCGCACGCGCGTATCCAGACATGAGGAACCCGGCCGACAACGCCTGAAGCGCGACGAGTCCGAGGTTGATGACCACCAACTGCCGGACGAGCCTGATCCCCCGCCCACCCGCATCGGTGGTCGCCATCGCGATATCCGTCGTCATCATCCCTGCTCCTTGTTACCTTTGGCTGGCGCCATTCGTCAGAGATATGACGAAGCAGGAGGTGGGAACGTAACACATGGGCCAGCACAGTTGGCTGACCGCGAGGTTCGAAGAGAACCGGCCTCGTCTGCGCGGCGTGGCCTATCGGATGCTCGGCTCGCTGAGCGAGGCCGAGGACGCGGTGCAGGAAGCCTGGCTGCGTCTCAACGGCGTCGACGCGGCCACGATCGAAAACCTGGGCGCCTGGTTGACGACCGTCGTCTCGCGCGTCTGTCTGGACATGCTGCGCGGGCGGAGGTCGCGGCATGAGGAGCCGATGGGCACGCAGGTCATCGAGCCGAGGGTCGTGCGTGGCGAAGGCGCCGATCCCGAAGGTGAGGCCTTGCTCGCTGACTCGGTCGGAGTCGCGCTGCTCGTCGTGCTGGATACACTGACGCCGGCCGAACGTCTCGTCTTCGTTCTGCATGATATGTTCGCCGTGCCGTTCGACGAAATCGGTTCCATCGTGGGACGCTCGCCGGCCGCGGCCAAGCAGCTGGCGAGCCGCGCCCGCCGGCGGGTGCGAGGTTCGAGAACGCCATCGAACGCCGGCAGAGTTCGTCAGCGCGAAGTAGTGGAAGCGTTTCTGAGGGCGGCGCGCGACGGGGACCTCGAAGGCCTCCTCGCGGTGCTCGATCCGGACGCGGTCATTCGCATCGATGGTGCGGCACGTATGGCAAGGGGGGCGGCGGACGCCGCCGACACGCCGCGCGAGCTGAGGGGCGCTTCGACATGGGCGAAACAGTTCATCGCGATGTCGCGAGAGCAGCGATTCGTCCAACCGGCCCTCATCAATGGATCGGTTGGATTGATCTTCGCCCCGGGCGGCAAGCTGTCCAGGGTACTGACCTTCACCTTCGCGAACGCCAGGATTGCGCGGATCGAGGTGATTGGAGATCCCACTCACCTTCGCGAGCTCGACATCGCCGTGCTCTAGCTCAGAGCGATTCGCAGCAGAACAATCGGAGGAGCATGTGAGCAACAAGACACCGGAGATCTTCCGCGTGCACGGCGTGCGCTATCAGGTGACGGACGTCGCTCGGGCCGTCGCGTTCTACACGAGCCATCTCGGCTTCAGGCTGGAAATTCAGCACCTTCCCGCGTTTGCGAGTGTGTCGCTCGGAGATTTCATGCTGCTGCTCAGTGGGCCAGGAGCATCGGGATCTCGTCCGATGCCCGGCGGCGAATCTCAGCAGCCGGGCGGATGGAATCGAGTGGTGCTGCGCGTGGCGGATCTGCCGACGCACGTCGACACGCTGAAGAAGGCGGTGGTCACGTTTCGCAATCAGATGGAAACGGGTCCAGGCGGACGACAAATCCAGATCGAAGATCCTGACGGCAACCCGATCGAGCTTTTCGAACCAGCATAACGGCAACCCACCGACAGCGCGAGAAGGTCAACAGACGAGCGCCGCAGAGATTCGAAAACGATCTGCATCACACGGATGCAGGAAGTGAGCGTTCAGGTAGGTGGGCTTTTCTCTCTCTGTTTGCGTTTCTCACGGACGAGCCGCTCGAGCACGTTGAGAAGCTCGGGATCCAGGTCAGATACCACCTCAACGAGCGATGACAGCAGCGGCAGCGGATCCTGCCCGTCCTGCCGAAGGAACGCGCTCACTGCCCCACTGGCAAAGGCACGATCGAGTTCGTCTTCCGTCACGATGGGCTCGTAGGCGAATGCTCGACCAGTTCTCCTTCTATTGAGCAGGCCCTTCCTGAATAGCCTGTCCAGCGTGGTCATGACGGTCGTGTAGGCGACGAACTGGCCGAGCCGTGCGCAGACTGTGCGGACGGTCATCTCACCGCCCGCCCAGACGACGTCCATGATGTCACGCTCCAGCGGACCCAGGCAGTCCATCCGCAATTGGTGAATGGACTTAAAGCCTCGAAAAAGAAAGGCGCACATGACCGCAGAGAGTACGCTCTTCAAACACTGCTGTAAACCCTCATTCCGCAGTGGCGTCGATGCGGCGACGCCGGCTACAGCGACCGGGTCCAATCGATCAGGATCGCCAATTGCGACGCTGTCAGCCATCCGGCCGACGCGAGATCGGCCACGCCAGCGTGATACGCCGCGACGAAACGCGCCTTCTGCAAGGCGGTCAGCGACGGCGACACTCTCGCGAGTTGTTCGCACAGCGCGCCGATCAAACGGTCGACTCCTACCCTGAGTCCGGGCGCCAGTCTGGAAAACTTCGTCGAACTCTCGACGAATTGTCTCGTCAACAGACAGAGAGCCTCCGGGGTGGCGAGCACCGTGAAGGTCGCGGTCCCGGTGATGGCATTGCCGGCGTTGTCGACGGCCGAGGCCGTCAGCGTGTTGACGCCTGGTGAGAAGCTGTACGCGGGCGCAGTCACCGCAGCGCACGTGCTGGACGCCAATCCCGATCCCGCGGTGCCGTTGCCGTTCGGCGGATCGGCGGCGACGCACGTGAGCCTGACGGTCTGATCGATCGTGTAGCGCCCGGTGTTCCCGACGAACGACACGGTCGGCGGCGTTCTGTCGATCCGGACAAGGGGCGACCGATAGCTGGCGCTATTGTCTGCCCGATCGGTCGCCGTGACGATGGCGCCAAGCGCGCTCCCTTCACCCGACAACACGAGCGGACTGGCGGTGCTCACGGCAGCGACACCGGACAGCGAGTCGTCGGCAGTGAATCCGATCGAGACGTCCGTGTTGTTCCACCCCGCTGTGTTCGGCGCCGGGACGATGGCACCGAAGGTGACGAAGGGCGCCGTCTTGTCGATGTGCACGGTCACCGACGCCGGCGTCTCCTGATTCGAAGCATTGTCAGTCGCGAAGTAGGTGAGCGTGGTGTCACCTTCGACGCCGACCGCGACCGTCGCCGCAGCGCCCGGCACGACCGTGCCCGAGATCGTCTGAGCGCCGGACGCACTGAACGTCGTCTGCTTCACACCCGATCCGCCGATCTCGTCCGCGGCGGTCAACGCGATCGACACGTTCCCGTTGTTCCAGCCAGCCGCATTCGGCTGTGGTGACAGCGCCGCGAGGGTCATCGGCGGGACGATGTCGGCCGGGTGTGCGACCGGAACGTGCACCGCAAACGAGAGCGCTGCCGGCCCGGTGGCGGCCGCAATCGCATGCAGATAAGCGCAGTTGTCGAAGGTCGGCAGCTCAGTCGAGGCCGCGCCGTTCTTCTCGACGCGGATCGTCACGGTCAGTCGAATGTCGTGCGCCGGATCGCACGCCGGGAGGGCGCTGCCGGCGGGAAGGGGGTAGTCGAAATAGGGCGGCAACTCGAGATGGACGAGCGCTGCGCCGCTGCCAAGCATCTGGCTGCTCGTGGTCTGTCCGCCCGGATAGATGACAGTTAGGGTCGCGGTCGCGTCGGAAACGACACCGCCGGACGGATCGAGGACGGTGAGCGCCACATTCGCGTGCGGATCTCGACCCACGGCGAATCGCGGAATCAACCGCGCTGTTTCCAGCCCCTCGGCGTCATAGACATAGTGCGACGTCGATCCCACGGCGTCGTCGCGTCGAGCAGCGCCGTTCGCGCGTTGCGCGTACCCCACGTCGTAGTAGGTGAGCGTGTGCGTAAACGTCATCTTCTGCGCGGAGTCGATGGGATAGAACCCATGCATCAGAAATGGCACGTCAATCGGCGCGACGTCGGATCGACCGTCGCCGTCGAGGTCGACGCTCAGATCGGGATTACCGAGCGCCTTCCTGAAGTCGACCACCGTTTTGGGATGTACCGACGCCATCAGGTTCCACAGAGTCCCAACCGGGATCGGCGTGCTGGTGTTGGTGTAGGTGGTCACGTGAGGCAGTCCATCCCAAGCGATGACTGAGGATATTTCGGTGTTGCCGCTCCTGGCGGTCAGATCCCACAACAGGCCTGCGACGGCGAGATCCTCCCGGGCCAGACCGCTCGTGAAGGCCCACGCCTTCAACGGCCACTCGAGGTCGGTGATCCCGGCGTAGTCTGAGCCGCTGAACCGGCCGGAAATGTCTCGCGCCGCGAGCGTCGGCAGGAACGTGGCGAAGCCTTCGTGCAGCGAGTCGCAGCTGTCAGGGTTGTTGTAGCCGCCGTGGTTCGTGTCCGCCAGACATTCCTCGTCGATCCACGTGGCGTACAGATGATGCGTGAATTCGTGCCACTCGCCGTTCAGCGGCGCGTCATCGCGATGCCCGCTGTCGAGAACGCCGTCGCGATTCTCGAATTCGGATTTCGCGACGCCAAACACGATCTCGGGTGCGCGGTGGTCGTAGTACCCCTCAGCCGATGGGACCGCGGAGCCGTCGAACGGATCGACGGCCGCAAAGGTATAGACACGAACGGTCGACCCCGTATCTGCGGTGAGGTGGCCCTTCACCCAGTCGACATACTGCCGCATGCGAACGTAGATGTTCGCCAGATCGTCGAGGTGACGGCTCACCGGGATGCTGTAGCCGAGCGTGAGCGGATCGTTGTCGTCGAAGTTGAGCGTGTACGAGAGCGGTTGGCCCGCTTCCACCTTGAAGCGCCATAGGATCCACACGGCTTCGTTTGCCCCGGGCGCATAGCGGATGTCGAAGCTCGGCGTGCACGGGTCGATACAATGATCCACGAGCGTCGCCTGAAGGTTGTAGGAGGTTCCAGGCGCGACACCGTCCTCGAACACATAGGTTCCACCGACCGTGTTGAGCGGATGATCGTCGATCACGGTGTCGTCGTCTCGACGGAGCTCCACTTTCATCCCCTTGATGGGATTGCCATGACCGTCCGAGATGTCGAACGTGAGGCTCTGGGGAATGGGCCGCCAGGACGGCCGCTGGGACAGAATTGATGGAAGGAGCAGCGCTGGAGAGCCTCCGTTGGCGTTCACGGTCCACAAACCCTGATCCTGGGCGATGTAGCTGCACGCAGTGTTGTCCACCGCGCGGACGCCGTTTCTGTACGCGACCGCCACGATGGCTTTGCCGTCGGGCGAGGTGGCAACAAACCTGTACGTCATCGCGGCAGTCGTGAGGCCGCCGTTGATGTCCGCGCTCTGTCCCGGGCACGCATCCGGCGCCTTCGTCAGCTGAACGAGCGCGGTGCCGTCCTTCTTGATGCGGAACAGTTCAGAGCGCGTGATCAGGTGATCGCCTTCACGCGTCGCGAATCCATCCGCGGCGAACACGATGGTCTGTCCGTCCGGGGCCCAGCTGACGCTCTGGACGTTCGCGACACCTGTGAATGCGGCACCCGGGACCGTGATCAGGATCGGCCTTACGGCCCCGGCGCTGTACACGCAGATGCCCCGTTTGGTGGAGCCGTTGAATGGCACGTCACAGACAAACGCGAGCTCGCCGCGAGACGACCACTCCGGCTGGTCGGGCGACCACGAAAGATCCACGATCTTTGTCAGTCCGGTTCCGTCGACGTTCACGGTATAGATGCTTCGCTCCTGGCGAATGAAGCGGTTGCTGACGAACGCGATCGAGCGGCCGTCGGCGCTCCAGGCAGGATCGGAAAAGACGTACCCAGGCGGGCCGAACACCTCGGAGCGCACGACCTCCCGTTCGTCGGTCCCGTCCTTGCGGACGATCTCGATGACGTAGATGTTCAACGCCACATTCCATCGCACGAATGCGAGCTGCGTTCCGTCCGGCGACCAGGCCGGGTAAAGCTGCATGTCCGCTGGCGGAAGATCGAGCGCTCCGAGATCGGTCAGCCAAATCGTGTACGGCGAGCCGGGCTCCTGACTCCTGTGTGACGCGTAGGCGATGGGTCCATTGGCGCCCGGAAATGCCGCCCATGCGGACCCGGCGAAGACTATGAAGACCACGGCCGTCGCGCACGCACGCACCAACGCCGTCGAAAGCCGCCGGCCTTTGTTCGCCTGAAGGTTCATCGTCGACACTCCTTGTCTATCTCTGGAGTGTCGGACGGGCCTGATTTGTTGCGGTCGGGTGTTACCGCCACTCACCCTGAAGCACGAACCCCGCCCAGAAGTAGGGGGACGCCCACCTCGGATCGTGCGACATCTCGGACTGCGCCGCACGCAAGGCCGCGGCCGGGCGCAGGTGCTCCTGCAGCATCGCGCGGTAGAAACGCTTCATCAACTCCGCCGTCGCAAGATCGTTGACTTCCCACAGGCTCGCGACCACCCGCGGCGCGCCGGCGTAGAAAAACGCGCGGGTCAGGCCGACAAGGCCTTCGCCCCGGATCTCCTTGCCCAGCGCCGTCTGACACGCGCTCAGGACGACAAGATCGGCGTCGAGGCGCATGTTGTAGATGTCAGGCAGCCGCAGATATCCATTCTGCCGGCCGCCGTGCTCGTCGACGAGCGATAACACCAGCGCGGACAGCGATGGCCGGAGGCTGTCGACGATGCCGTGGGTGGCGAGGTGCACGATGCGCTGGCGGCTGAGCGCGGCGGAAAGCACCGTTGCACGGCTCGCGGTGAAGTCTGTCGCCTTCAGCGTGTCGCGTGGGCCGACGAGCGCCGCAATCGCATTCGCTTCGTCCCGCGAGAATGGCAGGCGGGACAGCGCGCGAGTGGCATGCGCTCCATGGGCATCGCCGCTCGAGCTCACGCTTGCATGAGCGGGCGGGCCGGCAGCGTCACGCCGCGCCGCCACGCGAGGATCGCCGGCGTCGAACACCGGATCGGCGACGATCGCGACCGTTGGCCGCGCCGCGGGGCGGCCGGCGGTTTCCCGCCGCAGCACCGCCACGACCGAGGCGGACGGGATGGTCACGATCTCGTGCGTCGCCGACAGCGGAACACGTGGGACGAGTCGTGGAGCCGCGGCGGCCGTGGGATCTGCTGGCGGCACCGGTAAGGCGGCGAACGGCAAGTACTGCAGGGCGCCTGAGGCTACGATCGCCAGCCGCTTGTTCCGCCATTCACCATTCAACTGGACTGCGATGCCGCCGAGCAGCATCCGGCTGGCGGCGGCCGCTTCCCCGCGCAGCCGACGGTCCGCGGTCGCCACGCGCGCCGCGTACGCGGCGGCCGCTTCCCCTTCGCGAGGCTGCCGCGCGGTGAACCGTTCGTACAACGATCGGGCCATGGCATCAATCGCGCGATGAGGCGGCAGCTCAATCGGAAGAACGGCGTGCGTCGTGACCACCCACAGCCAGCTCCTGTCCTCGCCGAGCGCATACTCCAGCAGCACCGTTTCGTCGTCCAGCACCGACTCCTGGATCTCGGCGGCATCCAGCGGCCTCGGCTGCGTGAGGGCGGCATACCGCGGACTGCGTTCGCGGATTTCGGTTTCGAGCCGCTGATACTCGGCAGTCAACCGTTCGAGCTCCTGCGCCGGGCTCTGGGCCGGTGTCTCGCGTCCCCTTCCGGAGAGCGATCGCGACAGCTGCGCAGACGCCGCGCCGAGCTGCGTCTGCAGCGATCGTTCACGTTCGAGCAGCGCCGGGTCGATGCCCTGACGCAGGTCCACGCGCGCATCGAGCAGCGATTCGAGGAGCACGCGGGAGCGCGCACGCTCGCTGACGGTCAGGGCCGCCGCTGCGTGGCCGGCGGCCGGATTTGCGGTGTGCAGCGCCTGTAAAACGTCGATCAGCAGCTCGTACTTGTCCTGCTCGGCTGCCACGTACGTGGCGCGCAGCTCGGGGCTGGTGATCCTGGCCCGCAGCGTCTCGTCGAGATCGACGGCAGCCGTCGCGTCGCGGAACGCGGTCGCGAGATCGCCTTGATCGCGCTCGACGATGGCGAGATTGCGAAGCGTTGCGGGCTCGCCATATTGCTCATGGATCGCCTGCCGGATGGACAGCGCTTCGTGAAGCGCATCCAGCGCCTGCGCGCTGTTACCGAGCCGATGCAGCGCGCGTCCGACGCCCTCGAGCGACGCCGCTTGCGCGGCGAGATCGGCCAGCTCGCGCCGGATCGCGAGCGCCTGGCGGTGATAGTCGAGCGCTCTGGCATAGTCGCCGAGCGCGTAGTACGTCTGCCCCACCGTATTGAGCGACCGCGCCTCGTTCTCCCGCCCGCCCGTTTCGCGAGAGAGCGCGAGGGCGGTCGTGTGCAGCTTGAGAGCCGCCTCATGGCGGCCCTGCAGTCGCGCGACGTTTCCCATGTTATTCAGAATCGTCGCTTCGAGACTGCGATCGTGATCCGTGCGCGCGCGTGCAACCGCCCGCTCGTACGCATCCAGCGACTTCTCGTACTGTCCGAGATCCTTGTACGCGATCCCGAGATTGTTCAGGACTCCGGGACTCAGATCGCGACGGGCCGCGCGCGCGAGCGCGAGCGCCCGTTCGAACTTGACCACGGCCTGCTCGGCGTCCCCCGTCTGCCCGTAAATGATCCCTTCGTCGTTGACGGTCAACGCTTCGTCGAACGGGTCGTGCAGACCGCGGAGCAACGCCGACGCTTCTTCGTAAGCCCGGAGCGCGGCCGGCCGGTCGCCGGCCCGCTCGAGCGCACGTCCAAGCATGCGAAGCGCGCGAGCTCTGTCCGGCGGCGCTCCGACCTCCTGCGCGAGCTCCACCGCAAACTGCGCTGAGCGAAGCGCGCCCGGCCGGACGAGGAGCGCTTCGGCGCCTGCGATCTCGATAGCCGTCTTGAGTTCGCCGGGTCGATCGCGAAGGCCGTGATACCGGTCGATCGCGACGTGGAATTCGTCCAGCGCCGTCCCGTACGCTGCGGGCCGGGCGGTGAGCAGAAGCGCTCGGCCTCGCTCGAATGCGCGTTCGGCATCGACGCGGACCGCGTCGTCCGCCGTCGCAGCGCGCATGTCCTCCAGTTGAATGGCGTAGCGCCCGTGCGCACCTGCCGTAGGGGCGCGGCGCACCTTGATCACGTGCGGGCCGGATACGTCCGCGACGGCGACGACGGTTTCGGATCCGACGTCGTCCCTCGAGGCATCGACGGCAACCACGTCCCGCCCGTCGGGCCGGATCAGGGTGACGGCGACGTCGATGCCCCGCTGCTCGATCGTGAGGTGAATGAAATCGCCTGCCGCCGCGGCGATGCGGTACGCGTGGAACTCCGCACCCGATAACTCGCGCTCGACACGGATACCCGGTGCCAGCCGCGTCGTGCCGGAGCGCCCGGTCACCCCCGCCGCGATGCCGGCGGTATTGAGAGGCCAGAGTGAAAACGCCATCGCTGCGCAAGCGGCCGCAACCGCGAGAGTGCTCGGAAGTCGGTCAATAGGGCCTGGCTTCATCACGGGTCATCCCGCCGGCGGTAATATACCTCCTCGTTTCGCGCCCTCATGGTTGAACGGCCGTTGCACGCCACACGCTCGATCACTGCAGCCGGTTTCGCCTGTCTGCTTGAAAGGCTCGACGCCGATCCGGACACGGCCGCGAGGGAATACGAGCGTCTGCGTCTGACGCTGGTCAAGTTCTTCGGCTGGCGAGGCGCCTGGGACCCCGATGCCTGCGCGGACGAGGCCATCGACCGTCTCGTTGCCAAACTGGAGGGCGACACTCACGTGGAAGACGTCCGCCGTTACGCGCACGGCATCGCCCGGCTCGTGCTGCTCGAACGGTTGCGCGCGCAGGCGCACGCGCCGCCCGACGATGAATCGAGGCTTGCAAACATGGCAGCACCGCCGGCAGACGAGGTCAACCCCCTGCTCGAATGCTTCGAACGGTGCCTCGCGAGCCTTCCGCCAGACGGACGCGCGCTGGTGTTGGAGTACTACTCCGGCGAGGGCCAGATGAAGATCGAGAATCGGCGCCGCGTCGCGCGGTCCATCGGCGTCTCCGAGAACGCGCTGCGAAGCCGGGTGCAGCGGGTGCGCGACCGGCTCGAGCGATGCACGCGCACATGCGCCGGGACGGCCGAAGCCCGCGGCCTGGACGCCTCGCTGCGGCACGTGTTCGCGTTCCCGGACACTACTGAAGTGAAGGGCACGAATGAGCGTTGACCGGGGCGACGACGAGCTTCGGCGGTACTTGCTGGGCGAGCTGAGCGACGAGGAGTGCGCCACGCTCGAGCAGGACTATTTCGCGCGCCAGGACGCGCTCGATCGGATGAGTGCCGCTGAGAACGATCTGATCGACGAGTATGTCGCGGACGAACTGGCAGCCCGGGAGCGTGAACGATTCGAATCCCACTACCTGATCGTGCCGGCGCATCGTGCACGCGTGGCCGTGGCGCGGCAATTGAGGGCGGCGACGCGATCGCCTCGGCCCGCCGCCAGCATGAATCCCGGGGAGCCGTCAGGGCGAAAGGCGCTGGGGTCGAACACGCTGCTTCCGATGATATGGAAGACCGCAGTCGCCGCAGGCGTCCTGCTGGCCGCGGGCTCGGCGGTGTGGCTCGACATCTCGAGCCCCCATCCGGGCGTAATACTGACCTCCGGCGATCGAACCGAGCTCCGCGATGGACCCGACAGCACTCAGGCGACGGGACGTAACCCGCGCGCGAGCTCCCCTGGCGTGATCGCGATCTCCCTCTCGCCGGCAACGGTACGTGGAGCCGACGAGTCTTCGCCGCTGATGATTGCGGCGGGTGTCGAACGCATCCAGATCGTGCTCGAAGGCGCTGGCGGCGGCGTGACGCATGCGGTGATCCGGAAGGTCGCCGGCGGCCAGGTGTGGCGCGGTGCAGCCGCCGACGGGGCGGCACCGGGAGAGCTCGCCCGCCTCGACGTACCCGCGAGTGTCCTGCCGCCGGACG